>OGQF01000006.1_pt1 | contig 177035 bp, 151 predicted proteins | sample 1553141 | NCBI WGS metagenome assembly OGQF01 (sample SAMEA2580005, study PRJEB22360) | human gut metagenome | biome: human gut; feature: human-associated habitat; material: faeces | place: Denmark | collected 2008/2010
GATATCTAATCCTTTTAGGAATAAATATCTTCTGCTTTTAAGTTAATGACATTGTATATATTCAGGGTTTTTTGCAACTATTTTATATTTTACTGATGATATATTTTCTAAAACTGCTTCAGCAATATAATCATCTATAACAATACGAGGATGAATTGCTATTTCTGACTCCATCTTATACGCCTTATTCACCGCATCTCCAAAAAACATACTTTTCGAAGGGTCAACATAAGCATCACCATAAGATATTCCACCTCTAAAAAGAATTCTTTCTTTAATGAATCGTAAAAATATTGGCTCACAATTACACAATGCCACTTTAAATAGTTCGCCCTCATCTTTACGTTCATCAGATATTCCGTCTTTAAAGCCATAGAAAATATAAGCACAATCAGAAAATGTATATATTTTTCTAAAATACACCGTGTGCATCATATCATTTTGCTTGTTTCTTTCAAGCTCTTCATGAAAAATTTTGTTAATTTTATATGTCTCTTGAAAATCAACTCTATTTTGGCTTCCAAGAATATCTACAAATATGACTAAATATTTAGCGAAACCATTTGGCTCATTACTCATCAAAATCCACCTCTACTATTGTCCTTTTTCATTTAACTTCTTTATTACGCAAAGCTGTATCTGTTATAAACCTCGCCCATCCAAATACTGAATAGCTGTTGAAATCAAGGATAAGCATCGCTTATAAAAATACTCATAATGCCTTTTATCCTGAATATCCGTTTTTGTTGTTTCATGGTGTCGAATTCTAAAATTATTGCCAAGTATGGTAAGCTCATGAAATTCCTTTTCAAATAATTCTAAAAACGGCTGTTGATTATTACCCATATCCATTATAATCTTATTAACCGATTTCTTCTTATCTACAGTCGATGAGCAGTAATATGTCTTTAGTCTCTCAAATGCATCCCAAAGTTTCTCCACTGCAATTTGCAAATTGTTTTCATCATAATATTTTGAAGCCTCTTGTAATAACTCTTTCAGTCCTACTTCTTGAACAGACACTAATGAATTTTTATTTATCTGGGTATCAAATGTATTCATTAGCTTCCCCTTGGAAAGCTGAAACGGTATCTCATTCAGTTTTAATATAGCATTAATCTGTGGTTCAAAGTCATCTGAGATACTATGTTTCGCAAAAGACTCTATTGCGTCCAACACACAAAATGGAGAATTAGAAAGTATGAATGCTTGCAAATCAGCAGTTTCAACATATTCTTTTTTATCATTATAACACTTTGGCACATAAAATTGCCTTATTTCATTGAAAACATCCTCAGCTACTGTTGTATTATAATTCCATCCCGTTTCGTCAGTCGCTTGATATACGATATTATATCGCTCCAGAAACTGATAAATTTGATTTCTCGCTTTCCGCTTTATGGACAATACTATCCTTTTTTGCTTTTATGTCCTTTGCATTTCGTTGAGAATATGGAATAAACAACGTATTATCTTCTTGCTGATATATTCTCCATCCATAAACATCACGATTGGATATTTTCTCAGCAGGGTAAATCTCATAACCGTCATTTTGTAATAGCTTGTTAATTGCCACTAAAAATTCTTTCCAGTATCCCTTATCATATCGAACAGCAGGGTGAAATACTTCACAAAGAAATTTTAAATATACTTCATCGCTACCATCTTGTAAATTGAATCTTTTGTCTTCAAAAACCCAGCAGTATGGATAATCATCATTATTCACTGTATGTTGCCAAATATCCTGTTCTGCATTTACAAATCTTGAATCAAAACTTGGCATTCTCTCTAAATCATATAATCTTTTAAGAAAATCTATTTCTTCAAGGCGACCATAATAATTGTAAGTAACGGTTCGGGTTTGAAAAAATTCGTCTATCTCCAATCCATTCTGAAATAAATCTAAAATATCTCGCTTTGTTATTTCTGTAATACGGTTCACTCCATTTTCCTCCCTTCAAGCGTATTCAGCACTTATATATTACTTCACAAATATTTTAAAGAAAAGCGTACCACTATTTTTAATGATACGCTCATCATTATTAAATCACTTCAAAATGCTTCAATGCATCCTTTATCGCTTCCACTTTCTCCACCGTCGGATGCTTCCTCGGTTGCTTCAATTCCTCCACTGCATTAGGAGCATCATACATCGGCAAGCCTAAATCTCTCTTTACCTCTGCGATATATGCGGTATGTACTTTGAAACCGTATTTAGCTTCTATGTACTCCTTTATCATTTTGTAGGTCACTCGCTCCTTGGGCTTGTATGTTTCAGCTCTTTTAGCAATATTATCAAGTGGAACTTTTCCCTCGCCCTCGCCAAACTCAACTTTTACGTTGATATGTCCGTCTGGCTTTTTGTGGGAAAGCAGTACAACCGTCTCCACGTGAACAGTCTGACAAAATTGATCAACGCAGCAGGCTTTTTCCAGCTTATATCCTGCCGCCAGAAATGCCGGAAGATCTCTTGCCAGGCTGGTCGCTTTGCAGGAAATATATACAATATGGTCTACCCCATAAGAAAGAATCTTCGGCAATGCTTTGGGATGGATTCCATCCCTTGGCGGATCCAGAATGATCACATCCGGTTTCTCCGTCAGATCATCCAGGACTTTAAGGACATCTCCTGCAATAAATTTGCAATTACTCAGGTTATTCAGTGCTGCATTCTGCTTTGCAGCTTCTACTGCCTCTTCCACAATTTCCACACCTATCACTTCGTCCGCTACGGAGGCTGCAAGCTGGGCGATCGTTCCGGTTCCGCTGTAAAGGTCGAACACTACTTTATCCTTCGTATCTCCGATATACTCACGTACGATAGAATAAAGCACTTCCGCAGCCAGGGAATTAGGCTGGAAAAATGAAAATGTACTGATCTTAAATCGCAGTCCCAGAAGCGTTTCATAAAAGAAATCCTGACCGTAAAGGATACGTGTCTCATCACTCTGCACCACATCAGAAAGAGAATCATTGATAATATGCATGATTCCCACAATTTTACCCTCCAGCGGAAGTGCAAGAAGTTCTTCTTTCAGAGATTCCAGATCATGTTCTTCCTGACTGGTGGTAATCACATGGACCAGAATCTCTCCTGTAGTCACACCGCGGCGGAGAAGCAGATGGCGCAGATATCCTGTATGCTGCATCTTTTTATAATAGGAAACGTTTCGTTTCAGGAAGTATTCATGCACACAAGTCAGGATTTTCGTCATATCTTCATGAACCAGTTGACAGTCATCTGCTGTAAGAATATCATAGGTACTGCCTTTTTTGTGCAGACCCAGCGTCAACGGACCATCCTTATATGCATCACCAAAGGAGAATTCCATTTTATTTCGATATCTGAATTCAATGGGGCTTCCATGAATTCCCTCCCACTGGTAATCAGTGCCGTTCAATGCACCATCCAACAGTTCGCGAACCTGACATTCTTTCATTTTGAGCTGGTTTTCATAGGACATGGTCTGATACATGCATCCTCCACATTCCGGAAAAATGCTACAGACCGGTTCTCTTGTTTCAAGCGGAGACTTCTCCAACACTTCCAGAAGTCTTCCCTCTGCACGTCCGGAACGCTTCTTATTGATCATAAAACGGACTTTCTGTCCAGGCATTCCGTTCTTTACAGTAACTTTTTGTCCGTCTGTTATCACAATTCCCTTATTAGGAAAATCTACTTTCTCAATCACGCCTTCATAAATTTCGCCTTTTTTCATAAATAACCTCCATAAAAATAGCCCCGGTATAAGCCGGAGCTATTCTTTCATTTTCATATTACAGGTAATTATTCTTCTTCATCTTCGAAATAATCATCGAAGTCATCGTCAAAATCCTCTTCAAAATCTTCCAGATAATCCGGAGCAAAGAAATGATATACAGCAAATGCGATACCTGCTACTGCTGCAACTGCGCCAATGATTGCCAGTACCCAGAGGACTGTATTTTTTTCTTTCTCTTCTTCTTTTCTGTTTAATGCTGATAATAATTCTTCAATTTTGATATTCATAATCGCACCATCCTCTCAATAATTCATCAGCTGACACTTAACACTTCTGCCGTCTGCTGTTTAATGAAATTATTATAACACTTTTTCTGTAATTTTACCATAAGATATCTGCATTTATTCTATACTTTTGTTAGTTTCTTTATTATAATGATATCAGGGGGTTACTGTTCACACAATCCCGAGACATACAAGCCAAAATTCCATTGCCACAGGCAATCTGGAATGAATTTTGCCCCTGACTTAAAAATATGCCGACAGCAACGATCTGATAAGAGAGGATAAATACTTATGGTAGAAACACTTTTTTTTGATCTTGATAATACATTACTTGATTTTAACCGGGCAGAAAGAGCAGCTATCGCAAAAACTCTGAAAAGTTTTCACATTGCTCCCGAGCCTTCAGTTCTGAAGCGTTACAGTGAGCTCAACCTCGCCCAGTGGAAGCTTCTTGAACAGGGCAAGATCACCAGAGACCAGGTAAAGCTTCGGAGATTCCGGCTTCTTTTTGCAGAGCTGAATGTGGATGTACCTGCAAAAGAAGCTGCACATACCTATGAAACTCTTCTGGCCCAGGGACACTATTTCATAGATGGTGCAGAAGAATTGCTCGAAACTCTTTACGGTCAATACCGGATGTATCTGGTTACAAACGGTACCTTAAGTGTCCAGAAGGGACGGCTTAAAAGTTCCGGAATTTCCCGTTACTTTGAGGGTATTTTTATCTCCGAAGAACTGGGATACAATAAACCGGGCAGGGAATACTTTGACTGCTGTTTCTCCAGAATCCCTGATTTCCATAAGGAAACAGCAGTAATCATCGGGGACAGCCTGACCTCTGATATCCAGGGCGGCATCAATGCCGGAATCCGCACGATCTGGTTTAATCCCAGCCATGAGAAGACTTCAGAAATCATCCCTGATCATGAATTTGACAGTCTTATGAAACTTCCTGAACTCCTGTCTCATATATAAAGCGGATAAAATCGTTCGCCTTACTGCTTATTGCTTTTCGCAGCCTCCGCAGGTGACTTAAGTCACCTGCCCCAATCGCCCGGCTAACAGACGGCAGGCGTGACTTGCCTGCATCATCCTGATTCTGAAATTACTATATTTTTTTCAGCTTTGCAAATCCTGCGAACATTTTCTTTATTCCCACTTTGTCAAAATCAACAGTGACTTCATAATCTCTTCCGCCGTCTACAATATCTTTGACAATTCCTACACCAAATTTAATGTGGCGGACAGTGTCTCCCACTTCGTAATCCAGTGCAGCAGCCTTCGTCACTTTAAATTCTCTGGGCTTGAATGTTTTCGTCTCAAAAGCCATTTTCATTTTTGCAAGGTTTCTGTCTGCCTGAATCATCTCTTCAATCTTTTTCTTCTTTTCCTGAGCTTCCTGTCCCAGATCCACAAGCTCCCGCGGAATTTCACGTACAAATCTGGATACTTTATTATACTGTACTTCTCCCCGGAGCATCCGCTGTCTGGCACTTGTCAGCGTCAGATTCTCCATAGCTCTTGTGATACCCACATAACAGAGCCTTCTCTCTTCTTCCAGATCAGATCTGTCATCTGATATAATGGACATATAAGACGGAAACATCCCATCTTCCATTCCTGCGAGAAATACTCTCGGAAACTCCAGACCTTTGGCACTATGTAGTGTCATAAGAAGCACATAATCCTGATCCGGATCCACGCTGTCAATGTCTGCAATCAGTGCAATCTCCTCGAGAAAACCTGAAAGTGTGGCAGTCTGTCCCTGTTCTTCCATTGCTTCCTGATAGGATTCTGTCTTGGAAATAAGTTCATCAATATTCTCGATTCTTGCCTTCGATTCATCTGTATCTTCAGCCTGCAGCTCTGCCACATATCCGGTAAGTTCAATCACTTCTTCCAGAAGTTCACGTACTGTATAAGACTCTGCCTTACTCTTTAAACTCTGAATAAAGGTTACAAATCCATCAATCTTTGAAAGGCTTCTTCCAATAGACGGGACCTCCTCTGCCACACGCAAGGCATCATAGAAACTCACACTCATTTTATCCGCATAATCCTGTATTCTGCCAAGAGTTGTGGCTCCGATTCCACGCTTCGGTACATTGATGATACGGCGGACTGCCAGATCATCTCTGGAATTGTCAATTGTCTTCAGATAACATAACAGGTCTTTGATTTCTTTACGCGCATAGAAATTCACACCGCCTACAATCTTGTAAGGGATATTCGCAAGAAGACACTTCTCTTCAAAGAGTCGTGACTGTGCATTGGTCCTGTACAGAACTGCACAGTCTTTATACTTCGCACCATTCTCTCTGTGAGCTCTGGAAATCTCGCCTACCACATACTCTGCTTCCTCATATCCGTTCATGAACTGGCGGAAATGGATTCGTTCCCCTTCTGAATTCTCAGTCCAGAGTGTTTTTGATTTACGTGAGGTATTATTTGCGATTACCGCATTGGCTGCATTCAGAATATTTTTTGTGGAACGGTAATTCTGTTCCAGACGGATAACTTTTGCATCTGGAAAAACATGCTCAAATCCAAGAATATTTCCTATATTTGCACCGCGGAATTTATAGATAGACTGGTCATCATCACCGACTACACAGAGGTTTTCATATTTAGAGGCCAACAGGCTTATAAACTTAAACTGTGCAGTATTGGTATCCTGATACTCATCCACCATGATATATCTGAAACGTTCCTGATAGTTTTCCAGAACATCTCCGCAGTTCTGAAAAAGCTCTACGGTCTTTACGATCAGATCATCAAAATCCAGCGCATTATTTCTGCGCAAAGCAGCCTGATATTCCCGATATACCTCAGCAACCTTCTTTTTAACAAAGTCCCCACCTGCATTCAGTTCCATCTCATCCGGTGTGATCAGTTCATCTTTTGCATGGGAAATCTGTGCCAGAAGAGAACGTTCCTTTGTTTTCTTGGTGTCAATATTCAGTTTTCTGCACACTTCTTTCATCAGAGTTTTCTGATCTTCTGCGTCATAAATAGCAAATCTGGTATCATATCCAAGACGGTCAATATAACGACGCAGAATACGCACACAGGTAGAATGGAATGTGGAAACCCATACGCTCTCGGAACCAAATCCCACTATTTTATCTACACGTTCTCTCATCTCACTGGCTGCTTTATTTGTAAATGTGATAGCCAGAATGTTCCAGGGATTGATTCCCTTTTTATCTATCAGGTAAGCAATGCGGTGGGTAAGTACTCTTGTCTTTCCCGAACCCGCTCCCGCAAGGATCAGCAGTGGACCTTCTGTATGGTAAACCGCTTCCTGCTGCTGAGGATTTAATGTACTATAAATATCGCTCATATTTTCTCCTGTCTTCTTCCTGTACGGTACATTATTTTACAAACAACCATGCTGATCAACAAGTTGATTCCTGCAACAATCTTTCAGATTCAAAATATGTACCGGTTACCGTTTACATCTCTCGAAATATTTTTTGTGCCTGAACAGGCATATATCTTTATGATTATACACAAAAATCTGTTCGCCTACAACTGATTCCTGTAAATTCAAGCGGATATAAATTTTGTAATTAGTGAAAAAAACATTTACAAGTAGTATTTAAAACTATATAATAAGGAACAGAGGTGATGAAAGATGACAATCGATGATAAAGATATGATAAACAGCATTCTGGAAAGTGTATCCAGGATTGACTATATTAAACCGGAAGACATCCCAAATATTGATTTATATATGGACCAGGTGACAACCTTTATGGAAGAGCAGCTCGTTTCTTCCAAACGTTACGCAGATGATAAGATTCTCACCAAGACTATGATCAACAATTATGCAAAGAATAAACTTCTTCCCCCGCCTGAGAAGAAACGTTATTCCAAAGAACATGTGCTGATGCTGATTTTTATTTACTATTTCAAGAATATTCTTTCCATCAATGATATCCAGACTCTGCTCACACCGATCACGCAGAAATATTTTAAATCCATGACTGAGAAAGATATGACTTATATTTATAATGAAGTTTTCAGCATGGAAAAGGAACAGATTGAATCCCTGAAAAAAGACCTGCTGCGCAAATACAAAACAGCACAGGATACTTTCGGGGACGCAGATGAAGAAGATCAGGCAAATTTGAAGAGATTTTCATTTATCTGCCTGTTAAGCTTTGATGTCTATGTAAAGAAAATGATGATTGAGCATATAATCGACGGGATGAATCCGGAACCAGAGCATAATTCCAAAAAGAAAAAATAATATTTCAAAAAGCAGCAGATTTTTCCTGATTTGGGAAAATCTGCTGCTTTTTTATGTTATATAAAATAATGATTATGCTATTTTTTCCTCTGCTGTCAGAGCCGATTCCTTATCGACTGTGTTGACACCGATAATAGCTGTATTATTTTTCCACTGCCTTAAATGTAAATCTGATTGGCTGGTAGTCACCTGTTGTCAGTGGCAGAGGCAGACCTGCCTTCATAAGAGCTGCACCTGTATATACTTTTCCTGTTGCTGTGTCTTCGTATTTCATATCAGCATCCAATCCCTGTGGGTAGAAAAGATAAATATAAGGATTTGCTTCGCTGTGGAGTCTTACTCCGCACACAACTGTTTCTTTTTTGTCTTTGGATACAAACTGCCAAAGTACATGGTTGTTGTTTTCGAATGGGTTCACCAGACGATAGTAGTCTCCGGACTGTACCAGATGCTCCATTTCTTTATACTTCAGAATCTGCTCTCTGGCTGTCTTTTTCTCTTCTTCGGACATCTTCATCAGATCCAGCTCATAGCCAAAGGTACCTGCGGATGCAACAATTCCTCTTGTCTCAAAAGGAGTCGTTCTTCCGGACTGATGGTTCGGGCATACGCTGACATGTGCGCCCATTGCACTTATGGGATATCCGAAGGAGGTACCATACTGGATTTTCAGTCTGTCAATAGCATCTGTATTGTCACTGCACCAGATCTGCGGAGAATAGTAAAGCATTCCCGCCTCAAATCTTCCGCCTCCGCCTGAGCAGGACTCAAACAGAAGATCCGGATATCTCTGTACCAGGCTTTCCATCATTTCATAAACAGCCAGCACATATCTGTGGTAAACCTCTCCCTGACGTTCCTTTGGAAGAGCTGCTGAGAATACGTTATCTACGCTTCGGTTCATATCCCATTTTACATAATCAGCCTTGCATGCATCCAGAACCTTAAAGATCTGGTTCATAATGTGTTCGCGTACTTCTTTTCTGGTGATATCCAGATTTAACTGATGTCTGCTTCGGTTCATGGCACGTCCCGGGATCTTCAGTGCCCAGTCCGGATGCTCTCTGTAGAGATCACTGTCCTCAGAGATCATCTCCGGCTCTACCCACAGACCAAATTTCAGTCCAAGTCCATGGATCTTCTCTGCAAGTGCAGGAAGTCCGCCTTTAATCTTCTCTTCATTTACTTCCCAGTCGCCAAGTGCACACCAGTCATTGTCTCTCTTTCCAAACCATCCGTCATCCAGGACAAACATATCCAGTCCGATATTTTTTGCCTCTTCTGCAATGTGGTAAATCTTATCTGCGTCAAAATCAAAATAAGTTGCTTCCCAGTTATTTACCAGGATTGGTCTTGGATGCTCTGTATATTTGCTGCGGATCAGATTACTTCTGTATGCATCATGATAGATTCTGGAAAGTTTTCCAAAACCTTCTGCTGAGTATGCCATGATCACTTCCGGTGTCTCAAAGCTCTCTCCCTGTTCCAGTGTCCAAGAGAAATGATAGGGATGGATTCCCATTGCTACACGGGTATGTCCTACCTGGTCCACCTCTGTTTCAAATAAGAAGTTTCCACTGTATGCAAGTGCATATCCATAGCAGTTTCCATAAGTTTCCTCTGTATTTCTGTCACAGAGGATTACAAATGGATTGTGATGGTGGCTAGAGGTGCCACGGATACTTCCCACAGACCAGTTGCCATGACCAAGGTGAGTTCTCTCCATCTGGCGTTCCATATTGTGTCTGCCATAGAAGTGGACTGCATCCAATTCTCTATACTCATAGTCCATTTCCATAGACATTGCTTTTTTCACTGTAACCGGTGCTGTACCTGTATTTTCCAGGCGTACCGCTCTGGTGATCACATCAAGATGAGGAAATACACCATAGAGAAGATGTGCTTTCAGTCCGCTGACACGGTCTGTCAAAACAATTTCCAGTGTCTCTGCCTCATCTTCCTTTGCAAACATTGCAGGAAGCCCTTTCAGGCTGTACTTTCCTTTTGTGATCTCATAGGACTCAAATTTCAGATTTGCAGTATCACTGCCGTCTGCCTGCTCTGTCTCCAGGCCATTGATACGATAATCACCATTTCCATATGCAGTATATTCCTGTGGCAGGGTATCTAATGAAAATGTTTTGTCCTTTTCTGCCTCATAAGGATTTCCGGAAAATCCTCTGTCCACACATACGATCCTGTCTGTGATCAGTGCATCGCCTACCGGACTTCCATAATACAGATGAACCAGAGTATCATACTCTCTTACCTGCATCTGATAAGTGCTGTGCTCTGTTCTCAGGTCGAATACTTTCTCTGCCTCGTGATATTTGATCCATTCCATACTCTGTACCTCTCATTTCTTTGTTCTTTCTATTTTATAGATGTTCTATCTATTTTTTATGTAACCAGGTATCGCTGTTTGTTTCGGTTAAAACGCGTACTGATCAGGTTCTGTGTCCACGTAGTGATGTCCCTCTTCCTCCTCTTTGAAGTAGGGCTTGAACAGTTTCCACATAAACCAGGAATCTGCATAGGCAGTCAGGGAGAATCCAAACATCAGCCAGATCAGCAGATATACCGGGAAAAGTTTTGCATCTACAAGTGTCATTGTCATTGGCAGGATTGTAATCACTGCCACAGCTAAGGCATAACCTATATGTTTAACCGCAAAATAAAATGCGTTTGTGATCAAAGTCATTGTTTTATTTTCAAATGCTGCAACTGTTGGAAATACATACAGTGCAACTGCCACCAGAGGAATATATACCGCAAAGATCACATAATTAAAAATCTGTGACATGGATCCCGGCATTGTTGCCAGAGCTTCTTTTTCCATATAAATAAATATTCCTGCTGCAGCCATCAGAATCCAGATCAGTGTGGACTGCCTGAAATTCTGCTTAAAACTCTTAAAAAAATCATGAAGTACTCTGATATCTCCATCTTTATGGAGCTTCAATGTACAGTAAAATAATGCAGTGGTGGATGCCCCTGCTGTGATAATCGGAAGAGAGCACACGATCCACAGCAAATTTAATGCGATCAACTGACCTAAAAATCCAAATATTCTGTCAAAGAGACTTCCTGGTTTCATTTCTATCTACCTCTTCCTTTCATTTATCTTTTTTTATTTTATATTTCAGTTTTCTTTCTCTAGATCATGTTAAAAAAAACATTCCCGCAAATTGTGACGCGCATCTTGAGGAAAGCATTTTTCAAACACACTCTAAATATTATCAAATCCAGTTTCAGGCAAGCCCTGCTACAATCTCTGGTCTGATTTTATAACAAAGCCTGCCTGTGCTGCTCAGATCAAGAGAAAACTCTGTCTGAACACCTGAACTTTTACTTAATATTTATTTTACAGCTTACCACCGGATGTTGCAATACCTTCGATGAACTGCTTCTGGAAGATCAGATACAGTACGATCATCGGGATACATGCAAGCAGAGATGCTGCCATCAGCTGCGGATAATTGTTGGTGTACTGTCCCTGCATTTTTGCAAGTGCTGCTGACAGAGGCATTACATCCTTGTTACAGATCAAAGGCCACATCAGGTCTTTGTATGCAAATACTGCTGTGAAGATTCCCAGTGCCACCATGGAAGAACGTGTCAGAGGAGCCATGATGAACAGGAAGGTCTGACCGATGTTACATCCGTCAAGACGTGCAGCCTCTTCCAGATCTTTTGGAAGTCCCATATAAGCCTGTTTGAGGAGGAATGTACCAAATGCAGTAACAATACCGGGAAATACCAGGGCAAAAATGGTATTGAGCATTCCCATTTTGCTTACCATTAAGTACTGTGGGATAATGAAAATCTGTCCAGGCACCATCATCTGGAAAAGGACCAGAGAGAACATCAGGTTTTTCCCCCTGAAGTTCAGACGTCCAAATGCATAGCCTGCCAGTGTTGCTGTCAGAACCGCACATACAACACGGCCTAGGATCAGAAGTAAGGTATTGATATACAGATGTAAGAAATCCATATTTGCGCTTACTTCTCTAAAACTGTCCCATCTCCATGTAGACGGGAGGATTACGAACGGGTTGACAGAGGTTGCCTCTGTCATAGTTTTGAAAGCTGTCAGGATCATCCATAAGAAAGGAACCAGCATGGTAATAGATACCAGTATCAGGATAACATGGATCAGAACTCTGTTTGCTTTATCTCTTGCTGACATAATTATCCCTCCTTAGTTATAATGAACCCACTTCTTCTGCGCAATATTCTGGAATACTGTCATGATCATAATTACAACCAGAAGAAGTACGACGATTGTTGAACCATAACCTTTGTTATTCTGTACAAAGGAATTCTGGTAGAACAGGTAAACAAGTGACTGTGTTTTGTAAAGTGCAGGACTGTTTCTGTCCATAACCATGAAGATCAGGTCGAATACCTGCATGGCACCGATGACACGGGTAACCATTACAAAGAAGATGGTCGGTGAAAGCAGCGGGATTGTAATGTGGAAGAACTGTTTGATTCCGGTTGCTCCGTCAATGCTTGCTGCTTCATAATAATCTCTTGGGATTTCCTGCAGACCTGACAGGAAAAGTACCATATTGTAGCCAATGATGGACCATACACCGATCACTGCGATCGCATAGACTGCGATCTTCGGATCAGAGATCCAGTTGATCTTTGTATGGAAAATGTGATTAAGAAGACCAAACTCTGAGTTAAACAGCCATCTCCATACCATGGCGATCGCAGCCGGAGCAGCAACCATAGGCAGGAAGAAAATAGTTCTGTAAACAGCACGGCCTTTCATTTTACGGTTTAATAAAACTGCCAGTACAAGTGCGATAGCAATGGAAAACGGAACTTCCACAATGGCATATTTAAATGTATTTAATAATGCCTGCCATACTTCCGCATCGTGGAACAGCTTTACATAGTTGTCAAAACCAATGAAGATATTTCCCTTACCGAAATCTCCGGTCTTGAAAAAGCTCTCATAAATGGTCTTAAAAATCGGATAGATATTTAAGATGATCAGACCAAGCATTGTAGGAAGAATGAACGCCCATCCCCAGATGAATTCATTCCGCGCCTGACTGGTACCTTTTTTTGGATTTGCCACGGCTCTCACTCCTTCTTATCGTAAAATTTTGTTGCTGATTTGAACGGAAAACTGCCGCACATCTGCATACCTGTTGTGACTTCTGCGGTTATCACATGATCAGAATCTTTTCTGCGGCAGCTTTCCTGTTTCTTATTTTTTATGAATGGTTTTGCTGAATATTAATTAATAGGACTCTTCTGCGATGGCATCGTTCATAATAGTAACGATATTCTTGCATGCATCATCCATGCTTTCTTCATCATTCCATGGTTTCTTCAGTTCTTCGCACATTGGGTTCCACCATGCAAGTGTTGCATTTGTATGTGGCCTGAATACGATGTTATCCATTGCATCCATGTATGGCTGTAAGTTGAAGCAGTCAACACTGTTAACCCATCCATCGGATATTCCTTCGTAAGCTGCCATTGTTACACCAAGGTCAGCCTGTTTCTGCTGCATATCTTTGGAACCGAACCACTCAATAAGCTGGAAAGCTTCGTCCGGCATATCTGTGTTTGCAGATGCTGCCCATCCAAGACCATTGTAAAGAGATACGCTCTCTCCTGTTTCAGCATCTTTCGGAAGTCTTGCCACATCACAGTGTTCTTTGATATAATCGTTGTCTTTGAAAGCAGATACCATCCAGGATCCCTGAGAGATCATAGCTACTTTACCAGATCCGAAGAGTACGTCTGTACCTGTTTCGGACATTGTAGATGCAGGAGGCATTACATTTTTAACGCATTTGTCAACAAATTCCATTGCCTTGATGGTATTAGGATCATCAAAACCGGATTTGTTGTCATCTGTCAGTACACATCCGCCCATGGAGTAAACAATATTCATCCATGTATCCTGCTCGTTAGATGGGTTTGCTGCGAAACCATACTGGCTTCCGTCTTCTTTTGTAAGTTTCTCTGCAATATCATAGAATTCATCCCATGTCCAGCTTCCGTCCGGATAGTCGATTCCTGCTTCATCAAACATATCTTTGTTGTACCACATAGCAATTGTATCGATGTCCTTCGGTACTGCGTATGTTTTTCCGTCCCACTGATACATTTCTTTGATATCTTCCGGGAATTTGTCCATTTCCAGTTTGTCGCTGTCTGCAATCTTGTCTGTCAGATCAAGTAAGATATCATTGGACATATATCTTACAGCTTCATTGGAATGCATCCAGAATACGTCCGGCATGTCTCCGCCTGATGCACCTGCTTCAAGAAGTGTCCAGTAGCTGCTCCACTCTACTACCTGAAGTTCAGTTTTGATTCCGGTCTCTTTTGTAAACTCATCCATGATTTCCTGAAGTCCGGCTTTCTGTCCGTTATCCCAGATTGCAACTGTCAGAGTTTTGTCTTTCGCCTGTGCGCTTACTGGCGCAAGTGCAGTAACTGTCATAGCACCGATCACTGTTGCGACTGTGAGTTTTTTCATGTTTTTTCTCATATACATCCTCCTTTATTCGTCGTTTCGACGTGTTCCTTGTGATTCTTATTATACGTTTTTGTCTATTTTTTTAAATGGACTAATGAAATGAATTTATGTCATAATCGTTATGGAAAAAACGCTGAATTTATGGTAAAATGTCAACTAAGGCTTGAATTTATGCGTATTTGCATGATATCAGCCCTTATGTCTTTATATCAACAATATCTGCAGTCAAAGAAAATAGAAAAAGGAATTGCGCAAATGCCAAATGTAAAATATACGGACAGCGCTACTTTCCGCTGTCTTGAAAACCTGAAAGAAGGCTCCCTTGATATCAGTCTGATCCATACGGGCAAAGAACACTGCCCGCCCGGACATATCTGTTCCATGCCAAGAGATGAGTTCATCATCCATTTTGTGCTGGACGGTACTGGATTCTATTCTGCCGGAGGTCAGACCTGGAGCCTTACTCCCGGACAGATGTTTGTAATTTATCCAAATGAACCAGTCACATACGGTGCTGATGAAACCAATCCCTGGACTTATGCCTGGATTGGTTTTCGCGGAATCCGAGCTCACTCAATGGTAAAAGAATGTGGATTTTCCAAAAATCAATTAGTACTTCCTGCACCGGATCAGAAAATAATCCTGAAACACATCGATTATATGCTGAATCATAAGCAGCTTTCCAAAGCCAATGATCTAAGGCGCCAGGCTTATCTGATCCTGTTGTTAGCCGAGCTTGCCGGCTTTCATGAAAAGCAGTCTGCACAGAACAAAAAAAATGCCAAATATGCCTACAGCACCAGTGTCTACGTGGAGCTTGCCATTGAATATATTAAAGACATGTATCAAAAGGGAATCGGGATTTCTGATATTGCAGATAATATCGGAATCAGCCGTGCCTATCTGAACAGTTCCTTTCAGAAAGAGCTTGGAATGTCCGCACAGACCTTCCTCATTGATTATAAGATGCATAAAGCAGCCAGTCTTCTGGTCAGTACTAACCTGTCTGTTAAAGAGATTGCTAATAATGTGGGCTATGAAGACCAGCTTGTTTTTTCCAAGGCTTTTAAGAAGAAGTTTGGAATGAGTCCGAAGAATTATAAGACTCATAAAGAAATGATGGATAAATTTAACGAAAAGCAGGTAGACGATCCCGTGTGATCGTTCTGCCTGCTTTTTGTTGATTTTTTATTTCTGTCTATTGCTTTTCGCAACCTCCATAAGGAGCTTACCTGATTCGGTTATTATTTTGCAGTTAAAACATAAATTCTGGATTCATAGTCTGTGCATGGTTCGTCTTCACTTGTAGGTTCACCTGCTGTACAGTCTGTGGTGAGCAGTCCCAGATTCATCAGCTCATCCCCGTAGTTTTCTGTTTCATTATACTCATTTCTGTAGATAAGATCCGGATCCAGTCCCTGAAGCCGCACTCTGGTAAAATCTGCGTTTACTACATTTCTCTCCCTGTACCAGAATACCAGCGCTGTCTTTTTGTCCTCACTGACTGTCATCCACGCTGTTTCATTGCCCTCAAAAGGACTTTTCAGTCTGTAAAAAGTTCCAAACTGGATCAGTTCTCTGTATTCTTTCATAAAAGTGATCTGCTGTTTTACTTCACTGATTTCCTCATCAGACAGTTTATTCAGATCCAGCTCATATCCGAAAGTTCCAAAATAAGCTACATTTGCTCTTGTATGTAATGGAGTTTTGCGGTTTAACTGATGGTTTGGCACTACAGAAACATGACTTCCCATGGAACTTACGGGATAACACATACTTGTGCCGTACTGGATTTTCACACGCTCTGCCGCATCTGTATCATCACTGGTCCATCCCTGTGGCGCATAATAAAGGATTCCCGGATCAAAACGTCCGCCACCGCTTGCGCAGGACTCAAAGAGAATCTGCGGAAATGCAGTATTTAACCGCTCATACAGATCATAAACTCCGAGAATATATCTGTGAAACACTTCTCCCTGACGGTCTGCAGGAAGTGCAGCTGAATAACATTCCGTAATACTCCTGTTCATATCCCATTTGATGTAGGAAACCTTTGCTTCTGAGAGGATTTTGTACATCATCTCATAAATACAGTCCACCACTTCTTTTCTGGAGAAGTCCAGCACATACTGATTTCTGCCATGACAGGAATGCCTCTGGGGTGTCTGCAGGATCCAGTCCGGATGTGCACGGTAAAGGTCGGAATCCTTATTCACCATCTCCGGCTCAAACCACAGACCAAATTTCATACCCATCTCTTCGATCCTGTCTGCGATTCCCTTGATTCCCTGCGGAAGACGCTCTCTGTTTGCCACCCAGTCACCAAGTCCTGCATAATCGTTGCTTCGTGCACCGAACCATCCGTCATCCAGCACAAATAATTCAACACCGCATTCCTTTGCCTTTGCAGCAATTTCCACCAGACGGTCCTCTGTAAAATCAAAATAAGTAGCTTCCCAGTTATTGTTAAGGATTGGCCTGGGACGGTCTCTCCAGTAACCTCTTGCCAGTCTCTTCTGATATAATTTATGGAAAGTCTGGCTCATTCCATTCAGACCCTTATCAGAAAATACTACTACTGCTTCCGGAGTCTGAAAGCTCTCACCACAGTCCAGCTTCCAGTCAAAATTCTGGGGATTGATTCCCACAGTGATACGGGTTGTATCATGAGTATCCACCTCTGCCTGCATTCTGTGATTTCCGCTGTAGATCAGGCTGAATCCCATCACTTCTCCTGCATTTTCTGTTGCCGACGGACGTCGGAGCACAATAAAGGGATTATGTTCATGGGAAGAATTTCCTCTGATGCTTCCCACAGACTGGATTCCCTGCTCTAATCTGCGTTCTTTCACATGACGTTCTCTGGACCATGCACCTGAAAACTGCATCCACACATAATCCTTGTCCGGCAGATCAAGACTGAGGCTCATTGCATTTAACAGATGTACTGATGATGTACCCTCGTTTGTAAATCTGGCACTTCTGGTGATGATTCCCCTCTGTGTAAAAATAGTATAAAGCAATTCCAATACAATTCCTGTTACTTCATCTTTCAATTTTACACATAAGGTCTGGGCTTCTTCGTCTTTCTCAGTATATGTAGCCGGAAGTCCCTGAAGTTTTGGTTTTCCAACTGCAATTGTATAACTTACATAAGTAAAATCAGAAATCCTGCTGCCGTTTTCTTGAAGGATCTCCATTGCCGGATAACGGTAATCAGAACTGCCATACACCGGATATTCCAGTTTCAGATGCTCCAGCGAAAATTTGCGGTTTCCCTCATAAACACAGGCTGTCATTGGTCGCTGCTTCATCTCAAGAAGATATGAAAAATCTTCTCTGTCATGGATTCTTTTCCCAAAATAGAGATTTCCAAGATGTCCATTTGGAAGCACACACATAATATAACTGATGTCTTTGTTGTATAAATGGAATGTCTTTGAACTTTCATGAAAAATAATACTCATAACTCTTCCTTTCCGCATCTTTGATTATTCACTGATAATTCCAGAAAATAATGCAATTCAGATTATATTACTATTTCATATCATTTAAGTAAATACTCTGTCAAGCGGATATTTATTATAATGCCAGTGAACACTCATCAATCTTCTTTAATTCCTCTTCACTGAAGGATGCACTGTCCAGCACTTTCAGATTCTCAAGGATCTGCTGTGGACGGGATGCCCCGATAAGCACGCTGGTTACGATTCCGTCACGGAGAATCCATTTCAGTGCCATCTGAGCAAGACTTTCGCCTCTCTCTGCTGCAATTGCATTCAGACTGCGGATACTGTTAAGACGTTCCTCACTGAACTGGTCTGCATGGAGAAAACGTCCGTCTGTGTTGACACGGCTGTCTTTTGGGATTCCATTCAGGTATCGGTCTGTGAGCATTCCCTGCGCCAGAGGACTAAAAGAAATAATCCCCTTTCTCTTCTCTGTAGCAGCCTGCTTCAGACCATTTTTCTCAATCGTTCTGTTAAAAATATTATATGAATTCTGATTAATGATAAACGGACAGTGCAGTTCCTCCAGAATATCTGCGGCGCGTTTCATTGTCTCACCATCATAGTTGGAAATTCCAACATACAATGCCTTTCCGCTTCTGACAATCTGTGCCAGAGCCTCCATGGTCTCCTCAAGAGGAGTCTCCGGATCCATTCTGTGATGATAGAAAATATCTACATAATCCAGGCCAAGACGTTTCAGGCTCTGGTCAAGACTGGCGATCAGATACTTGCGGCTTCCCCAGTTTCCATAAGGTCCCGGCCACATATCATAGCCCGCCTTTGTGCTGACGATCAGCTCATCTCTGTATGCAGAAAATTCCTCTCTCAGGATTTTTCCAAAATTTTCCTCCGCACTTCCAGGCTGTGGGCCATAGTTGTTTGCAAGGTCAAAATGAGTGATTCCATTGTCAAATGCTGTGAAGCACATCTGCTTCATATTCTCATAAACACCGGTATCTCCGAAATTATGCCATAACCCCAGAGATAACTCCGGCAGCATCAGCCCACTGGCACCACAACGGTGGTATTTCATGGTTTCATAACGTTTTTCATCTGCCTGATACATAAAATAATTTCCCCTTCTCGTACAGTATGTCAAATCCGAATATTATTGTTACTATTCTCTATCTAAATAGCTCGTCTACGCAATTAACACAGTTATTTACGCAACAATGCATTTGATTTACTCTTTCTCTGTAATCATACATCCTGTTCCACTTATTTTCAACAAATATTATTAGCATTATTAAAAAGCCACTTTCTGACTGAAAATGGCTTTTTTAACAAATAAACTATATTAAATTCCTTTAAAGCTAAAGGAGAATTCCATCTTTCCATCTGTGTTTAACAGATATCCCTGATGGGTATATGCTCCCCAGCTGTCGTCACCGCCGATTCCCATCTGGCCTTTGGCTACGCGTACTACTGTGTAATGAATCTGTGGGAGTTCATATGGATGCATGGCATTTTCCATCTCATGTGGAGTGTATGGGAGTGCAGAGAACATCATTGATTCTCCATCCATTTCAAAGTACATTCCTCTGCCCTTGCGGTCTGTGACCTTCGCCCAACGTACTTCCTCTTTTGCTCCACATTCCTGCGGTACCATGTATCTTGCTATGTTGTCCACAACTTTATTCTGGTAAATGCCCAGTTTTGCACCTTTTTTGCGGTCTGCATAGGTTTCAGCTTCGCCCAGTCCATACCACTGAACATTGTCGTAATCTGCATTGAATTTGAAAATCACCCCAAATTCCGGCATATCACCAAGTTCTTTTACAGGATCATAAGTTAAAGTTGTCTTCACTTTTCCATCGCCGAATACTTCGTAGGTGAGCTGACACTCACTGGCTGGTGTGGTTGGCATCAGATAGGTAAATGTTACTTTTACAGAGTGGTCTGTTTCTTCTGCCTGTGGTAAATTGGATGGGCCATATGCACCTTTTCTGTATTCTTTGTGGCTTAAATACATGCTGGCAATTTTCCACTGTGCGTAGCGCATCTGCATAAGATTCCCACAGTCATTATCTGTTGGTGCACGCCAGAAGTTTGGTTTCGGGATTGCCTCGATCATCTCTTTGCCCGCATATTTGTAAGAAACCAGACCACCATTGAGGACGGAGAACATTACTTCAAAGTGCTCGCCGCGGACACCAATGTTGTGTGTGCTTCGGATGATCTGTGGCTTCTTTACAAACGCATCTGATACACATACATCTTTTTCCGCTGTAATCGCTGTTTCTGCTGAATCTGATTTTCCATCCGGAACATCCTCTTTCACCTGATATACATACTGTCCAAACGCGATCTCATGGCCTGCAGATGCCCACACTTTTTCCTCTTTCAGATGGAAGGAAACAGTGACTGTATATTCTCCGACTGCTTCAGCCTTTCCAAAAGGCAGTTTATATTCTTTCGTACTCAATGGCTCAACTGCTGTTTCCAGTGCTTCTGTACAAATCACTTTTCCATTCTTTGCAAGTGTTACCTTACAGTCAAAAGTATCTGTATTTACAAACAGATTCTTGTTAATCACTTTTACTGTATCTGCAGTTACTTCTGCAGTAATATTCTGGTAATTAAATTTCACTTCCTGCATCTTTGGAGATGGTTCTCTGTCACCGCCATATGCGATTCCGTTACCACTGAAATTATAGTCTGTAGGGCGTTCTCCGAAATCGCCGCCATATGCCTGGAACTCTTTGCCATAGCGGTCTTTCTTATAAATAGACTGGTCAATGTAATCCCAGATAAATCCACCCTGATATTTGGGCTCTGTATCTGTCAGATCAGTATATTTGTGCATGGCACCGCAGGAATTTCCCATGGCATGTGTATACTCACAGCAGATAAAAGGTTTGCTGTCATCCTTTGCCAGAAACTCTTTGATTGCTTCTACAGATGGATACATCTGGCTTTCCATATCACTGGTATCATTATAACTGCGATCATGGAAAAGTCCCTCATAATGTACCAGACGGGTAGAGTCATTCTTACGGAAAAGCTGAGACATTTCATAGATATCTTTTCCGCCAAAAGATTCATTTCCACAGGACCAGATCAGGATTGCCGGATGATTCTTGTCTCTCTGATACATGGAGTTGGCACGGTCAAGCATCATATCCAGCCATTCCGGTTTGTTGTGAGGAACAACATGAGTATAATCCTTTGTAAATTCCGCCACATCCCAGGAACCATGGGATTCCAGGTTTGTCTCATCGATCATATAAATACCATATTCATCACAAAGCTGATAGATCAGTGATGTATCCGGATAATGACAGGTACGGATGGCATTGATATTATTCTGCTTCATAATGCGAAGATCCTTGCGAAGTTCTTCCTCTGATACATGTCTGCCGCTGACAGAACTGAATTCATGACGATTTACGCCCTTAAACACGATACGCTTTCCGTTCAGAGTCATAATACCGTTCTTCATCTCAAAACGGCGGAATCCAACCTTCTGAGGAATTACTTCCTGAATATTTCCTGCTTCGTCATAAAGTTCAATTGTAAGATCATAAAGCTGCGGATCTTCTGCGCTCCATAATTTTGGATTATTGATTTTCCATGCAAAACTGTTCTGTACAGTCTTGCTGCTATTTGTTTTCTGAATATAAAATGGCTCTGCATTTGCTTCTTCATTTCCAGCTTCTGTAAGAGATTTTTTCTCTTCCAGCACACATTCTCCATCTTTCTCAAGTCTGAAAACAATGCTTCCCTTTCCCCATGTCTTTACCTTAATTTCAAGATCTGCTACATCCAGATTCTCTTCCGGGATTGCACGGATCTGGAGATCATATGCGTGGGTATCCGGAACTGTATAAAGATACACATCTCTGTAAATTCCGGAGAAACGGAAGAAGTCCTGATCTTCGCACCAACTGCTGGAGGTCCATTTGAATACCTGTGCTGCCAGCTTATTCTGTCCATCTTTAAGATAATCTGTCAGTTCAAATTCAGATGGGGTGAAAGAATCCTCACTGTAGCCAACAAAGGCTCCGTTCAGCCACAGTGCAAGTCCACTCTCTGCTCCCTGGAAAGAAATAAACAACCTCTTTCCCTTCATATGTTCCGGCACTGTAAAATATTTCACATAGCTTGCAACCGGATTAAATCTCTCAGGAATCTGACCCGGATAAATTTCCTCATGTCCTTCCCATGGATACTGGACATTGGCATACTGCGGTGCATCATACCCTTCCATCTGGATATGTGCAGGTACATGAATGTCATCCCAGTCATAACAGCAGTAGTCCTCTTTCTCAAATCCCTGAACTGTACTTTTGTAATTACGCGCATAATGAAACTTCCATAAACCGTTCAGACTGTAACGGAAAGAAGTTTCTGTCCCATCCTGCACAGCAGCCTGCATTTCATTCCCATCTCTATAATATACATGATCTGAATGAGCTTCCATTCGGTTATCGCAGAAATACTGTGGATCTTTTACCAGTGAATAATCAAATGCCTTCATACTCTTATGTTCTCCTCATGATTTGTTTTTTTATAACTTTTCTCTCTGCCTGCAATATTACATTTCGCCATGCATTTGTAAAATACTTCCAGCAAAATACTTTATATATGACTTTTTTCATAAAAATATCTTATACGATATTGCCAACAGCCAGTTATCTTTCATAAGCAAAATTATAACATTATACCAATCCGCATAGTTTGCATATTTGACTATATAATATTCATTTTCGACTTTTATAGATTGATCCTTCGCAGCATTTTCTCAGCCTGCACAACACTCTCCCAGAAGAGGAATAATCGGACTTCTCTTTTATCCGAAAACTCCCTATACAAAAAAGGCAGGTGATCTTCACCTGCCCCACAATAGCACTGCATTTATTCAGCCTTCCGCTATCTTATTCCCCTTTAGTTCCCTTCTCTGCCATTCTTGAAAAAACCATCTCATATCCGTCATTTCCATAATTCAATGAACGATTCACACGACTGATCGTTGCTGTGGAAGCTCCGGTTTTCTCCGAAATATCAAGATAGGTTCTCTTGTCCATCAGCATCTTGGCAACCTCAAAACGCTGTGATAAGGAAAGAAGTTCATTGATCGTGCATACATCCTCAAAAAACGTATAGCACTCTTCTTTATCCTTCAGGCATAAAATCGCTTCAAAAAGCTGATCTACAGCCTCTGTTCTGATTTTTTTACTCATTTTCATGCTCCTTTTAGAACTCTGTACTTCACTGGACGGACATTTGTCTTTAAAATGTCCGTGTTATATTTCTAACAGTGATATTTTACCACGTTAAATTATAGGAAGCAAGCCTTTAACCTAAAAGAAATTACAGATTTTTTTATTTTCTCACAAAAACATCTTTCGAAAAGTAAGGCAGATAAAATCATTCTCTTTGCGACACGGCTCTACACCAAATAACTGCTTCTCCGTTTATCAGAATTTACGATTCACATACTTCCTTATTGCATCCACAGACCGATTAAGAACCAGCTCTTCCGGAAAATCTAGTTTTTCCAGCAGATCTCTCGCCCGATCAAACTCCCCGATCAGAAGATCAAAATGAGCATCACTGTCCATCACCACCGGAACCTGATATTTCTTACACAGATTCAGCATCACAGTATCATTCTCCACAGCATTCTGCCGGTTACAGTCCGGATCCATAGAATGATTATTCAGTTCCAAAACCTTCCCATATTCCTTCGCACCCTGAACCAGTGCCTCATAATCGATTTCATATCTCCCATCATCCGGATGCCCGATAATATTTACATACGGATTCTTCATCACATTCAGATAGCTTTCTGTATTCTCCAGCTTAGATCCCGGCTTCATGCATGGCATATGCAGACTGGCGATCACCACATCCATCCTCTCCAACGTCCGCTGCACCAGATCCACAGTCCCCTGGGCATCCAGAATATTCACCTCAGACCCCAGAAGAAGCTGAATCCCATACATCTCCCTGGGCACAATTTTCAGATTCTCAAAATAATACTTATGACAGGTCCCCGGCATAGCAGGCGCATGCTCCGTAATCCCCAGAACCTCCAGTCCCTTATCTGCAGCCGCTTTCGCCATCTCCCTCAGAGAACAATATGCATGACCACTCACCAAAGTATGTGTATGCAGATCCAACACTGAATTATATCTCATAACAACCCACTCCTCACTTCGTACAATATTCCCCCTCATTATACGACCATCCTTCTACCTCCACAAGCAAATTTTCCGTCCACCCATTTTTATCGTCCATTTTTACTCAATCCAATACCCCAAAAATCGCCAGCAGCCAGCGCAGAAAAATAGTGTGTTTGATGTGCATTTGCAGGTATCTAAGATATTCTTAGGTCAAAAAAATCTGCGTTATGAGCCGGCTGCATCACTGTCTGAGCGGAGTCTGCGACGGAGCGAGTTTGAGAAGCCGGCTCATGCCTTTAGCAGATTTTCTTGGCCTTAGAATATCTTAGATGCCGAAACCGCACATCAAACACACTATTTTTCTGCGCGTCCCCTGTCAAGTCAAACAGATATTCGCAATTAAAGCAGGAGACTTACTTGATTCGGTAAAAAAACAGGGCCTGCACCCTGCAAGCCCTGCAAAAAATTTCCATTTAAGAATGAATATACAATTTTTATTTTACGATAAAAGATTTTCTCTTACTAACAACATCAAAGATAACCGCTGCCAGCAGAACCAGACCTTTAACAACCTTCTGCAGGTTCTGGTCAATACCCATGATACTCATACCTAAGTTCAGAACACCCATCAGCAATGCACCAATGATAACCCCCGGAACTGTACCGGTTCCGCCATAAGCAGAAGCACCACCAATAAAACAAGCACCGATAGCATCCATCTCAAAGTTTGTACCTGCCTGAGGATTGGCAGAATTCAGACGGGCCATAGTAACCATACCTGCAATAGCAGCCAGAAGACCCATATTCAGATAAGCAAGGAAATAAACCTTATTTGTATTAATACCGGAAAGCTTTGTAGCCTTCTCATTACCGCCAACTGCATAGAAATAACGTCCTGTAGTTGTCTTGGAAGCAATATATGTATAGATTGCAATAATCACAGCTACCCAGATCAAAGAATTCGGAATACCTTTATACTGAGCCAGACGGAACATAAAAGCAATAACAACTGCACAGATCAGAATCATCTTAACTGCAACGCCACCAAAAGCATCTACACTGTACCCTTTCTTCACACGATCTGCACGATTCTTCAGAACAAGCAACACATATACAATACAGACAATAATACCAACTACAAAACAGATAAGATTAAATCCCTCTTTCCCAAATGGATCCGGAATATAATTGTTAAACAGTGCCAGGTAAGAATCAGGCATTGGTGCCAGTGTCTGTCCCTGTAAAACTACGTTTGAAAGACCACGGAACGCAAGCATACCAGCCAGAGTTACAATAAACGGTGGGATTCTTACATATGCAATCCAGAATCCCTGCCATGCACCGATGGCAATACCTGTAAGCAACATAACCAGCATTGTAAGATATGGGTTCATACTGTTGAGAACCATCATCTTACCGCCAACTGCTGCTACAAAACATACAACAGAACCAACAGAAAGGTCAATATTACCACCAGTCAGAATACAGAACAACATACCTGTTGCAAGGATAAATACATACGCATTCTGGGCTACAAGGTTATTCACATTCTGAGGAAGAAGCATAACCCCCTTTGTATTTACAGCAAACATGATGACTACCAGAACAAGAACAAGCACCATGGTATATTTCTTTAATATCTCTGAAAAACTAATCTTTTTTTCCATCTTTTTTACGCTCCTTTTCCTGATTTTACGATCTTGGACATAATCAGTTCTGATGTGGCCTCTTCTTTGCCGACCTCACCTACGAACTTGCCCTCATTCATGATATAGATTCTGTCTGACATTCCAAGTACTTCCGGAAGTTCAGAAGAAATCATGATAACAGATTTTCCTGCTGCTACCAGATCGTTAATAATACAGTAAATTTCGTATTTCGCACCTACGTCAATACCACGGGTAGGCTCATCCAGGATCAGAATATCCGGTTCTGTAAACATCCATTTTGCAAGAAGGACTTTCTGCTGGTTACCACCACTTAAGTTGCCTACATTCTGCTCGACAGACGGACATTTTGTTTTCAACTTCTTTCTGTAATCCTCTGCCACCGCATATTCTTTATCTGCGTCAATAACCTTTCCATTACTGACTCCCTTCATATTTGCAAGAGAAGTATTCATCTTAATGGATTTGGAAAGTATCAGACCATTTCCTTTTCTGTCCTCTGTAACATAAGCAAGCTTGTTATCGATTGCTTCCTGTACAGTATTCAGCTTCACTTCTTTTCCGTTCATGAATACCTGACCGGAAATCTTAGTTCCATAACTTTTTCCAAAAATACTCATTGCAAGCTCTGTACGTCCTGCACCCATAAGTCCGGAGATACCTACTACTTCTCCCTTATGCACCTTAAATGATACATTATCTACTACTTTTCGCTCTGAGTACAGCGGATGATAGACATTCCAGTTCTTAACCTCCATGGAAACATCCCCGATCTTTACATCCGGACGTTTCGGGAATCGATCTGTCATCTCACGACCTACCATACCCTGAATAATACGCTGCTCGGAAAAGTCATCTTTCTTCTTATCCAAAGTCTCGATAGTAGATCCATCACGGATAACTGTAATCTTATCCGCAACATAGGAAATTTCATTTAGTTTATGGGAAATGATAATAGATGTCATTCCCTGTTTTTTGAACTTCAGAAGCAATTCCAGCAGAGCCTGAGAATCATCCTCATTTAAAGATGCTGTCGGCTCGTCCAGGATCAGAAGCTTGGCATTTTTTGCCAGTGCCTTGGCGATTTCTACCAGCTGCTGTTTACCTACACCAATATCCTTAATCAAAGTTCTGGAGGATTCTTCAAGTCCTACTATTTTCAGATATTTATCTGCTTCTCCGTAAGTTTCATTCCAGTTAATAGATAATGAACTTCCTCTTTCATTGCCCAGATACATATTTTCACCGATCGTCATATATGGGATCAGCGCCAGTTCCTGGTGAATGATTACAATTCCTTTTTCTTCACTGTCTTTAATTGTATTGAATTTACAGATTTCACCGTTATAAATAATATTACCATCGTATGTTCCATACGGATAAATACCACTTAATACATTCATCAGGGTAGATTTACCGGCTCCATTTTCACCGACCAGAGCGTGGATCTCGCCCTCTTCCACCTGAAGATTAACGTTATCCAGTGCTTTTACACCTGGGAAAGTTTTGGTAATATTTTTCATTTCCAGAAGTATCTTAGCCAATTTTGTTTCCCTCCCTTTTATAAATCATGCCTGCGACGGGCAGCCCTATAGCAATCCCAGGAAATACTGAATTACATTATTTTCTGGGATTGCTATAGATTAACACAGGCGGGTGGTATTCCCGCCTGTATGATCAATTTTTATTACTGAATCTGATCTTCTGTATAGTATCCGGAATCGATCAGCATTTCTTTGTAATTGTCAACAGTGACAACAACCGGATCGCAAAGGTATGTCGGGATAACACCTGTGCCGTTATCATAGGATTCTGTATCATTAACTTCCGGTTCTTCACCTTTCATGATGGAATCAACCATTCCAACAACTGCTGTTGCAAGAGCACGTGTATCCTTGAATACGGACATAGCCTGTTTTCCTGCTACAAGGTTCTTAACATTTGGTGTATCACAGTCCTGACCTGTGATGATCGGATATTCTCCTGTATAGGAAGCTGCAAGAGCATTTTCTACGCCAAGTGCTGTAGAGTCATTGGAGCAGAGAACTGCATCAAGATTTGAACCGTCTGAGTAGTTACCTGCGATAATTGTATCCATTCTGTCCTGAGCCTTTGCACTGTCCCAGTTAGCAGTTGCAACCTGCTCAAATTCTGTCTGTCCGGATTTAACTACCAGCTTACCTTCATCAATATATTTCTGAAGTACATCCATTGCTCCACCGAAGAAGAAGTTACAGTTATTGTCACCAGGATCACCTGTGAACAGCTCAATATTAAACGGTCCGTCCTGATTGTCGAGATCAAGTGCATCTACTAAATATTCGCCCTGTTTCTGACCTACCTTGTAATTATCAAATGTTGCATAATAAGTAACTGCATCTGAGTTCATAAGCAGACGGTCATAAGAAATAACCGGGATTCCTGCTTCTTTAGCCTGTTTCAGTGGCTCACCAAGACTGCTTCCGTCGATAGATGCCACAACCAGAAGATCACATCCGTTTGCAACCTGATTCTCAAGCTGTGAAACCTGTGTGCTTACATCGTTAGATGCATACTGAAGGTCTACTTCATAGCCGGCTGCTTCCAGCTCTTTCTTCATGTTCTCGCCATCCTGATTCCATCTCTGAAGATCTTTTGTAGGCATTGTAACACCGATCAGTTTCTTGTCATCCGCTTTAACAGCTACTCCCGGGATAACTACCATTCCAGCTACCATTGATGCACAAAGAATTGCAGATACGACTTTCTTTCTCATTGTAAAAATCCTCCATTTCTTTTTACGTTTCTCACGTTTTCTTGATAACGTTACTATAGCACAGGGCAATCTGGACATGGTTGGCAAGAAACAAGACATTTTAAGAAAAACAAAAAATGCCCTGCACAGGACAGGACATTTTTGTTGCAAGATAATGCTATATACTGATTTACTCTTACCTCTGTAAAAGCAGCCGGATAATCTCTGAATATTTTATTTAACTGTAATCCGCATTCAGATAAACTTCATCTCTGCGGTGGAAACCTCCTTCAATGATCACCTTATCTATATTCTCTTTTGTCACTGCAGTTGGTTCAAGGATGCAGGAAGGAATCTCATAAGTTCCGTCATTTACTGTTTCTGTCACATCTTCCAGTTCTGCAACTCCCTTTCCACTACCCATTTCCACTGCATATTTCGCTGCTTTTCTTGCCAGATCTTCAATTGGTTTAAAAGCAGTCATATACTGTGTTCCTTCTACTATTCTCTGACAGGCTGCAAGATCTCCATCCTGACCTACGACAACCACATTTCCGGCAAGCTGATTCTCTGCCAGTACCTGTACGACCTGACTGGCAATGTCATCATTTCCGCACATAATTCCCTTAACATGAGGATATTTTTCCAGGGCTTCCTCCACATATCCGGCAGCCAGTTCTGCTGTCCAGCCATCACAGTTAGCTTCATAAACCACATGCAGATCTGTGTCTGCAAGCATATCATCAAACCCCTGTTTCACCATCTGGACATTATTATCTGAAGAGGATCCCTGTATCATAAAGACATCTCCTCCCTGAGGAAGTGCATTGACAAGTGCCTGTGCCATGATCTCACCCACCTTACGGTTATCAAAGGAAATGTACAAATCTGTATTGGCATTATTGACCATTCTGTCATAGGAAATAACCGGAATTCCCGCACTCTGTGCCTTCTGTATGGCATCTGAAAGTGCTCCACAGTCTCTTGCGATCACAACGATCACATCCACCTGCTTATTTATAAAGTATTCAATCTGACTGATCTGCTCTTTGACATCTGCACCTGCATCCTGCACATTTACCTCTGCTCCCAGTTCTCTGGCAGTCGCCACAAATACATCTCTGTCGCGGATCCATCTTTCTATAACAAAAGAATCCACTGTAAGTCCGATCTGAACCTTATCCTCTTCCTTATTCTCTTCTGCTGTTTCTTCATTCTTATTCTGTTTTTGTTCTGAAGAGGAACCACATCCTGTCAGCAGTATCATCCCTGTACAAAATGCCAGTATTCCAAGCAGCAGCTTTCCGCAATTCTTTTTTGTCTTATATAATTTCATCAGCTTAACCTCTCTCTGAACTCACTAGGCGTAACTCCTTCATACTTCTTGAAAATCCTGCTGAAGTAATTGGGATCACTGTATCCTGACTGTGCACATATTTCCTTAATGGAAAGTCTGGAATCCTGCAGAAGTTCTCTGGCATTTTTCAGACGTATTTCTGTAAGATATTCAATAAAGTTCTTACCTGTTTCCTGTTTAAAAAGTTTACTGAAATAATACGGACTAATATCTACCTCTCTTGAAACATCATCCAGAGAAATATCCCTGCGGAAATTTTCATTGATATATTCCTTTGCTCTGTCAATAATACTGCCAGCTTCTTTTTCCTTGGAATTCTCCAGTTTCGTACAGATTTCTCTCGTCTTATCCAGAAACCACTTCTTCAGATTTTCTATATCCGTACAGGACTGAAGCTCCCGGATATAGCTTCTCCTGCTGTTAACATTATATTTCAAAGTTCCTGCAAAGAATGCCCTGCGTTCCGCATTCATCACCATCTCCAGGATTTTAATCTCAATGTCTTCTCTTGTGACGGCCTGCTGACTGTGCATCCATTCAAAAAATCCCTCTGCGCAGTTCATCGCTCCCGCAGCATCCTTCTCAAGGATCCTCTTCTGATATCTGATTTCCAAGTCTCTTGGATATTCCCCGTCATATTTCTGTGCCGCCGGTACATCCTCGATATGCACTACATGACTGATGCTCTCTCTCAGTGCGACCACCGCTTCCTTAAAAGATTCCTTCACGCTTCCAAGTTCTTTGACTCTTCCGATTCCACAGCGGAACATACTGTCGATCCGGTTTTCAAATTTATGTACCATATTTCTGGCTCTTGTGACAATTGCAACTCTGTCTTCGTAATCTTCTTTCGCATTTTCATAAGGAACAAGCAGTACGATCCTGTTTCCCATAATAGGACCTACAAGGCATTCAAAGAATCCCTGTGCGATTTCACGAAAAGTAGAATAAAATTTGTTTGCCTTTACACTTGCACCTACTGCATTACTGAGCACCCCATTTTCCATAGAATCTCCAAATTCTATGACCATCATATAACCGTATTTCTGACGGATATCAAGAAGCTGTGTATAATTATCCTGATAAGTAACAAAATCATCCTGCAGAAGAATATTATTGATATATCCACTCTCAATCATAGGTACCACTGTCTCCAGTTTCTCTCTGATCAGGAGATCATCGCTTCTCTTCTGCCGTATCTGATCTACCTTTGTCATCATCTTCGCGCAGGTTTCCAGAATTACTTTCTTATTTACAGGCTTTGTGAGAAACTCCTGAACTCCCAGGTTCACTGCTTCTTTTGCATAATTAAACTTATCATATGCAGTTATGATCACAAAAACTGCTGAGCTGTTAAATTTCTGAATTTCCCTGATTGCCTGGATTCCGCTTATTCCCGGCATCTGGATATCCATAAAACAGATATCCGGCGGATATGCCTGTGCCATCTCCACCACAACTCTGCCTGACTTTGCACAGTGGATTTCACATTCATTTCCATATTCAGTTTCAATAATTTTCTTTAATGATTCCAGCATGATACCTTCATCATCTGCCAACAAAATTCTATACATCTTCTCTCACTCCCATAACACTTCTCTTAGTTTTCCCGCACAGGTATATAGATCACCGTTTCCGTACCTTTTCCTTCACCTTCACTGTTAATTTCCATAAGCCCTGATTCCTCATAATAAAGTTCCAGACGACTGATCACATTATTCATACCGATTCCTGTAGAATCACCTTCTTCATTTCTGTGCTCTCTGTTTCCTGACAGAACACCCTCTATCTGTTCCTGCGTCATTCCCTTTCCATTATCTTTCACGCTGATACGTATATAATCTGCATCTCCTGTAACTGTGAGATGTATTTTTCCTTCCCATTCAATGTCACGTATTCCATGATTGACTGCATTTTCCACAACCGGCTGCAAAATCATACTTGGCATACGCACATTCTCCAGTGATTCATCCACCTCCTTGCTGAAATGGATATCTCCGGCGAACCGGACATTCAGAATATAAATATAGTTATCAACAGCCTCCAGTTCTTCTCCCAATGTGGCGTCTTCCTGTCCTTTTTTTACATTATAGCGAAAAAAATCCGCCATTTTCTCTACAAAAATCCCGGTCTGCTCTGCATCCTCCATCATTGCAAGCTGTGCTCCTGCATTCAGGGAATTAAACAGAAAGTGCGGATTGATCTGTGACTGAAGATATTTCAGCTGTGCTTCTTTCAGATGATTTTCCATAAGAAGCTCCCTCTCCATCATCTGCTGCTCTTTCTCCATACTTGCTTTTGTCCTTGCCATATACAGATCAAGATTCTCTACCATTGTATTAAACGCTCTGGTTACTGTTCCCAGTTCATCCTGTGCATCTGTATCGTGCATCTTTACATGGAAATTTCCCTGACCTACCAGTTGTGCTGTCTCTGCCATATTGGAAAGGGGAACAAACATATTTCTGGTGGCCTGGATGAGCAGAAGCATTCCACCGGCTACAATTATGATCATAATAACTGAATTGCTTATCTCCAGATATCTCATCACTGCACGAAGTACTGCATAAGTACTGGAGTTCTCCTGAAACATCAGGTTATTCAGTTCGTCAATAGATGACTGGATATATCTGTAAAGCTTTGTTGCATCATCATATTTACGCTTATACTGCTCAACGTTCCTTCCTCGTTTGGCAGCTACCGTTTCCGCAGTACAGTCCAGATATGTTTCCGACATTTTCCGGATATTCCGTTCCAGAATCTTTACGGGATCATTAATATTATCTTCATTAAGTTTCTCAAGTTCATTTCTGTATTTTGCCTCATTCTGATAATAATCAAGAAGTGTCTGAGAACTCTTAACCTTAAGATACTTATACATATTATCCTGTACTTTCTCAAATACCTGTGAAAGTTCGGTAAGCTCTGCATTACTGGCATAAACATTATCCATCTTTTGCATGGAATTATTGATCCGCACATAAAAAAGCATATTCATGGCAAAAAGAAGGACTGCGATCATACCCACCTCTATAACGATTTTACTGACCAGTGAAAAATCTTTCCAGCGCAGCTGCTTCATCCGGACACCCCCTTCCTTCTCATTTCCCGTACTGCATTTTTGTCCAGGAAATTAATATCTACATTATAATAGGAATTGGTCCTTCCATCCTTCTGATATGCTGTCAGAGCTTCTATACTGTATCTGCCAAGCTGCTCTGTATCCACATCACAGGTAACAGAGATTACTCCCTTTTCCACTGCTGTAAGAATATCTTCGGAACTGTAATATCCTATGATCGTAACCTTTCCTGCAAGATTAAAGTCCAGTACTGCCTGACGTGCGCATTCTGTAGTTTCCTCATCCATGCACACAAGAATATCCGGTACTTTATCTCTCTGCTGAAAAATATCTGTTACCGCTTCTTCTGTCTCAAAGGTCCCTGTTAAGCGAAGATTTTTTCCTGTTATCTGGATATTTTGCGAAGGACCCGCCTTTGCCTGGACTGCGTTGCTAATCTGTGTATATATCTGGCTCTGGTTCATATCATCAATATTTTTCTTCAACAGAATAAGAATACTTTCCGTATCCTCAGTCACATATTCCGCTACCTTTTCGCCATAGACACTTCCAAGCTGATAATCACTGACACCCACGAAACTCTGACGCTTGCTGTGAACTGCATCTCCCATTACAGTAACAACCGGAATTCCTTTCTGAACAGCCTCATTTATCTTCTCTTCCAGTCCCTGCTCCCCACTGTACTGCAGGATAATCCCATCTGAATTTGAAGCAATACTCATATTCATATAATCTAGCTTGCTGTAATCACTCTCTTTACCGCTACCTCTCAGTTCCAGGATTCCATCGCTCTTCTGTGCATATTCCTGCGCACAGTCATAAACAGCCTGCCAGAAAGAAGAATTCGGACTGTCTACGATCATATCGTATTTATATCTACACATAACTTCATTCTTCTCTTTCAGACTACTCCCCCCGGACAGTCCCTCACAATAAGACTCTCCTATCATATAAAAAAGCACTAAAATTCCTGCCAGTGCAAAGAAAACCAGCAGTTTTGTCCGTTTCTTTTTCATCTCAATCTCCGTAAATTCTTTCTTCTATATTTTGCAGAATCTATTATACAATAAATCGGTATGAATTGCTTTCTTTTTTTCATATACTGTAATGATTACATCTGCCACCTGCTGTCTCTTTCATTCTGACACAGATATTCACACCCTGTGTTCCGGAGTCAGAGGGATATTTTTATGAGGAGTATCTTTTCATGAAGCGGACTTTAATATTTTTTGAAATATTATGCATGATTTTTTTCCTGCTCTTTTCTTCTGCTGACAAACGCACACAGTTCCTTACTTCACTGGCAGGTCCCGGTATGCTTTCCCTTGTAAAACAGACATCTGCAAAAGCTACAGCTTCTGAGAATTTTTCAACTGACACCACCGCCGGGCTTCCCGTCGAAGAACCTCCCAGAATCGCACTGACCTTTGATGACGGTCCTAATGCCCGGTATACCCCCATACTTCTGGATGGATTAAAAAAAAGAAACATCCGGGCATCTTTCTTTCTGATAGGCGAGAACATTGAAGGAAACGAAGACATACTCCTGCAAATGCGAAAAGACGGACATCTTATCGGAAATCACACCTGGGATCATGTACAGCTTGACAAGATACCGGCGGAGAAAGCCAGACTGGAAATTGAAAAAACAAATAACAGAATCTATGAAGCTTCCGGAATTTACCCTTCTTATGTACGACCGCCTTTCGGCGCATGGATCAAGGATATGGAACTTTCTGTCACCATGCTTCCCGTATTCTGGGATGTAGATACCCTGGACTGGAAAAGCAAAAACATCGATTCTATCCTGTCTATCGCCCAGACACAGGTTCATGACGGTTCTATCATCCTAATGCATGACGGCTATCAGACATCTGTGGATGCAGCCCTGAAAATCGCTGATCTTTTTACTGAAAAAGGCTATGTTTTTGTCACTGCAGACCAGCTCCTGCTCACATAAAAGATTTGCTTTTTCCTGCCTGATTCGTTATACTGTTATACAAAGCTTGTACAGATTTCTCTGTAGCAGGATTATCCGCAGAGTATGCTGTACATCATTATATACAAAAGGAGTAATTAAACGAATGGACAGACTATTTAACATGGACAACAAATTCTTCACCGTCATGGGACGCGTGGCTGATCTTATTATGCTTAATGTGGTCTTTCTGATCTGTTGTCTGCCAATCGTGACTATTGGTGCGTCACTGACTGCACTCCACTATGTCACACTGAAAATGGCACGTAACGAAGAATCTTATATTATCAGAAGCTTCTTCAAATCCTTTAAGCAGAACTTCAAACAGGCAACTGTCATCAATCTTATCATGCTTGCAGTTGCAGCTATCCTTTACATGGATCTGCGTATTGTAGGCAATATCGACGGAACAATGTCTCAGGTACTGTATATCGTTTTCTTTGCATTTGGTATCCTTTATATGATGGTATTTCTGTATATTTATCCGGTGCTTGCCAAATTCTACAACTCCATCAAAAACACCTTCCGCAATGCATTCCTGATGGCTATCCGTCATCTTCCGTATACAGTCCTGATGGCAGTCATCACTCTGTTACCTGCAGGCGTGTTTTTTATCAAAAGTTTCCGCATACAGTCCATGGCCATCATGCTTCTGTGCATGTTTGGATTTGCACTGGAGGCATTTATCAACGGACATTTTCTGGTAAAGATTTTTGATAATTATATTCCGGCAGATGCAGATACCCAGGATACAGACCTTCAGAACGGAAACTCTGCTGAAACTTCATCAGCAGAAAATGATCACACAGTATGACCAAATGGGGAGAGAAACCATACCACTCTCTGGACTATATGCTGAGAGAGCGGTTTGGAGAAAAGGTTTATAAGGTCACGCTAAATGGCGGCATGTCCTGTCCCAACAGGGACGGTAAGATTGGAACCCGCGGCTGCATCTTCTGCAGCGCAGGAGGAAGCGGAGATTTCGCTGCAGATGCCGCACTTTCCATCACTGACCAGATAGAAAGCCAGATCAGTATCCTTTCACAGAAACGTCCGATTCATAAATATATTGCCTATTTCCAAGCGTACACAAATACCTACGCACCTGTGGAATATCTGGAGAAAATTTTTACAAAAGCAATCTCTCATCCAAAGATAGTTGCTCTTTCCATCGGCACCAGACCAGACTGCCTCAGTCCTGAAATCGTGACACTTTTGTCCCGGTTAAATAAACAGAAACCTGTCTGGATTGAACTTGGACTTCAGACGATCCATGAGTCCACTGCCAGGTATATCCGAAGGGGATATCCTCTCTGCGTTTTTGATGATGCCGTAAAACGCCTGCGAAAAGAAAATATCGAAGTAATCGTGCATACAATCCTCGGATTGCCCGGTGAAAACACAGCAGATATTCTGGAAACTATGAAATACCTCAACCATATGGATATTCAGGGAATCAAACTGCAGTTACTTCATGTGCTTCGCGGCACTGATCTGGCAGCAGATTACGAGAAAGGACTGTTTCAAACTTACGAACGGGATGAATACATCTCTCTCCTTATAAACTGTCTGGAACATCTCAGACCGGATATGGTTATACATCGCATCACAGGCGACGGCCCCAAAGATCTGCTGATCGCACCACTGTGGGCAAGCCGTAAACGTGAGGTATTAAATATGCTGCATCACAGGATGAAAGAAGAACAAAGCTACCAGGGAAGACTGTTTTCGCACTAAAAGATTCTCTGCTACTCTATGCAAAGGAGGGATAAAATGGCAACACCATTCACAGTTTACAAATTAATCGTATTATACATGCTTCAGAATACCGAAAATACCCTGACAAATTCGCAGATTTCGGAATTTATCCTGGACCGGGAATATACAAACTATTTCCATCTCCAGCAGGCAATCTCAGAACTGGTAGAAGCAGAACTGATCACCATGGACACCCGTTCCAATGTCTCCCATTACCGGATTACCGAAGATGGCATAAAGACTCTCTCCTTTTTCCAGAAAGATCTCTCTCCTGAGATCAAACAGGAAGTCAGGGAATACCTGAAATCCACCGGCTTCAAAGCCCAGGAGCGAATCGTCACTCCTGCCGATTATTACATCACCAAACAGGGAACCTATTCTGTAAGATGCCAGCTCATCGAAAAGGGCAACTCCCTCATCGACCTGAACATCGCAGCTCCTAACCTTGAGGCAGCACAGTCGATCTGCAAAAAATGGTCCACACATTACCAAGAAATATACGGAAAAATAATGGAAGAGCTCTTATAATGCTCTTCCTTTTTATTTCCTAATCTTTACAAAAAAACAGGGATACGTTATACTAAAACAAATATACGTTCTATAACACTCCTCGTAAATAATGTATATTGATTAAGAGACTTGCTATAATTTGTCAGAAATGCTTTATGTTACTATAAACACGAAATGAAATGTGACTGTTTTATCATCATATTCTATGGAGAAAAAACTATGGATTTATTTGAATACGCCAAATCAAAAACCCTGGACCAGGAATCCCCTCTGGCATCCAGACTACGCCCCACAACTCTGGATGAAGTTGTAGGGCAGCAACACATCATCGGAAAAAACACCTTATTATACAGGGCTATCAAAGCTGACAAACTGACCTCCGTCATCTTCTACGGCCCTCCCGGAACCGGCAAGACCACCCTGGCAAAAGTAATCGCCAACACTACCAGTGCAGAATTCACCCAGATCAACGCCACTGTAGCAGGCAAAAAAGATATGGAAGCAGTTGTAAAAGAAGCCCAGCAAAACCTGGGTATGTACGGCAAAAAAACAATCCTCTTCATAGACGAGATCCACCGCTTCAACAAAGGCCAGCAGGACTATCTCCTCCCATTCGTAGAAGACGGAACCATCATCCTCATCGGTGCCACAACAGAGAATCCATACTTCGAAGTCAACGCTGCTTTAATCTCCCGTTCCATCATCTTCGAACTGAAATCCCTGGAGATCTCCGAAGTCAAAGAACTCATCCTTCGCGCAGTCAACGACAAAACAAAAGGAATGGGAAACTATAAAGCCCGGATAGATGAAGACGCCCTCGACTTCCTTGCAGACATGGCAGGCGGCGACGCCAGAAATGCCCTCAATGCCATCGAACTGGGCATCCTCACTACCCCACGTAGCGAAGACGGTCTCATCCACATCACCCTGGATGTGGCATCTCAGTGCATCCAGAAACGCGTCGTCCGCTACGACAAAAACGGAGACAACCACTATGACATCATCTCCGCCTTCATCAAAAGCATGCGTGGCTCAGACCCTGACGCAGCAGTCTACTACCTTGCAAAAATGCTCTACGCCGGAGAAGACGTCAAATTCATAGCCCGAAGAATCATGATCCTCGCCTCCGAAGACATCGGAAACGCCGATCCACAGGCCCTCTGCGTAGCAGTCGCCGCAGCCCAGGCAGTAGAACGCGTAGGAATGCCCGAGTCCCAGATCATCCTCTCCCAGGCAGTCACCTACATGGCCTGCGCCCCCAAAAGCAACTCCGCAGTCAACGCCATCTTCGCTGCCATGGACTCCGTCAAACGCACAAAAACCACAGTCCCGCCCCATCTCCAGGACGCCCACTACGGCGGCCACGAAAAACTGGGCCACGGCATCGGCTACAAATACGCCCACGACTACCCAAACCACTACGTACACCAACAATACCTCCCCACCGAAATCCAGGGAGAACACTTCTACGAACTCTCAGAAATGGGCTACGAAAAAACCCTAAAAGAATACCAGAACAAAATCAAATCCCAGTCTTAATCCCAAAAAGGGCAGCCTCCAAAGAGAGACTGCCCTTTTCATCATTTAATTCCCATAACGTTCATCTGCGCCAAAATCGCATCCACACATTTCTCAAATCCAAGCTTTCCTGCATTCAGACACAGATCATAATTCGTCGCATCACTCCAGTCCCCACCGGCAAATTTACGATAATAATCCTGCTTTCTCTTATCATCCCTGCGAAGAAACTTCTCAATCTCCTCATCACTGCCGCTGATCTTCTCTCTGGACTTCTCCACACGAAACTCCCAGGGTGCATGAACAAACACTCTCAAAGTATTCGGTCTGTCCTTAAACACATAATTCACACAACGCCCAACAATCACACAGGATTCCTTCTCTGCCAGATCCGTTGCAATCTTCGCCTGATAATTAAAAATATTCTCATCAGAAACGAATCCCTTCTGATCCGGTGCGATCAGATCTCCTTTATATAACCCTGTCTTATTAAACAGAGATGCCTTCACACTGGAGCCTTCCTCCACCTGTCCAAAAAGCTTCACATCAATCCCGCTCTCATCAGAAGCCATCTGAATGATCTGCTTGTCATAGAAAGAAACTCCCAGTTTCTCTGCCAGCATCTTACCGACGGTACGTCCGCCGCTTCCATACTGTCTCGCAATGGTAATTACAAAATTCTCCATAAAATCCCTCCTGTTTACTCTCCAAGATAAGCTTTCTGAACAGATTCATCATGAAGAAGATCACTTGCCTTACCTTCCAGTGTAATCCTTCCGGTCTCAAGGACATAAGCTCTGTCAGCAATAGAAAGAGCCTTCTTCGCATTCTGCTCAACCAGAAGAACCGTTGTTCCACTCTCACTTACCTCTTTAATGATATCAAAGATCTCATTTACAAAGATCGGTGAAAGGCCCATGGACGGCTCGTCCATCAGAATGATCTTCGGCTGGCTCATCAGCGCACGTCCCATGGCGAGCATCTGCTGCTCACCACCACTTAAGGTACCTGCAGTCTGATTCTGACGTTCCTTCAGACGCGGAAAACGTTTATATACTTTCTCAATGGTCGCATCAATCTCATTTTTATCAGATCTTGTAAAAGCACCCATCTTCAGATTCTGAAGAACAGTCATATTTGCAAACACACGTCTTCCTTCCGGAACATGTGCCATACCCATTGTTACAATCTTGTGAGGCGGAACCTTTGTGATATCCTGTCCGTCATAAATAATATGTCCTGATTTTGCACGAAGAAGCCCTGTCACTGTATGCAGAGTAGTAGTCTTACCGGCACCATTGGCACCGATCAGAGCAATAACTTCACCTTCATTTACAGAGAAAGAAACACCCTTCAATGCCTGAATCATTCCATAATAAACCTGTATGTCCTGTACTTCCAGTAATGCCATCTGTCTCTCCTCCTATTCTCCAAGATATGCCTTGATAACTTCCGGATCATGGAGCACATCTGAAGTCTTGCCCTGTCTCAGAACATGACCGAAGTTCAGTACAGTCAGCTCCTCACAGATACCTGAAACCAGCTTCATATCATGCTCGATCAGAAGAATGGTCATATCAAAGTTATCACGAACAAAACGAATGGTATCCATCAGTTCCTCAGTTTCATTGGGGTTCATACCTGCAGCCGGCTCATCCAGAAGAAGAAGCTTCGGCTTTGTTGCCAGTGCTCTGGCAATCTCCAGCTTTCTCTGTTTACCATAAGGAAGGTTGGATGCAAGGATATCTGCCTCTTTGTCCAGATCAAACACTTTAAGAAGCTTCATTGCTTCCTCATTCATGGTTTTCTCAACCTTAAAGTATTTCGGAGTATGTACAATACCTGTAAAAAGGCTGTATTTATCATGATTGTGAAGTCCTGCCTTTACATTGTCCAGCACACTCATCTGATGGAACAGACGGATATTCTGGAATGTTCTGGCGATTCCTGCCTTGTTGATATCAATGGTACTCTTTCCGGTGATATCCTGTCCGTCCAGATTGATGATTCCCTCGTCCGGCTTATACACACCTGTAAGAAGGTTAAAGATTGTAGTCTTACCGGCACCATTCGGACCGATCAGACCATAAAGCTGTCCTTTCTCGATGGAGACATGGAAATCATCCACTGCATGAAGACCGCCGAATGAAATATTTAAATGATTTACTTCCAGCAATGCCATAGCTTATGCCTCCTTTTTCTTAAATTTACTGAAAAGACGCTCTCTCATCTCGATTGCCTTAGGTGCCCAGTTGATCAGCATCATTACGATCAGCACGATTGCATAGAACAGCATACGGTAATCACTGAGTCCACGCAGAAGCTCAGGAAGAAGGTTCAGAATCACTGCCGCAATAATAGAACCACGCATATTTCCAATTCCACCGAGAACTACGAATACCAGGAACATGATAGACATGTTATAACCGAAGTTCTTCGGAAGTGCTGTTAAAGTTGCAAGATTATGAGCATAAAGCACACCGCCGATACCGGCTAATGCTGCTGAGATTGCAAATGCTTTCAGTTTATACTTTGTGATATCAATACCAATTGATTCCGCTGCAATACGGTTATCACGGATTGCCATGATCGCACGTCCGTCTCTGGAATTGATCAGGTTCAGAACTACGAATAAAGTAACCAGGATCAGAATCACACCTATAGTAAAGGTTGACTGTCTCGGTGTACCTGTGATACCCATGGCACCACTGATGATCATTTTTCCACCAGGCTCCATTCCAAGAGACATCTGGTCTTTCATGGAAAAATGGATTCCGTTGCTGTCAATTCCTACATAAAGCACATTGATGATATTCTTAATGATCTCACCAAATGCCAGTGTTACGATAGCAAGGTAGTCACCTTTCAAACGAAGTACAGGAATACCGATCAGGAATCCAAAGATACCTGCACATACAGCTCCGATGATCAGAGCAACGAAGAAACGAAGTCCTGCATTTGTAAATGTATCCATAGTTGCCTTTGTAAATGCTGCACTGGTGAAAGCACCGATACACATAAATCCGGCATGTCCAAGACTTAACTCACCCAGAATACCAACCGTCAGGTTCAGGGAAAGAGCCAGGATAATATATACACAAAGAGGCACCAGAAGACCCTGCATCAGGTTGGAAAGCAGATTCCCTGCGATCATTCCCTGTACGATCAGATATGCTGCAAGAACCATTCCGTATGTAATGAGATTGCTTTTTGTTGTTTTGTTTAATTTCTTCTTTTCCATGTCTGCCACCTCACACTTTCTCCTGAATGTTCTTACCAAGAATACCGGTAGGTTTCACAACCAGAACCACGATCAGAACACCGAATACAATGGCATCTGCCATCTGTGAAGAGATATATGCCTTACCAAAAATCTCCAGGATACCCAGAACAACACCTCCGATAAAGGCTCCCGGGATAGATCCGATACCGCCAAATACAGCTGCAACGAATGCTTTGATACCAGGCATAGCACCTGTATATGGTGTCAAAGACGGGTATGCAGAGCAGAGAAGCACACCTGCGATTGCTGCAAGTCCGGAACCGATCGCAAAAGTAATGGAGATTGTTTTGTTTACGTTAATACCCATTAACTGGGCAGCGCCTTTATCCTCAGATACGGCAAGCATTGCCTGTCCTGTTTTTGTCTTGCTGATAAAGAGCATCAGACCTGCCATGATCAGGATACCACCGATAATGGTTACGATGGTTACACCAGTGATCACGATAGAACCACCTGCAAGTTTCAGGGATGGAAGACTGATCACGTTACTGAATGATTTGGTATCTGCTCCCCAGATCAGAAGGGCCACGTTCTGAAGCAGGTAGCTGACACCAATTGCTGTGATCAGAACAGCCAGAGGTGAAGCTGCATTACGCAGTGGTCGATACGCAACGCCTTCGATCACAACGCCCATGAGTGTACAGATGATAATGGACAGCAGGATGGCTAAAATCGGATTTAATCCCATGCCGCTGACTGCGACATAAACTACATAAGAGCCGACCATGATAACATCTCCATGAGCGAAGTTCAGCATTTTAGCGATTCCGTATACCATGGTATAACCAAGGGCGATGATCGCATATACACTTCCGAGGCTGATACCACTGATAAGATATGATATAAAACTACTCATAGAAGTCTTTCCTTTCTTATATTTAAATAATTTTATTGTGTGTAAAACTGGCAGATTTGCCTTTAGCGAAATCTGTCTTGTTTATTTTGCCAAAAGCAAATCTGTCATTAACGCATTAATGTAATAACGTATTAGGCAACAGGGCTGTCTGCATAATTCAGACAGCCCCGTTGGCATACAACCATTGTCCACTCCAGGAACAATCGCATTTTATTTCTTATGAAATCTTTTCAGTTATTTCAATTTCATTATTCCATTGCTGCGTAAGCACCATCTTTGATTTCTACAGCTTTCGGAGCTTTGTTCGGCTCACCGTCTTCTGTCCATGTGATCTCGTCACCTGTAACACCTTCAAGTGTGATCTCGGTCATGCCTTTTTCAAGTGCTGCACAGATATCTGCAACATCCATGTCTGCTTTTACATCTTCTTTTTCTGCTGCTGCTTTGACTGCGTATACTGCATCATAAGCATCTGCTGCGAACTGGTTTGGTGTGTCTTTGTAAGCATCTTTGTATGCTTTTACAAAGTTCTGGGTTTTCTCATCTGTAGAATCTGCTGCAAATGGTGTAAGAAGCATCAGCCCCTCTGCAAGAGATGTATCAAAGTTTTCTACACCAAGGATACCGTCCATACCGTCGCATCCGAAGAATTTAGTTTCAAATCCCATGCTGTCTGCCTGTGCAAGGATCAGGGAAGCTTCTGTATAATAAATCGGAAGGAATACTAATTCAGCACCACCGTCTTTTGCTTTCTGAAGCTGTACGGAGAAGTCTTTATTGTTATCAGCAGTGAATGCTTCGGAAGATACGATTTCAATACCCTGATTAGCTGCTTCTGCTGTGAAGTTCTGTGTGATACCTGATGAATATACATCAGAGCTATCGTAGATAATAGCTACTTTTGTAGCAAGTTTATGCTCTCCAATGTACTGAGCTGCTGCAGTACCCTGGTTCGGGTCAGAGAAGCATACACGGAATACGTTCGGATTAGCAACACACTCTGTTGCAGATCCGGATGGAGTAAGCTGGAACATATTGTCTGCTGCTGTTTCATTTGCTACAGCTACACAAGGTGTGGAAGTAACTGTACCAACCAGGATGTTCATTCCCCAGTCTTTTAATGCGTTGTAAGCGTTCAGGGTTTTCTCAGCATCGTTTTCATCATCTTCAAATTTGAACTCTACCTGATATCCGTTGATTCCGCCGTCTTCGTTTACTTCATTGATTGCAAGCTCTGTTGCATTCTTTACAGCCTGTCCATAGATTGCTGCTGCTCCGGTTACAGGTCCGATTCCACCGATCTTAAATGTAGCATCGTCTGCAAATACAGATACAGGTGCAACTGTTGACATTACCATTGCTGCTGCCGCAGTAACACTGATGATTTTTTTCAGGTTTTTCATAATAAAATCCTCCTTATATTTTGTCAGTCCTTTCGTCCCTCTTACGGCTCATAAGGTTAGCTTCCGTTACCATTCATTCCACCTGGTACATCATTTTTGATGTGCTAAATTCCGCAAGTTCATTTATTATGTAGAGGAACTGAAAAGTAACAAAAAGCCAACTGGGTTCCCAGCCGGCTTTGGCTTCCACTGACACTTTAATATGTTGCTGTTTTGAATTATATCACCATATATTTGACCATGCAAGAAAAACTTTATGGAAATTTAAGATTTTTCCGTCTTTCATGGACACTTGACCGCACCGCACACGCAATTTTATCCCATTCATCGAAAAATACATCAAAAAAGGTACACACAGAAACCGTAACAATTTCTATGCGTACCTCAAAATTCTGATTTAATTTATCAAATCTTATATCTCTCTAAAACCGCCAATTATGCGATTGCTTTTTTAGCGATCTCAGCAAGTGCTGCAAATCCTTCTGCATCGTTCACTGCAAGTTCAGCAAGCATCTTTCTGTTGATGTCGATGTTTGCAACTTTCAGTCCATGCATCAGTTTGCTGTAGGATAATCCGTTCATTCTTGCTGCTGCATTGATACGTGCGATCCAGAGCTGTCTGAACTGACGTTTTTTCTGTTTTCTTCCTGCGTAGGAGCTTGTAAGTGCTCTCATTACAGACTGCTTAGCAACTCTATACTGTTTGGAACGGGCTCCTCTGTAACCTTTTGCCAGTTTTAATGTACGATTATGTTTTTTCTTTGCGTTTAATCCGCCTTTAATTCTTGCCATTTCTTAAATTTCCTCCTGTACGTCTATCTTCAAATGATGAATGCTTCTTATAAATACGGTAATGCTTTCTTCATGCTCTTAACATTAGTAGCATCAACAACAGTAGATTTTCTCAGATTTCTTTTTCTCTTCTGAGATTTCTTTGTTAAGATATGGCTCTTATAAGCTTTATTTCTTACTAATTTTCCTGTACCTGTTTTTTTGAAACGCTTTGCTGCTGCTCTGCAAGTTTTAATTTTTGGCATTGTTAATTCCTCCTTAAACTGTATCTCTATTATATTTAACGTTTTTCCGTTAAAAACATGGTCATGCTTCTGCCTTCAACCTTCGGTGCCTTCTCCACTGTTGCCACGTCTGCAAGCTGTTTTGCAAAATCATCGAGTACATGTCTGCTGCTTGCCATATGTGCCATTTCTCGTCCACGGAAACGTAATGTTACCTTTACTCTGTCACCCTTGGAGAGGAACTTTCTGGCGGCGTTGACTTTCGTATTCAGGTCATTGGTATCAATGTTTGGAGAAAGTCGCACTTCTTTGACATCGATGGTCTTCTGCTTCTTCTTGGCTTCTTTTTCTTTTCTTGCAAGCTCATAACGGTATTTACCATAATCGATGATCTTACATACCGGCGGTTTCGCCTGCGGGGCAATTTTTACCAGGTCAAGCCCTGCCTCCTGAGCTTTGAACATTGCTTCTTTCGCGGACATGATTCCAAGCTGTTCTCCGTCCGAACCGATTAAGCGTACCTCTTTGTCTCTGATCTGTTCGTTAATCATTAAATTGCTAATTGTAGTGCACCTCCATACCTGTTAGATAGATTCTAATGACTTCTCGTCGCCCTCATTTACATAAAAAAAGCGTGGACAAAATCCACACTCCGCTATCACACTGCTGATATCTTTTCTTCTTAATCTGCGGAACAATCTCCTTATTCCTGCCAACCTTAAATATCAGCCTTCTCTGTGCAATATAAACCCAAGCCGCTAAACTAAATGCGCTGAGGTGAGAGTGGAACTCTGCTTTGTTTTCTTACGTACTTGTATAAGATACCATGTTCAGTCTGCTATGTCAAGTACTTTTTACATTTTCTTTATTTTTTTCAACCTCATGTATATTTTCTCTCAAACTGCACATCCTATCTCCGAAGCTTATTCAATGTAACTGTTCAGTACTCTTGCACTACAGCAGTATTGAATAGTTATCTCAGATTTTTTCAGGAGGGTAACTCTATGACAATTCTTAAATGTTCAGCAATGACCTGTGTTTACAACAAAGAACAGCTCTGTTCAAAGGGTGATATTGACGTGACAGGCGAAAATGCTACTTCTGCAAATGAGACAAGCTGCGGCAGTTTCCGAGAGAGAACCGGCAGTTCCATGAAAGACAGTTATACAGATGACTGTGGCTGCGACAAAATCCAGATCGACTGCAAAGCCCATAACTGTACCTATAATGATAACTGCAAATGTACAGCATCCTCCATTCAGGTAGACGGCTCTAATGCACATGCATCTTCCGATACAAGATGTGACACCTTCCAGTGCCATTGTGGCGCATAATATCAACATCATGGCAACAGGATTTTCACCCGTATATCAGGGATAATGAACTTCCCTGATCCGGTCAAAAAAAGAGACATGTCCATCTATATGGAATATGTCTCTTTTGTCTGTCTGTAAATTATTTCACTGCAAAACAGATAATCCTATCTGTTTCTTAAGAAATCCGGAATCTGGATATCCTTCTTCTGAACAGTGCTTGACGGAGTCTTAGATGCTCCAAATGGTGTGGCATTCATAGTTGGAAGGCTGAAGCTAGGCATGTTCATACCGCTTCCTGCTGCAGTTCCGGCTGTTGCTGTACCTGTCGTTGCTGTGGAAGAAGGTCTTCTTGCACCAAAGGAAGAAGCTGTGCTTCTTTTTCCGAAAGGGGTCTGCTGAAGGTTATCATCATTCAGACCTGTTGCAATCACTGTGATTCTGCAGTAGTCAGCAACTGTATCATCATACATGGCACCAAAGATGATGTTTGCTTCCTCACCTGTAAGCTCCTGTACATAGCTTGCAGCATCATTGGCATCCATAAGAGAAATATCTCCGGAAATATTAATGATAACATGTGTAGCACCTTTGATGGTTGTCTCAAGAAGTGGAGAAGATACGGCCTGCTGTACAGCTTCCATAGCTTTGTCGTCTCCTCTTGCTTCACCGATACCGATATGGGCAATTCCCTTGTCTGTCATTACAGTCTGAACGTCTGCAAAGTCAAGGTTAATCAGAGCCGGCAGATTGATCAGGTCTGTAATGCCCTGTACTGCCTGCTGCAGAACTTCATCAGCCTTCTTCAGAGCTTCCGGCATGGTTGTTCTGCGATCTACAACTTCCAGTAATTTATCATTCGGGATAACGATTAATGTATCCACTGCTTTCTTCAGATTCTCAATGCCTGCAAGTGCATTATTCATACGAGTTCTTGCTTCAAAACGGAAAGGTTTTGTAACAACGCCAACTGTAAGGATACCCATTTCTTTCGCTGCTGCTGCGATAACAGGTGCAGCTCCGGTTCCGGTTCCGCCTCCCATACCACAGGTAACGAATACCATATCCGCACCTTCCATTAACTGTTTTACTTCTTCAATGCTCTCCTCTGCTGCTTTCTGTCCAACCTCAGGCTGGGCTCCTGCACCAAGACCTTTGGTAATCTTCTCGCCAATCTGAAGTACAGTTGGAGCTTTGCACAGAGTTAAAGCCTGCTTATCAGTATTAACACCTACAAACTCTACTCCGCCGATGGCCTCTTCCACCATTCTGTTTACTGCATTATTTCCGGCTCCACCTACACCGATCACTATGATCTTGGCAGATGATTCAGCCTCGTTTGACATAATCTCTAACAACGTACTTCCTCCTTTATTTATACCTGATATCCTTTTCAGTGATTTATATCAAAGTTACATATAGATATATCATATATTTTTTTTGAGAATTAATCAACCATTAATTTTGTTTTTTTATACTTTTTTCACTCTTTTTCGGCAATTCCGGTAAATATGTTGTATCAGTGTACGGAGCCTTCTCTGATCTCAAAGTTTCCATATACTATCAATATCCCTCAGAATCATCCCCCTGATAATCACTGTTATCTTCTGTATAATCACCATATCCATCTGAATCATCTGAGTTTCCGTCGTCATATGATGAATCACTTTCTCCATCTTCTGAGATATCAGAACTCTGGTCATCTGCGGAACTTTCATCTCCTGAACCATCTCCCGACTCATCAGATGCCGCATCCAGAGATTCCTGTGTAGGCTTCGGTCCCACATAATTACCGGATTCGTCATACTCACCTGCTCCGGTATAATCCCCTTCCTCATCATAACCGCCATTCCAGTTCTCAATTGCTTCCTCAAGAGCAGTCTTCGGTTTTGCACCTACATAATTACCATCCTCGTCATACTCACCGTCTCCGGTATAATTGCCATCTTCATCATAACCGCCATTCCAGTTCTCAGCAGTAACTTCTTCCTGTTCCAGTTCTTCTTCAAAGGTATTGGACTCCGTAGCCACACTCTCCATATGAAGAATACCTTTTTTTCCCTGAATTTTGGGCAAAATCGCTATCACTCGGTTCATCTTCTCTTCCAGATCAGCATCTTTTCCAAGCTGAACAGTTATATCCCCATAGATGAGGCTGATAGAATAGCTGCTGTCAAACTGGATATGATCGGGGATCATATCATTTTTCTGAAAGATTGTAGACAATGCTACAGCTGTATTCAGTACAGTATCTCCTTTAATATCCAGTTTCTCATCCATCACGATGCTGTTCACCTGAATTCCGTCAAAATACGGAACCGTCTCATCTCTGTTCTGAGAACCCTCCACAAAAATGCCATTTCTGTCAAAATAAATGTAACTGTCAAGATATCGGATGCATCCGACTGTTTTTTTCTCTTTTACGCTGATACAAATGGTATTTCGGTTCAGCTGGGTAACTTTAAATGCATCTACATATGCAATGTCCTCTGTATTTGTAGTGCTGTAGAGCAGTGGTGCAAGGACCGAATTGGAAGCCATCGGTCCCCGAAGCACCATATTCTTTACTTCTTCGTCTGTATAATGGGAAGTTCCCCTCACCTCAACAGTATCTACTTTATAATAGGAAAAAAATACTATCACAGCGACCATAACTCCGGCGCCTATCATACCTGCCAGCATCTTCTTCGTCCTTTTACTCATAGGAGGTCTTTTCCCATAATTACTTTCTCTCATAAATCCTCAAATCCTCTGTCCCCGGCTGCCATATTCTGCAGCCCAAAGTCCGTAAATCTTCACAGATATGCTCATAGCCCCTGCTGATAAACCCGGCTCCTGTAACACAGGTTTCTCCCTCTGCCATAAGTGCGGCAATGAGCAGGGCTGCACCACCTCTGAGATCTCCTGCCTGTACCTGTGTTCCCTTAAGAGTTTTTCCCCCTCTTATGATTGCCTGGTTTCCGCTTACGGAAATATCTGCGCCCATTTTTTTCATCTGAAAAGCACTGCCAAATCTCCGGTCAAAAATATTTTCCCGTATGGTACTCTGTCCCTGCGCACCTGTCAGCACCGCCATCAACGGAGCCTGCAGATCTGTGGGAAAACCCGGATAAATTTCTGTTTCTACTAAAACAGCCGGTCTGACAGCATTCTTTCCATTGACCTCTAGTGTACCACCATTTACTTGATATTGTCCACCTATTTTCCGATATACTTCCATAAACGACTGCAGCTCCTCCACAGGTACATCATGAAGAATAATCTTACTTCTTGCTGCCGCAGCCGCACACAGATAGGTACCTGCAACAATACGATCCGGAGGAATACGGTAGTCTCCGCTTTTCAGTTCATCCACTCCTCTAATCGTAATTTCACCGGTTTCTTCTCCTTCTATCAGTGCTCCCATTGTTTTCAGATATCTGCAGAGCCAGAAAACCTCCGGTTCTTTCGCACAATTATAAAGATGTGTTACACCTTTTGCAAGAACTGCTGCCAGTATTGCCTGTTGAGCAGCTCCCACACTCGATTTCGGAAACACAATATCCTGCCCTTCAAATCTGACACATTCTCCATCCAGGCCTGATGCATTTTCCCGGACATCCGCGCCAAGTGCTCTCAGTGCCATAAGATGGAGATCTATTGGTCTTTTCCCGATCGTACATCCGCCCGGATACCCTATCCTGCATTTCCTGTTTCTTGCAAGCACCGCACCTGCCAGAATGATTGAAGAACGCATTCTGCCTGTATAGACTGCAGGAATTTCTGTTCCGTCTGCGCAGGAACAATCCAGATAAAGATCATGATCGTCCCACCAGATCACTGCACCAAGACTTTTCAAAATCTCTTCCATACAGAAAACATCTGAAATTCTGGGGCATCCCCTCAGAATGCTTAGTCCTCTGTGCATCAGAGATGCGGCTATCATTGGAAGTGCTGCATTTTTAGATCCCTGTATAAAAATCTCTCCGCTGAGAGAAGCTTTACCTGTCACATGGATTTCATCCAACCTTTTGCTCCCAAAGAGTCTCTTACTTTACAGTTTATGGCTTTTTCTATTATATGTTACGTCATTCTGAAACCTGTAATTCAATTTATCCTGTCACATTTCCCAACATTCATCGCAAGTCCCATTTCCCCAAGAAGAAACACTGCCGAAGTTCCTCCATAGCTGATAAAAGGCAGCGTAATGCCTGTATTGGGGATTGTATTGGTCACCACTGCAATATTCAAAATAACCTGAAGAGCCAGATGCCCCATAATCCCGCAACAGATAAGAGCTCCGGCCAGATCTTTTGCATGCATGGCAGCCACACCCAGCCGCCACAGAAGCATTGCAAACAGAAAAATCAGAAAGATAGCTCCGGCTGCTCCCATTTCCTCACATATAATCGAAAAAATCATATCATTCTGCGCTTCCGGAACAAATCCAAGTTTCTGCAGACTGTTTCCAAATCCTCTGCCGAATATTCCGCCGCTGCCGATGGCATACAGTCCCTGGATCGTCTGAAATCCTTTTTCATATTTCTCCGGATTTCTCCAGATTGCAAGACGTTCCAGACGATAGCTCTCTGCAGCAAGAAAAACAGCTATGAAACCTGCACCTGCGCTGCCAAGCCCGATAAATTCCAGATATCCCGGATTGGATACAAAAATCAGGATTCCACCGATACCCAGAATAATGATCGCTGTACTCAGATTATTTGAACCTACAAGACCAATGATCGGCAGCAGGGTCAATATTGTCCTGCACATAAATCCAAGGCCCATGGTTGCTTTTTTTGTACGCTCGATCTGCCATGCAAGAAAAAGGATTACAGCAACTTTCGCAAACTCTGAAGGCTGAAAAGATAAAGGTCCAAGATTCAGCCATCTTTTTGAGCCGTTGATCTCCTGACCTACAAAAAGTACTGCGCCGGACAAAAACATTGAAATCAGATATGCCACTGGTCCCAGCCTCAGAAAAAAATGATAATCAATGGAAGAAACCATATACATTACTCCCATACCCAATGCTGTGGCAAATAACTGTTTCTTAAAATAACAGGCAGAGTCGCCGAAACGTACTCTGCCATTATATTCACTGGAGCTGAATAATACTGCCAGGCCAAAAATCACAAGCAGTACTATCAGTACCAGCATCGTCATATCTGTTTTTGATAAATCTGTCGCTCTTTTTCGCGCCATCTGTTTCTCCGCAAAATTATCTATAGCCGGTCACTGCAGCTTCGTCTTTCTCTGCCGGACAGCTATAATTCTTACTTATAGATATTCTACAGATTTCTTACATATTCCTTGAACATATCTCCACGCTGTTCATAGTTATCAAACTGTCCCCAGCTTGCACATGCGGGAGAAAGCAAAACAGCATCTCCAGGCTGTGCTTTCTCCTCACATACCTTTACTGCCTCTTTCAGATCTTCGCAGAGGATGATGTCATGGAAACCATGTTTCTCAGCAGCTTCTTTGATTTTCTCCTTTGTCTGACCGATCAGCACCAGATAACGTACCTTTCCGTCAAATGCCTCAATCCATTCATCATAACCGGACTGTTTATCATAACCGCCGCCGATCAGAAGTGTCGGACGGTTCATTGCCTGGATTCCTTTAATTGCCGCATCCGGGTTAGTTCCTTTGGAATCATTATAATATACAACGCCTTTTTTCTCTGTCACATATTCGATTCTGTGTGCAACAGCTGTAAATTCACAGATGCTCTTACGGATGCTGTCCAAGGATACTCCATCGTAGTAAGCCATTGCAACTGCGGCCATAACATTCTCAAAATTGTGTTTTCCAAGAAGCTTCAGATCTTCTGTCTTAACTACTTCGATTTCTTTTTCTCCGTCCTTCAGGATGATTTTGTTTCCATCCAGATAAATTCCCTCATCCAGTTTACGTCCGCTGGAGAAATATACCACTCGTGGAGTCAGATGTTTTCCAAACTCACGCAGAACCTCATCTTCATAATTCAGCACGCATACATCTTCTGTGCCCTGATTCTCAGTGATCAGTTCTTTCACACGTATATACTCTTCCATTGTATGATGACGGTTCAGATGGTCCTCTGTAATATTCAGGATTGCAGATACCTTTGGTGCAAACTCATCAATCGTTTCCAGCTGAAAACTGCTGATTTCTGCAACAGTTACAGAGTTTTGCTTCATCTCCAGTGCTTTGGAAGTATATGGGGTTCCGATATTGCCGACTACAAAAACAGACTCACGTGCATCCTGCATAATTTTTCCAAGAAGTGCTGTTGTAGTAGTTTTTCCGTTTGTTCCTGTGATGGCAAGTACTTCGCCGTCACCTACTCTGTATGCCAGTTCTACCTCTCCCCATACCGGAAGCCCCTGCTCATAAAAACTCTTTACAAGTGGAAGATCTGTCGGCACTCCGGGGCTTAAAACTACCAGATCAAGACTGTCCTGTACTTCTTTCGGAAGTTCTCCTGCATATACAGTGACCGGATATGTCCCATCTGTTTTATGTACAACTGCGTCTTTATCTGTTTCGGCATTTCCGTCATAGATAACCGGAAATGCTCCTACCTTTGCCAGAAGGTCAGATGCTCCGATTCCGCTTTTTCCGGAACCGAATACAAGTACCTTTTTTCCCTGTAATTCCATAATAATTTTCCTCCCTTTTATCAGCATAACGCTGAAATCTGCTTAGACAAAATCTTACAGTGCCAGCAGTGCGACCATACACATAACCGCTGTAATAACTGAGAATACCGCAACTACACGTGTTTCAGACCATCCGCATAACTCAAAATGATGATGGATCGGTGCCATCTTAAAAATACGCTTTCCATGTGTTGCCTTGAAATAAGTTACCTGAATGATAACGGAAAGTACTTCGATCAGATAGATCAGACCCACGATCAGGATAAATAACGGCATCTGCATCACATAAGCCGTACCTGCAACAAAACCACCCAGTGCCAGAGAACCTGTGTCTCCCATAAACACTTTTGCCGGATATACATTAAACAACAGAAATCCCATCAGACCTCCCACAACTGCACCTGTGATCGGCTCGATCCCCGATTTCATTCCAATAGAAACTACTGTAAAAAATACTGCAACGATCAGAGTCACACTGGAAGCAAGACCATCCAGACCATCCGTAAAATTAACTCCATTCACAGTACCGATCACAGCAAAGAAAAGAACCGGAACTGCCAGCCATCCAAGATTCAGGAAATGTCCGCTCCAGAATGGGATTCTCATAGTCAGTGAGATATCTGTATACTTAACAATATAAAATACAAAAATCGCAGTCAGAACTACCTGAAGTAAAAATTTCTGCCATGGCAGCAGTCCGTCTGAGCGTTTCAGCACAACCTTCAGATAATCATCCAGAAATCCGATAATTCCAAATCCAAGAGTCAGGAACAGTACCGGAATGATCTTCGGATAATCCCCTACATAAAATAATGCAGTTATCGCTGTGGCGATCAGAAAGATCACTCCACCCATTGTAGGTGTTCCTGCTTTCTTTAAATGGGACTGTACGCCCTCTGTTCTTTCTGTCTGGCCCATCTTCAGTCTCCGGAGAAAAGGAATGATGACCGGTCCTAATACAACGCTGATTGCAAAAGAAATCAGCACAGGGATTACAACTTGAAATTCCATCTTACACCTCGTTCATTCTTTCGTTTTTTCCTGAAAGTTTTTTACTTTCAGATTTCTTTTAGTATAAGGCTTTTTTGCTTATTTATCAACCCTGCCTGCGGAATTTCCCTAATTGCCTTCTGTAGAAAAATCAGAAACATCACTTTTTTCAATTCCAAGATATGGCAGGATATTCTCAAAAATACCACGTATCACAGGTGCAGCTACTGTCCCTCCATAATAGATTCCTTTCGGATCATGAATAATACACAGTCCCAGTATCTTCGGATCTTCTGCAGGTGCAAATCCCAAAAAAGAGGAAATATAACGATTTGCACTTCTTGGCAGTGTCTGAGAAGTGGCAGTTTTCCCACCGATGGCATATCCTTCAATTTTTGCATTTTTTCCGGAGCCCTGAGATACTACTGTTTCCAGGATTTCTCTTATTTCCTTCGAAGTCTCTTCAGAGACAATTCCTTCCTTTACCGGAAAAATCAGTTTCTCACCCTCTGTTCTGTCAGGATTTAACACTGCGACTCCAAAATGCGGTGTCACCCGTCTGCCTCCGTTTATAAGTGAACTTACTGTTGCAGCCAGCTGAACAGGCGTAATCTGAAAAGACTGTCCAAAAGAAACCGTTGCCAGTTCCACTTCTCCCATATTTTTCTTCTGATGCATAATAGTTCCTGCCTCTCCCGGAAGATCTGTCCCGGTTTTATCCAGAAGTCCAAACTGTCTGAAATACTTATAATAACGTTCTACCCCAAGGCGAAGCCCCACCTCTATAAACACAGGGTTACAGGAATTCTGTGCACCTTCCACAAAATTCTGGGATCCATGTCCTGTTCTTTTTGCACAGTGGATTCTGCGATCCTCCACCACTTTATATCCGGGACAATAAAAACGGTCCCCCGGTGAAACAACACCAGCCTCCAGTCCGGCTGCCATGGTGATGATTTTAAATGTGGAGCCCGGTTCATAAGTATCATTCAGGCAGGGATTTCTCCACATCTGATTCAGTAATTCCTGCTTTCTTTCTGTATTTGTTTTTCCTGATGCAGTCTGCACTGCCAGTTCACTTTGTTCATTGTGATCTTCCGACGGTATTGTTATCCCGGATTCATTTAACTGCATATTCAGATCATCTGTCAGGGTAAAAGGATCATTCAGGTCAAATTCCGGCACATTGACACATGCATATATTTCGCCGTTCTGTGGATTCATCAGCAGGATAGATACACGTTCTGCCTGCTTTTCCTCCATTACTTTCAAAGCTGACTGCTGCGCAAATTCCTGAATATTTACATCAAGGCTGATTATCAGGCTTTTCCCCTCTATCGGTTTTTCCCTTGTCTCACCCAATTTATCAATTTCCACACCCCTGGCATCTGTTGTTGTCAGGATTTTACCCGGCTGTCCCCTCAGGATTTCTTCATATTTCACTTCCAGACCGATAATTCCCTGATTATCACCTCCCGTAAATCCAATGACTTTTGAAGCCAGACTTCCACATGGATAGTAACGCTTATAATCCTCATCAACTTTCACCCCTGCCAGACTGCACTCTCTTATCTCATCACCTGTACTTTTTTCCACATTTGTCTTTACTATTTCTATGGAAGAGATTTTCTCCACTCTTTTTCTCACTTCTGCCTCATCTATTTTCAGTTTTTCAGACAGCAGGGCGATTACTTTTTCAGGTTCTTTAATCTGACTGTGGATCACAGAGATTGTACATACCGTCCTGTTTGATGCCAGAACTTTTCCCCTTGCATCCAGAATCTCCCCTCTGGCCGCTTTGATCTCTCTCTCTCTTTCGTGAAGTTCTTTTGCTTTCTTATAATAATAGTCTGATCTGAAACACATAAGATATACCAGTCTTCCGATAAGGCCTGTCATCATTAAAATACAGCAGAGTAATACCACCCATATTTTTCTCTTGTGAAACGTCATATTTTTTTTCATAAAAAAAGCTCCGCAGAGATTGTCATAACAATATATGACCATTCTCTGCGGAGCTATAACTATACGTTTTTATTCCAGACCTGCTTCTTCATTGGTAATACCGTCCGTCTCTTCGTCATTATCCTCAGTCGTCTCAGCTTCATCATCCTCCAGAGGTGCAGGTGCATCAGGATTGGATACTGCATCTCCTGAAGAATCTGCATCCGTACTTCCCGAAGCACTGACAAGATTTGTAGACATCTTATAATTGCCTTCCTCATCCAATATGTGATCTCCATTGGCATCCAGCAGATATCCGTTTTCATCAATCCGGTTTCCATCCCAGTCTATCAGATTGCCATCTGCATCCACCAGATTACCGTCACTGTCAAGTTCGCTGTCCGATATGGAAGTACTCTTTAAATGTCCCTTAAACCCTTCCCACAATTCTGTCTCCGGCACTGTTCCATCTTCAGATTCATCCGGCACTACATTCAGATACGGAAGAAGCTCCGAAAGGATTCCCTGTGCAATATACTGCGGATAAGTACTGTTTGCCTGATCCTCTACATTCGGTTCATCTACAACTACATAAATTACCACAGCCGGGTCATCTACAGGAGCAAATCCAATAAAAGAAACCAGATATTTTCCGTTTCCTCGCGGGTATTTCTCCGCTGTACCTGTTTTACCGCCTGAACTGTAACCCTGCACTTTGGAATGACGGCTGGTACCCTGCTGTACACTCAATGCCATATAGCTTCTGATATCACTGGAAATCCTGGAGGAAATCGTCTGCTTCAGAAGTATCGGCGAGATTGTTTTTATAGTTCCGCCATTACTGTCAAGAACCTTTGTCACAAGATGCGGCTGATAATAATATCCGCCATTGATAACGGAACTCATCGCATTGATTTCCTGGATCATGGTACAGGTAAAACCCTGTCCAAAAGCAGAACATGCAAGTTCTGTTTCCCCCATACTGTCCTTAGTATGGATAATACCTGCGCCTTCATTCGGCAGATCAATCCCTGTCCTTGTTCCGAAATTAAACAGACTCTGTGCTTTGATAAACTGAGTAGCTCCCATCTTGGCACCAATCTGCATCATTGCATCATTACAGGAGTTTGCAATTACCTCTCCCAGTGTCTCTGTGCCATGTGCGCTCGGATAAACCGCACACTTGATCATAGTATCTCCAAAAGTCTGCGATCCATCGCATACAAATGTATCTGTTTCCTGTATCGCACCCTTTTCCAATGCAGAAGCCATGACGATCGGCTTTACAACAGATCCCGGCTCATAGGCATCTGTGACGCAGAAATTACTCCACATACCATTCAGAGCCTCCACTGTTTCCACATCATTCATCGCTTTGATTTCATCTTCTGTATATACAGCGGAAAGATCTCTCGGATTATTCAGATCATAACGGTCACCACCATCCATGGCAATAATCTCACCGGTGGACGGATTTTCAACAATGACACCTATATTCTTGGCCCCCATTGCCTCTTTAAATCCATTAACATATTTCTCAACAATCTGCTGTGCACCGATGTCAATGCTGGTCTGAATGCTTTTTCCATTCACCGCAGCAATAATGGTCTGCTCCACATCTGAATCATCATTGATATACCCATACTGTCTTCCGTCTACGCCTGTCAGTGTGCTGTTATAGTACCCTTCCAGTCCGATATCTGCCACATCTCTGTCCAGTGCAAAACCAATTGTATCGCATGCTGTTTCATTAAACGGGTAACTTCTCAGATAATCCTCTTCAAACCAGACGCCTTTGATATTTGCCCGTTCCTTTGCCTGCGCTTTAGTAAGACCGGAATCTTCATCCTCTGCCTTATATTTTTCAAATTCTTTCTTTTTGTCCATAGACAGCTGTTTTGTCAGTACCTGATACTGACTCTGGCTGGTTCTTGAATCGGCCAAAAGAGAACGCACTGTTTCTTCATCAATCCCCAGCACCTCATTTAAGGCACGTATTGTTGGCTCTACATAGTCCTCATCTGAATTTACAGTTTTACAGTCCAGGATCACATTATAAACTTTATTGCTGGTAGCCAGTATATTTCCGTTCTTGTCATAAATATCGCCTCTCTTTGCCGGCAGTACCTGGCTCTCATATTTCTGCTGTGCCTGACTTAACACCTGTTTTTTGTATTTGCTTCCACTGGTAGCATTAATATAAGTAATTCTCAGCACTAATATTACCAGAAGCAGTAACACAATTCCAAACAATATCAGCAGCTTTTCTTTCATGTTTTGATTTATTTTTCTCTGTGGTCTTCTTCGACTCTTTCTTCCCGTATTGCTCAATTAATCACCTACTTTGAATCTGGTATATCCTGATACTGTCTTACATAGCTGTTACCCGATGTAGAATAGGTTACTGTCTGATCATCTGACGGATATTTCATCCCCAGTCTTCCCAATGCAGTCTGCTTGATCTTATTCAGATCCACATTTGATGTCACCTGGCTGTAATATGCATCATTGTCTTCTTTTAAATCTGCCAGTTCCTCCTCAAGAGATGCAACTGTACTCATCTTTGCGGTAATCTCTGATTTATAACGAAGATATTTCACAGAGCAGAATAATATCGCCACACATACAACTGCCAGAAACGCTACAAATCCCCAGTTCATTGCAGTCGCCTTCTGCCTGTTCTTCTGTGCTTCTTTACTCAACTGATGTTTCTGCCTTGGTACCTGCGCAGGACTCGCCTGCACTCTTCGGTTTCGATTGGTCTGCTGCCTTCCCGGATTCTGTCTTCCCGGCTGCCTCTTTCTCTCCGGAACTTCTGCAAGACGTCTGACCGTATTTCCGTCAACATACATTCCTCTGTTTGTTCTGGCACTGGTTCTGCTTCTTCTTGCTGTTTCACTCCTGGTCGTTCTCGCCATTTCATGCCTCTCTAATTATAATACTCTCTCAAAAATCCGAAGCTTTGCACTTTTGGAACGCGGATTCTCTTCCATCTCTGTCTCCCCCGGAAGAATCGGCTTTCTTGTGATCACTTTTCCTTTGGATTTCTTCCCGCATACGCATACAGGAAAATCTGAAGGGCAGGTACACGGATTTTCATTTTTTCTGAAAATCGTCTTTACAATTCTGTCCTCCAGAGAATGAAAAGTGATAATGCAAAGTCTTCCGCCATCATCAAGAATATCGATCATTCCATCCAGAGAATCCCGCAGCACATCGAGCTCTCTGTTAAGCTCAATACGGATTGCCTGAAAAGTTCTCTTGGCCGGATGTCCTGACTTCACCTGCATCTTCATGGGAATGGATTCTCTGATGATTTCTGTCAGTTCTCCGGTGGTTGTGATCGGTTTCACCTGTCTGGCGGCAACAATATGTTTTGCAATATTTTTTGCAAATTTATCTTCACCGTAATCACGAATAATACGGTATAATTCTTTTTCTTCATAGCCGTTGACAATATCGCCGGCTGTCTGCGTCTGGCGCTGGTCCATGCGCATATCGAGCGGTGCATCTACCCTGTAGGTAAAACCGCGTTCTTCATTGTCAAGCTGATAGGAAGATACTCCAAGATCAAGGAGAATCCCGTCGACTTTATAGATGCCTCTTGCTGCCAGTTCCTGTACCATGTAACAATAATTGCTGCGAATGATCGTCGCCTGTTTATAGGGGGCTAACCTCTCACTCGCAGCAATTATCGCATCCTGGTCTTGATCTATGCCAATAAATCTCCCCTTGGCAGAAAGTTTCCTGCATACCTCACCGGCATGCCCTGCACCTCCTAAAGTACCATCCACGTAGATTCCGTCCGGTTTGATATTCAAACCTTCAATGGTCTCTTCCAGTAATACAGATTTGTGTTTAAATTCCATCTCCGTCTCCTGTCTGGATTTACTTTGCAAGATACTTCAAACGAGACCTGTCAGATTGTGATTCCCATGTCCTGCATGCTCTCTGCAATGCTGTCCATGTCATCATAATCACAGATCTCATTCCATTTTTCTTTGCTCCAAACTTCAATTCTGTTCAGATTACCTGTCAGAACCACATCTTTCTCCAGACCGGCAAATTCGCGCAGTGTCTGCGGTACAAGGATTCGTCCCTGCCTGTCCAGTTCACATGTAGTTGCTCCAGCTACAAAGAATCGTGAAAAAGTTCTGGCATTTTTATTTGTAAGTGGTAAAGATCTGAGCTTCATTTCAAAGGATTCCCATTCATCCATCGGATAAATGTAAAGACAGCCATCAAGCCCTCTTGTCAGAACAAACTCTTCCCCTAAGAGCTCCCTGAATTTAGAAGGAATGATCAGACGCCCCTTCGCGTCGATCGTGTGGTTATACTCTCCCATGAACATGTTACTCACCTACTCTCGCAAAATCTGAATCTCCCCTTCAGATTTCTCAGGTGGTAATGGACTCTGCCGTTATTCCCCACTCACCACCACTATTCACCACTTTCTACCACTTATGTGCTTATTCTAAACTATTTAGGCTGAAAAAACAAGGGGGAGAAAAAGATTTTTAAAATTTAGAACTCTGTTAACATTTATGAAACAACCTTATTTTTACGAGAAAAATGGGCTTTTATACACAAAAAGTGGGTTGAATTTCCACTTTCAACCCACTTATCTTTCAGATATATGTTTTTTTACTGTTCTTCTTTTGAATTTGTGGGAGAAGTTCCCACATCTGGCTTTACCTGTTCATCCATCTCCGGCCGGATTTCCGGTTCCGGTTTCATTTCAGAAGTCTCAGGAAACATCTGTTTTTCTTTCACTGACTCGTCCAGAAATCTTTTTTTCCTCTGCCGGCGCATAGTATCTCTTTTCTGTGCCATCACTCTGCGTACGATCACTACAGGCATAAAAACAGCAAATAATATAGCGGAAATTACCAGCGAAATCCCCACTTTTGTCCCCGGAATATAAAGCTTATCTGTTCTGAACCATTCAAAGAAAAACCTTCCCAGACCATAACCTGCCAGATAGATCATAAACAATTCGCCTTCATATTTCTTTTTTCGGCGCATGGCCATCAACAGCAGAAATAACAGCAGACACCACAGACTTTCATAAAGAAAAATCGGCTGAACCTGAATATATGAAATCCCATTTATGGTCAGCAGATTATCTCTCATTGCTCCCGAAACTTCTCCTGACCGCACAGCTGAAACCGGTATCTGCATTGCCCATGGCAGATCTGTATATTCTCCGAAAGACTCTCTGTTAAAAAAGTTACCCCAGCGCCCTATAGCCTGTCCCAGAAGTATTCCGGGACACGCAATATCGGCACTCTGCCAGAATGACGTTTTGGTAATCCTGCAAAATACCGCTGCCGCAAGAAATCCAAAGAGCAGACCACCATATAAAGCGTAACCACCATTTCGAAAGTCCAGTATGGCATTCAGATTTTCTTTATAAAATCCCCATGAAAAAGCCACATAAAATAATCTAGAACCTGCCACTGAAACCAGCAGGGAGATAAGCATCATATCGAGATACCTGTTCTGATCTTCCCCATTTCGTTTCGCTTCAAGTGTCACAAGTCCCATTCCAAGAAGAGCACCCACAGCAATCAGTACTCCATATATGGTGAATTCCATTCCAAATATCTGAAATGAGCGTGGCACATAATCAAAGACCAGGCCAAGTCCCGGAAAACGTATCGACATTTCCATAAATCACCTGTTCATCATACATTGAATCGGAATAAGATCACATCTCCATCCTGTACAACGTATTCTTTACCTTCCATTCTTACAAGACCTTTCTCTCTGGCACCTGCGTAGGAACCACAATCCAGAAGATCCTGATAATTTACAACCTCAGCTTTAATAAATCCTCTTTCAAAATCTGTATGGATCTTACCTGCTGCCTGAGGAGCTTTTGTTCCGATTTTAATTGTCCAGGCTCTTGTCTCATCCTCACCTGAAGTAAGGAAACTCATCAGTCCAAGAAGATGATAGCTTGCTTTTACAAGTTTCTCAAGTCCTGATTCTGTCAGTCCCAGATCCTCCAGGAACATTTTCTTCTCATCATCATCCAGTTCAGAGATCTCTTCTTCGATTTCTGCACAGATAACGAAAATCTCACTGTTCTGCTCTGCCGCATATTTGCGCACTGCCTGTACATGGCTGTTGCTTTCACCGTCATCAGCCAGATCTCCTTCTGCTACGTTTGCTGCATAGATCACAGGCTTCCAGGTAAGCAGATTATAAGTAGACATCCAGGCTTCTTCATCTTCATTTTCCATTTCCATAGTGATTGCCATCTTGCCATCTTCCAGATGTGTTTTTACCTTCTGAAGGAAATCAAGCTCCTTGGCAGCCTCTTTGTCCATGCGTGCTGTTTTTGTAACTTTTGCAATTCTTCTCTCAAGGATCTCAAGGTCTGAGAAGATCAGCTCCAGATTAATAGTTTCAATATCACGGATAGGATCAATACTTCCATCTACATGGATAACATTGGAATCTTCAAAGCAGCGGACTACATGAACGATTGCATCTACCTCACGGATATTTGCAAGGAACTGGTTTCCAAGGCCTTCTCCTTTGGATGCTCCCTTTACAAGTCCTGCAATATCTACGAATTCAATTACAGCAGGTGTCACTTTCTTAGAATGATAAAAGTCTCCGAGAAGCTTCAGTCTCTCATCCGGCACTGTAACAACACCTACATTAGGGTCAATGGTACAGAACGGATAATTTGCAGATTCTGCGCCTGCCTTTGTCAATGAATTAAATAATGTACTTTTTCCAACATTGGGTAATCCGACGATTCCTAATTTCATTTTTTATATTTCCTCCTATAAATCCTTTGATTTTATCCCAGTCCAATAGCTAAATCTTTGATTGACCAACATATCAAATGACAATCAAGTGGATATTCACAATCCAAGCTCTTTGCCTTTTAAATCTTTTCCCATATTTCAGCTTCTCTCATCAGAAGTCCTAATACAGTACTTTGTATTATACCATAGCATCTTATCTTTGTGAATATTCATTTTCATCTCATCTCCTGCTAATATTTCCACACTTTTCGAAATGAATTTTTCAAATTCTTCTCTCGCCTCATTTCTATTTCTAATTATTGTAAAAATCATTTTTATACCGGCTCAAAAAATGTCCTTACACATATTCAAAAGATGAAGGGCATAAATACAGCCTCTTATAGAATACTTGAAAACAAAAAAGCACTCACCTATTTCAGGTAAATGCCTTAGTCAAGCGGATATTCACAATCCGCTTTGCTACTTGCTCATAACCGAATAACTGCTCCGCAGTTTATCAGAAAGATTCAGCCTTCCCCTCCGGGAAAATAATTTTAAACACAAAGAAAAAAATCACCATGGAAACTCCACCTGTAATAATTGTCACAAGCATGTTATAGACTGCCGGTGCCACATATGCAGATGCAACTGGCATCCACAGATTATTAAATCCATTACAGATCAGTGAAATTACCACCCATGCTATAAAATACCAGATTGCCTGATATACAGGATTTCCATGGCTTTTAAAAGTAATATTTCTCTGAAGTGGAAAATTGATACACTGTGCAAGAAATGACCCCAATTCATAACTGATAAAATAGCCAAGTCCACCACCGATCAGTATATTCCCCGTTGCATCACGCAATACATTATACCCCAGTAAACTCCATGTAAATTTTACTCCAAACAGATTCATGGAAACCTTTGGCCACATAAATTCTGTACCAGCCAGACCAATTCCCAAAATCCCTGGTAAAAATGTAAATACAAGATACTGGAATACTGTCACGCCCATACTGAATATAACAAAATAGAATATCTGATAAAGCCATTTTGCAAAAGTAGCATGTTTCTCTTCAAAACATTTCCATATATTTTTTATATGATTCATCTGCACTTCCCTCCGGCTCCTTTTAATAATTTTTCATATTTCTTATTATTTCTTCTGTTTCTGAAATATCCGCCAACTACTTTTTTTACTCCAAGCATAAAGTGGCCATTCACAGCATCGACAATTCCATATACCATTTCCATACTGACTGCCCCACCGGTCATCTTGGCAATCCCCCGAAACGGCATATTGTAAATAAAAAGAATATTCAAATCTGGCTTTCCCTGTGCCTCACTCTTCTTTTTCATTTTTGTGAGATATCTATATATCAGCCTTGCAAGTCGGCTTTTTGCATAATACATCTGACAGATTGCATCATTGATTCCCAGATTTCCACTCCATCTTCCGTTCGGTATCTCATGGCCAAGAAGTTCATGAAATTCCTCATCTGATATTTTCTGCACGATTCCTGTATAATAGTAAGGCATTTTTGCCGGATTATACGGATACCCTTTACTATTTCCTGTTCTCTCAGTCGTACCTGTTAAACGAATATCTGCAACACTGGCTCCTACCATAATCTGATAAGTTCCTGTTTCTATTTCCCACTGTCCCGTTTTTATATTCCAATAACGAAATGTCTTATCATCAAAGGGAATCCTGAGCTGTCTGCTTTCTCCTGCCTTTAGATAAACTTTTGCAAAACCTTTCAGTTCTTTTTCCGGTCGGAATACGATTGCATTAGGAAGTCCTACATACATCTGAACAACCTCAGCTCCGTCTCTGTCACCTGTATTGGTAACCGAAACTTTGATTCCATCCTCTTCTATGATAAGATCAGAATATGTAAATTCCGTATAAGAAAGCCCAAAGCCAAATGGATATTGCACCCGAACTTTTGAAGTATCATAATAGCGATATCCCACATAAACACTCTCGCGGTATTCCGATGTTTTCTCATTACTTGGATAATATCGGAATGCCGGTGTCTGTTCATAAGAGATGGGATATGTTTCTGCCAGTCTTCCTGATGGATTCACTTTTCCGGTCAGAATATCCAATGTTGCAGAAGCGCCTGCCTGTCCATTCAGATAGCCATGCAAAATCGCTTTGCAGCAGGTGTGCCATGGCATTTCTATCGCAGATCCTGCACTCAGTATTCCAATAATATTTTCATTCACTTTACTGATATCCTGCAGAAGATCTATCTGATTCTGCGGAATACGCATATGGGTTCTATCCAGTCCTTCTGATTCACTGATCTCATCAAGACCAAAGCAGAAAATCACAATATCCGCGTTCATAGACAAATTTAATGCAAACTTTCTATCATTCTCATCTACATCTCCATTTCTCTGATAGCCTCTTGTCATCCCCAGAATATTCAGATCATATTGTTGCAAAATCGCTGACATATCTTCTACTTTTGTTGGATTGACCATAGAAGATCCTGCCCCCTGATATCTGGGTGAAAAAGCAAAATCTCCAATAATAGCGATGGATTTTTGGGTATCCAGAGGAAGAATCTGTTTTTCATTTTTCAGAAGAATCATGCTTTCTGCTGCTGCTTTCCTTGCCAGTTGATGATGTGCGTTTCTGTCAAAGTTTTTATCTGAAAGCTTCTTCCCTGATGTCAGTTCCATCACTGCATCCACCAGTTCTCCAACTCTTTCATCCAAATCCGCTTCCTTCAGCTTTCCATTTCGGACAGCAGCAATCACTTCTCTTGCAGAATCGTACCCACAGGACGGCATCTCCAGATTTGAGCCGGCAGCAACACCTTTCACATGGTCATTGCTTCCGCCCCAGTCTGTTACTACAATTCCATCAAATCCCCATTCTTTGCGCAAGATATCTGTCAAAAGATGTTTGTCCTCATTAGCATAAATCCCATTAATCTGGTTGTAACTGCTCATGATTGCTTTTGCGTGTCCTTCTTTAACAGCTATCTCAAAACCGGTCAGATAAATTTCTCTTAATGTCCGTTCGTCAACAACTGCATCCATTGCCATTCTCCGAAGTTCCTGACTGTTAACCGCCAGATGCTTCGGGCAGGCATAAACGCCTTTACTCTGTATTCCACGAATATATGACGCTGCCATCTTCCCGGAAAGATATGGATCTTCTGAAAAATATTCAAAATTTCTTCCACATAACGGGCTTCTTTTAATATTTAATCCCGGACCAAGCAGGATATTTACATCCATACTTGCTGCTTCCTCTCCAAGGGCCTGTCCAATCTCTTCCCCCAGATCCTGATTCCAGCTGTTTGCAATCGTCGCCGCTGTGGGAAAACACGTTGCGTTCATGGATGCATTCAGTCCCAAATGGTCTCCTGCTCCTGCCTGTTTTCTGATTCCATGCGGTCCATCCGAAAGAAAGATGGACGGGATGGAAAGCCTGTCAATTTCTCTGGTCTGCCAGACAGTTTTTCCACTGAGGATCGCTGCCTTTTCTTCTATTGTCATCTTTTCAATCAATTTTTGCTGTTTCATAACTGTTTTCCATCCCACTTTCTTCCTTATTCAGCATTCTTTCTTTTCTTATATCCTCTGATTACCAGTACTTCCATTCCTGCCATGAAAAGTGCCATTACAATGTCGATACCAATTCCTGCTTTTTTCCAGTTTTCCATACCTGTTTCTTCGTGTTCTCCATCATAAGCCCAGCTGCTTACAACTGTATACATGACATTTTTGCAGGCATTTCTCATCTGAAGTACAGCTGTTGGATGCTCCGGATTGGCTACATTGTTCTCTTCTCCGTTGAATGTGGACAACATTGCATCTACTCCATTCGCCAAAGCTGCATCTGCATTCATAAATCCATGACCATTGTTTCGGAAGAAGTCTGTAAGTGCCATTCCCCTGAATCCCCATTCATCTCTGAGAACTGTATTCATAAGGTTACTGCTTTCTCCAGTCCATTTATCTCCAAGGAAACTCCAGGAAACCATAACCGCATTTGCGCCACCCTGTTTTACAGAAATTTCAAATGGTTTCAGATAGATTTCCCGGATTGCCTGCTCATTTGACCAGACACTTACCATCTTTGCATTTCCCTCATACAGAGCAAAATGTTTGATATAAGAATAAACTCCATATTTTCTTGCTCCTTCTACTGCTTTTGCTCCCATATTTCCTGCAAGAACTCCATCTTCTGAAAAATATTCATAGTTTCTTGCTCCAAATGTGGTTCTATGAGTATTCATACCTGGTGCATACCAGCCCTCTGCACCCATTTCCTGACTGATCTTGCCCATGCATTCACCCCAGGCCTGTGCAAGTCCCTTATTCCATGTGGAAGCAACCACAACTTCAATTGGAAATCCAATAGAACCAACTCCTGTAAAGTTGTTATTAATTGCTGCTGGTCCATCGAAATCAAGTGTAGCCACTTTTCCCACAGAGTCCATGGCTGCTGTCTGATAGCCAGCCATTGCAATCATATTTGCCATTTCATCAACAGTAAGCTGATCCAGAAGTTTTTCCCAACGAGGATCGTCATAATCAGCATCACACATATCAGCTAATGTAAGTCCATTATCTGCTCCCGTTGTCGGCATTACATCCTTATCATTGAGATATGTAGTCTTATCAAAGTTGCTGTTCAAATGATATTCAGAAACATATGGCTCACCCAGCTCTGCAGATGCCGGTGCTGCTGTAGCCTCTTCATAATTTGCAAAATGATCAGCACGTGACAGATATGTCACATCGCCTTTTGCATCTTCAAATACATTTGTTGCTGCAGTATCATCTGATGCTCTTTTATTTTCTCCCTCATATACTACATCAGCATCTGCAGTATAAGTTTTCTGATCCAGCACAGTGTGTGAATCACTGTTAATAGAGATCACGTAATCGCCTTTTTCAAGAACATACGCTTTTGCATTATTCTCATCATAAGAGGCCATATCTTCTATACTGAATGTAACTGTAACAGTCTGAGATTCTCCCGGCTGAAGCAGATCTGTTTTTGCAAACTCGATCAGATTTGCAGAAGATTTCTCAATTCCCCCATTTGTATATGGCGGTTTATAATACACTTCTACTACATCTTTTCCGGCAACATCTCCTGTGTTGGTTACTTCTACATCTACAGAAATCTGTCCGTCTTTTTCCTCCAATTCACCCATTTTCTGTTCAAATTCCGTATAACTCAGACCATATCCAAATGGATACTGTACAGTCTTATCGTAATCAATCGCACCTTCCTGTGCAGCTGTTTCATAGTACTTGTATCCTACATAAATACCTTCCACATAATTGGTAAATGCCGGAGCATACACCTGGGCAGTTCCTGCGTTCATTCCTTCAACGGCCATATCTGCCAGATTTGTATACTCCGTTTTTTCTGCATTATTCCACCACGGAGCAGTCGTCATATCATAAATAAATGTATCCGGTGTTTTTCCGGAAGGATTGACTTCACCTGAAAATACTTTACCAAGTGCATTAAATCCCACATTTCCCGTTCCGGGGCACCATACAACAGATTTAATCTGAGGATATTCATCTGCGAAACCAAGTTCAAACTGATTTGCTCCATTATAAACCACAATCACATTATCAAAGTTTGAACAAACCATATCTACCATATCTCTCTCAGTTTGTGAAAGCTGTAAATAATGCTCTCCCTCAGGAAAATCATCATATTCATCTGAATTATTATCATATGCTGCTTTTCTTACATCCATAGGAATATCATTATGACCTTCACCTGCTTTTCTGGAAAGAACCACAACTGCCACATCAGAATACTCTTTCGCACTTTTAATAAGCTCATCACTGTAAGTATCTACAGGTGGCTCCGGTAATGTCCAGCTCTGTTTCTGGATAGACATTTCCGGATTATCTGCACCATAATTGTTATAAAAATCAACCAGCTCCTGGTTAATAGAAAATCCGGCATTTTCAAGTCCCTGATTCAGACTGACAATATCATACAGATCATTAATTCCACCGGAACCAGCTCCGCCGTAAGCCGGATTAATAGATTCCCAACCAAAAATATTCAGTTTTTTTGTTTCATTTAAAGGAAGCAGGCTTTCATTCTTCAGAAGAACAATTCCGTCTTCCATAATTTCTTCTGCTACTTCCGCAGCTTCTTCATTTGTTTCATCGCTTAAAGTTCCATTTCCCGTTGCCAGTCCAATCAACGTAGACATTGGTCCAAAACAGATCATATTCACGCAGACAACAACTGCAAGAACCATTGCGATCGCAGCTTCTCCTCTTATCAGAAATCTTTTGCCCCTGGACATCCTGCGGCATGCGATCATAATTACGATTCCAATTACAAGTGCAGCAATAATACCGATAATATACGGTTTGCATAATTGTAATACCGCCAGAACATCTTCCATTTCAACACTGATCATTCTCTTTTTTCCTCCTTTGACTCTCTCGCCTTTTTCAGGTATCATTTCTTGTTGACATTACTATAACATGGTTATTATTTCGTGCCGTTTTTGGCACAAGATGCAGCAAATATGGCACAAAATACTAAAAAAGGTCCACCGGACCTGTCGTATGCTTGGCAACAAAAATACCCAGAGCATTACAATACTCTGGGTAAAAGAATCTTTAATTCAAACCAGTTCTGCTGTACTCCAAATACTACAGAACCATCATATTTTTCTACAGCTTTACGAATGCTCTTCAATCCAAAACCATGGTTTTTACTATCCTTTTTTGTTGTTGTAATCAGATCCTCTTCATTTTTGGAAATTTCTGCTTCACAATAATTCTCTATCTTGATGAACACAAATCCTTTTTGAGCGGATACTGTCAGATGGATCAGTCTTTTTTCCGGATCTGGAATTAAAATTACATGTTCAATCGCATTATCCAAAGCATTTCCAAATATAGAACATATATCTGTTACATGCATATGATCCAATAATTTTCCATCTGCCACACAGGTAATCTGTATATGATTTTTTCGACAATGGAAAATCTTAGCTGCCAAAATCGTATCAAGTACCTGATTCCCCGTTCTGCTTATATTCTCAAAAGCAGCGATTTCCTTTTCCATGGAATCAATCCATTTTTTTCGTTTCTCTTCATCTGATTCCGCACGAAGTCCCGTTATCTGGTGTTTCAGATCATGGTATTTCATTTGTATGAGATCCAGGCTGTCCTGATAATTTCGGTATTGATCATACTGGCTTTTCAGCATCACGTTCATTACTGAAAGTTCTTTCTCGGCAACATACTCACTGATCCTGCTCTGATAAGCATGCAGGATTGCAATTCCTCCAAAATCGATCAGTGTTCTGATAGAAAAAATATCTGCACGTTCTCTGCTCGCAAATGGTGCATTTTCATTTAAAAAGCTCAGATTACTAAAAGCAAAGATTGCAACAGCCATGATTGCCGCCGCTACTACTTCCTTTACTGTCATCTGTTCAAGATAATTCTGCTTCAGAAGATCTTTTTCTAAATAAATATCAATAGTAAAGCAGCCTCCAAAAACAACCATCGTAATCAGAATTTCAACCCCGAGGCTCTGATTCCCCCATGCCTGTACAATAGATACCATCTGCCACTGCAGCGAAGCTGCAAACTCTGCAAGAACAAATGCACGGGCACAGCAATAAGCCGCTCCCAGAGGCTTCATATTTCCTCCGACCATAAGAAATCCATACATCATACCTGCAGCGATCATCATACAGGGAATCCACAAAATTTCAGTTACGCTGCCTGTCAAAGTCAGAAAAATACTCTGCATTGCCAACATGAAAAGACTGCCTGTAAAAAAATGTACAGATTTCATGTTTTCTTTTTTTAGGATATAAAGATAAACCAGACATGATCCCCACTCTGCTATTGCCGTATAAATTCTTGGAATATCCTGATATAACATAGTATCCTCCATTTCGCATGAAATCATTCCATATTGAGGTTTTGCAGAAGCAGATTCATGAATTCTTTTTTTCTGGTTCTGCTGACAGGTATATGTACATTATGGATCACACAATCAGAACCAACAAATCCCTCTACATGATTCATATTTACCAGATATCCCTTTGCACATCGAAAAAAATTATGTACCGCAAGTTTTTCTTCGAGTTCTTTCATCGTAATTCTTGAACAGTAATCTCCTCTCGAAGTATGATAAATTACATTATGTCTCTGCCCCTCAATAAAATAGATATCTGCTATATCTATCTTTACAACTCCTTCCCCAATCGGAATCGTAAGAAATTCTTTAACCTCAGAGCGCATACGTCCAACTGCTTTATCCAGTTTCTGCGAAAAAGAAAAGTACTCAACTGGTTTTACTACATAATCCATTGCATCAACTTCATATCCACGTACTGCATATTGAATCATATTTGTAATAAACATAATAATTACTTTCTGATCCATCTGACGGATTTTTTCTGCTGCTGTCATACCGTCCATGAACCGCATCTGAATATCCATCAGAATAATGTCAAAACCGCCACTGTAATTCTCAGTGATATCTTCTCCATCACCAAATACCGTAACCTTTATTGATCTTCCCCTTTCCGTTTGATATTTCCGGATATACTCTGTTAATTGTTTTACGTAAATTTCTTCATCTTCCACAATTGCAATCTGTATCATCCTATACCCTCCACAAGAATTGCATTTTTTGTAACTGTTCAAGCCCGCACAATATAGTTCCAGGTTTTTACTGTTATTTTATAAATAACTTTTGTTTTAGTATATCACTGCTTCATTCCTGAGTCAAGTGGATGTAATATTACAAATTACACCTGTATAATCTGGTTTTCTTTTATCGTATATCCACAGTTATCGCATACACTGTCGCCAACTGTTTTTCCATCTCTCACAAATACTTCTATATCTGCACTACATTTCGGACATTTAACTTCTTCAATTGAAGTCATGTTTCTGGCGTCCATACATCCTGAAAAAAATCCCATCTTTTCACCTTTTTCCTGTATATATTCTATTATTTTCTTAACCTAATTTTTCTTTTATTTTTTTATCTCATCTACTGCTGTCTGGCTGAAATCATAAAGAGAACCTCCCTCTCTCACAGTCCTAGCTTCTTTACAATTTCTCCCAGTGCACTTCTGACCGGAGAATCTTTCGGAAGCTGTATGATCGGCTTTCCATTACAGTCATACTGATATACCTGGTCATCATGTGGTACAACCCCTAACAGTTCCAATCCCTGATTTCGGATTTCTTCCAGAGTTCCGGCATCCAGTTTTCCATCCGGAACACGATTCACGATTAATCCAGTTTTCTGTGGTTTAAAGTTTAACTCCTTCATCAGCTTTGCAATACGTCCGGCTGCCTGAACACCTCTTCTGGAACAGTCACTTACAAGAATGGCAACTTCCATCATTGGCAGGATTCCTCTGCTGATATGTTCCATACCTGCTTCGTTATCAACCACAATATATGGATAATGGCTTTGCAGTTTCTGAACCTGGGTCTGCACAAGACCATTTACAAAACAATAGCAGCCCTGTCCCTGGGTTCGTCCCATTACCATCAAATCATAATCGTCTTCTTCTGCAATCGCATCAGAAAGACGCATTTCCAGATATGCCTGTTTTGTCATACCGGAGGGAATCTGATATCGTGGGTCTATGCCTGCCCGCTCAATTTCTTCTCTCAGCTCCCCAAGTGTGACCTCCGGCTCAACACCGAGCACTTCGTTCAAATTTGCATTTGCATCTGCATCCACCGACAGGACCGGACGTTTTCCGCTTTCACATAAATACTGGATCAACAGTCCACAAAGAGTTGTTTTTCCTACGCCACCTTTTCCTGATACTGCAATTACATGTCCCATGTTTTTCCTCCTAAAATTCTGAACAATCTGTTGACTTTTTCTTTAAACCTCATTATAGTTGTTACTATATAAATTACAATAATCAGTCTGTGAGATTTGTATGGTTACTCAACACATCAGAAAAATTGTTGAGAAATCATATGATACTAACTAATACAGGAGTATATAATGTCAGAAAAAACGAGAAAACAAGATCGCCGTACCCGCTATACCAGACAAACCATAAAAGATACGTTCTTAGAATTGTTAAAACAGAAAAGTTTTACGAAAATTACAGTTACTGAGGTCTGCAAAAATGCTGAAATCAACCGTGGCACTTTTTATCTTCATTACTACGATATCTATGATGTATTATCAGATATTTTTAATGATATGACTCAGGATATGTTAACAACTGTAGATCATTTATTCTGTCTAAATCAAAAAAGCTGTTCCTATCCGTTCTGTCAGAAAATACAGATGGAATCACAATACAGGGCACTGTTTCTGGATGATGCAATTGCCCCTATTCTTCTGGAAAAAATAGCAGAAAATACAAAAGAAGGCTATGTGACCTGGCTTATGTCACACAGCCTCCTGACCTTTGAACAGGCAGAATCGGTTTTTTATTTTCAAATGAATGGCTGCCTTTCCATCAACAGACTGATGCTCCGCAATCACTGTAATGACTGGAAACAGATTCAGACAGTAATCGACAAATTTATCAAATCCGGGCTGGAAAGTTTTCTGATTCATGATCAGAGGGAAGAAAATGCTTCCGATAATTTTTGCAGCAAAATTTCTCCAACTGTTACCGCATCTTCTACACTCAGATAATGATCAGCATGATCCTGAAGAAATATTTTGCCAGATGCAGGAAATTCTTCATCTGCAAACCATATCTTTAAAGTTACCGGATATCTTGGCAGAACTGGAAAAACAGCACACAGATCCGCCTTTGTCTCTGTGAATTCTGCACCTAGGTTTTTACATGCTTTCTGAATTTTCTCAGGATCTTTATCCTGCAAAAGCTTTTCCAGTTTCTGCTCTGCAGTCCGGTCAAACTTGGTTCCTCGAATCAATCCATCTTTCAGGTTACCAAAAGTAATGAGCTTCTGTGAACCTTCTGTTCCATCGGCCATATCCAGATAATGCAGCAATGTCAGATAATGCCATTCGTCCATGTCTGAGTTAATACGAAACTCAGGGAGTTGAATTTCAATCGTTTCATAAAAACTCAGTACTTCAAGCACATTTCGGCTGCTATGAAAAACAGCCCCGCTTTTTGCAGCAATATCCTCTCCGGAACGATTTTGCAGCCGTTTTACTGCTGCCTGCAACATTTCCTGAAATGCACGATTTTCTGTTTGATTTTTGTATTCCATAAGTTCTCCTCTGTGAATATTTTATCACATCATATAATAATCAATGTTTATTCAAGGATTTTGGTAGTTTCATAAATTTGTCTACGATCAGCATATTATACAATCCTCCGTAAGTTTCATTCCTGTGTTGACTTTTCCTTTAAATTTCATTATAGTTGTAATTATATTATTTACAATCATCAAAATAATAAATATGCACAGTTTCTCAACATATTGGAAAGAACTGTTGAGAACTTGAAATGTTTTAGACAAACCAGAAATATTTTTGTCTCAAAAATGTGAAAGCAAAATCATTATATCATACTACAAGGAGTTTCTTATCATGAAATATTCAACGAAATTAAGCGATACTGTCCATGTAATGGTTCTGATTGCTATCAACCAGGAAAAATCCCTCTCCAGTGCCTCAATTGCAGAAAGTGTCCATACAAATCCCGGCTTTGTACGCCAGCTTATGTTAAAACTAAAAAAGGCCGGACTTATGACCAGTGTAGCCGGACATGCCCGTCCTTCTCTTTCAAAACCGGCAGACCAGATTACATTGCTGGATATTTATAAGGCAGTTGAAGGTGAGAAACCGCTGCTTCATTTAGATACTCATACCAATCCTGATTGTGGTGTTGGTATTAATATTCAGTTATCTTTGCAGGGATTTTATAATGAAATTCAAAAAAACGCTGAAGAAAAGATGAATACGATTACTTTACAGGATATCATAAATACTTATTACCAGCGAACATCCATGCAAAATGATTTACAGAATATTATATAGCAGGAGAAACGAGAAAGGACTTCCAGATATGGATTATCTTCTAAATGATGACGAATCTGATAACAATTTGGCGAGGAAAATTTTTATATTTTCTAATCCAGGAATTTTCTTGTTATCATGCCCGCCTCCGTGCGGGCATTTTTTAATTCAGCAGAGCACCGCAGGCGGTCTTTCCTATAAAGTAAAAAAAGCGGTAAATTCAGCTCATCTGCAAGCTCCAGTGCCTCCCTGGGAAACTCATCAAAAAAACGTGTCTTGTGTTTTAGTCTCTTGACATTATCATAAGCAATTCTCCTGAGCTAAATGTAACTCTGGCATGTTCGCTGATTATCTCATTGCTTACAGTAAGTCCACTGTCTGCTGCTGTCAGACAATAGTTACTCAGGGGATATTTAAATCCTTCCAGAGTCAGATCTGTCACATTTCCTCCAAATGGAAAAAATGACACATATTTTCCAAACTGTTCTGACTTTTTCAGAACTGTTCCGTCTGAAATAAGCTTCATATAATTATACTGATCCACAAGTGTTACTTCTGCCCCCTGGTTTTGTGCCAGGACAAGGAGTCCGAAATTCGCCATAAGATGATCTACTCTGTTTCCTGTCACACCAAAGATCACTATCTTTTTCGCACCGGTCCTGATCGCATAATTCATGGCAGACTGTGTATCTGAGTCATCTTTTTCCGGTCTCAGGCGGATAACTTTTATTTCTTTTTTTTCATTTCCAAAGCCTTTTTGCAATTTCCACTCAGTCATTCCACCATAGGGAATTTCACTGTCCATACTTCTTTCTTCCTGAATTTCCAGGAATTTTTTTCCATCTTCAGACAGACTGTCAAAATCTCCAATAACTGCATCCGGCAAAAGCTGATGCTCCAGAAAGAATTCCAGCCCTTTATCAGCTGCGATCAGACAGGCTTCATTCTTTTTTAAAAAATCGAGGGCAAAATCACTGTGGATATTGCCCCCGCTTACAATTATCGTATCTATCATGCTCTTCCTCAGTCAATCCTTCTTATGATCTCATCCATTCGTTCTCTGGCATGTTTTACATTTTTTGCCAGATCATCGTTGAAAACATAAGAACCTGCTACCAGCAGATTTGCACCTGCTGTGAGCACTGTCTCCATTGTCTCATCATTGATACCACCATCAACCTGAACATCTACATCCAGATCCTCGGCCTCGATCAGTTCACGTACTTCCCTGATCTTTTCCGTACATTCTTCCATATACTTCTGACCGCCAAATCCCGGCTGTACAGTCATGATCAGAACCATATCCACATCGCTGAGCATATGACTTATATCATTTACAGGTGTAGCCGGTTTGATGGAAACTCCCACCTTCACACCTGCTTCCCTGATCTGTTCAATAGTTCTCTCAAGATCTTCACATGCCTCCGCATGTACTGTAATGGAATCTGCCCCACATTCCACAAAATCTCTGATATATCTCTCAGGCTCTGTAACCATGAGATGTACATCAAAAAACAACTTTGATTCCTTTCGGATAGACTTTATCACCGGCATTCCAAAAGAAATACTCGGTACAAAATCACCATCCATAACATCAATATGAAGCCATTCAATCCCCTCTTTTTCCAGGGTTTTGATCTGTTCGCCCAAACGGTTAAAATCTGCCGATAAAATAGAAGGGCACAACTGATACATAATTAGAATCTCCTTTTCTCTTTTAATTCATTATAAAGTCCCAGATAATCTTCATAGCGAAGCTGGCTGATCTTATGCTCTGCCAATGCTGCTTTCACGCCACAGTCCGGTTCATGGATATGTCTGCATCCCTGAAACCTGCACTGTTCTTCATATCTGCGAAACTCCGGAAAATACGCCTTAAGTTCCTGTTCTTCTATATCTGTCAGATATAAAGAAGAAAATCCCGGTGTATCCATCAGATAAGTATCATGTCCCACCGGTATCACCTGAGAATGACGCGTGGTATGCTTTCCACGTTTCAGCTTCTTACTTATCTCCCCGGTTTCCATCTGTACATTTTCCTGCAGTGCATTGGTAATTGAAGATTTTCCCACACCGGAAGGTCCTGCAACTACAGTTGTTTTTCCTTTCAGGATCTCACGTATCTCATCCAGTCCCTCTCCATTAAAAGTACTGGAAAAAATCACATCATATCCACAGCTCTTATAGGTTTCATATAAAAGCTCCAGTTCTTCCTGTTTTGCAAGATCTTTCTTGTTAAAACATATGACTGCCGGAACATTCTCTTTCTCCATCATGATCAGAAAACGGTCAAGCAGCATAAAATTAGGTTTAGGATTCTCCATTGCAAAAATCACAAAAGCCTGATCCACATTGGCAACGGCCGGACGGATCAATGAATTTTTTCTGGGAAGGATGGCAGTCACACTGCCTTCCTTCTCCTGTTCATCCAAAACCTCTATCTCCACATTATCCCCTACAAGAGGTTTCTGTTTATCTTTTCTGAATATTCCCTTTGCTTTGCATTCATAAATCTCATCATTTTCTGCATAGATGTAATAAAATCCTGCAATTCCTTTTATTATCTTTCCCTGCATGGATCATTCAGCCTTAGCAAATGTAATAGAATAATTTCCGAGTTCCTGATAAGTTCCACTGATCTGTTCAGACAGATACAAAGTACCCTCGCTGATACCAGGTGCACCTGTGATATCCAGATCATACGGGAACTGGATTACCTGATCTTCCAGAACAACTGAAGCTGTCGGTGTTCCGTTTACATTCTGGATCAGTTCCAGACGAACCGGACCTCCGGAATATCCTGACGGAGTATTCAGAGTCTGTGTACATTTCCATACTTCCCCGGCTGCTGCCGCCGCACTGTTATCTGCTGTCTGTGCCGGAGCATCAGATGATGCAGCAGTATCTGCGCTGTCACTCTGAGCCGAAGGTTCCTGATCTCCGGTACTTACTGTGATCACAACATTTACATTATCCGGATCTTCCCAGTTTCCGGCTTCCGGTTCCTGTGAAATTACTTCTCCTTCTGCCACCTCTGTACTCTTTTCCTCTTTTACTTCCACATTGAGGAACTTACCAAAGGTAGTAACTGCATCATTCTTTGTCATTCCGACAACACTTGGAACCTCCACACTGTCTCCATAGTCCACACCTCGGCTGACAAGCAGTGTTACGCTGTCTCCTGCTGAAACAGAGTTTCCGGCTGCCGGAGTTGTGGAGACTGCATATCCCGGATCTGTAACCGGAGTACCATCATCATTTAATTCACTGTATTCTTTCTGTATCTCAACAGTTAATCCCATATCTTCCAGAGTCTGCTGTGCGTCTACTCCGGTCTGTCCATCCACATCCGGAATTGTGATCTTCTGCGCACCCTTGCTGATATAATACTTAATGGTCGTATACTGCTCTACTTTACTTCCCTTTGGAATATCCTGTGAAGAAATGGTTCCTTTTGCCTGATTTGAAGCCTCCTCGCCCATAGGCTGAATACCCAGTTTCATATCCTTTGTGATATTCTTTGCTTCATCCTCTGTTTTTCCTACCAGATTCGGCACAGTTACCATTCCGTCATCATCTGATTCCGATGTATCTGAGGCCTCAGTTTTTTTGTCTGTATCATTGTTACTTCCAATAAGTCCGGACGCCTTTCCTGCGACCAGAATGATTGCTATCAGGATTACAACCCCCATCAGAAGCATTACAATAGTCAGCCCATGTCCGCCTCTTTTTTTCTTTTTCTCAGGCTTATCTGATTTCTTCCTGTGCTTTTTCACTTCCGGCTCATCATCATAATCTGTTTCATTGATTTCTTCTTCCAGAGCCTCAGGTTCTGACTTTGCGATCTGCTTCGGCATATGTTTGATCTCGCCAAGCTCCTTATCTGAGATCACAACTGTTTTTGCTTCGTTATCCACAGACGTCAGCGTTACGAAATCTCCCTGTGGATCGATCAGAGAATGCTTCAGATCTGCGATCACATCCTCCATATTCTGATAACGGCGATCCACGCTTTTCTGTGTACATTTCAGAATGATCTGCTCCAGACTGTGGGGAAGCTCCGGTGTATAAATACTTGGAGGAACAATCTCTTCCTGAAGATGTTTGATAGCAATAGCTACTGTGGTATCTCCGTCAAAAGGAACCTTCCCTGTAACCATTTCATACATTGTGATACCCAGTGAATAAATATCACTCTTCTCATCACTGTATCCGCCTCTGACCTGTTCCGGTGAACTGTAATGAACAGATCCCATTACATTTGAGCTTATGGTATTGGAAGAAGCGGCTCTTGCAATACCAAAATCTGTTACTTTTACCTTTCCATCCATGGAAATGATAATATTCTGCGGTTTTACATCACGATGTACAATCCCATGGCTGTGTGCAGCTTCCAGTCCCATGGAGACCTGGATTGCAATACTGGTTGCTTCTTTTACAGAAAGCTTTCCCTTTTTGGAAATGTACTCCTTGAGAGTAATTCCCTCAATAAGCTCCATAACAATGTAATAAACTCCGTTATCGTCACCAACATCAAATACATTCACTATATTCGGATGTGTCAGGACTGCTGCAGCCTGAGCCTCACTTTTAAACTTGCGGATAAACGTCGTATCCTCTCTGAATTCCGGCTTAAGAACTTTTACAGCAACAAACCGATTCAGCTTATGGTCTTTTGCCTTGTATACGTCCGCCATTCCGCCGGTACCAATTTTTCCTAATATCTCATAGCGTTCTGCTATGATCATTCCCGTTTTTAACATGCTTTCACCTCGTCTGTGAATGGTTCTACCAATACAATTGCAATATTATCCTTGCCGCCATTGCGGTTTGCTTCTCTTATAAGTATCCTGCCTTTTTCATCCAGATCTGTAGATGTGTCAGAAATGATTTCCCTCAGCTGGCTGTCCTCAACCATGTTGCTGAGCCCGTCCGAACACATCAAAACTACATCTCCGGGTTCCAGTTTCAGATCAAAGAAATCAATATCCACTGTTTTCTCTGCTCCAAGTGCTCTTGTAATGATATTTTTCTTCGGATGCTTCCTTGCCTGTTCAGGGTCAAGTTCTCCCATTCTTACCATCTCCTGCACCAGTGAGTGATCCCTTGTTATCTGCTGAATCTTCTCTCCGATCACATAAAGTCTGCTGTCACCTACATTTGCCACATAAGCGTAATGTCCTACGATAGTAGCTGCCACTATCGTTGTTCCCATTCCTCTGAGTTTCTCATCCTGCTGTGCCTGGGCAAGAATCTCGGTATTTACACATTCAATGGCATGACGGATTACCTTTACCGGATTAAAATCCGCATCCTGCCGGATTTCCTCCACCATAGATGTAACCGCATGAGAGGATGCATAATCACCTGCATTATGACCACCCATACCATCTGCAACAACAAACAGATTCGGAAGATTTCCAACCGGGTCAGCAGTTGCGAACACATAATCCTGGTTCATCTTCCGCTTTTGCCCGACATCAGTAGCTGAATATATCCTCATGTCACTTCTCGCTTTCTGTTTTTTCCATATAACTTTTTCTTAACTGTCCACAGGCACCATCAATATCACTGCCCATTTCTCTTCTAATAGTAACATTTATTCCACATTTTTCAAGTTTTATTTTGAAATTCTCCACAGCCTGTCTTGTTGAACGCACAAAGGAACGTTCCTTAATAGGGTTTACCGGGATCAGATTTACATGGCAGTTCATATCTCTGATTCTGCCGGAAAGTTCCCTTGCATCCTCATCGCTGTCATTAACTCCGGCTACCAGACTGTATTCAAATGTGATCCTGCGCCCGGTTTCTTTAAAATAATAACGGCAGGCTTCCAGAACCTCATCCATGCTGTATTTGTTTGCGATCGGCATCAGTTCCCGTCGCTTCACATCATTAGGTGCATGAAGGGAAAGTGCAAGTGTCATCTGAAGCTTTTCTTTTGCAAGGTCATAAATCTTCGGAACCAACCCACAGGTAGATACAGTCAGGTTTCTCTGACTGATATGAAGTCCTCCTTCTTCTGTCAGGATATGTATAAACCTGAGAAGATTTTCATAATTATCAAGAGGTTCCCCCGTTCCCATGACCACAACATTGGAAACTCTTTCTCCTGTCAGAGCCTGTATCCTGTATATCTGATCCAGCATTTCTGACGGGAGAAGACATCTGGTCAGTCCTCCTATGGTAGATGCACAGAATCTGCATCCCATGCGGCATCCCACCTGAGAAGAAATACAGACAGAATTTCCATGTTTATACCGCATGAGAACACTCTCTATCACATTTCCATCACTGAGACGGAACAGATACTTCTGTGTACCGTCAATCCGGGATGTCTGTACATCTACCATCTTCAGTGCTGTGACAGGATATTCTTTCAGTTTTTCCCTCAGGCTTTTGGAAAGATTGGTCATCTCATCATAAGAAGTAACAAGGTGTTCATGCAGCCAGCTGTAAATCTGCTTCGCACGAAAAGGCTTATCTCCCAGAGTGGTCATCAGTTTCTTTAATTCGTCGATCGTCATTGACTTAATGTCTGTCATTACTTATTTTCTCCTGAATTTTGCAATAAAGAAGCCATCTGTTTTGTGTACTCCCGGCAGAAGCTGAAGATAACCCAGAGCTGTTGTCTCAGAATGCAGTTCTTCCGGAAGATACGGATCAATACTCTCCAGTTTGAACGGATGATTATTCATAAACCACAACATGTTCTCTTCATTCTCTTCCTTTGCGATAGTACAGGTACTAAATACCAGCACTCCGCCCGGTTTCACATATTCTGCCGCATTGTCAAGGATTGTTCTCTGAAGGATTACAATCTCTTCCTGCTTCTGTGCTGTCACCCTGTATTTGATCTCCGGCTTCTTTCCAATTACTCCATATCCGGAACATGGGACATCTGCCAGAACGACATCTGCCTTGAGTTCTGAATCTACATCAAATACCGTAGCATCCATCACATGAGCCTGCACATTAATGCAGTCTGTTCTGTGAATATTCTCTTCGATCATATCCACTTTGTACTGGCTGATATCGCGTGCATCTACTGTTCCGTAATCTCCCATTTTATCTGCAACATGGAGACTCTTTCCACCAGGTGCTGCGCACATATCTATCACATAATCCCCTTTTTGCGGATCTGCAATTTCTGCCACCAGCATGGAGCTTACATCCTGCACCTGGATTTTCCCCTGTATAAATGCATCCAGTGCAAGAATATGGTTATAATTTGAAATTTCATATGCATAGGGAAGATAAGGTGCAGGTTTCACTTCCACTCCCTGATCGACCAGGCTCTCATAAATCTCTTTCTGTGGATATTTATGAGTTCTGCATCGTACTGTGATCGGTTTCTCAGTGAGAAACTCTGTAAGGATCTTTTCTGTTTTTTCTTCCCCGTAATCCTCAAGCCAACGGTTTACCAGTGTTTCCGGCATAGAATATCTGACAGACAGATATCTGACCCGATTTTCTTCCCTTGAAGGAAGTTTCAGATTTTTCCACTCTCTGGCAATCGTACGAAGAACACCGTTTACAAAAGGTTTCAGGCTGTAAAAGCCTTTTCTCTGTGCCAGCTTCACCGCTTCATTACACACTGCGCTGTCCGGCACACTGTCCATAAACCTGATCTGATAAACTGCACTTCTCAGGATTTCCCTGATCACAGGCTTCATTTTATCTACAGATACTTTTGAATATGAATCAATAATATAATCTATTAAAATACGATATTCCAGTGTTCCTTCGCAGACTCTGGTAATAAAAGCTCTCTCCTGTCTTGGAAGGAACTGATATTTGGAAAGAGCATTGCGGATAGCGATATGGCTGTGTTTTCCCTCTTCCTCGATTTCCAGTAATATCTGCAATATCAGTTCTCTTGTATTTATTCCATTAGTCACGGTCTCTTCCTCCGGCAAGTATGATCAGTCTTAAAAGCTGCAGAATTGATGAAGCAAGTGCTGCAACATAGGTGAGTGCCGCTGCTGTAAGGACTTTTCTTGCACCTTTTACCTCATCAGCTCCAAGCATTCCTGAACTTCCAAGCATTTTCAATGCTCTTGAAGATGCATTAAATTCTACCGGAAGAGTTACAAGCTGAAAAAGAACCGCAAATGTAAACAAAATGATTCCAACAGTCAGCAGTGGACGGATTGAGAAAATCAGTCCTGCCAGAAACAATGGCCAGGAAAGTGTGGAACCGATGTTTGCAACAGGCACAATCGCAGAGCGAAGATTCAATGGCACATAGTTAGTCGCATGCTGAATAGCATGTCCACATTCATGCGCAGCCACCCCGATCGCAGCCACAGATGTTTTATCATATACATCCTGGGAAAGTGCCAGTTTCTTACTTCCCGGATCATAGTGGTCTGTCAGGCTGCCGGATATGGGTACTACCGTAACATCCGTAATTCCCGACATACGAAGAATCCGTCTGGCAGCATCGGCGCCTGTAAGCCCCGATGCACTGCGCACTCTGCTGTAAACAGAAAATGTACTCTTTACCTTTGCAGATGCCAGTAAAGACAGCACCATTCCGATAACGAGCAGTAAATACGTAGGATCAAAATAATAATATCCGTACATCTAATCACTCCTTATGATCTGTAAAAACAATTCCATTTTCAATGTGATATCCCCGGAGAAAGGCTTCTGTTTCCATACGCTTCTTACCTTCCAGCTGTATCTCTGTAAGAATCAGCACTCCTTCTCCACATGCTGTATGGATCCCCTCTTTATCTGCCAGGAAGATTGTTCCCGGAACAGCATCTGTTTTCTCAGTGCTGACTTTACATTTCCACACTTTCAGAGTTTTTCCATTAAGAAATGTATAAGCACTTGGCCATGGATTCAGGCCGCGTACAAGGCGTTCCAGTTCTTCTGCAGATTTTCTGAAATCCATCAGTCCCATCTGTTTGGTGATCATAGCCGCATAAGGTGTAGGACTCTCCTCCGGCTGTTTTTCAAACTCCGCAGTTCCCTGCTCAATAGATGGAAGCGTCTTGATCAGCAGATCCGCACCGGCCTGCGCAAGTTTTCCAAACAGGCTTCCACCTGTTTCTGTCGGAGAGATCGGAATCACTATCTTTGAAATCATATCACCGGTATCAAGACCTTCTCCCATCTGCTGGATCGTTACACCTGATACTTTTTCCCCGTCGATCACAGCCTGCTGGATAGGCGCTGCTCCTCTGTATTTCGGAAGAAGAGACGCATGAATATTGATACATCCAAATTTCGGAAGTTCCAGGATTTCTTTTGGAATAATCTGTCCATATGCAGCAACAACTATGATCTCAGGATTGATTTCTTTCAGAATCTCCAGAAATTCAGGGTTATTTCTCACTTTCTCCGGCTGATATACCGGAATATCGTGCATAACGGCTTCTTCTTTTACAGGTGTTGGCAATAATGTCTTACCTCTGCCTTTTGGTTTGTCAGGCTGGGTCACTACTGCTGCCACCGCATATCCGGCTTCTGTCAGTGCATGTAATGACGGCACTGCGAAATCCGGTGTTCCCATAAATACTATCTTCATTTGATTATCACTCCTCATCCTCATCATAGGAAACCTGATGAAGTTCTCCTTCTACCAGTTCTGTATACATATGTCCGTCCAGATGATCGATCTCATGGCAGAAAGCACGCGCAAGAAGACCTTCCCCTTCATATTCTACTTCATTCATATCCTCATCCAGAGCTTTTACCTTTACATAGTTCGGACGTGTTACCTGACCAGCCATTCCAGGTACACTTAAGCATCCTTCATCACCAGTCTGTTCACCTGATGTTTCAAGGATTTCAGGATTGATCAGCACGATAGGACCTTCTCCTATATCAATCACAACGATACGCTTCAGCATACCTACCTGTGGTGCCGCGAGGCCAACTCCCATTGCATCATACATGGTTTCAAGCATATCCCCGATCAGATCATGAATACGTGGTGTCATCTTTTCTACCGGCCTGCTGACCTTTGCAAGTACTTCGTCGCCCTGTAATCTGATTTTTCTAAGTGCCATTTCTTTATTCTCCTCTTCTTTGATTATGATGTTAGGATCAAAAGATATTTTGCCCCTAACCTGATATCTTGATTATTGTTATATCACGATTTCAGAAATTACTGCCTGTCGGATTTCCCTTCTGCAGCAGATTACTTCAGTAATAAGATTTTGAAAAACTCTGCCATAATTAACTGAAATCAAATTGTATGTATATTTTCCGGAAACCGGAATTTATCTCTATGTATTTCTCCAGCTGATCTTTGATATGTACCAGCGTTTTATGATCTTTATGTTTTAAATAGATAACCTGTCTGTAAATATCCTTAACTTTTCCAACTGACGCATATGCCGGGCCAATGATATGCAGGTCATTTTCTCTGTATATCCTTTCTATATAAAGTTTCAGATAATACATGGCCTGAACCAGTTTCTCATCTTCCGGACCTGAACCCAGAACTGCCAGCATATGTGCCGCAGGCGGATAATCCAGAAGCATACGGTAACTCATCTCTTCCTCATAGAATGCCTGATAATCCTGCACTGCCGCCGCCTGAATACTGTAATGATCCGGATGATAGGTCTGGATCACTGCCTCTCCCGGTTTTTCCCCCCGTCCTCCCCGGCCGACTGCCTGACAGAGAAGCTGAAAGGTACGTTCCGCACATCGATAATCCTCTGCATTCAGCGAAAGATCCGCTGCTACTATTCCCATGAGTGTGACATCCGGAAAATCATGCCCCTTAACGATCATCTGTGTTCCGATCAGTATATCTGCCTCATGAGCTGCAAAAGCTGCAAGGATCTTTTCATAGCTGCCCTTAGTTCTTGTTGTATCAAAATCCATTCTGAGAGTCCTGACTTCTGGAAAATCTTCCCGCACTACCTTCTCGATCTGCTGTGTTCCTGCCTTAAATCCGCCAATATAAGGCGATCCGCACACCGGGCATATCCGGGGTTTTCCTGTCTCATATCCACAGTAATGACATAAAAGCCTTTCATTATTATGCTCCGAAAGAGAAACATCACAATGCGGACACTTCATCACATGTCCACAGGACCGGCAGGATACAAAACCTGCGTATCCTCTTCTGTTCAGAAAAAGCATTACCTGTTCTTTTTTCTCAAACCGGCCTTTCATCTTTTGCCGGAGTTCTCTGCTCAGTACAGACCTGTTCCCTGCTTTTAATTCCTCACGCAGGTCTACGATAGAAACCCGGGGCAGAGGTCTGCTTCCATATCTTGTTGTCAGCCTGACCAGACTATATTCCCCATTCATTGCCTTACTGTAGGCTTCCACTGATGGAGTAGCTGAACCCATTACCACATTTGCATGTTCTAAAACAGCTCTCCGGATTGCAGTTTCCCTTGCATGATAACGGGGTGTGCTTTCACTTTTATAGCTTGGTTCATGTTCTTCATCAATAATGATCAGTCCCAGACTGGCAAATGGCGTAAACAGCGCAGATCTGGGACCGATCATCACCTGGACTTCTCCCTTTTTCGCACGTTTAAACTGATCATAGCGTTCTCCCTGAGACTGTCTGGAATTGATAACTGATACTTTATCCCCAAATCTGGCATAAAATCTGCGTACCGTCTGATATGTCAGAGCAATCTCCGGGATCAGCACGATTGCTTCTTTTCCCTGAGAAAGCGTCTGCTCGATCAGCTTTATATACACCTGGGTTTTCCCGCTCCCTGTCACTCCCTCGATCAGTACAGGCTTCGGCGATGGTTTTTCCCACACTCTCTGTATCTGCTTTACTGCCGCTTCCTGTTCATCTGTAAGCGGCATTCGCCTTTCTCCGGAAATATCACCTGTATTCAGTGAAGTTCTCATTATCTCATCATATTCTATGCGGATAATCCCCTGCTCCTGAAATTTCTTTACAACAGCAGAAGTTGTCCCCAGTTCTTTCGCCGCATGTGTATAATCCAGTCTTTTTTTCTCCAGAAGTTCCCTCAGAAGTCTTGTTCTGGCTTTAAACCTTGTTTGTTCAAGTTCTTTCAGCAACTGCGTTCCCGCCTCTTCGGAAATATCCAGGCATATATATTTTTTCTCTTTTGCCTTGATTTTCTCCTGGATAGGAAGTACTGTCCTGAGAGCCTGGATCATGGTGGAACCATAATTTTCTCTCATCCAGGCTGCCAGGGCGATCAGTCTGGATTCCGTAGTCTCTTCTCCACTGCAGATTTCACTGATTTCTTTAATCTTTTCGGGAGCAATTTTCGGTTTATCTGACAATCCGATCACATATCCTTTACGCACCCGGCCGGCATTTCCAAAAGGGATGGCTGCCACCATCCCTGCCTTTATTTTCTTCTCCAGCCTTTCCGGTACACGATATTGAAAACTCCGGTCCAGTTTATCACTGGAAATATCAATTATTATATCAGCATATATCATGAACTTATTCCTGTTTGACCCGCTACCTATTTACCAGCAAGAATATCTGCGATCAGGACACGTTCATCCATAGGATATTTCTTTCCTTTAATTTCCTGATAATCCTCATGTCCCTTACCTGCCAGAACTATAATATCCCCCGGCTCTCCATGATGGATTGCATAGGCGATGGCTTCTTTTCTGTCCGGAATCTCTACATATTTTCCATCGGTTTTTGCCATACCGATCTTGATATCATCGATGATCGCCTGTGGTTCTTCATCACGTGGATTATCAGAGGTAATGATGGTAAGGTCTGCAAGCTTTCCGGAAACCTCTCCCATCTCATAGCGGCGAAGCTTCGATCTGTTGCCTCCGCATCCAAACAGACATACCAGTCTGTGGGGATGATATTCTTTCAAAGTGGTCAGAAGACTCTCCAGAGCCATGGCATTATGCGCGTAATCGATCATCAGAGTAAAATCATCGGATACTTTTACCATTTCGATACGGCCTTTTACCTTAGCTACTTTTAAGGCTTTGAGAATGTTCTCTTCCGAAACCTTAAAATGACGGCAGATTGCGATTGCTGTCAATGAATTGTAGATGCTGAATTTACCGGGAATATCTATCTCCACATGAAAATCCAGAAGTCCTTTCAGATGGTAGGAAATACCCAGATATCCTTTACCTCCGACCAGCTTTGCATCTTCCGCACGAAGGTCTGCTTCCGGTGAAAATCCATAAGTTTCCAGGCTGCATGTATGACCTTCAATAATCTTCTCGAAATGTTCATCATCTCTGTTTACAATTCCTACCTTACACTGTTTCAGAAGTAAGGACTTGCATCTGAGATAATCATCAAAATCCTTATGTTCATTTGGTCCGATATGATCCGGCTCAATATTTGTAAAAATACCAAAATCGAAAACAAATCCCTGAGTTCTGTGAAGCATCAGTCCCTGGGAGGAAACTTCCATAACCACACAGTCACAGCCGGCTTCTGCCATCTCATGGAAATATTCCTGAATCACATAAGACTCCGGTGTTGTGTTCTTTGCAGGAATCACTTTGTCACCGATGATCGCTTCAATGGTTCCGATCAGTCCCACTTTATATCCGGCATTTTCCAGAATAGATTTTACCATATACGTAGTGGTTGTTTTTCCTTTTGTTCCTGTGATACCGATTGTTTTCAGTTTCTCTGCGGGATATCCGAAATATGCGGCAGAAATAAACGCCATTGCATATCGTGTATCTTTCACAAGAATGACTGTCACATCTTCCGGTGCTTCCACAGCTTCTTCCACGATCAGAACCTTTGCTCCTTTTGCAACTACATCCGGCACAAATTTATGGCCATCCACCACTGCACCGCGGATACAGATAAAAAGAGAGCCCTCTTCTACTTTCCGGGAATCATAAATCACATTTTTTACTTCCTGGTCTGTACTGCCCTGAAGACATGTATATTCCAGCTTTTCCAGTAAGGATATTAATTTCATTTTAATCCTCCATATCATTTCCTGCCTGCCTGAATTTCATACAGCCTCTGCGGCAATTTCGTTACTGTTCACTCCGTTCACAGTAACTTAGCCAAAATTCATTCCAGATTGCCTGCGGCAATGGAATTTTGGCTTGTATGTCTCGGGATTTTGGCATATTCATGCCAAAACACCTCGCGGGATAGTGATGTGTGAACAGTAACGCAATTTCTTTAAAGTCAGGCAGAGGTGTTTTACTAAAGCGTATATTCTATATAAGAATAGCACACCTCCCCTGTCGTTTCAACGTTGTTTCTCTACTTCTGCTGTTTTTTTGTCTTCCTGTAACAGAATGCGCTGACTCCGGACATGATTGCAAAAATCCCCAGTACAATATACAAAGCCGTTTCTGTCTCATCTCCTGTACGTGGTTTGGAAGCAGTAGTATAAGCACTTCCGGACTTTGAGTCATATCCATAACTCTGGGAAGCCAGAGATGCCGGTTGCGGCGTAACTGTAACAATATTATCAGTTTCCTTTAATTCTACGTTTGCCTTAGATGTCATTGCCTGTGTACCAGTCTCATCAGATGTAACGATTACCTCATTGATCAATTCCTGACTTGCCATATATTGTGGAACAGTCACTGTGGCGTAAAGTGCAAAAGCCTCTCCCGGTGCGATCTGCGGAATCAGAGCCTGTGTGCCTGTGCTGTTTAATGTTACGCCCTCTTTCCTGACAAAGTTTGCCTGAATACCGGCATTTTGGAATCTTTCTGTACTGAGAACCGAATGAAGTGTTCGCTCACCCGTATTCCTGATGCAGATCTGATATGTGATCGTATCTCCCGGATATGCCTGTGTTCTGTCCGCAGTTTTCTCCACCTCAAAAGCCGCCTTTAATGCAATGACTTCTGTTTCGACTGATTTCTGACATCCAATACTTTCTTCCTTTCCCGGATATTTCGCTTTTACAGTTACTGTATGAATAAGCTCTCCTGCCTGCTCTTCTGTAAGCTGTACTGTCATCTGAAGATTTCTGATTTCTCCTGCCTTAAGACCTGAAATAATTCCCTGCATACCATTTGCAGTAAATCCCTCTTCCTGTTTCCATTCGGCTTTTATATTATCCTGAGAAAAAACACTGGATATCTCTATATTTTCCAGAGGTAATTCTCCTGTATTCTCTACAGACAATATATAAGTAAAGTTCTGCCCTGCACGTACCTCTTTCGTCTCCTGCTGTAACCGGGCTGTGATCCCTGTTTTTGCTTCCTGTACGGAAAGCAGAGCTGAAGGAGTTTCTGCAACAGTCCGGGTTTCATCCCCTGATTTCATCCAGAAATACGCACCTGTCCCCTCCCAATCTTTGCAAAGCGGTGCATCCTGGCACAGAGGATAATCTGTTTTTACAGAAGAAATACGATATTCTTCACGCAGAGACACCGGCACTTTCATGGTAAAGATATCTGTTTCCGCATCTGAAAGTGCAGTCTCACAGGTCAGCTTTGTAATCTGGGTTGTCTCACCTTTCTTATTTTGTATCTGTACGGATTCAGCCTGCAGATCATTCTTTAACGCTTCTGCATTTACCTGAAAATATTCTGAAATATATACAGTCAGAAAATATCTGGTTTTATCTTCCCTGATCTCATTTTGGTTCTCCTGCTCACTCTGTTGTGTCTGTCCGGTTTCTGTGTCAGATCCTTCTGCGTTTTCTTCTGCCTTCCGGTATTCTTCGCTTTCTATATCTTCTATATCTATTACTGCACTCTCTGATTCACACTCTGTATTTTCGGAATCCACTTCATCTGTCGTATTTTCTGCTGCTTCTGCTTCTCTCACTTCGCCATCCCATGTACTATTTTCCATCTGCAACTGTCCGTTCTCCGAAGCAGTATTTTCCTGTTGACTTTTGTACAGTTCTTTCAGACCGCTCACTTCCAGTGTCAGTTCTGCCTGAAATTTCTCTTCATCGATCCACTGTGCACTCTGCTTTAAACCCACAGCAGGAACATATAACTCTGCAGCTTCAAATTCTGCTGCTGATACTGCTCCTGCTCCCAAAATCCCGACAGCAGCCGTTATCATGACTGCTTTTTTTAACTGATTCCATATTCTTTTTTCCATTCTCTCATTCTCCTGAATTTTTATTCTATGTCATCTGAGGTACTTCCACTGTCAGAATGATATCGGTACAGTATCTTTCGAGATTATAAGTTCATATCCACAGACATACGCATCTCTCCTCTCTGTTTTGCACAATAAATAAGATTTTCAGAGTTTCTGCTCAGGATTCAAAACCATCTCCCGGACTATCAATAAATAATTGGAAATTTTTGCACCGGACCGGTGCGTGAAAATAAGAATACTGATAACGGCTGTTGCCGATGAATCTACTTTAGCATGTCTATGCTATAAAAACAAGATACCACTTTTTATTTTTCGTATTTGTTTATAATTCTTTTATAAATTTACCGATTGTTTCAGAAATTCGACATACTTTGAACATAATTTTCCCATATAATAGGTCTTGGATAGATGAAAAACCACTCTCTATCTCCCCCCTCAAAAAAACAAAACAGCTCTCACAGAAATGTGAGAGCTGTTTGTTTTTTGTTACTGTTCACTGATAATATCCCGCGAGGTGTTTTTTGAGTTATTTTCTATTGCAATTCTACTGGCAGTCTTTTATAATGTAGGATATCAATATGATTGAATATTTATGATATCAGTGATAAAAAATTTCAAAAATCTTTATATATAAGATCACCCCGCAGATATCATATTTACAGAACATGAAAGAATCGAGGTAATTCCCATGAGCGAAAAAATTACAGTAGTTGCACTGGGCCACAGAGCATTAGGAACCACCTTACCGGAGCAGAAAATCGCTACAAAAAAAGCAGCCAAAGCTGTCGCAGATCTTGTAGAAGCCGGAAATCGTGTAGTCATTTCCCACAGTAACGGTCCACAGGTCGGAATGATCCACACAGCCATGAATGAATTTGGCAAAACACATCCTGACTATACATTTGCACCTATGTCCGTATGTTCGGCAATGAGTCAGGGCTATATCGGATATGATCTCCAGACCGCAATCCGCGCAGAACTTATTTCCCGCGGTATTTATAAACCGGTAGCTACTATCCTTACACAGGTTGTCATTGATCCATATGATGATGCTTTCGCTGAACCTGAGAAGATCATCGGACGTGTCCTTACAGAAGAAGAGGCTGAAACTGAAGAAAGCAAGGGAAACTTTGTCACTAAACTGGCTGACGGCACTTATAAAAGAATCCTGGCAGCTCCGAAACCGCAGAAAATCGTAGAGCTTGAAACAATCCGCACACTTGTAGATGCGGGCCAGGTAGTAATCGCAGCAGGCGGCGGCGGAATCCCGGTTATGGAACAGGGAATCGATCTTCATGGTGCAAGTGCGATCATTGAGAAAGACCTTTCCAGCGGACTTCTTGCACAGGAATTAAATGCAGATACTCTTCTGATCCTTACCAGTGTTGAGAAAGTAAGTCTGAACCTCGGTCAGGACAACGAAGAATATCTTAATACAATTTCTGTAGATGATGCTAAGAAATATATGGCTGACAATCAGTTTGCCCCAGGCTCCATGCTTCCTAAATTCGAAGCCGGAATCTCTTTTATCGAAAAGGGAGATAACAGAAGAACGATCATCACAGATATTGCGCATGCAAAGGATGGATATTTCGAAAAAACCGGAACTATCATTAAATGATTCTATAGCAATCCTCGTAAATAATACATTTAAGAGGATTGCTATATTTTATCTGACAATACAAAAAGACATATACCAGAGCAATACATATCATCTTGCCGGTATATGTCTTTTAATTATCATATTATGATGTCAGATTCAAAAGTTTACCCCTGACCTGATATTACATAGATTTACGTTCCGCAATCTCTGCCATCTTCGCTTCGTTCAGACGAGTATCACCATGCACACGGCTGTAGGAAAGATATCCGTTCATACGGTCAATCTTTGTCAGATTCTTGGAACCGCAGACCGGACACACGTCCATTTCAAGTTCCTCATGTCCGCAGTCATCACAGTAAGCAAGGGAAAGATTTACTCCCTCATAATATCCCAAAGACATGGCTCTGCGAATCAGAGTGCGTATTGCTTCACGATTATAATCGATCGGATAACGTACATACTGAATCTTACCGCCGTTGCACAACTCCCAGAAACGTCCCTCCAGATCCTGTTTTTCAATCGGAGTTACATCTTCAGTCACATGACAGTGGAAACTGTTGCTTACATAAGGACGATCAGAAACCCCTTTCACAATGCCATACATCTTACGGAACTGTTCCACCTGCAGTCCGCATAAACTCTCTGCCGGTGTTCCATAAATTGCATAAAGATAACCATCTTTCTCTTTAAATTCATTTACTTTCCTGTTGATATATTTCAGCACATCCAGTGCAAACTGCCCGTCTTCAGCAATGGATTTGCCATTGTAAAGTTCCTGGAGTTCATTTAATGCAGTGATTCCGAAGGATGCTGTCATTGGTTTCAGAATCTTGCCAATCTTTTCATTCGGTTTCAGATGTCCACCGTAAAATCCTCCCTCACAATATGCCAGCGGGTTGGTTGACGCACGCATCTGTCCCAGATAATCATAGGTACGGATATGCAGATTACGGATCATCTCAAGATAGAAATCCAGCACTTCGTAGAAATCCCTGCTCTCTGCTCTGGCTTTGGCAAGGATCATTGGAAGATGAAGGCTTACCGCACCGATGTTAAATCTTCCCACAAACACAGGAACATCCTTATCATCTGCCGGATACATACCGCCTCTCTCGTACCAGGGGCTTAAGAACGCACGACATCCCATAGGACTTATAACCTTTCCATACTGCTTGTACATACTGGAAATATATCCTTTTCCTGACATGGACAGCCAGTCCGGATACATAGTCTTGGCAGAACAGTCAACCCCTGCCTCAAATACATCCTCACTGATCTTGCCTTTTCCATGGATATTTTCATCATAAAGGAATACGATTTTCGGGAAGAGTACCGGTTTCTTGCGTCCTGCCTTACCCTGTCCGCCTTTATGCACTTCAAGAAGAGAAATACTTGCCATCTTCTCGAACTGCTTTATTCCAAGTCCAAGAGTTACAGTTACAAATGGATAATCCCCTCTGGAAGATCCGACTGTATTCAGCTTATACTCAATCCCCTGCCATCCCTGGTCAAAATCTCTGCGGACTTTGTCAAGCGCATACTCGATCGCACGTTCTTCACGTCCTGTCCAGCTCTCGTCAGAGTATTTCATAAATTCCTGGATATATTTATCGTAACTCTTCTGTGCATAAGGTGCAAGGATCTTGTCTACTTCCGGTACTGTGAATCCGCCATACTGCTGTGCAGCAGTGCTCAGGATAATATCACCCATAACATCAAACGCAGTATCCAGTGTCTTAGGCTCATTGTACCATACATTTCCCATCTCAAATCCGCCGCTGAGTACAGATGCCACATCAAAGAGACAGCAGTTCATGGTATCCAGACGTGCAGACTGGTCATGAATATAAATATAACCATCTTTACATGCCTGAAGTTCATTACGATTCATAAAAAATTTACGATAAAGCTCTTTGTTCAGTTCATTAAAGATCAGGCTTCGCTTTGTAGCTACAAGCGCACTGTCTGTATTGGCATTACTCTTATCACCAATATAACGGATTGCCTGACTCTTGGTATATACATCATCCATCATATGGATAAAGTCAAGTTTGTAATTTCTGTAATCGCGGTAGCTCTTAGCCACTGCCGGGTTCACTCTCTCAAGTGCTCCCTCTACGATGTTGTGCATCTCCTGGATCTCTATCTCATTCTTTCCCAGTGCCTCCGCATGTTCTTCCGCAAACTGGCAGATAAATTCCTTCTCTTTATCCGAAAATGTGTATAAAATTCTGGCTGCCGACTTATTTACTGCTGCTACGATCTTCTGTGAATTAAACTCTTCTCTCGTACCATCTTTCTTTATAACATATATCATACCTTTTGCTCCCATATACAATATATAGTATTTTTTTTCTTTCATTCACCACAATTCTCTCTATATGTGGTACGTTTAACAAGTATAGCACAGTCTCTGACAAAAAGAAAGGGGCAAAAAATTATTCGTCATATTGCTGAATTTGATACATGGCAAGATAATTATCTTGACCATCCAGAGATACCACAGATACCTCATCCCCGGCATGTAATTCTATTTTCTCCTCGTGGTCTGCTTCGTCAAATTTTACAGTTTCATCTTTTCCTGAAGAACTTCTGATTTCCAGAGCAACCTTCTCCCAGCCGGACACTATCCTGTATTCTCCCGGATCTATTGTAAAATCATACCCCTGGTCACTGGCATCTATATCGCCAATCTCTGATGCAGTATCATCCGTTCTGACAATATAATTCTCTCCGGTGAACATATACCAGTCCGGATTGCCCCTCTGTTCATCCTGTCCGTTCTTTACTGCACTGATAGTCTCAGACCAGTCATCTGTCCAGTTATTCTCATTACTTTCATTATTTTCATTACTTTCATTATTCTTATTACTCTCATTTACTTCATCAGAACTGCTGTCATCAAAAATACTGTTGAGATCTATGTCAAACTCATCATAGATAAATTCTTCTATCCTGTATCCAATCGTATCCCAATTCTCTGCCATCTGACCTATTATTACCATCAGAATCAGCACAATGATCCAGAAAATTTTGCCTGCCTTGCCGCTCTTTTTCTTCTCACTTTTTGCTGTCTTTTTTCCGGTGCTGTATGTACGGGCAGTCTGTGCGCTGTACGACTGACCTGATGTTTTCTTTGTCCCTGATGTTTGTATTCTTGAAGTTTGTACTTTTGTATTTTGCGTTCTAATAGTCTGTGTTCTGGCAGACGAAGTTTTTGCAGCTTTGGGAACTGTTTTATTTCTGTCAGACAAAGGGATCTCGTTCTCTGCCATTGCTTTTTTCACCTTTGCCGAAGCATGACGATAGTGCTCTGAACGGTCTTCGTTCAGATGATACAGTTCCATATCATTTCTATATGGCATTCCACAATATTTACACCTGCCGTTTACAATTGGTCCATCACAGACCTGACACCTTTTTCCCATATATCTTCCCCCTAAGTTTTATATAAATTTAACGCTTCATTCATTTACACATTTATTTTAACATTTCGCCCCAATCTTGCAAAGCTGAAATTGTGTTACTGTTCGTTCTGTTCTCCGTAACCATAATATCCCGCGAGATACTTCCAAATGAACAGTAATAATTGTCAAACTACCATTTTCCTGTTATAATAGCGTGGGAAAAGATAATGGATATTCAGTAAACAACAATATTTTTTATCAGTTTGCCATAAAATATGCAAATACAGAAATTACAGGAGGAATCCACTCATGGAACAGATTAAAATTCCTGACGGGTATCAGTCATCTTTAAATCTTCACGATACCCAGATTGCCATTAAAACTGTGAAAGATTTCTTTCAGCAGACACTGGCTCAAAAACTGAATCTGCTGCGTGTTTCCGCTCCGGTATTCGTTAATCCGTCATCCGGTCTGAACGATAACTTAAACGGCGTGGAACGTCCGGTAAGCTTTGATATCAAAGGCCAGCCGGAGAATGCTGAGATCGTACACTCTCTCGCCAAATGGAAGAGATATGCATTACAGAAATATGGCTTTGCTCATGGTGAAGGACTTTACACAGACATGATCGCGATCAGAAGAGACGAGGATCTGGACAATATCCATTCCGTATACGTAGATCAGTGGGACTGGGAAAAGATCATCAGCAAGGAAGAACGCAACATGGACACACTTGTTTCCACAGTACGTGCTATCTACAGCGTTCTCCGCAAGACCGAAAAATACATGGCTGTTCAGTACGATTACATCGAAGAAATCCTTCCGAGAGAGATTGCATTTGTCAGCACCCAGGAACTGGTCGACATGTATCCTGATCTCACTCCAAAGGAACGTGAATACAAGATTGTCAAGGAAAAAGGTGCCGTATTCCTCATGCAGGTCGGCAAAACCTTAACCAACGGAGAACGTCATGACGGACGTGCACCGGACTACGATGACTGGGAATTAAACGGCGATATCCTTGTTTATTATCCTGTTCTCGACATTGCTCTGGAGCTTTCTTCCATGGGTATCCGCGTTGACGAGGATGCGCTTGACAGACAGCTTACCATCGCAGGCTGTGACGACAGACGTGAGCTTCCTTTCCAGAAGGCAATCCTGAACAAGGAACTTCCATATACTATCGGCGGCGGCATCGGCCAGTCCCGTATCTGTATGTTCTTCCTCAGAAAAGCACACATCGGTGAAGTGCATGCTTCCCTGTGGCCGGAAGAAGTAATGAAAGAAGCAGCAGCAAAAGGAGTACAGCTTCTGTAAAAAAGCCGTAAACCTGGAATACTCAGAGATCACAGACACACAGATGTGTAAATACACAATGTATATCTGAGTGCCTTATCAGACAAATGTAACGGGGCGAATACAACAGTGAATATTTTATTTTTTTTAACACCTAAAAGTGATGTAGCATATATATTTGAAAATGAGACTCTTCGTCAGACTCTTGAGAAAATGGAACACAGAAAATTTTCCTGCATTCCGCTTCTGAGTCTAGACGGGAAATATAAAGGAAGTATTTCCGAGGGTGATCTTCTCTGGGGAATGAAAACCTTAAATGTTCCCGGACTGAAAGAAGCAGAGAGCATTTCCATTATGGCAATTCCGCGCAGAGCAACCTATAAGGCAGTTCACGCAGATTCTGACATGGAAGATCTGCTGGACAAGGCAATTAACCAGAATTATGTCCCGGTTGTAGATGATCAGGGATACTTTATCGGCATCATCACCCGTAAAGAGATCATCAAATACTGCTACAAAGAACTGAAGAAATATATAAAAGCTTCAGATTCATAAAAAGAGCTGCCGCATTGCAATTTTTCAATTGCTAATGCGGCAGTTCTTTTTATATTCTTTATAACGCCTCAGCAGACCTCAACAAAATTCCTGTTTTTCCTTTTTCTGTGCCAGAAGCTTTCCGAACAATGCTGCCAACACCTGCTGAAACAGAGTTCCGATCATTACCGGAAACATAACTTCACCCGGAAAATATGCAGCTGCGATCACCGCTCCTGCGCTGATATTGCGCATCCCGGTTCCATACATCATGGAAACCGCCGTACTGCGATCCTTTCGGAAGATATACGCCACAAACCAGCCGAGTGCATATCCGGAAGCAGCCAGGACAAGGATTGCCAGTGCAACCTTCACCCTCTGCATATTCATATCCCGGATATATGGTGCTACTTTGGAAGAATTGGACGTTACCACAAATATCAGTGCCAGCTTTGAAAAAGGCGCCAGCTTTCCCGGCCATGTTTCCATTACTTTTCCATCTGTGATCTGATTTAATACCATCGCAACAACAGCAGGAAGCGCAACCATAAATATCAGTTCCCGCATCATCCTGGCAGGATCTATGGTCACCGCAGAGCCCAGCAGGATCTTCAGCGTAGCCGGGATCACAAAAGGTGCCAGTACCGTATCCAGCACTACCAGAGACAACGACAGAGGACTGTTTCCATCATAAATCGTCACCCACATCAGACTTACCACTGCAGTGGGAACTGCAAACTCCAGTACCATTCCGGTGATCAGCTCCATGTTATTTCCAAAGAAAAGATGGCCTGCCCCGCAGGATGCTGTCGGGATTACCACATGGACCAGAAGCATGATAATAAGCAGTGAGCCCGGATGTCGGAATACATTTGCCACATCTTTAAATCTTGACTTCAACGCCCCGGCAAATGTCATAAATGCAAATACGGCCGGCACATAAGGCAGACCGCATTTGGCAATATCAGGAAAGCACACCCCCAGTAACAGACAGGTCGGTGTCACCAGGGCCATCCATTTTTCTATAAAACTGTTAAATTTTCTCAGCATCTTATAAAACCTTTGAAAGAAAGTCTTTCAGTCTAGGATTCTTCGGATTCGCGAAAAATTCTTTCGGAGTATTCTCTTCCTGTATCTTACCGTCATCAATAAAAAGAACTCTTGTTGCCACTTCTCTTGCAAATCCCATCTCATGAGTAACTACAACCATGGTCATACCTGACTGCGCAAGTTCTTTCATCAATTCCAGAACCTCACCTACCATCTCAGGGTCAAGTGCGGAAGTTGGCTCATCAAAAAGCATCACATCCGGATTCATGGCAAGAGAACGTGCAATGGCAATACGCTGTTTCTGCCCGCCCGAAAGCATATCCGGATATGCATTGGCTTTGTCCGGAAGACCTACACGTGCCAGAAGCTCATCCGCCTTCTTTGAAGCTTCATCCTTTGTCATCAGCTTCAGTTCTACAGGTGCCAGCATAATATTCTGTTTTACCGTTTTATGCGGAAAAAGATTAAACTGCTGGAATACCATTCCAATCTTCTGACGGTGTCTGTTAATGTCAACCTTCGGATCTGTAATATCAGTTCCTTCAAAGAGGATCTGTCCGCCTGTCGGAACCTCCAGAAGATTCAGGGATCTCAGGAAAGTAGATTTACCGGAACCGGAAGGACCAATGACGGCTACTACTTCTCCCTGACAGATATCTGTTGTTATTCCATCGAGAACCTGATTTGTACCAAAAGCTTTCTTCAGATCCTTTACCTGGATCAGTACATTCTTATCGCTCACTGGTTCTTAATCTCCTTTCCAGTTTATTCATCCCCCATGTAAGGATTCCAACGATCACAAGGTAAATCGCTGCTGCTGCCATCAGAGGCCAGAACGCATTGTATGTACGGCTCTGGATCAGCATAGCTCCTTTTGTCAGGTCCATCATACCGATATAACCGATGATGGATGTCTCTTTAATCAGCACGATAAATTCATTTACCAGCGCAGGAAGTACATTCTTAAATGCCTGCGGGATAATGATCAGTCGCATGGTCTGGCTGAAATTCAGACCAAGGCTTCGTCCTGCCTCTGTCTGTCCCTGGTCAATGGACATGATACCGGAACGGACAATCTCAGCTACATAGGCACCTGAGTTGATACCAAAGGCAAGTCCGCCTACAATGATCTTGTTAATGCTTACAGCACCAAAAATTACAAAATTCATGATCAACAGCTGGATCATGGTTGGTGTTCCACGAATTACAGTCAGATAAACTCTGCAGATCGCATTGAGGATCTTAAAGGAGCCTGACTTATCGTGCGCAGAACGGATGATTGCTACAAGGAAACCGATGATCAGACCTACAATTACCGCAAATACTGTGATAATAAGAGTTGTTTTCAGACCATCCAGAAGCCAGAGATAGCGGTCATCTTTAATAAAGTTCAGATAAAAATCTTCTTTTACATTCGCTAATATCATAGGATTATTCATAAAAACCTCTGTTCCGAAAAGAGAGCTGTTGGCAAATCGTCAACAGCTCTGTTATTTGTTATTTTAATACTTATTTCTTTACAATAATTACCTGGCTTGCATCTGCATAGGTATCTGTAAAGTCAACGCTTGATTTACGGTCTTCTGTTACAGTCATACCAGCTGCACCGAAATCTGCTTTGCCGGACTGTACTGCCGGAAGGATGGAATCGAATTCCATATCTTCAATTTTCAGTTCATATCCAAGCTTATCACAGATTGCCTGAGCGATATCAGCATCGATGCCAACGATATCATCACCTTCATGATATTCATATGGTTCGAACTCAGCGTTAGTAGCCATTACCAGAGTTCCATTGGAACGGTCAACATCTTCCGGTGATTCATATGGAGTCTTACCGGCATCCTCACCAATGTAATTGTCCATGATGCTGTCGATAGTTCCATCCTCTTTCAGTTCCTTGAGAGCTCCGTTAATCTTGTCAAGAAGTTCATCATTGCCTTTCTTTAAGCAGATTGCATATTCTTCTTCCTCGAATGGCTCATCCAGAATCTTGAGATCATCATTATTCTCAGCAAATTTCTGAGCCGGCTGTGAATCGATGATTACACAGTCGATCTGTCCTGCCTTTAATGCCTGAACAGCTTCACTTCCCTTGCTGTAACGTTCTACTGTAGAACCATCTTTCTCATAATCAGATGCATCAAGGTCACCTGTTGTACCAAGCTGAACACCGATTGTTGCTCCTGCAAGATCATCTTTGGATTCAACTTTCTGAGCTGCGGATACGCTTCCTGCCATGGAAAATACCATTACTGCACTGAGTGCAAGAGCTGCAAATCTCTTTTGATCTTTCATCTTTTTTCCTCCTCGCATCCGAAAGTATATCTACGGCTGCCATCTTTTTACCTTCTTCAGACAACAGCGTATAATTATGCGTTTCGGTTGTATATTTTTGTTTTTAATTTTAACATACTTTCTATAAAATGCAAGGTAAAACTTGAATAACAGATATATTTTCCATATAATGTATAATACATAACTGTTCCGGGAAGGGCAAAATGTTTTTTTACATGAAGGTCACAGAAAAACTTTCCCGGTAAAAGATTCGTAATTTTCACTTTTTCATAACATTTTTTCTATATGATACAAGAGGTGTATAAATATTTAACCAAATAAGGAGGCTTTTCTGATGAAATTTACAAAAATGCATGGTATTGGAAATGATTACGTATATGTAAACTGTTTTGAGGAAACTGTGGAAAATCCTTCCGCAGTAGCCAGATATGTCAGTGACCGTCACTTTGGTATCGGTTCCGACGGACTGATCCTGATCAAGCCATCCAAAATCGCAGACTGCGAGATGGATATGTATAATCTTGACGGTTCCCAGGGTGCCATGTGCGGAAACGGTATCCGCTGTGTTGCCAAATATGCCTATGACTACGGCATCGTAAACAAAGAACATATTTCTGTTGCTACAAAAAGCGGCATCAAATATCTGGATCTTACTGTAGAAAACGGAAAGGTATCCCAGGTTAAGGTAAATATGGGTTCTCCGATCCTGACCGCCAGACAGATTCCGGTAGTGTCAGAGAAGGAGGAAGTTATCAATGAACCTCTGGATGTAAACGGAAAAATCTATTACATAACCGCTGTTTCCATGGGAAATCCCCACGCTATTGTTTATATGGATGATATTGACCATCTGGATATTGAAAAGATCGGCCCGGCTTTCGAGAATCATGTTGCATTTCCGGATCGTGTAAACACTGAATTTGTAGAAGTGATCGATGAACATACTGTAAAAATGCGTGTATGGGAACGCGGTTCAGGCGAAACTCTTGCCTGCGGCACAGGTGCATGTGCGGTAGCAGTCGCTTCTGTTCTGAACGGACATGTAGACGGTGACAGTCCTGTCACTGTAAAACTTCTCGGCGGTGACCTGCAGATTTTCTGGAACAGACAGGAGAATCTTGTTTACATGACAGGCCCGGCTGCCACAGTATTTGACGGTGAAATTGATGTAAGCTTTCTGAAATAAAAAACTGTCTGAAACTGCAGCAAATAACAGACAGCTTATCTGCTTCAGCTGCCGGTCACAATATTACGCAACAAAAAACGGATACACACCATTCAGCTGTGGTTATGTATCCGTTTTTTATCAACTTTTACACTGCAAATTCCAGTATTCTTTCCATAATAAATACCGCAGCACATGCGAATAACGCAACTGTAAGAAGACTTTTCTCCTTATATGCCGCGATCAGTGCCACAATAAATCCCACAGCAGCCGAGATCACACTGTCTGTGGCAAAAAGGATCGCCGGAAATGTCATGGCTGCCAGACATGCGTAGGGAACATAGTACAGAAATGATCTGATAAACGGACTTGTGATCTCTTTTCTGGAAAGAGCAAGCGGGAGCATACGGATCAGATATGTAACTGCTGCCATTACCAGAATGTAAATATAAATATTATGACTCATGAACACTCTCCTCCTCTTTCTCATCCTCTATCGGACAGAAGTATGCGGCAGCCCCTGCCACGATCAGTGTAGTAATAATGATCACAAAACCTGACGAAACCTCCGACAGAAACGGAATCACTTTAAACAAAGTGCTGATCAGCATTGCTGCCACGACAACTGCCAGTACTGCCTTATTCTGCTTTGCCGGAGGAATAATAATTGCAAGGAACATACCGTAAATAGCCACGCTGAGTGCACTCATCATAAAATCCGGAAGAAGATTTCCGGAAATTGCTCCTGCCAGGGTTCCAAGTACCCATCCCGGGATTGCCACACACATGGCACCATAATTATAAAATGCGCTTACCTTTCCGGGTTGACTGGCACTGATCCCGAAAATCTCATCCGTCACACCAAATGCTGCAATATAGCGATGAACCAAAGATTCATCTCTTCTGAATTTCTGAGCAAGGGAAAATGACATCAGACAATATCTCAGATTAATGATCAGCTGTGTCAGTGCCATCTCCCAGTAAGATCCGCTCATTACCATGATCTCAAGTCCTGCAAACTGCCCTGCTGAAGTCACGTTTGTCAATGAGATCAGCACAGCCTGCCAGATACTCAGTCCATCAGCAACTGCCATCATGCCAAATGTAAACGATACAGCAAAATATCCCAGTCCTATGGGAATACCATCCTTAACTCCTTTTCTGAAGCTTTCACTTCTCATGTTTCTCCCCTCCTGTCACCTTTTGTGAGCCTTTGATAACTGTTTAACTCTTTCACAGCTACAACTTTCGTATTTACTGATACACACAGATAACCCGGAGAACAGTATTCTGTCTCCGGGTTTCAGTCAGGATTATCTGATCTGTTTTATTGCATATGCATAAATTCTCTTATAAGTCCTCATAGAATAATGAACACCATCATCTGTATAACCGCGAAATTCACAGCGAGTCGTATAACCACATCTCATCAGATAAGAATAACTGTTGATCCATGTAAAATTCCCGTTCAATCTCTGTCTGAGTCTGTTATTAAATCCGCGGATCTCAGACTCCTTCCGCGTGGATTTCATTGCCGTATTACATGGATTCACAGACATATAAAATAATTCACAGTTCCTGGCAGTCAGCTTTCTGGATAATCCATTCATATAAGAAGCATAGTCTGACGCAACAGAATCATAACTGATGGACTCCCTGTTTTTGTGGATCAGGTCATTTACTCCCAGATTGAAAATAACTGCAACCGGCTTCGCATTGTCATCCATCCCGCTTATTTCATTCAGCAGTTCCTTTTCTCCGTATTTTTTCATCCAGTCAAGCCCTTCTCCTGTCTTGCATACAAATCCAACTTTCTTTAAACTGTCAGAACTGCATTGCTGCTTCAGAGTACTGCGAAGCATTGCTGTGCGGGAATCTCCCACAAAAATAATCTTATCATATTTCTCCACACTGTCCGCAAGACCGCCTGCATAAATATCCGGTTCCTGATTCCATTTATACTTCACCGGATAAAGATGAATATTTTTCGTAACCTGAATTTTCTGATATGCCTGATACATTGGATTACAGGTCTGTCCGGGAACTGTTGACCATCCCAGAAATGTATATCCCCTCTTATTCACTTCCACAGGAAGAATCACAGAACCACCGCTTTTCACTTTCTTTTTTGTGATTCCTCCTGAAGTCTCTATTGTAACTGTTTTCGTGGATGTTTTTTTCTTTTGCACTGTTGAATTCTTAGCAGTCTGCATTATTGCCGCCTGTGCTGCAGACGGGGGTGCTGCACATATTAATACACACGCCAGAAAAAATAATAACATTCTTCTTACACACATCTGTCTCTTCTGTTTTCTCATTATTGCCTTCTTTTATGATTTCATATATTATCTGTTATTTTTACCGGTACTTACAGCAATTTCGCTGTCTTTTCTCTTCACCATACTGCTTCGCAGTCAATTTGACCAAACAGTTGTATTTCAGTTTACATCATCTGACAGAAACAGTCAACAGTCTTCGCCACTGCCTTTACATTCTTTACAGACTCCATACAAAATAGAATTCTTACACTGCAGGGTAAATCCATGACTTTCTTCAATATGATGAGAAATTTCTTCCATAAAATGACATTCCAGATGAATGATCTTTCCACATTTTACACACTTCAGGTGCAGATGCTGTTCACATCCCCGTCCCGGTTCTACATACTGATAAGCAGCCTGGCAACCTTTCTCTGCAACATATTTGATCACAGTTCCATCCTTTGCAAGCTTGTCCAGATAGCGGTAAATGGTTGTGATATTTACCTCACTGTCATGTTTCTTCAGATACTCATCCACATCAGCAGCTGTAACCGTATGGTCATTACTGTTTTTCAAATATTCAAGTATTTTTCTGCGGCTTGCTGTCGCATAACTGCTTCCTGCCATAATTTTATCATTCCTCCTAAAATCAGCTTCTTCTGACAGAGCAGACTCGGTTGATCAGAAAACAATTCCTGCAAATTCAATAATAATTCCCCAGAATACACCAAGTCCATAAAGTACTCCCACAATTTTCAGATTCTGAACCCTGTCTCTGTTCAAACGAAACAGAATCAGAAGCCCAACTCCTGCATTTACAAGAAGTCCCGCCATCATCGCCCCGGCTCCGATAATATGATCCAGATATAACTGGGTGATTACTACAGAAGAAGCGCAGTTGGGAATCAGTCCCACTAAAGCTGCGATCAGTTCACCTGCAATCGGTGTTCCTGTAAAAAGTCCTGCCAGTGTCTCTTCTCCGACTAATCCAATGATAATATTTAAAGCAAGAGAAATCAAGAAAATGTACACAAAAACTTTTAATGTGTGAAATGCTGCTGAAGAAATAACTCCATGTTCACAATGGCAGCGTTCTTCTTCACAGATTTCATGAATATCCACATCAGGTTCCTGTTTCTTCAGAATATGTGTGTAAACATACTCCAGCACCAGGCCGGAAAGTATTCCGATCACCGCTTTGCAGGTCAGGATTTTCACAATTGTAACTACAGGAACTGCATTGGAGATCATGATCGGAAACATTTCATCTGAAGTAGACAGATACACCGCGATCAAAGTTCCCACTGTGATCACACGTCCGGCAAAAAGGCTGGATGCCGCTGCCGAAAATCCACACTGTGGGATCACTCCCAGAAGTCCACCCCATACCGGTCCGAATTTTCCGGCTGTACGGATTCTCTTTCGTGCTGCCGCACCTGTCTTATGCTCCATCCATTCCATAAACAGATAAGTAAGAAAAAGAAAGGGTAGCAGCTTGATGCTGTCTATTACTGAATCTAATATAATCTCTGACATATAGTTCTCCTTATATTTGCACTTTATTTGTATTTGCAACTCATTTACATTTGCAACTTATTTGCATTTCTGTATTATATAGTATTTTTATAATTTGTCAAGTCTGTAAACCATACAATTGAAACATTCCAAAAAAAGACGTTACTGTTCACTCCGTTCACAGTAACGTAGCCAAAATTCATTCCAGATTGCCTGCGGCAATGGAATTTTGGCTTGTATGTCTCGGGATTTTGGCATATTCATGCAAAAACACCTCGCGGGATAGCGGTGTGTAAACAATAACAAAAAGACCATCTTGCAGATATGGGGGAAAATCCGGAAGATGGTCTTTTTATTCATGTTTTATTTATACAATATATAAGGATGTTATATCTGTATTATTCAGCAACTGCCTTAAATGCTTCATCAAGATCCTGAATGATATCGTCAATATTCTCTGTACCAATGGAAAGACGAATTGTATTTGGTTTGATACCCTGATCGAGAAGTTCTTCTTCTGTGCACTGGCTGTGTGTTGTTGTAGCCGGATGGATAACAAGAGATTTAACATCCGCTACATTGGCAAGCAATGAGAACAGTTCCAGATTATCAATGAAGTCCTTTGCCTTCTGCGCATCACCTTTAATCTCAAATGTAAAGATGGAACCGCCGCCATTCGGGAAGTATTTCTTATAAAGCTCCTGCTGAACCGGATCTGTGGATACAGACGGATGATGAACTTTCTCTACCTGCGGATGGTTATTTAAGTACTGAACAACTTTCAGTGCATTCTCTACATGGCGTTCAACACGAAGTGACAGTGTTTCAAGTCCCTGAAGGAAAATGAATGAACTTACCGGAGAGATGGTTGCACCTGTATCACGAAGAAGAATTGCACGAATCTTTGTAACAAATGCTGCCGGTCCGCATGCCTTTGTAAAGCTTACGCCATGATAGCTTGGGTTCGGTTCTGTCAGAGATGCGAATTTACCTGATGCTTCCCAGTCAAATTTACCACTCTCAACGATCACACCTCCGATTGTTGTACCATGTCCACCGATGAATTTAGTTGCAGAATGAACAACGATATCTGCACCATATTCGATTGGTCTTACAAGGTAAGGTGTTGCAAATGTGTTATCCACTACAAGCGGAATCTTATGTGCATGAGCAATCTTTGCGATAGCTTCAATATCAACTACATCAGAGTTCGGGTTTCCAAGAGTCTCGATGTAAACAGCTTTTGTGTTATCCTGAATTGCGTTCTCTACTTCTTCAAGATCAAATACATCAACGAATGTTGTTGTGATTCCATAAGCCGGAAGTGTATGCTCCAGAAGGTTTGTTGTTCCACCGTAAATATTCTTGGCTGCTACAATGTGGTCACCCTGCTGTGCAAGATTCTCAATTGTATATGTGATTGCTGCTGCACCGGATGCTACTGCAAGTGCCGCAGAACCGCCTTCAAGCGCTACGATTCTTTTCTCGAATACATCTTCAGTCGGGTTTGTAAGACGTCCGTAAATGTTACCTGCATCTGCAAGTCCGAAACGTGCAGCTGCATGATCGCAGTTTCTGAATACATAAGAAGATGTCTGATAGATTGGTACTGCTCTTGCATCTGTAACCGGATCCGGACTCTCCTGTCCTACGTGAAGCTGTAATGTTTCAAATTTGAAATGTCTGTCTTTTCTTTCGATTTTTTTGCTCATGTGTATATCCTCATCTTTCTCTGATTTATAATAATCTTTTTCTCTGCAAAACTGATTCCGGCTCTTAAGCCCCTTATCTGCAAGTCATTTTTGTTTCTACGCTTTTCATATCTGTTTGATATGATTTAGCATAGTTGTATATTACCATTTAATTCCTAGTACGTCAATAGGAAATTTTCTATAGCGTTTAATAGCTAATAACTATAACGTTTCCAAAAAACAGTGCAGATAAGACAGTCCGACAAAATGCGAAAGACAAGGATGATCTGTCATTTAATACAATTTTCAATCACGCCGCCGCCTACAACGATATCACCATCATATAACACAACTGCCTGCCCTCTGGTGATAGCTCTCTGTGGTTTATCAAAACGCACGTGCAGTACTCCATCTTCCGTCTGCCATGCTACGGCCTCCTGCTCCGGATGACGGTAACGGATCTTTGCTTTCAGTCTCATTGGCTCCTTCAGAGATTCACAGGAAATCAGATTGACCTTTGTTGCAGTCAGTTCCGAATGGAAAAGATCCTCATTATTTCCCAGAACCACCTGATTGGTCTTTGGAGAAATATCACACACATACAGTCTGGATGCTGCCGGAATACCAAGTCCTCTTCTCTGGCCAAGTGTATAGTGGATGATTCCTTTATGTTTACCAAGAATGTTTCCTTCTGTATCTACAAAATCACCCGGGATTGATTTACGTCCTGTGTACTGTTCAATAAACTTTGCATAATCACCGTCCGGTACGAAACAGATATCCTGGCTGTCATGCTTTCTGGCATTAACAAAGCCATGCTTCTCTGCGATCTCACGCACTTCCGTTTTGCGAAGCCCGCCAAGAGGCAGGGAAATATGCGCAAGCTGCTCCTGTGTCAGCATATAAAGCACATAACTCTGATCCTTCGTATCATCCACAGCTTTCTTTAATAAGTAACGGTTCTTCTCCTCATCATATTCCACACGTGCATAATGTCCGGTTACAATATAATCATACTCCAGTTCACGCATTCTCTGAAACATCTTGTCAAATTTCAGATAACGATTGCAGTCAATGCAGGGATTTGGCGTGGCTCCATGCTCATAGGCATCCACAAAGCGGTCCATAACATCCTCTTTAAACCTCTCGGAAAAGTTGAAAACATAGTACCTGATCCCCATTCTGTAGCAGACATTTCTGGCATCCTCCACATCATCCAGAGAACAGCAGGTTTTCTCTCTCTTTACTCCTATGTCCTCATTGTGAAATAATTTCATGGTAGCACCGATACATTCATCACCGGTTTCCTTTGTAAGCAGAGCTGCCACAGAGCTGTCCACTCCGCCGCTCATTGCGATAATTGCTTTTCTCATTTTTATTCCATCCTGTTCTGTGATCCGATTACACGGAATATTATTGTTTATGATAATTTTATTTATGTTATGATAGCTGTTCTGCAAAATACTGAACAGTTACATAAAAATCATTTGTACAGCATATCTATTCTAACACATTTATGTAAAATAAAAAAAGCCCTAAAAAGGGCTTTTTTATTTTACACAAATAATGGAGTAGAATAATAACGGTCACCGGAATCCGGAAGAAGAGCTACGATTGTTTTTCCTTTATTCTCCGGTCTCTTAGCCAGCTGGATTGCCGCATAGAGAGCCGCACCGGAAGAAATACCAACAAGAATTCCCTCATGTTTGGCGATCAGCTTGCCAACTGTAAAAGCATCCTCATTCTCAACCGGAAAAACCTCATCATAAACCTCTGTATTTAATGCCTTCGGAACAAATCCCGCACCGATTCCCTGAATCTTATGCGGACCGCTCTTTCCCTGAGAAAGTACAGGGGAAGTTGCAGGCTCTACTGCCACTACTTTCACGTCAGGATTCTGGGATTTCAGATATTCACCAACACCGGTGATCGTTCCGCCTGTACCAACACCTGCCACAAAAACATCTACCTGTCCGTCTGTGTCTCTCCAGATTTCCGGACCTGTGGTCCTTTTATGGATCGCAGGATTTGCAGGGTTATCAAACTGTCCCGGAATAAAACTGTTCTCATATTCCTTCGCAAGTTCGTTTGCTTTGGCGATTGCGCCATTCATACCTTTTGTTCCATCTGTCAATACGATTTCTGCACCGTATGCTTTCAGAATATTCCTTCTCTCAACACTCATTGTCTCAGGCATCGTAAGTATCACTCTGTATCCTTTGATTGCAGCAAGAGAAGCAAGACCGATTCCGGTGTTACCTGATGTAGGCTCGATGATCACTGCGCCAGGCTTCAGAACGCCTCTCTCTTCAGCGTCTTCGATCATACTCAGGGCGATACGGTCTTTGGCACTTCCTGCCGGGTTAAAATACTCAAGCTTCACAAGTATTCTCGCTTTCAGCCCAAGCTCTTTTTCAAGATTTCCAACCTCAAGGAGAGGAGTATTTCCAACCAGTTCCGCTGCATTTTTATAGATTTTTGCCATGAGTTCGTCCTCCTTATTTCATACTAAGTATATATGAATTATATGTTATATACATAATATTCTATAAATCCACTGTTGTCAAGAGGGAAAATCAAATTACATAATCATTTCCCATCTCTTCATACCAGTCTTTAAGATCCTGCAATGTAACCTTATCCAGTACTCCCTCAATAGCTTCATCAAGCATCTTCCAGAGACGGAGTGTGACGCATTCCCCGGCTCTGCTGCACTGATTCGGTTCGTCCTCCAGACAGGCTACCGGCTTCATGCTGCCTTCTGTCAGTCTCAGAATAGTTCCCACCGTATATGTTTCCGGCTCTCTGGCAAGCATATAACCGCCCTGTGCCCCTCTCAGGCTCTTTACATATCCCGCCTTCTTTAATGATGAAATAATCTGTTCCAGATATTTTTCTGAAATATTTTCCCTTGCAGAAATATCTTTGATCTTGACCAGTTCTCCTGTATTATGAACTGCAAGATCAAGCATAAGTCTCAGAGCATATCTTCCTTTTGTAGAAATCTGCATTTTTCAAAACCTCCTGATTAAATTTCGTCGGATTATCATTGTTTTCTTTTATTATATAGTATTCCCAGTTATATAGTCAAGATATATTCAACTTTCCTATATGAATATACAAAAAATCACAGAACCATCCCCAGTCCTGTGATTCTCTCACTGTCTTATACAGTATTATTTCTCCAGTTCTTCTGCTGAAGTAAATACATTAAATCCATTATTCTTAAGAATGCATTCTGTCACTGCACCATCCTCCGTCTGAAGAATTACTACAGGTCTGAGATCTTTTCTGTGGAAAGAAGTATAAATATAGTCAAGACTTACATTACTGTCTGATGCTACTTTCAGGAGTTCATCCAGACCGCCTACCTGATCTTTCATATCAACTACGATCGCCTGTGTAATACGATTCATATATCCACTCCTGTTTAAAACAATTTCCGCTTTATCCGGATCGTTGCAGATCATACGGAAGATTGCAAACTCCGGTGCATCGAAGCATGCAAATCCATAAATATTAATCCCGTTATCTGCAAGTATCCCTGTCACTCTTTTCAGACTTCCTGCTTTATTTTCCACAAATACAACATTCTGTTTGATCATCTCTTTTATCCTCCGGTCAACTCTCTCAGTATCTTTATAATCCCTCATCCACATATTTCTTAATATTGGATGTATTTACATATTTCGTCATATGCTCACCGTCTGTGATCACCAGAGTCGGAGCCTGCATAATTCCAAACTCCTTCACCATCTCCGGATTCTTCTCCGCATCAATAATCTCGAACTCCCTGCCTTCCAGTATCTTCTTCGCCACTCTGCAGTTCGGACAAGTACTGGTTGTAAACAGGTATTTATGTGATGCCACAGGTTCTATCTTCACATCATCCTTAGTCACAGTAACTACACTGGCATGAACCGGCTGTATTTTTCTGATATCTGAATGCATCACATCATAAAGCGTACGGTTCTTATACTCCTGTGCTTTACCGTCATTCCAGTTCTGTACAGGTCTGTAATATCCCGTGATACGACTGTAAACCTCCGCCTTCTTACCACATTTCGGACAAGTGAAATGCTCTCCGCTGATGTAGCCATGTTCCTTACATACAGAATAGGTCGGCGAAATCGTATAATACGGCAGTTTATAATTCTCTGCGATCTTACGTACCAGTGCTGCTGCTGCTTTCCAGTCAGGAAGCTTCTCACCGATAAATGCATGGAATACAGTACCTGATGTATAAAGCGTCTGCAGATCATCCTGAATATCCAGTGCATCAAAAATATCTGTGGTATATTCAACCGGAAGATGAGAACTGTTTGTATAATAAGGAGTATCCCCTTCCTTGCCTGCAGTCTTAATATCCGGCCAGCGTTTTCTGTCATGTTTGGCCAGACGATAGGCAGTAGATTCAGCAGGAGTTGCCTCAAGATTAAACAGTTCTCCTTCGTACTTCTCCTGATAATCGGACAGACGTTCCCGCATATGAAGAAGAACCTCTTTTGTAAACCTCTGCGTACGCTCATCAGACATATCTTTTCCCAGCCAGCGGGCATTCAGACCAACCTCGTTCATTCCCACCAGTCCAATGGTAGAGAAATGATTGGAAAAGCTTCCAAGATATCTCTTTGTATAAGGGTATAATCCCTCATCCAGCAGCTTACCAATTACTTCACGTTTAATATGCAGAGAACGTGCGGAAATATCCATTAAGCGATCCAGACGATTGTAAAACTCTTCCGGTGTCTTGGAAAGATATGCGATACGCGGCATATTTATAGTTACTACCCCCACAGAACCGGTACTCTCTCCTGATCCGAAGAAACCACCGCTCTTCTTGCGGAGTTCTCTCAGATCCAGACGCAGACGGCAGCACATACTGCGGATATCACTTGGTTTCATATCACTGTTAATATAGTTTGAGAAATACGGTGTTCCATATTTGGATGTCATCTCAAAAAGAAGGCGGTTATTCTCTGTATCAGACCAGTCAAACTCATTTGTTATGGAATAGGTCGGAATAGGATACTGGAACCCGCGTCCGTTGGCATCCCCCTCGATCATGGTCTCAATAAATGCCTTATTGATCATATCCATCTCTTTTTTGCAGTCTTTGTACTTGAAATCCATATTCTTTCCGCCTACGATAGCCGGAAGCTCTGCAAGATCATCCGGTACTGTCCAGTCCAGCGTAATGTTGGAGAAAGGTGCCTGTGTTCCCCATCTGCTTGGGGTATTGACTCCATAAATAAAAGACTCAATACATTTCTTCACTTCCGGATAGCTTAAATTATCTGCCTTGACAAAAGGTGCCAGATAAGTATCAAAGGATGAGAAAGCCTGCGCTCCGGCCCATTCATTCTGCATAATCCCAAGAAAGTTTACCATCTGATTGCAGAGAACACTCAGATGCTTTGCAGGTGAAGATGTGATCTTACCTTCAATACCGCCAAGTCCCTCCTGGATCAGCTGTTTCAGTGACCATCCTGCACAATATCCGGTCAGCATGGACAAGTCATGAATATGAATATCCGCATTTCTGTGTGCATCTGCGATTTCATTGTCATAAATCTCAGACAGCCAGTAATTTGCAGTAACTGCACCGGAGTTGCTTAAGATCAGACCTCCAACTGAATAAGTAACTGTGGAGTTCTCCTTTACACGCCAGTCCTCAACCTTCACATAACTGTTTACGATTTCTTTGTAATCCAGGATCGTTGACTTCATGTTGCGAACCTTTTCCCTCTGCTTGCGGTAAAGAATGTAGGCTTTTGCCACATCTGCATATCCGGCCTGGATCAGCACATTCTCCACACTGTCCTGAATTTCTTCTACTGTAATCTTATTATCTGTAATCTTTTTCTGAAAATCAGAAGTAACACGCAGCCCTAAGAGATCAATCATCTCTTCGCTATAATTTTTCTCTTTTGCATCAAAGGCTTTATGGATAGCCGCTGTGATCTTGCCTATTTTAAACTCATCCACTTCGCCATCACGTTTTACTACCTGAAACATATCTAATGCCCCCATTTTCTCTTGTTAATCTGTTTCTCCTGCATATTCTTACCGGAGATATTTCTGTCGTTACTGTCCACTTTGCTCTGAGTAACACTGTAGGTTCATTGTATCAGAGTATCACCAGTTCGTCAACACGCAAAATACCACATAATGTTCCTTATTTTCACAAAAGGCACAATATATGGTATTTTCTTATTTTTCAAAATATTTTTTTATACAACTCTGGCGTAGATTTCTTTCGGCACCCTTGCCTTCACAGCAATCCCTTCCTCTGTGTATTCCTCTGAGATAAGCTGCCCATATTCGCGGATCAGCTGGATTTTTCCTGCTTCCTGATAAGGGAAAAGGCGCTCCACATAAATCTGTTCTTCAGCAAGAAGCTTCTCCAGAAGATCATTCAGATCTGCAAGACCCTCGCCTGTCTTTGCAGAGACCTTCAGCGTATAGTCTGATTTAAAATCTCGCAGTACGCATGCCCCCGGCGCATCCTGCTTATTAAAGAGTGTGATGATCTTCTTTCCCATCACTCCCAGTTCTTTTAATGTCTCATATACCACATGCATCTGCATCTCTGCCTGCTGATTGGAAGAATCTACCACATGGATAATATAATCTGCATATTTGGCCTCTTCCAATGTGCTCTTGAATGCTTCGACCAGATGATGCGGAAGCTTATGGATAAATCCAACCGTATCTGTGAGAAGAATCTGCTGTCCGTCCTTCAAATTTAAAAGTCTGGTAGTTGGATCCAGTGTAGCAAACAGTTTATCCTCTGATAAAACCTCTGAGCCTGTCAGTGTGTTCAGCAGCGTAGATTTTCCCGCATTTGTATATCCTACAATCGCAGCAGTCCTCATATTGCCTCTGGCCCGGCTGGAACGGATCAGTTCCCTGTGTTTCTCCACCTGGGATAATTCCTGCTTCAAAGCAGAGATCCTTGTACGAATAAGACGACGGTCTGTCTCCAGCTTTTTCTCTCCCGGACCTCTGGTTCCGATTCCACCTCCCAGACGGGAAAGAGATTCCCTGAGACCGACCAAACGGGCAGATCTGTAGCGAAGCTGTGCAAGCTCTACCTGTATTTTACCCTCACTGGTTATAGCTCTCGCTGCAAAAATGTCCAGAATCAATAATGTCCTGTCCATCACCTTACAGTCCAGTTCCCGCTCCAGATTATTCAGCTGTGCAGGAGAAAGTTCGTCATCACAGATAATTCCGGTTGCATCCATAGCATATACCAGTGCACGTACTTCCTCTATCTTTCCTTTTCCAATATAAGTTCCGGGATGCACAGACTCACGATTCTGAATGATTCTTCCCACTGTAACAGCTCCCGCAGTTGATGCAAGCTCCTTCAGTTCATCCAGGGATTCTTCCACATTATCATGATCATCCGTCTGCACTCCCACAAGAACCACCCGTTCTTCAAGCTTTCCAAATTCTTCCATAAATTCTCCTCAGTCAGATGGATATTACACACGCGTTTTAAGAAATGCCAGTTCCTTCTTAACAGTTTTATCTTCCGGGTATAATTCCAGATATTCCTGTGCTTTCTGCAAAGCAGTCTGAAAATCCAGTTTCTTCTCATAGACTACGATCTCATTAAACAGCAGACTCTGCATATCCTCCGCTCCTGCCACATGGATTCCGCTTTCTATATCAGAAAGGGCACTGTCATAATCCCCATCCTCTATATCACACAGTGCAAGTCCGTTAAATCCTTTGGCTCCGTTTTCTGCCTGTGATACATACTGCTGAAACATTGCTTTTGCATTTGCGCTGTCTCCTTTATCCATATATACCATACCAAGCAGAACCAGTGCCTCCGTATTATCGCCGTCTATGGCCTGTTTCAGTTCACTTTCAGCATTTTCATAATCATCCATATAATAATAAACTCTGCCGCGGTCACAATGATCCTCTGCATTTTTTGCAGTTCCTGACAAAGCAGCTTCCAGATAACGGGTTCCGTCTGCTTCCATATCCCTGTTCAGATATGCCCCGTAGATCTGGATAGCTCTGTCATAAGTTGCATCTTCGCCGTAGGCCTGTTCAAAATTAGCAGAAGCTTCCTCATAGGAATCCATGGCCAATGCTGTTTCTCCCGTAAGGAAGTACAGATCCGCATCCATTTTATAGTTTTCTGCCAGAGTCTGGCAGTCTTCCAGTGCTGCCTCATAATCCTTTACTTTGAGATAAGCCACAGCTCTATACGACAGAATATCTTTTTTTAATGCTTTGCCAACTTTGTCACATTTAAGCGCATCATTGAAATATGTTATGGCTTCTTCATAGTTTCCAAGCTTGAGTTTCGCTACACCTGCACCTCTGTACGACTGTGCAGGCTTCACTCCTTCAGAAATTGCTGTCTCGTATTCTTCAAGTGCTGCCTCATAATTTCCCTGTTCCAGATCCTGTGCAGCCTGTTTATAATTCTTCGTATCTCCCACATTACAGCCTGTCAGAAGTCCAAGGCTTAAGCAGACAGCAGTCAGAAATAATCTTTTTTTTCTATTATACATGTAATTCCTTTGCCAGTAAATCAGTCAATGAGCAATCCTTCGGATTCCATTACCTTTACTACATGATCAACATTCTCAAGGCAGAGTTCATCTGTTCCGGCTTCTACCATAACACGAATCAATGGCTCTGTGCCACTCTCGCGTACCAGAATACGCCCATCACTTCCCAGTTTCTTTGCAACTTCCTCTACAGCAGCAACTACCTTCGGATTCTCTCTCGCAGTCTTCTTGTCTGCCACCCGGACATTTCTGAGAAGCTGTGGATAAACCTTCATTTCCCTTGCCAGATCACACAGAGTTGCTTTCTTCTCTACACACGCTTCCATTACCATGAGAGAAGTAAGGATTCCATCACCTGTTGCAGCGTAACGGCTGAAAATAATATGTCCGGACTGCTCACCGCCAAGACTGTATCCATTCTCCATCATATTCTCTGCCACATATTTATCTCCTACTGCAGTCTGCTCATATTTCATACCCTCTCTCTCCAGAGATTTGTACAGACCGAGGTTTGACATAACAGTGGTTACTACTGTATCATCTTTTAATCTGCCCTGCTCCTTGAGATATTTTCCACATACATACATAATCTTATCACCGTCGACCACATTTCCCTTATGGTCAACAGCAATACAGCGATCTGCATCACCATCATAAGCAAAACCGATATCCAATCCATTGTCCACAACATATTTCTGCAGGACTTCAATATGGGTAGAGCCACAGTTTGTATTAATATTTGTACCATCCGGCTGGTTATTGATCACATAAGTCTTTGCCTGAAGTGCCTCAAATACACTCTTTGCAATAGCTGAAGAACTTCCGTTTGCACAGTCAAGCCCTACTTTAATGCCTTTGAAATCCCTGCTTGGAATAGAAATCAGATGTCCGATATAACGATTCCTTCCTGAAGCAAAATCCACAGTGCGTCCAATATCTTCTTTAGTTGCCAGAGGAAGATCCTCGATCAGGCCATCCAGATATGCTTCAATCCTTGCTTCTACTTCCGCTTCAATCTTCTGTCCGTTTCCATTGAGAAGTTTGATACCATTATCATAGAATGGATTATGGCTTGCGGAGATCATAATACCACAGTCAAAATCCTCTGTACGTACTGCATAGGAAACACTTGGGGTCGTCGTTACATGAAGAAGATATACATCTGCACCGGACGCTGTCAGACCTGCAACAAGTGCATATTCAAACATATAACTGCTTCTTCTTGTATCTTTTCCAATAACAATCTTAGCTTTATGGTCTCTTCCATAATACCAGCCTACGTAGCGCCCCACCTTAAATGCATGATCTACTGTCAGTTTAACATTTGCTTCTCCACGAAATCCATCTGTTCCAAAATATTTTCCCATAGTTGCTCTCCTTTACTTTTTACAATATCCTCTGTTTCTGCACTGCATACTGTATTTCCCGGATCACACCCAAAACTGCTTTTAATCAGATCAGACATGTCTCCTGCGAAAGCTGCAGATATCTGCTTAACTTATTGATAAAGTCCCTGAGGATATATACCCGCTTCTGTAAGATTTTTAAATGCTCTCATTACTGTTTCTTTATCTTCCTGATAGGTTACACCAAACCATGTATCCTTTGTCTCCAGGACATCAACTTCAGCACTTTTATTTTTGATGAGATGGTCAACTAACTCCGGAAGCAGATATTCTTTTTTTGTATCTTCCGGTGCGAGTCCACTGAGAAATTCTGAAAATCCTTTCTCAAGAATCTCCATAAAGTCCGGTGTCAGTCCCCACATATTCATGGACACCAGATCCTTTACATCCAGTTCCTGCACACTTCCGTCTGCATTTCTTGACTCTGCACCTGTGGCAGTCTTAAATATATCATGTGTCTCTGTCACACCTGTAAGCTGTCCATTCTTAATATGACAGATTCCTCTGGTAACACTTCCATTATCGCTCAATGTATTTCCAAGCCTGAAGCCGGCCATACAGATATGGAGTTTTCCGTCCTTTGGCTGTTCCTGCACAAGATAATCATGCACCTTCACATAAGCTTCTTTCCCATAATAATCATCTGCATTGATAACAATAAATGGCTCATCCAGAACCTTCTTTGCAGCAAGTACAGCCTGTCCGGTTCCCCAGGGCTTCGTGCGGTCAGCCGGTTTCGTAAATCCCTCCGGCAGATCATCAAGCTCCTGGAATACATATTCTACTTCCGTAATTTTCTCAATACGCTCGCCGATCACTCTACGAAACTCTTCTTCCAGATCTTTACGGATAATAAACACTACTTTGTTAAATCCGGCTTCCAGCGCATCGTGGATGGAATAATCCATAATAATCTCTCCACATGGTCCCACCGGTGCAAGCTGCTTGATTCCTTTTCCAAAACGACTTCCGATTCCTGCCGCCATAATTACAAGTGCTGTTTTCTGCATAAATATTTTCCTCCTGACATTCTTCTCTCATATCAATACTTTTTCAGTCATCTTCTGTCACATACCATCTCCGCAATATTCTATTCCGCATCCTGAAGATTACTTAATTTTGCTGCCTGATCTGCTGCGATCAGACTGTCAATGATCTCATCCAGATCCCCGTTCAGAACATTCTCCAGTCTGTGCAGTGTCAGTTTGATTCTGTGGTCTGTCACACGGCCCTGTGGAAAATTATAAGTTCTGATCTTCTCTGAACGGTCACCTGTTCCAATCTGGCTTCTTCTTGCCTCAGCCTCAGCATCATGCTGTTTGGCAAGCTCCATCTCATACAGACGGGAGCGAAGAACTTTTAGCGCTTTATCTTTATTCTTAAGCTGTGACTTCTCATCCTGGCAGGAAATTACGATTCCGGTAGGAATATGTGTCAGTCGCACAGCAGAGTCTGTTGTATTGACACACTGTCCGCCGTTTCCGGATGCACGGAACACATCGAATTTACAGTCATTCATATCCAGATGGAAATCGATTTCCTCTGCTTCCGGCATAATAGCAACTGTACAGGTAGAGGTATGGATACGTCCGCCGGATTCTGTTTCCGGAACTCGCTGTACACGATGTACACCACTTTCATATTTCAGTCTGGAATAAGCACCTGCACCTGTGATCATAAATGTTACTTCCTTAAATCCGCCGATTCCGTTCTCATTGAGACTCATCATTTCTGTTTTCCAGCGGCGGGATTCTGCATATTTCACATACATACGGTAAATCTCTGCTGCAAAAAGGGCAGCTTCATCCCCACCTGCACCTGCACGGATCTCCACAATAACGTTCTTGTTATCATTGGGATCTTTCGGAAGAAGAAGGATCTTAAGTTCATGCTCCAGTTCCTCTACATTCTTCTTTGCCTCAGACAGTTCTTCCTTCAGCATTTCCCGCATATCTTCATCTTTCTCTTCCTCAAGCATGGAAAGACTGTCCTGTATCGTTTCTTTGTTTTTCTTATACTCCCGGTAAGTATCTACTATCGGCTGCAGATCGCTCTGCTCTTTCATCAGCTTCTGAAAATGTTCCTGATTATCGGTAACTCCCGGCTCTCCAAGCTCATTAAGCACCTCTTCAAAACGAATGAGCAAATCGTCTAATTTATCAAACATATTTATCCTCCTGTAATTTCTTTCGCCCCAGAACCACCCGGTCCAACCCGGCCAGATCCTGCCTTATCTCAATATCTTCAAATTTATATTTCCGCAAAAGAGCTGCCACATCTTCTCCCTGGCTGCATCCGATTTCATATAAAAGCCAACCACCCGGAACAAGATGATCCTGTGCCTGTTTCGTGATAGCCCTGTAAAAATAAAGTCCATCTTCCATACCATCCAGCGCCATACGCGGATCATGCAATTTTACTTCATCCATAAGATCTTCAATTTCCGCCGTAGGAATATATGGCGGATTTGATATAATCATATCATAAGCTCTGCTATAATTTCTATTACTATTTTCGCATTCTGTCATTTTTACAGTATCTTTTACAGCAGTCCTTTTCATATACTCTGTTCCGTACACAATGTTCTGCATTTCAGAAAACAGATTACTCTGTACGAATTCCGCATGCTCTGCCACTTCCAGTGTCCGTGCATTCCGCACAGCCACTTTCAGTGCCTCATCTGACAGATCCACGCCTGTTCCGTGTGCATCAGCTCTCTCCTTCAGAATACTGATAAGAATACAGCCGGATCCTGTACACATATCAAGAATATATGGATTTTTCACAGCTTTCATGCATTCAAGAGCGGACTCCACAAGTGTTTCCGTATCCTGTCTGGGTACCAGTACATTCTTATCCACATAAAATTCATGCCCCATAAAAAAAGCCTGATGCGTCAGATGCTGCAGCGGTATGTGTCCCGCACGTCTGCTGATCAGTTCCAGATATCTTTCAGCAACACTTTCTGTGACACTTTCTTCTCCGTATGCAAAATAATACGCCCGGCTTTTTCCTGTGACATATTCCAGGAGAAGCCAGGCATCCAGCCCGGCTTCCTTAATCCCCGCCTGTGCAAGGATCATCTGTCCTTTTTTTAATAATCCTGTCAGAGTTTCTCCGTTCATTGTTCTGCTTCAACTCCAAATTCTTCCTTCAGATATGCTTTCCAGTCAAAAACCGCCTCTACAGCCCTGATCGCAACCTCTGCCATATCTGCTGTCGGTTCCTTAGTTGTAAGTTTCTGCATTGCCAGACCCGGTTTACTGAAAAAGTCAGCAAGTTTGCTGTCTGATCTTCCAGCCCACTGAATAATCTCAAAAGATATTCCTGCTACAACCGGCACCATAAGAAGTCTTCCAAACAGTCTCACCCAGTAAAATGGAACCAATACAAAAATAAAATGCAGAAAAATGCTGACCAGCATAACCAAAAACAGAAAACTGGTTCCACATCTCTTATGCAGTCTGGAGCTTGCAAGAACATTATCCACCGTAAGCGGCAGTCCATGTTCCACGCAGTTAATGCACTTATGCTCTGCTCCATGATACATAAATGTTCTCTGAATATCCTTCATTCTGGAAATCAGAAGCATATATCCCATAAACAATGCAAGCTTTACAAATGCCTCAACTATTGTAACTGCAAATTCCGAAGCGCCAACCCTTCTGCAAAGACTTGCAAGGGCGTATGGCAGCAACATAAAGGCGGCAACTGATACCACGATCGAGACAGCAACTGTCACATATAACAGCCATTTGAACTGCTTATCTTCTTTTGCCTTTTTTGCAGCAAGCTCCTCTTCTGAAAGAGCAGCATTCTTCTGCTTATCCTCTTCGTCCTCCTCGTCCCCTGCGATCTCCGCTGAATACATCAGACATTTTGTGCCGACCACCAGAGAATCCACGAAGCTTACCACACCTCGGATCAGTGGATATTTGAGAAATTTTGCATTTCCGAATACACATTTGTAATCTTCTACTTTTAATTCAATCTCATTGTCCGGTCTGCGGACAGCAATGGAATATTTATCCTTATGGCGCATCATAATGCCTTCCATTACAGCCTGACCGCCGATGTTCGATGATTTCATTATTTTCTCCTAAAGAAACAAGAAAGGCTGAGATTTCCCAACCTCAACCTTCTCAATTCTTACTATATTCTGATTATTTGTTCAGGCCGTATTTCTTATTAAACTTATCGATACGTCCACGAGCCTGAGCTGCTTTCTGCTGACCTGTATAGAATGGATGACATTTAGAGCAGATTTCTACGTGGATGTCCTGTTTTGTAGATCCTGTTACGAATGTGTTACCACAGTTGCAGGTTACAGTTGCCTGATAATAATTAGGATGGATTCCTTCTCTCATGATTTTCACCTCTCTGTAAAGATTCTATTTTCTATTCGTATTCATTTGACGAATTTACTATTAAACAGCTTTATGAGTATAACATATCGTCCCATGGAATGCAAGTTATTTTAAAATTTATTTTAAAATTTATTTAATATTTTTGTTACTGAGAACGGAGCGAACAGTAACTGTTTTTTTACAACGTTTCAGATAAACTTCTGTTTTTTTACAGTCTGCACAAATTCAGCATTATTTTTCGTACGGGTAAACATATTCAGGATCTGTTCTACCGCATCTTCTGACTTCATTCCATTGAGAGCTTTTCGCATAATGTAAACCGCTTCCTGTTCTTCTTTACTCAGCAGCAGATCCTCTCTTCTTGTACCGGATTTCTGGATATCAATTGCAGGGAATACCCGCTTTTCCTGCAGTTTTCGGTCAAGCACCAGTTCCATATTACCGGTTCCCTTAAATTCTTCATAAATTACATCATCCATTTTACTTCCCGTATCCACAAGCGCTGTAGCAAGAATAGTAAGGCTTCCGCCCTCTCTCATATTTCTGGCCGCACCAAAGAAACGTTTCGGCATATGAAGAGCCGCCGGATCCAGACCACCGGAAAGAGTTCGTCCGCTAGGCGGTATGATCAGGTTGTATGCCCTTGCCAGTCTTGTAATAGAATCAAGAAGAATTGTAACGTCTTTTTTATGTTCCACCAGACGACGTGCACGTTCTATTACCATTTCAGACACACGTTTATGATGTTCCGGAAGCTCATCAAATGTAGAATAAATGACTTCCACATTATCGCCACAGATGGCCTCCCTGATATCTGTAACCTCCTCAGGACGCTCATCGATCAGAAGAATGATCAGATGCATGTCCGGATTGTTTCTCAGAATAGACTTTGCCACATCTTTCAGCAAAGTTGTCTTACCGGCTTTCGGAGGAGATACGATCATTCCTCTCTGTCCTTTACCGATAGGACTGATCAGATCTACGATCCTCATGGCAACTGTGCCGCCCGGTCTTTCCATTATCAGTCTCTCATTTGGAAAAATCGGTGTCATATCTTCAAAATTATATCGTCTCTGCCCTTCACTGGGATGGAATCCGTTGATAGAGGTCACATATAGCAGGGCACTGAATTTCTCTCCCTGTGTTTTGATACGGATATTCCCCTTAATAATATCACCTGTTTTCAGGTTAAATCTGCGTATCTGAGAAGGTGATACATAAATATCATTTTCCCCCGGAAGATAATTCTCACATCGGATAAACCCATATCCATCCGGAAGTACCTCAAGGATTCCGTCTGCTCTCTCTCCACTGTCAAGCTGTACTGCCTCTGCCGGGGCATGATACTGTGTACGTTCCGGTGTTTTGTTATACTGGGGGATTCTCTCTCCGTTACCTTCCACTTCACTCTGCTGCGGTTTCTCCCGGACTGTTTCCTGTTTTTTTGTCTCACCTTCCAGTTCATCTTCGTGAAGCATTCTCTCGATCAATTCCGGTTTTCTCAATGCTGAAACCCCTTTTAATCCTCTGGCTTTTGCCAAATCCTTTAAAGTTGCCAGTGATAATGATTCATACTTTTCTCTCATAAAATAATCCTCTGCTTTTTGTTTTGATTGTTAATATTGATAATTATTTTTATTTTTGTTTTTCTGATTTCCTATGTATCTGAGTAATTTATTCTTTATGAACTTTTCCTGTAACAGTTAGTGGGATAATCTGTCTGAAGTGACACGAATATCAGATCTGCAGCAATGCATATCGCAGGAAAATTATACTCCTGCTCCTGTGTCGACAAGTTAATTCCTGTAGTAATCCTGTCTGCACACCGGTATTTTTATATTTATCTTAGCACATCTTCTTCATAATTGACAATACCATATTATTCCAAATCTTTATTATTGGCAAGCTGTTTTATACGTCATAAAACTGATATTATCGACATAAAAGCAGAAATCCGGAGACATAAAATATGTCCCCGGATTTCCGGTAAATCAGATATTAATAACACTTATTTAAGAAGACAATTAATGTACCAGATTTCCCACTAATCCATAAGAAACAATATACATAATGACAGTTGCCATAATAATGCCACAAAAAATTGCCAGAGAGGACTTCTTAATATCAATTTCCAGAAGAGATGCAATCAGAGATCCTGTCCATGCCCCTGTTCCCGGAAGCGGAATTCCCACAAACAGCATCAGTCCCCAAAACTCATATTTCTTTACCTGATCACTTTTTCTCATTGCCCTGTCTTCCAATTTCATAACAAGTCCCCGAAAGAGTTTCGTCTTTTTTAAAACCTTGAAAATCTGTCTGATAAACAACAGAATAAACGGAATAGGAATAATATTTCCAACAATACACAGTGGAATTGCCTTTGCAGCCGATATCTTAAGTAAGGATGCTGCAAGCAATCCTCCCCTGAGTTCCAAAAGCGGAATCATTGAAATAATAAAAACTGCCCCTTCCGGTGAAATATATTGTGACAGATTCTGCGAGAACCAATGTACCAGTGCTTCCATAAAACCTCCTAACTTTTACTTCAGATAATCCTTCAAAAAATCAATAAATTTCTGCATTTCTTCCTTTGTTCCAACAGTGATACGAAGAAAATTGTCAATTCTGTCCTTCTGGAAGTAACGAACATAAATATGCTGCCCTCTCAATGCCTCAAAAAGTTCTTTCGCAGGGCAGGTTTTATGCGTAGCAAAAATAAAGTTAGACATAGAATCCTGAAAAGAGAATCCCAGTGCCTTCAATTCTTTCTTTGTCCATTCTCTTGTCTCTATGATTTTATTACATGTCTCATCAAAATATGCTTTATCTTCAACTGCCGCCACACCTGCAGCAATCGCTGTACGGTCCATAGTATAAGAATTAAAAGAATACTTCACATCATTCAGGAATCTGATCAGTTTCTCATTTCCACACGCAAAACCAATTCTCATCCCAGCCATAGAACGCGACTTGGAAAATGTCTGTACGACCAGAAGGTTGTCATATTTTTCAATCAATGGAAGCGCCGACTGACTACCAAAATCCACATAAGCCTCGTCCACGATCACAATCACATCAGGATTATGGCGGATAATATCCTCCACTTCCTCCAGCGGCATCTCCACACCTGTCGGCGCATTCGGATTCGGGAATACAATTCCTCCGTTTTCTCTGAAATAATCTTCCGTCCTTATATGAAAGTTCTCATCCAGTGCCGGTCTCTCATATGGAATACGAAACAGGTCTGCCCATACATCATAAAAAGAATATGTGATATCCGGAAAAAGAACCGGCTTCTGTGAATTAAAGAATGTAAGGAAACTCATGGCAAGCACATCATCGGAACCTACTCCCACAAAAACCTGTTCATCCTTCAGCCCGTAATTCTTTGCAATGGCATGTACCAGTTCTCCTGCTGTAGGATCCGGATAAAGTCTCATAGTATCTGTATCCATCTCCCTCAACGCCTTCTCCACTCCAGGTGCCGGCGGATACGGATTCTCGTTGGTATTCAGCTTGATCATATCCGGCTGATTGGGCTGCTCGCCTGGTGTATATGGTATTACTTTACGTATATTTTCTTCCCATCTGCTCATTTATCTGATTCCTTTCATGTTTTTATTGTTTTTCACTTTCGTCAGTATAACATTAATCTCTATTTTCGTAAATCAACTTTTTGCATTTTACTGATTGACAAACCCACTTTGCAAGTTTATAATAGGCGGCAGAAAAGATAAGAAGGATTAAAACGTTGAAGAGAAGAGTACGCTGAGGAACGTTACAGAGAGAAATGTATACCGGTGCAAGCATTTCATCGCGAACCAGCCGAAGACCACCTCTGAGTGACTTTAATACAGTCCGGTGATTCCGTTACCATCGAATGAAGCGGTTCTGATCAGATGATTTATCCATCAGTAATGTATCAGAACAACCGGGGTGGAACCGCGAGTAATGTTATCTCGTCCCCTACAGTATTTAACCGTACTGTAGGGGATTTTTTTATTCTTTCTTTTACCCCTTCGCAGTACAAAAACCTGTTACTGTTCACTCCGTTCTCAACAACACGCTCCGCGGGATATCAACAGTGAACAGCAACTATAACAAATCCATACTAACGTAAAGGAGATAATCATCATGATCGTAACATTAAAAGACGGCTCAAAAAAAGAATACGCTGAAGCAAAATCCGTAATCGACATTGCTTACGACATCAGCGAGGGACTTGCACGTGCTGCCTGTGCAGGAGAAGTAAACGGAGAAGTTGTAGACCTGAGAACAGTTATTGACAGTGACTGCGAATTAAACATCCTGACAGCAAAAGATGAAAAAGGACTTGCAGTTCTCCGCCATACAGCATCCCACGTACTTGCCCAGGCAGTACAGACCTTATTCCCGGATGCAAAGGTTGCTATCGGACCTTCTATTGATACAGGATTCTACTATGATTTCGACTGCCCTCCATTCTCCCGTGATGACCTGGATGCAATCGAAAAAGAAATGAAAAAGATCATCAAAAAAGGCGCTAAGATTGAACGCTTCACAAAATCAAGAGAAGATGCCATCGCATACTTCCAGGAGAAAAATGAACCATACAAGGTAGAACTTATCGAAGATCTTCCGGAAGGCTCCGAAATCTCTTTCTATTCCCAGGGAGACTGGACAGACCTCTGCGCAGGTCCTCACCTTATGAGCGTAAAGGGTGTAAAAGCATTCAAGCTTCTCTCCTCCTCCAGCGCCTACTGGAGAGGCAGTGAAAAGAACGCAATGCTCACACGTATCTACGGAACAGCTTATGCTTCCAAGGATGAGTTAAAAGAACATCTGGAACAGATGGAAGAAGCAAAAAAACGCGATCACAATAAACTTGGACGTGAAATGAAAATCTTCACAACTGTAGATGTAATCGGACAGGGACTTCCTCTTATCATGCCAAACGGTGTGATCATAATGCAGGAGCTTCAGCGCTGGATTGAAGACGAAGAGACAAAACGTGGCTATGTAAGAACAAAAACTCCGTTAATGGCAAAGAGTGATCTCTACAAAATTTCCGGTCACTGGGATCACTACAAAGACGGTATGTTCGTTCTCGGCGACGAAGAAACAGACAAAGAAGTATTTGCGCTTCGTCCTATGACATGCCCATTCCAGTACTATGTATACAAAGCAGAACAGCACAGCTATCGTGATCTGCCTCTTCGTTACGGTGAAACATCCACTCTGTTCCGTAATGAGGATTCCGGGGAAATGCATGGTCTGACACGTGTGCGTCAGTTCACGATCTCCGAAGGTCATCTGATCGTAAGACCTGACCAGATGGTAAAAGAATTCAAAGATTGTATCGCACTTGCACAGTACTGCCTGCAGGTTCTTGGTGTAGAGGAGGACGTAACCTATCACCTTTCCAAATGGGATCCGAACAACAAAGAGAAATACATCGGTGATGCAGAAGTGTGGAATCAGACAGAAGCTCATATCCGTCAGATGCTTGAAGAACTGAACATTCCATTTACAGAGGATGTTGGCGAAGCTGCATTCTACGGACCTAAAGTTGATATCAATGCCAAGAACGTATACGGAAAAGAAGATACTATGATCACGATTCAGTGGGATGCTCTTCTGGCTGAACAGTTCGACATGTATTATATCGATGAAAACGGTGAAAAACAGCGTCCATACATCATTCATCGTACATCCATGGGATGCTACGAGAGAACACTTGCATGGCTCATTGAGAAATATGCAGGTATGTTCCCGACATGGCTCTGCCCGGAACAGGTTCGTGTGATTCCAATTTCCGAGAAATTCCACGACTATGCTGCCAAAGTTGAAGCTCAGTTAAAAGAAAACGGAATCCGCTGCTCTGTTGACCAGCGTTCCGAAAAGATGGGCTACAAGATCCGTGAAGCACGCCTTGCAAGAGTTCCATACATGCTCATTGTTGGCGCCAAAGAGGAAGAAGAAGGCAAGGTTTCCGTAAGAAGCCGTTACCTTGGCGACGAAGGAATGAAAGACCTTGGTGAGTTCCTTACATCCATCAAAGAAGAAATCAAAAACAAGACAATTCGTAAAATCGAAGTTCAGGAAGAAAATAAATAAAACAGGTATTTTACTTTAACCTGTTCAAATAAGTCCCCACCCTCTGCTTTAATTGCATCAGGCAATAAGCAATGGGTGGGGACTTTTATTTATCAGTTATCCCATCTGTACAATTACATGGTATTCGTTTCTGCCATTGACCATAGGAATCTGGTTTCCATTTATCCTCTCACCATCTACCTCAATCCATCTGACTCCTTTCTGCACACCTTTCGGTTTATGGATCTCAATATGATAATCCGCCCCTCTAAAATGACGGTTCACTTTAAAATCGCCAAACGTTTCCGGAAGGCAGGGGTCTACGATCAAACCATCATATCCTGGCAGAATACCAAGAAGCGCCTGTGACAGGTTTATAAATGTCCACGCTGCAGTTCCTGTCAGCCAACTGTTTTTTGCCTCTCCAAATCTTGGTGCATCAGCTCCCGCGATCATCTGCGAATATACATATGGTTCTGTCCGGTGAATATCACTGATTTCCTCAATATAAGATGGACATATTTTACGATAAACCTCAAATGCCCTGTTTCCTCTTCCAAGCACAGTCTCCGCAATGGAAATCCACGGATTGTTGTGGCAGAAAATTCCTGCATTTTCTTTATATCCAGGCGGATAAGAAGTAATTTCCCCAAGTTCCAGATGGTATCTTGTATAAGCCGGCTGAAGGATCATTATTCCATACTTTGTTTCCAGCAATTCATTCACAGAGTCCAGAGCTTTTTCTGCTATTCCTTCTTCCTTGCCGATTCCTGCCATAACACAAAATCCCTGTGGTTCAATAAAAATCTTTCCTTCTTCGCATTCTTTTGAACCAACCTTTTCAGACTGTGCATCATAGGCACGCAGGAACCATTCTCCGTCCCATCCATTATCCAGCACTGCCTGATACATCTCATCCACTGCTTTCCCTGCTTCTTTTGCAAGTTCTGTGTGCCCGGTCCGCTCACAGAGCTCCTCAAATTCTTTTCCATATTTCACAAACATACCTGCAATAAATACAGATTCTGCCACAGGGCCTTCCGACGGCCCTGTTGTCTGAAAGGATTCTCCAGGTTCACTGGAAAAACAGTTCAGATTCAGGCAGTCATTCCAGTCTGCCCTTCCGATCAGAGGAAGTTTGTGAGGACCAAGATGGGTTACTGTGTAATAAAAAGATTTCTCCAGATGTTCAAAAAGCGGTACCTCTGTTCCCTTCTTACAATCAAAGGGTACCTGCACATCAAGTATCCCATAATCACCAGTCTCTTTGATATATGCTGCTACTGCTGCGATCAGCCATAACGGGTCGTCATTAAATCCGCTTCCAACATCCAGATTCCCCTGTTTTGTCAGCGGCTGGTACTGATGATATGCACTTCCATCCGGAAACTGTGTAGATGCTATATCAATAATCCTTTCCCTTGCCCGCTCCGGGATAAGATGCACAAATCCCAGAAGATCCTGACAAGAATCGCGAAACCCCATCCCCCGTCCTGTTCCTGATTCGTAATAAGATGCTGATCTGGACATATTGAAGGTTACCATACACTGATATTGATTCCAGATATTTGCCATGCGGTCAATATGTTCGTTCTCGCTGACGACTGCAAAGCGTGCCAGCAATGTTTCCCAGTAATTTTTCAGTTCTGCAAAGGCCTGCATCGCTTTTTCCATTGTATTAAATCTTTCAATCAATGCTTTTGCAGAGGTTTTATTGATAATTCCGGGAGCTTCCCATTTATCATCTGCCGGATTTTCACAATATCCCAGCATAAAAACAAATTCTTTTTCCTCTCCCGGCAGCAGAGTCAGATCTATCTGATGTGCAGCAATGGGATACCATCCGCTTGCAATAGAGTTACTGCATTTTTTCTTACATACAGCTTCTGGAAAAGCATTCCCGTTTCCTGCTCCCAGAAAAGCATCTCTGTTGGTATCATAATTGTCCACCTGTGTATTTACTGTAAAGAAACTGTAATGTTTCCTTCTTTCTCTGTATTCTGTCTTATGATAAATCGTACTCCCCTGTACTTCCACTTCTCCGATACTTAAATTTCTCTGGAAGTTCGATGCGTCATCCACTGCATTCCAGAGGCAGAATTCCACGTATGAGAACAGAGAAATATTTTTTTCAGTTTCAGAGTTATTTTTCAGTTTCAGACAATTGATCTCACATGAAGCATCAGAGGGCACAAAAACCAGAAGCTCTGCTTTTAGATTATTTTTCGAAGAACAGAAGCGACTGTATCCAAGACCATGTCTGCATTCATAAGTATCTGTTTCTGTTGCAGACGGCATAGTTCCCGGATTCCAGATTACTCCGTCATCATTAATATAATAATACTTTCCGTTGGAATCTGCAGGAATATTATTATAACGGTACCTGGTAATTCGCAACAATTTTGCATCTTTATAAAAGCTATATCCTCCGCAGGTGTTGGAGATCAGTGAAAAGAAATCATTACTTCCCAGATAATTGATCCAGGGTAATGGTGTATGTGGTGTAGTGATAACATATTCTTTCGCCTTGTCGTCAAAATATCCGAATTTCATTGAAAAGCCTCCTTAAAAAGAATAAATAAACACTTGTGAAGAAAAGGCCGAAAACAGACTTGCGAAAACGAATACGTTCAGAATTTATATGTTTATTATATAGTTTAGATTGGATTTATCACAGTATAATTCAGTTTTTCAAAAAAATCAACTACATTTTTAGCAGTCAAAATATTTCACAACTGTTATTTTAACTTCCGTAAGATCTCCGTAAGATCATCGCGAAACTTTTCGTTATATTAAAGCCTGTTTTTTGTGAAATTAATAAATTATTATAAATTCTTTTTTGTGCAACAGGGATAAATTATACAAATATAACAAAAATACTTGAATTTTATCTGAAAATAAAGTACGATTAGCTTGCGAAAACGTTTTAGAAGCAAAAACAGAAAAGGCTGGACTATAATATGGTATCCATGAAAGACATCGCAAAACAATGTAACGTATCTGTTGCAAGCGTCAGCAAAGCACTTAATGGTTATTCGGATATCAGCGAAGAAACCCGACAGCTTATTTTGAAGACTGCATCAGAAATGGGATATCTTCCAAATTCCTCAGCAAGAGCACTAAAGACCAGACGCAGTTATAATCTTGGCGTACTTTTTGTAGACGAAGCCATGAGTGGCCTCACCCATGATTATTTCAATCATGTACTGGAAAGCTTTAAACGCACTGCCGAATCCAGAGGATATGACATCACTTTTACCAGCGGAAACCTCTCCGGTCAGCATCTCAGTTATTATGAGCACTGCCGTTACCGTGGAGTCGATGGAGTGGTGATCGCCTGTATCAATTTTTTTACAGAAGAGGTACAGCGCCTGGTACAGTCCGAGATACCGGTAGTCACTATCGATCATGTATTTGATGGAAGAATTGCTGTTGTTTCCAACAACATTCAGGGAATGGAAGAACTTGTCTCTTATATTCTTGAACGGGGACACAGAAAGATTGCCTATATTCACGGAGAAGATTCCTCTGTCACACGAAACAGACTTGGAAGTTTTTACAGAACTCTCCAGAAAAAACGAATCGATATACCTGATGAATATATGCCAGTCATTCCTTATCGAGATGCAGAAGCTGCAGCAATAGCAACTTCAGAGCTTCTGGATCTGAAAGATCCTCCTACCTGTATCCTCTATCCGGATGACTTCTCCGCACTGGGTGGCATCAATGAAATCCACGAACGTGGACTTCGAATACCAGATGATATTTCCATTGCAGGCTATGACGGACTTACTTTTGCACGCATCCTGGAGCCACGGCTGACAACTCTGTGTCAGGACACAGAAACGATTGGACGGCTTGCCGCACAGAAGCTGATTGATCTTATCGAAAATCCTAAAACAACGATCATCGATAAATTCACCGTTGATGGAAGACTTTTCCCCGGTGCATCAGTCAGAAATCTGGCAAAATAAGAAAATCTTCAGTATCTTCACAGTTGATGGACTGCTGAAAAGTTACAATCAACCCAAAACAATTATCACAAGGAGGTAATAACATGATGAAGAGAAAAGCTATGGCAATTACATTAACAGCAGCTATGCTTGCCGGTCTTACAGCAGTTCCAACATGGGCTGAAGATGCAGCCGCTGACGAAGGTAAAGTTTTAAACATTTATTGCTGGAATGAAGAATTCAAATCCCGTCTGACTGACCACTATCCCGGATATGAAGAAGTTGACGGAACTCATGGCAAGATCGGAGATGTTGATGTTGTATGGAACATTACTCCTTCTGATGACAATGCATATCAGAATAATCTGGATGAGACTCTTCTGAAACAGGCTGACGCAGCAGCAGATGACAAAATCGATCTCTTCCTTGTTGAAGCCGATTATGCACTGAAATATGTAAATACAGATTATACAATGTCTGTGGCAGATCTGGGAATCACAGATGAGGAAGTTGCAGACCAGTATCAGTACACCAAAGATGTTATGACAGATTCGGATGGCAACTTAAAAGGTCTTTCCTGGCAGGGCTGCCCGGGTGCTATGATCTACAGAAGAGATATTGCAAAAGAAGTATTCGGAAGCGATGATCCGGCAGAGGTTCAGAAGAAAGTTGCAGACTGGGATACATTTAAGGCAACAGCTGAAGAGCTGAAGGAAAAAGGCTATCAGATGACTTCCACTGTAAATGATGCCTACCGTGTATTCTCTAATAATGTAACTTCCCCATGGGTTGTTGACGGAAAGATCACTGTTGATGACAATATCAAAAACTGGGTAGATATGTCCAAGGAAATGGTTGATGCCGGAGAAACAGCTACCTATGAATTGTGGAGTGATGACTGGAGCAAGGGCTTCTTCAAAGACAGCAATGTATTCTCATATTTCGGACCTGCATGGTTCATCGACTTCTCCATGAGCGCTGACCAGGATGGTTCAGTTGGTAAAGATGGCGGCTGGGCTGCAACAGAAGGGCCACAGGGCTTCTACTGGGGCGGAACATGGATCACAGCAGCTGCAGGCACAGACAATCCCACACTAGTTGCTGATATCATGAGAACGATGACAACTAACGTTGACGTTATGAAAGAAATCGTTACTGCTGATAATGACTTCGTAAACAATAAACCTGCCATGGAAGAAATGGCTAAAGATGAAAGCTACGGCGATGCAGTTCTTGGTGGACAGAATCCTCTGGCTATGTTCTGTGCAGGCGCTGATAAGATTGATCTGAGTAACATGAGTATCTATGATCAGGGCTGCAACGAAGAATTCCAGAATGCCATGAAGAACTACTTCGAAGGCAACGCATCTTATGATGAAGCTCTCGACCTGTTCTATAAGGCAGTTGTAGAAAAATATCCGGAACTTTCCTATTAATCAAACATTGAAACCTGTGTGCCTGCCTGACCATCAGGCAGGCACACTTTGGATTACAGCAGACTATGGAGGAAGATAATGGCAAAGAATAATAACCATAAAGCGGTCAGCTATAACAAATGGGGATATATCTTCCTGATACCATTTGTAGTAGTATATCTCATATTCCAGCTCGTTCCGCTTATCAGTACAATTTATAACAGTTTCTTTGAAAATTACAGATCTGGATTAACGCAGATAGGACCGAATTTTGTGGGACTTGCCAATTATGCAAAGCTCTTTCAGGGTGGCGATATCTGGATTTATTTTAAAAACACAATGATCATGTGGGTAATGGGATTTATCCCACAGATCCTGGTTTCCCTGCTCCTGGCTGCCTGGTTCTCCAATCCAAGCCTCCGGCTTAAGGGACAGCGCTTCTTCAAAACAGTTATTTATCTGCCAAACCTGATCATGGCATCCGCCTTTGCAATGTTATTCTTTACCTTATTTGCAGACGGCGGTCCCATCAATGCAATGCTGATGCAGTCAGGAATACTGAAACAGGCATATTCCTTTTTCAGCCATGCCTGGAGTGCCAGAACCCTTGTTGCAGTCCTGAACTTCCTGATGTGGTTCGGAAATACAACTATTCTTCTTATGGCAGGTATGATGGGAATTGACTCCTCGCTTTACGAGGCAGCTGAAGTAGACGGTGCAACTTCCTCACAGATTTTCAGAAAGATCACTCTTCCACTCCTTCGTCCAATCCTGATCTATGTTATGATCACATCCCTGATCGGCGGCATGCAGATGTTCGATGTACCTCAGATCCTGACAAACGGAACCGGCGACCCCATGCGTTCCACTATGACACTGATCATGTTCCTGAACAAGCATCTGTTCAGCAAGAACTACGGAATGGGTGGTGCATTATCCGTATTCCTGTTCATTATCACAGGAGTGCTCAGCCTGATCGTATTCCGCTTTAACAAGATAAAAGACTGATGGAGGTGAGAAGAATGAATGAAAAAAACTCCAAAAATAAAAAAGGAATGAGCATGAAAGGTCAGCGTACTCTTGCCTATATCGTACTGATCATCATTTCCTTCTTCTGCCTGTTCTGGTTTTATGTACTGTTTATCAATGCCACCAGATCTAATGGCGCACTGAAAAAGGGATTCACAGCCATTCCCGGAGGACATCTCATTGAGAACTGGAAAAATCTTCTCGCAGGAACACTCCCTGTATGGAATGGTATGTTCAACAGTATTTTCATTGCTACCTGCTCCGCTGTTTTATGTACCTATTTTTCAACAATGACTGCTTACGCTATCCATGCATACAATTTTAAAGCAAAAAAATTTATGTTTACATTTATCCTTGCAGTCATGATAATCCCAACTCAGGTAACTGCTCTTGGATTCCTTCAGCTGTTGGGAAAAATAGGTCTGGACGACTCCTTTGTCCCACTGATCGTTCCAAGTATTGCTGCTCCTGTTACTTTCTTCTATATGAAACAGTACATGGAAAGCAACCTTCCTCTGGAGCTTGTGGAAGCAGCACGTATTGACGGTTCCGGTGAATTTAATACCTTTAACAAAATCGTATTCCCGCTTATGAAACCGGCTATCGCTGTGCAGGCAATTTTTACCTTTGTACAGAGCTGGAATAATTACTTCATTCCGGCGCTGGTCCTTCACTCAGATAAAAAGAAAACACTTCCTGTACTGATCGCACAGCTTCGAAGTGCAGACTTCCTGAAGTTTGACATGGGACAGGTGTATGTAATGATTGCCTTTTCCATCTTCCCGGTCATCATTGTCTACATTCTTCTTTCCAGATTCATTGTAGAAGGTGTTTCCGCAGGTGCGGTTAAGGGTTAGATGCTGATACAACAAAAGCTGTCTGTTCCGGATGCAAATACATCCGGAATCCAGACAGCTTTTTTAATTATTTGCAGTACTGTTCTGTAATGATGTTACTATTTACAGCTCAGAGTTTTATTTTCTTAGATCTCAGCCAGTTTCAGCAGATCCGGGATCTTGGATTCCCATCCAAGTGCCATGATATGTACACCCTGACAGTATGGCTTGCACTCTTTGATAATACGTGCAGCGATCTCAACACCTGTGATACCTGCTTTTGTCTTTTCTTTGTCTGCTTTCAGTTCCTCGAGCATTTCGTCCGGAACATGAATGCCGGCAACGTTGTTGTTCATGAATTTAGCCATTCCAGCGGACTTCGGAATGATGATACCAACCTGTACAGGTTTTCCGAACTGTTTTGCTTTTTCCATGAATTTGATGAATTTCTCCGGCTCAAATACTGCCTGTGTCTGGAAGTATTCTGCACCTGCAGCTACTTTTCTTTCCATTTTTGCAAGCTGTGCGTCAACGGAATCGCTGCATGGAGATACAACAGCACCCTTGGAGAATTTTGGCGGCTCACCAACCAGTTCGTTTCCGCCAAGATCCACACCGGATTCCAGAAGCTTCACTGTGTGAAGAAGGGATACGGAGTCAAGGTCGAATACAGGTTTTGCCTGTGGGTGGTCACCCATCTTTGTATGGTCACCTGTAAGGCAGAGGATGTTGTCAATACCCAGCATTGCAGCGCTGAGAAGATCAGACTCCAGAGCGATACGGTTTCTGTCACGGCATGCCAGCTGGAAGATCGGATTCATGCCTGCATCCTTGAGAACTTTACACATTGCAAGAGATCCAAGACGCATAACAGAAGACTGGTTATCAGTTACGTTAACTGCATGAACATCCTTGAGGTATGTTTTTGCTTCTTCTACCAGTTCATCTACGTGGATTCCTTTTGGCGGTCCTACTTCTGCAGAAACTACAAATTCACCACGGTCGAATAATTCTTTCATTTTCATTGTACATTGCTCCAATCATTATAATCTATTTTAATTCATCTTCTGTTGCAAAGTTATGAATCTGTGTCGGACATTTCAGCGCGTCAAGGCGTCCGATCTCTTTCAGACGTCTGTAGATGCGTTCCCATCCACATTCCATTTCGCTGTCCACTTCACATTTACCGTTCTTGGAACCGCCGCACTGGCCATTCACAAGGCTCTTTGAACATGCTGTGATCGGGCAGATTCCACCTGTCAGGTTCAGGTAGCATTCACCGCACTGGTCACATTTGTACTCTAACGGTGTCACGCCCTGGAAACCTGGTACCGGGTATGTATCGCAGGCTGCACAGACCATCTTATCTTCCAGATATTCTGAAACGGTCTGTACACCAACACCGCAGGAGAATACCAGAACCAGATCTGCTTCCTGGATCTTGCTCATATGTTTCTTAAGACGTAATTCCATATTTTCCGGATTACAGATGTAATCAGTTGTCATGATTCCTGTCACATTTCCTTCAGCTGCAAGTTCCTTCTGAAGTCGGGCAGCTTCTTTTTCCGGAAAACGAACTTCCTTACATCCATGACAGTTGATAATGAAAACTTTCTTTCCGGCTGTCAGTGATGTAATCGCTTCTTTTGCTTTTAACTGGGTAATCAACATATTACTTCATCCCCCTTACTGCATTTTTTCCGGCTTTGATACTGTTAATGATCGGAATCTTGGAAGAACAGATATACTGACAGCATCTGCACTCAACACAATCCATAACGTTCATGTCTTTCATGCCCTGCCAGTTCTCATCTTTCGCATATTTCACGAAATACAGAGGTGAAAGTTCCATCGGACATACATCTACGCAGCGTCCGCACTTGATACACGGCTGTTCTTTTGTCTCATCCGGTTCAACGGCAATGATACCATTGGAGCCTTTCATCATCGGTACATCCAATGTGTTCAGAGGGAATCCCATCATTGGTCCGCCCATCTTAACCAGAACATCGTCATCTGTAAATCCGCCACAGTAATCGATCAGCTCTCTTACGCTTGTACCGATCTTGATAACGAAGTTTCCAGGATTCTTGATCTTCTCGCCTGTTACTGTTGCAACACGCTCAACCAGAGGCATTCCTGTCTGGATCGCATCGGAGATTGCTTTTACTGTACTGATATTATCTACAACAACGCCGACATCTGCCGGAAGACCGCCGCTTGGAACAATTCTTCCCATAACGCGCTTGATGAGAGTTTTCTCAGCACCCTGCGGGTATTTGGTTTTTGCAACAAATACTTCCATGTTTCCGATGTCAGCAACTTTTTTCTGCATTAATTCAATGGCATCCGGCTTATTATCCTCGATAACGATGATACCTTTTTCGGCACCTGTTGTCTTGAGGACTGCTTTCAGACCAAAAATAATGTCATCTGCATACTCAAGGAGTACTCTGTGGTCTGCTGTTAACAGAGGCTCACATTCACATCCATTGAGAAGGATGGTATCTACCGGTTTGGCAGGTTTAAGTTTGACACAGGTCGGGAAACCTGCACCGCCCATACCAACGATTCCGGCTTCACGGATGATATCAATAATCTCATCCGGAGTAAGATTGTCAAGCTCACCATGTGGCTGTACGGATTCGTGCAGAGTATTTTTTCCATCCGATTCAATGACAACAGCCATCACTTCGCTTCCGCGTGTGCCATGCATACGCGGTTCAACAGCAACTACGGTTCCGCTTACGCTGGAATGTACCGGAGCACTGATAAATCCGGCAGCTTCACCGATCTTCTGACCAACTTTTACAGTGTCACCAACCTGAACGATCGGATTGGCCGGTGCGCCCAGATGCTGTGACATGGAGATTACAACTGTCTTCGGATCCGGGAATTTCTTCAGAGCGATATGCTCACTGAATTCCTTGCGTTCTGACGGATGAACACCGCCGTAATATCCATCCAGTCTGTCTTCTCTAATGGACTTCACATAGTCGTTGATCACTTTGAAATTAACTTTGGAGAAATCACGAACCTGTACAGGCTGGTTTAAGAATTCTTCCAGACGTCCCTGTTTTGCAAGTCTCTGGTAAATCTTCTCCCATGCACAGTCTTTATTCGGATCTACTTCACATTTTCCATTCTTTGCTCCACCGCACTGTCCATTGACAAGACTCTTTGAACAGTCAACGATCGGACAGACACCTCCGGTAATGTTCAGATAACACTGCGCACATGCGTCACAGCTCTTCTTGGTAAGTGCCATGCCATGATGACCTCTGTAGTTAAGGGTGTTGCTTGCAGCAACTACCGGCTTACCTGCCAGATCCGCAACGGTCTGAATACCAAGGCCACAGGAAATTACTACTACATTCTCTGTACCTTCCGGAATCAGATCCTGTAATTTTCTTTCTGTGTGCATCTTGTTGCATAAGAAATCAAATTTTGCACTGCCTGTAACATTCTTTCCCTGATCTGCAGCGAATTTCAGAAATTCGTCACAATCCGGTTCGTCAACAGTTTCAAATTCTTTGAAACATTTGTTGCAGGCAATCACAAACAGGTTGTCCTTACCGTCAAGCACTGATGCAAGTTCATCACTGCTTTTCAGTTTGTACTTAGTATAGTTTTCCAATTGCTCACCTTCCTCACGATAAAATTTTATCCTTATGATATCTGTTCTTATCCGTTCCCTCCATCTCTGCACTCAAAAAAGGGCTAATAAAACCAGATAAATAAGTTCAATACATATACCTTATTAAATGTAACATAAAATGCACATTTTATCCAGTTTTATTAGCAAATTTTATAAATTTCTTCTATGATTTCATCCTAAAATTCTATGAAGTGCAGATATTTGTACTGTAAAGGATGTGGAATCAGTAAATTGTATACAATATACCACATTCTATAGCAACTATGACGATTCAGCACCTTCACACAGTTACGCTCTCAAACTCAAATCTTTAGAAATCGCCTTCGGTGATGGTATAGTGTTACTGTTCACTCCATTCACAGTAACTTAGCCAAAATTCATTCTCTTTTTTATGAACACTCCTAATCATCCTCTCTCTCAGTACTTTTATCATGAGTTAAGACGCTGTCCGCAATATTCACAATTGCTCAGACGTCCTTTTATTACCTGATTCTTTGCACCGCAGCTGGTACAGGTAACTGTAATATAAATCTTTTCATTTACACGTCTGTTTGGTGCAGTAATCATAATATAATTTCCTTCTCTGTCTATCTGGATATTCCGGATATATCCCCTGGCAATAAATTTTTCCAGTTTTTTTACTGCGCCTTTTCCCAGTTCCTGCTCAAGTTTCTCAAATGAGACCGTATTCTGGGCATAAGATTCAAACCAGCAGGCAATTTCCCTGGCTTTTTTCTTCCGTAATGCTTTCTGAACTTCCCTGAAAGTCGGATATAAAAATAACAGACAGAGCAGGATCTCTGTTGCTGCCATTCCCCAACGTCCTTCACCAATATACTTCTCCGATGCACCAATGGCTCCCAGGGATAAAAGTATGCAGAAGCCACAAAGAATCCACTTCAGTTTTCCCAACACCCCTGCTTTTTTATTTTTTTCTGTCAAAAAATCATTCATGTCTGTTTCCTCTTTCTCTGATTAATCAAAATTCTATAATATATTGGTGAAGCTTCTGTCAGCCTGCCCCCAGCAGAAGCCATGCATCACCTGACGGATCATAATAATAAACCACATTGTCTCCTACTGCATAATAATGTTCTTTTGTAAAATGATCCTCCTGATCCGTTCCCAGAACAAATACCGGACAATTTCTTCCTTCAATGTACTCCTCAGTGCCTGTATACCACAGAGACATACCAAGACCAAGGTAATAGCTGACTTCATCTGTCTCAGAAAGCTGTCCTCTGGCAATCTTTATATTCAATGCTGAACCATACTCCGGATTATACTCTGGATCGTACTCTGACTCATACACCGGATTATATTCCGGATCATACTCATCCCAATTATAATATATGGAGAAATCATAGCAGTGGGTTTCTGCTGCAAGATGTCCATCCTTTAACGACACCATAGGATGGTATTGCACACTCATATTTTGTTTCTGTACAGAAACCATCACATTGGAATGAATCTCACTCACATTGCAGCGCAGGATAATTATTTCATTCTCCTGCCCCGTATAGTATGGAGAATTCAGATCATCCAGATATTCCCCTTCTTCCGTAGGCTGAGCCGGATAAATGCTGACCCTGCAATCATCCCCCGGGACAATGGCATAAATTTCATATCCCCCTGCATCAACCACTGTTCCATCCTGTAAAAAAGGATACGCAGCTGCCACCTCTCCCTGTCTGGTATATTCAAGTATCTCTGCTGCCTCTGCACCTTCATAGGTATATCCCAGAAATGCCATTCCGGCCTGACATTCATTTTCCCTGATAATGTCCTGCAGAATTGCCAGATTCTCATCTACCCCAGGTGCTCTGGCAAATACTTCTCTCATACCTCCGCCATGGATACCAACAGAAAACAGTACCGCACAAACACATACAGCAATCGAATATTTTTTCATACTCTCATCTCCCTTCTTATCAAACGGATATTTGCACTCCGCTTCGCTTTCTGCTCATAACAGAATAACTTCGCAGTTTATCAGCTTGCTATTTTAACGTAGTTACGATCAGTTTACTTTCCAGTGCAGCCGCTATCAGATCTTCTTTACAGCTGTATCCTGCCCTGGCGATCATTTCCTGAAAATTCCATCTCACCCCGGAGGTAGAGCATTTCATTTCCCGCGCAATCTCTGAATATGACATTCCACGGATATACAGGCGGAGCATCTCCAGCTGCCTGGGACTGATATCGCCGCTTGTGATCCAGTTAAGCTCCACCTTCGGTGTCACATCCGGAAATACATGCTCACCATTTAAGGTTCTGTGGATCACACTTCGTATTTCCTCTTCCCCGTGATCCTTATACCAGAGACTGTCTGCACATCCACCCTTTGCCCTCTCCAGTACCTTGGGATCGATCAGGGAAGTAACGATCAATACCTTTGTATAGGGATACTTCTCCCTGATTTCTTTTCCGGCACTGAGTCCATCATGATTATGAAACGTCTGCACATCCATGATCACAAGATCAATTGCCGAATAATCACAGATTTTTACAGCTTCACGTGCATCCGAAACCGTCTGGACATGTCGGAATTCCGGCTCCTGCATAATAATATATTCAAAATACTTCTGCATGATCTTCTGATCTTCTACTATCAGTATCCGTACCATCGAATCCCATCCTTTCTGTCAGTGGCATTTTCAATATCAGACAAAACTCAGGGGAAAAAGAAACCTGCATCCTGCATTTTCCTGATTCAGCTGCCTTTCTCAGTGCAGATAAACCACCGCCTTCTTCCGCATTTTTGTCAGGCACCTCTCCATCATTGGTAATCTGAACAGTATATTCATCTGCATTTTTGTCTATCTTCACCCAAACAGTACTGCCATGGGCATGTCTGGCACAGTTTGTCACACATTCACGGATTGCCCTGTCTGTCAGCAGCCTGTAAGATGGATGCATGGGAAAGTTCCCACTGATCTGAACTGAAATTCCAAGCTCTTCTGCATGTCTGATCGTATCCTTATATACTTCTTCCATACTCTCAACAGCAGAACCGGTAAGAATATAAACCAGATGTTTCAATACAGACAACTGTTTATCCATTTTATCCGGGTCTTCTTTTCTTTCCAGTATTCTTCGTATTGACAGAAGGCTTCGTCCAAAATTGTCATGAACCTGCATTTTCATGACAAGCGTCTCCTGCTCTCTGATTTTATCTCCGATTTTTTCGTACATTTCCTCCAGCTTATGATTCAGGATTTCCAGCTTTTCATTGTTTGCCCTGATTTTTTCACCATTGTAATAAATTTCTGATACATTAACTGCCACTGTCTGCAGATATCCTACACAATCCGGCTCCTGCAGACTATATTCCTGAAACATCCAGACGGAACCATCAGGAAAATAAAACACATTACTGTCTTTGCTCAATCTGCGAAGACCTTCCGATTCAGGTCTCCCATTCATTGCTTTCCTTAATGCCTCGTAATCCTGCAGATAAGAACCTGTCATAATTCTGCTCAGTTCCTGCATCTTGGTATTACACAAAACAATCCTTCCAAGAGGATCCGAAAAACAGACTCCACAGGGAACGTCATTCACAGCCTCGTTCACAGACCAGTAAGACAGAGAATGATAATATCTGCGTCTCTCGCTCCGGATTGCCCAGCAAAGATAAATCAATAATCCTATAACCACCGTCATTAAAACACTGACCGGATAACCCTGAAACATTGGCTGATAGGAACTTTCTCCCAGGCAATATCTGTGATCATTCATCAGAGCACCCATGAACATAAAAGAAACAACAAAGACAGCCACTGCCATTACGATTTTCTTTTTCCCGGGAAAGCAGGTGATTCTTACCAGCAGGAGGTTTAATTCCAGAATCATGCAGATTTCAAGAAGAATCATCAGAACATTCTGTATTGCCATACTGCATTCCACAAAACTGATCATCTTCCGCCTCTCTTTCTGAAGACGATACATCTGATAAACCATTCGTTTTCATCTTCCTGCTGCACTTTTAATTCCGGCCTTTCCAACATGAATCCACGCAGATCCGCCTCTGATACAATATGAACTGAAATCCGCAGAGCATCATCAATCTGCGACACACGGTAAAAAACAGACTGCATGATATCAAGCAATCGTTCCACAAGCCATTCAAAGGTGTCATAGCATTTTAGTATATCATCTGCATTCATCTGCACATCCACATTTTCCACGTAGTAAGCAGCCCGGATCCTGCATAATTTTAAGCTGTCACAGGATTCTGCCAGGCTTTGTCTGAGATCTTCCATTGTAAGCAAATTTCCATCTGATGCATATTGTGTCAGCACCAGATTCTTTTTCCGCTTCAAATACGTACCAACAACTACAATTTTACCGAGAATCCGATCATATTGTTCCCTTGATTCTGTCCGTTCCAGCTCATCCATAAACTGTGACAGCAATTCCAGCTGACCGGCAGTCTGATTCTGTATCATATTTAACAGACGGTTCTGTTCTTCTGTCTTTCTCCGCTCAGCCTCTTTCTGATAAGCTTTCTGTAACAAACGATTTCTGGCAGTCAGTTCCTCCTGCTGTTCCCGAATATCCTGATACTGATCCAGCAGTACCGAAATATCCTCTGACCAAAACAAATGTCCTCCCCTTATAGGAATATGGTTGATCCGGATTCCCTGTTCCTGTACTGATGATCTGTCTATTATGATTTTACGCAGTTCAGACGACAGCTCTGGGAAATCGCCGGAATGATAATAGCGCTGAAAAGAATGATCCGTAATCTCTGCATCCAGTCCTCCGGAAGTCTGGAATAATTCAAAATATCGATTATTGGTCTGTATCAATCCACACAATATACAACCCTGAAAAATTGCTGCCATTAAAAGGCAGCACACTGCCGTCATATCCCCTGCAATGATTTTGATGAAAGGCAGGCGGAGTATATTTCCGATATTCCATCCCAGAAGTAATATTCCCGGAATCACTGGCAGCCAGAACTGTTTCTTTCCCGGAATTCTGCTTTTTCTGATCAGAATGATTTCCATCCCTGTCAGACAGATCAAGATCCATCCCTGAATCACCATAAAAACAATACCATAGCTGTAATCTTTATCCGAAAATGGGGGCTGTTTGGAAAAACGAAATACCAGCTGATGCAAATCATTTGTAAAAACACTTACGATCAATATCGCTGCAACGGTCAGCAAAATTATAATCTTTCTGATCGTTTTCTCTTCCTCCTTTTCGCCCAAAAACATTGCTGCTGCCAAACCCAGAACCGGAATCAGAATCATGGGAATATAATATAGATACCAGCAGATATGTTCTCCAAGAGGATCATGAAAAATATGAAATTTTACTGTCCGCACAAAGAACCAGAATACCATCAGACAGCCAATTGCAGTCAGGCATCTGCGCGTTTTTTTATGTACTACATGTCTTCTCAGATAAATCACCCAGGCACAGTACATTCCCAGATAAATACAGCTACGACACTGATCTGCCAGATTTCTCATAAAAACATTTTCCGTTCTCACCTGCCTGCAGAAATAAGCCAGCAACACACTTATCAGAATCACTCCATATGACAGAGTCCTCTTTTTACTGTATGTCATGAAAGTTCCTCTCTTACCGGAGCGGGTTTGAAAAATGCTTTACGCAAGATGTGCGTCACAATTTGCAGGAATGATTTTTCAAATACGCTCTAATCCATTTTTGTAATAATTATACTATAAAGCACCATTTTATCATATAGTTTTTAGAGAAATCATCTATTTTCAGAGCTTTTTATCACAAACAGAGTGAACAATTATGTCCACTCTGTTTAATCATTACTTAAAACGGTCTTGGCTGACCACAGTATTCACAAAACTTTCCGGTATTCTCTGCACCACACTGGCATTTCCACGAACTGTTATTCTGTTGCATTCCTCCGGTCATGTTCGTTTCTGACATTCCCGTCTGCTGCATTCCTCCGTTCATGTTCATTCCGGACATTCCGGGCTGCATTCCTCCGTTCATGTTCATTCCCGGCATCCCAGACTGCATCCCTCCGTTCATATTCATTCCGGGCATCCCGGGCTGCATTCCCACATTCATGTTCATCCCGGGCATCCCAGACTGCATCCCTCCGTTCATGTTCATCCCGGTCATTCCAGGCTGCATTCCCGCATTCATGTTCATTCCTGACATCCCGGGCTGCATTCCCGCATTCATATTCATCCCGGGCATCCCAGACTGCATCCCTCCGTTCATGTTCATTCCCGGCATTCCGGACTGCATTCCTCCATTCATGTTCATTCCGGGCATCCCAGACTGCATTCCTCCATTCATGTTCAATCCTGACATTCCGGACTGCATCCCGACTGCATTTGGTGTCAGTGCCGCAATAATCTGATAAGCAGTCTGCTCCACTTCCATCAATTCCCTTCTGTTATCACTGCTTATAGAGAAAGTATTCAAGCGAAAATCCATATCATCAAACCACTGGGTTCTCACTTTAATACGCATAGTATAATCAAATTCATATTTATATACCGGTGGCTGATAACTTACAGTTTCTCCATCCTTTGTATATGTTTCCTCTTGCTGCTGTTGGTCTACATCAACCCTGCACTGTACAATGGCTGATAAAGGAACTATGTCCGGGTTTTCATTGACATCCAGTTTCCGCGCAACAGTAAAATTCCCCTTATTATCATCAATAAAAACATTGTAATTTCTGGTATTGATCTGACGGGTTATACAAAAGTCCATTACCGCTTTTTTGTTTTTTTCACGATATTCCAGCTGGCGTTTGATATCCTCTACCGTACTATGCCGCCGCTCCTCAAACCATGGTGATAATTTTTTCGCACAATCCTTACACAGATTTCCGTCATCCAGTTTTCGATTTCCCAATAACCCAATTTTCTCTCCGCAGATGTCACAGATTTTCTTATCAAATAATCCCATACCCTATCCTCCTTTTTTATCTGAAAACCCATACTGCCTCACCGGAATGGTGCGGCAGTATTTTACCTTATTCTGTAACAATTATTTTTTCAAAATATGTCTTTACGGAAAAATCAACTTCACCTGTTTCAGAATCATCTGCTTCTTCGCCGTCATCAGATTCCTCTGCATCATCTTCTGCTATCAAACACAGTTTTCCATCATCCAGTAAATTGAACTTCATATTATCAAGACTGAAAAACATAGTTCCTGCCTCATCCTCTGTTACAGCCTTTAATACCAGTGCGTTTCCTTCCACGTCGCCCTGAAGTTCTACTTTTGTCTCTTCTCCGCTCTCTATTAAGATAATTTCAGCCTTTCCGTCTTCCACAGACATACTCATTTCAAATCCTGTAAAGTCAGCATTAACCGGCATCTGCATTCCAAATGCTTCCATCAGAGTACAGCTCCATTCTCCTTCAAAATCCTTCATAGTTGGATTTTCTACCGGTTTGCCCGGTACATAAGGCTCATACTCTTCCTTTTCCTGACTCAGGATCATTGTCGTTCCATCTGCTGTTAAGGTTATCTTACCGTCCTTGTACTCGCATTCCCCTGTCTGATCATTATGAGTCATCAAAATTTTATCATTTTCTATTTTCCACTCTGATTCATCTACTTCAGGCTCTTCCCCATAAACAGAACTTGTTGTTTCCATTTTACCGTCTTCTTTAATGTCCACGGTCACTTCCATTCCCATTGCCCCCGGATGAAAGGATGCACCTTCGCCCATAGAAAGCTCATTTACATACCAGGTTCCAATAACATCCTTTTCTTCAAGGGCATAAACACTTACGCTCATAAAGCCTGCCATTAAGACTCCTACTGTTCCTGCCATCCACAACCTCATTTTTTTACTCATACAAACATCTCCTTTCTTTTTTTAATGTACTGCTCGGACTCTTTTTTACTTAATTTTGTGAGAAGATTTTTTGTTTATCTACATTATACGTGAACGCTCAGATATTTACACTAGCACTTCTGACAGTATGCATGTAATTTTTTGGATAAATTAAAACCTGCTGAAAAGTTTTTAACTCTTCTCAGCAGGTTCATTAAAATACTTTCTGTTTTGGCGCATTCTCTCCAGATTTTCCAGAATTATATCTACACTGATTGGTTTGGCAATATGAGCGTTCATACCCGCTTTGATTGCCTTTTTACGGTCTTCTTCAAAAGCATTGGCAGTCATCGCAATTTTTGAATAGGACCTGCTGATTGCGGGAATACTTTTTTATTTCCAGTCAGAAGCAAGGCATACAGGTACCGGATCCTGAATTTCCATTCTGTCAGGTTCTACCAGGCAGTCATAAGCCAGAATATGCACTCCTGCCCTTTCCGCTTCCTGTAATGTTTCTCCAAATTCCCGATGAGTCTCCCAGTTGGGCTCAAACCTGTCAACTCCCTTCATCTGGATTACCAGAAGCAGATAAGCTTCGTATCCTTCCTGCATACAATGGATCAGCTCTTTCAGATGCTTCACACCTCTTTCTGTAGGTGCATCAGGAAATCGTGCTATATTGTCAGATTCCAGAGTGACACCTTTCACTTCTATAAAAGCCTTACGTTTCTCTGAACAGACGTAAAGATCAAATCTGGAATTTCCATAGGTCTTCTCCGGCGTTACCTGAACCTTTTCCGGAAAAAGATGTCCTGCCTTTACCCACTCCAGTGCTGCTTTATTGGGAATCTGAGAATCCATATTGATCAGGCCCCTGCCCTTTTTATTTACGCAGATCAGATCATAGGCTGTCTTTCTCGCCGGATTGCTGCTCTTTTCCAGAAAAACCTGTGTACCCGGGACCAGAAGCTCCCTGCACCTGCCTGTATTCTTTACATGAACCGTTTCCACCTGCCCATTGATCTCCACATGTGCAATAAACCGATTAGGACGATCTATGAAACGGCCTTCTGTGATATGTTCGTACTTCATTTTTTCTGCTCCTCTTTGCGCATTGTATACATACCATAGCATGTTTTCCTCATACCTACAACATTTTCATTTTGGAAAACTATTCTCCAAACAAAGTGCCCCCCATCCTACCTCTTCATTGGGATACTCCTCGTACCCCGGCAATGGTCTGGCGCCTTTTCGGAGATAGGCTTTTACTTTTTCCCCATAGAGGTAGGGATCGTTTCCATTTACAATCCCCCATTGCATTAACAATGCTGCGGATCCGCTGACAAATGGTGTTGCAAAGGAAGTCCCTGTTACTATTCTGTAACCACCACCGGGTACGGGAGCAACTATGTTTACTCCCGGTGCCACCAGATCAGGTTTCAGATATGGCAGCATTCTGCTGCCCCTTCCAGAAAAATCCGCATAAGAGTCAACCAGCGAATCATATGCTCCAACTGCAATAACCCGCCGGGCTGTGGCAGGTATGGTCAAAGTTCCATATGCCCTTGGTTCATAAAACCCAGTCCCTCTGTTCAGAGTATTTCCACCCGGCAGCCACAGGTAATATTCCCCTCCTCTGACCTTTTTTCCACTTAGGATGATTTTCCAGTCTCCACTGTCCACATAAGTTTTCCCAGGAAGGAAATCTATGTAGATTTCCTGTGTCAGATGATAGGGTCCAGGTTTGCCATAATAGATTAAAAGATCTGTATTTCCCAGTCTGTACCTCTGAGGACCAAGCTTTTCGTCTAAGGGGCCGATCCGGTTTCCGGATGGATTTTCAATATAAATACTCATCTCATCCTCATAAGATTTCCATAACTGCACATTTAATGTTGGTTCCCTGCTGCTCACAGATAATTCTATCTGTCTGGTCTGTCCCTGTTTCAGGGTTCCTCCCTCATGCAGAGGCTGATTGCCGTTGTTCCCTGTACCTGTACAGATAGCTAGACGTCCTGTGGAAGAAACCATATCTATATATGTTTCAAGGAGGGAATCTCCTTTGTGTGAGCCATAATTATTTCCAAAACTGAGATTGATCACCATTGGTCTTTCCATAGCCAGCGCCTGCCTCACCAGATAATCAATCCCCTGTATCAGTTCCGTAGTTCTGGGAAAGGAGTTCTCTCTGGGAATTCCCATTTTCACAACCAACAGATCACTTTCACAGGCAACTCCCTGATTCACCCCATCTGACGCCCTTCCATTTCCTGCTGCAACCCCCAGCACGGAAGTTCCATGTCCACTGTAATCTGAAGATGGAACAAGACGCCTGCCCTGGTTTTCTCCAAGTGCAAGCGCCTCATCGATCTGCTCTTTCGTATATTCAGTTCCTGTCACATATCCCTGAGGTGGATTTCCCTGTATGCTCTGATCCCATAAACGTAAAATTCTGCTGCTCCCATCTGCATTTCGGAAATCAGGGTGAAAATAATCCACTCCTGAATCCACAACTCCTGTCAGGATTCCTTTTCCCGTCAGTCCATTCCTGCCGGTCTGCACTGTGCGGATGCAACTCGCTCCCTTCGCCTGAAACAATTCAAAATACAGGCGTTTGGGTTTCTCCATAAATTCCACCTGCGCTCTGTGGGAATACTTATCAATCTCACTGTCCGGCAAAGTTACCACTGCATAGCCGCCTAACAATGGCACTACCTGAATTCCATTTCCAGCCAGACCACTTTCCGGTCCGCTGTACTTTATGATCACATCCCATAGCCTGGTTGCAGGATCATATCCTATGTTAAGATTTCCTGACTTTCTACGCTCCTGTGGGGTTGCATCCATTGCGAGATTTAAAAGGTTATCTATTTTCTGGTCTGGCATTTTAATCTCATTTCCAGATATTCACTTAGTCTATTATATACAAAAGTTCTGCATATGGACTCTTATTATAACAATTTTAGGAACGGATAGTTCATTTCATGCTTTTCCAGCCAGAGCCACTTTCCAACTGCTTTTAAGAAACAATTTTGAATGACTCCCAACGAGTACAGACGCAAGCGGTCATAAAAACAATTGATTTTATCATTCATGAAGCTTATAATCAACAAAAGAAACGCCGTATATATCAGAGAAAAGCAACAGCTACATAAAGGAGATACTTAAACATGAATGAGGAAAAAATAACAACATCCGCCAACAAAAAACTGAGTCCCGAGGAAATCAAACGGGTAAAAGGTCTTGGATGTCTTCAGGACAAACGATATGATGACATCTTTAATATTCGGGTCATCACAGGAAATGGTCATATTACCACAGATGAACATCGTGCCATTGCGGACGCTGCAGATAAATTCGGAAATGGTCAGATTACTATGACAACCCGCCTGAGTATGGAAATCCAGGGAGTTCCTTATGATAATATTGAGAAAACAATCGCCTTCCTTGGAGAGCATGGCCTGATGACAGGCGGAACCGGAGCTAAAGTGCGTCCTGTTGTCTCATGCAAGGGAACAACCTGCCAGTATGGTCTGATTGACACCTTTTCACTCAGCCAAAAGATCCATGAGCGTTTTTATGTAGGCTATCACGATGTGATACTCCCGCACAAATTCAAGATCGCAGTTGGCGGATGTCCAAATAACTGTGTAAAACCTAATCTGAATGATATGGGAATTATCGGCCAGAGAATCCCAAAACCGGATGCAGAGAAATGCCGGGGATGTAAGAAATGTCAGATTGAAAAAAGCTGTCCTGTACACGTTCCGAAATTAGTTGACGGTAAACTTTACATTGATCCTGAAGAATGTATCCATTGCGGACGCTGCAAGGGAAAATGTCCTTTCGGCGCAGTACCGGAATATCAGAATGGTTATAAGATCTATATCGGAGGCCGCTGGGGTAAGCGAATCTCACACGGTCAGGCTCTTACCAGGATTTTCACAGAGGAAGGAGAAGTAATGGCAGTCATAGAAAAAGCAATCCTTCTCTTCAAAAATGAAGGAATCGCAGGAGAACGATTTGCAGATACTGTGAAACGTCTCGGCTTTGAGTATGTGAATGAGAAATTGATTGGCTGACTATCGGCAGGTGATTGAAAATTCCGCTAACTACGACAAACGAATTCAAGCAAAATATATCACAAAGTCAAGCCAATGTTCTCAACTGAAACAGGGGACTTACTTGATTCGGTTAAAAAAGACACTTAGGAATGAGGTGACTCTCCCAAAGTGTCTTTTTTCAGATTTTTATTTTTATATAAAAATATGAACAGTATTATTTCATAAATTATGCAGTCTGTTTTTCATCATTTTTTTCAAAAAGCTTCTTCACTCCCTGGATTGCTACCAGCACACCAAGGATCAGCAGTAACACTGCGAAGATAAGCTGTAAGGTATTTCCAAGGTCCAGGCCTGTGGTAAATAATGCTTTTGTAAGCTTACTGATAGTCATACCCAGTGCAGTAAAGGTAACTGCCATCATAAATACCATAGGGATCCAGAGCATGCAGCCCTGACGTTTTGTTTTCTTAAGAAATACTGCGCAGGCTACAAGGGCAAGTACAGATAACAGCTGATTGGCAGAACCAAACAGCGGCCAGATTTCTGCATATCCTACCTTTGTAAGCAGATAGGCAAGTACCAGTGTAATGATCGTCGCAAAATATTTATTGGTTACTACTTTTAAGAACGGGCTCATATTTTCCTCGTCTGTATCAGAATCAAGGAAAAATTCCTGGAATGACAGACGTCCTACTCTGGCTACTGAGTCAAGAGATGTCAGCGCAAAAGCTGATACAGCCAGATTGATCAGTGTAAATACCAGTGAATGTGGCAAACCGATTACAGAAAGGAAGTTTGCAATAGCACCTGCAAATATCTGCGGCTGAGTGGTAAGTCCCTGTGCTGCTGCCTCACCATCTGCAAAGGATGCAACAGCGATCAGTGCAATAATTGCCAGCATACTTTCCATAAGCATTGCACCAAAGGAAACCGGAAGCATGTTCTTTTCATTTTTGATCTGTTTTGACGCAGTGCCGGAGGATACCAGTGAATGGAAGCCTGAAACTGCACCGCAGGCAATTGTCACGAAAAGAATAGGGAACATATACTGTCCGTCCACATTAAAGCTTGTAAAAGCCTTAAGATTACAGGATGGATTGGCTGCAAATACACCGATAACCGCACCAACGATCATGAAGATCAGCAGATAACTGTTCAGATAATCACGGGGCTGGAGCAGCGCCCATACAGGGGCAACACTGGCTACCAGAATATATGCAAAGATAATAATATGCCAGGTTCCAAGACTTACATATACCGGGAATTTAAGTCCCAGCGCAATTGCGAGCACCAATAATAAAATAGCCACTGCAGTATTGATCCATTTATTAAACTTGGAATATTTAAGGAAAAATCCCAGTCCCACTGCCTCGATGATAAATAACATGGAAGTTGTTGCAACTGCTCCGTTTGCTGCTACCTTGGTAACGGTTCCTGCGTTATCTGTCACAAATCCGTTAAAGGTTCCTGCCACAACATCTGCAAATGCTGCAACAACCAGAATACAGAACAGCCAGCAGAATAAAAGAAATAATTTCTTTCCCAGTTTTCCGATATAGGCTTCAATGATATATCCGATTGTACGGCCTTTGTTCTTTACAGAGGCATACATAGATGCAAAATCCTGAACTGCTCCAAAAAATACACCACCGATCAGGATCCAGAGCATAACCGGAAGCCAGCCGAAAATTGCTGCCTGGATCGGTCCGTTGATAGGACCTGCACCTGCTATAGATGCAAACTGATGACCAAATACCACATTGGTATCAGCCGGTACATAATCCACTCCATCCTCCATCTCATATGCCGGTGTTTTTGCTTTTAGGTCAATGCCCCATTTGTTCTGAAGATAACGGCCATACAGAAGATATGCTCCACCCAGCACTACAATGGCTATTATCATCATTACTATTCCACTCATAATGTCTTCCCTCTTCTTTCTTTTATATTTATATATAAAAAAACGCCCCTGCTATCCAATTTCCAATTGGATAACAAAGGCGGAACATTCCGTGGTACCACTTTGTATTATTATACCTGTCACCAGATACAATCTCTTAACACTGTCTAAGCCAAACAGCTTCTCCTGTAACGTGAAGACCACGTCCCGGCTTACTATAGATTTCAGCGGGATGCTCCCGGGTGATATCACAAACTACCATCTGCCGCATCTCACCTGCCTGCGACTCTCTGTAATCCGGTTCCTTCTGTGACCTGTCCTGTTCTATGCATTTCTCTTTTTTATTTATCTAAAGTTTTACTCTTTTTTTTATAAAATATCAAGAGATAATTTATATATATTTTACAATTATAGATAGGTGTTTTTATGCAATATGTATGATTATCAAGCAGATATTCGCAATCCGCTTCGCACGCATACGGTCATTTTATATCGTTATCTGTTACCTATAGCAATCCTCGTAAATAATGCATTTAAGACAGTTCAGCAGAGTGCGAAAGACAAGGAAGATATCTGCAGGCGTGCTGACGCACGGCAAAGATATCTGACGCAGGATTTCACACTCTGATGGGCTGGATTAAGATGCATTATTTTAGAGGATTGCTATAAAACCATTTTCAAATGCATTCATTTGTATAATATACGTAATTGTTTTTCTGTCTTGTACTTTCTCCGTCCTCTGCATATAACAGAGAAAGAAAATTTTACAGAGATTTTTCATTAGCGAGCATGTGTATTTTACAAACTGTTTCTATAATAGTAATCAAAGAATTGAAAGAGAAAAGAGGAATCATTATGTATCAGACATTATGGAATTCTATTAATAAACAGGTAAAAAACTCACATGCTTACGCAGCTTTTCTGGCTGTTTCACTTATGGGCTGGACAACGATCGGTCTTCTGGCAGGATTTTTGATCTGCATGATCGGCGGTATGTCCTTCGTTACAAAGGTAACTGTTGTCCTTTGCAGTGGCGGGTATACAGGATTGATCTTTGGTTTCTTTGGCGGTATTTTATATCTGTACAGATCAGAACCCCGCCATTTGGCTGCTGCCACCCCTTCACAGGTATTTCCACAACAGTTACAAAAAGATGGTGAACCGGACTGAATTCACCATCTTTTTTCTTTATCTTCTGTTATTAATAACCTCTCTCGCCATATCTGCAAGTTCACCGGCAGATAATTTTCCATCTATTTGCAGCAAATCATACTGGATGCCATCTTTATTCCAGTTAACGCTTTGAACCTGACTGACTTCAATCTGAGAAGCGCTGTCATCGTAACTGAATACAACTTTTCCACTGGCCTGGTCTTTTTTATCCTGTTCTGTCAATTCGTAATCATCCGATACTACTTTATTTATATAATGTACATAATACAGATTTGTTCCATTTATAGTGGCAATAATATCACCTGCTGGTGTAAGCTTTGAATTGAACTTCTGCTGTTCAAACGATACAACATCTCCATTCTTCTGATAATCAAAGGACACAGATTTAAACTTCTCAATTACATTTGCATTGTCGTCCTTAAAACTGTTTTTTACAATATTGCCATCCTTGAAGCAGTACCCGTTCTCAAAGGTATCAATCAATACCGGTCTATACCCAATATCCTTTGTAACCTGTTCTGCCGTTGGAAGAGATGTATAATCAGCATGTGATGCAGATGAACCTGTCCACATTGAAATCTTCCCTGTTGCCGCCACAGCAGTAGCTCCAATTGTAAGTGTTGCAGCTATCAACAAAGGTAATATTTTCTTTTTTGATCTCATAGTCGTTTGCTTCCTTTCTGTATCTGCGAAGTCAAGTTTTGCATAAACTCTCTGTCTGATATTCTCTGTATCAATATCAAGAGCATTGCAGGAAGTATCTGCCTGTTTTTGTATTCCCAATTCTTTAAGCAAATTTTTTCTTCTCATAATCTTTCCTCCGCATTCGATAACATTTTTCTGAGTTTTCTTTTTCCTCTTGAAAGTCTGGTCTTAACTGTAGAAATATTAAGTCCCATTGCTTTTGAAATGTCCTTGATTTTTTCATCAAATTTATACCGTCTTACAAAAATCTCGCTGTCAGGTTCGCCAAGGCTCATAACTGTTTCCCATACATAATTGTTATGAAAATTCTCTTCAATGAAATTTTTGCCATCTGACAGTTCAATATCCTCAAGAAATGTATGATCCGTTTTTCTGTTTATCCGTTTCAGAGCAAAATTCCGGGCAACGGCAGCAAGATATGACCGTAATGTACCTTTCTGTAAATCTATCCTCCCGGCATTCTTCCAGAGTACAATAAACACATCTGCCACAATTTCTTCAATATCCTCTTTCGGCAGTGAATTGCCGGCCATATGATACAAAACAGTACTCAAATACGGTGTATAAATTTGGATTGCTTCATCTATTGAATTTTTTTCTCTATTCCTGAGACGCTGCAAAAGCTCTGCTTCATCTGTCATATCAACCCAACTTTCTTTTTAATACTTTCAAAAATTAAAAGCTTTTAACCTTTACATTCTTATATATCCTGCCAGGGAACAAAAAGTTTCATTTCTTATAAAAAAAAGTATACAGAACTTGTGTTAAATTCTGTACACTCTCAATGAACTGTTCCTTTTGCATTTTATCTTCTACCCATCCATTTACCTCTGATACCTGATAAAAATAAAACCTCCAAACTGAGTAATCTTATCTTACATCAGTTTGAAGGTTTGCACAAAACTTCCTTGCTCAATCAAAACAAATCGTTTTCTAAGGTTTAGTTAAAATCCCAGAATCCAGTCCCTGTTTCAGGATCGTATTTGCGGTGGATAGTTCCGCCTGTTACCGGACGAAGTTCGATTTCTGCAGTATACAGTACAGTAATTGATTTCATATGACCTGCTGCCATGCAATGTCGTTCACCATCTTTATAAGAAAATACTGCATGGGTATGATGGTAACAGGTATTATTTTCACCTGTGACCACGTTGCCGTTTAAAGATATCAACTCAAGCATTCCTGAAATGCGCTGTTCTTCGAAGCTGCCTGTCTCTGGGATAAAGGTCTGGATTTCTGCATCCTTACATCCTCCGATCCCGGAAAAAGTAGCTGATCTGATATTTTCTTTTTTACATATTTTGAGGATTGTACTGATGATCTCGTCATCACGATCCATTCTTATGTAATAGCATTCGCCGAATTTTCTGTAGTCCATTTTTTATCTCCATTTAAGTTATTGCTTTTGAATAAATATTGCTTAACAGAAATATTATATTCCTGTTCCCTGCAGATAACAATCCCCAAAAATCTCTGGCAGGGATTGCTATAGTAACGAGTATTTATAGTGTATTATTATCTGTTTATCCAAGAGCTACATCCAGAATCATCATCAGAGAGAATCCTACCGCAAAGAAAATAGTTCCGATGTTGGAGTGTTCTCCGGCAGACATTTCAGGTATGAGCTCTTCTACCACTACATAAAGCATAGCTCCGGCAGCGAAGCTTAAAAGATATGGAAGTGCCGGGACAATGAGGCCGGCAGCCAGGATTGTGAGGACTGCACCGATAGGTTCTACGATTCCGGACAGGACTCCTCCTGCAAAGGCTTTGGTTTTTCCCATTCCCTCAGAACGCAGGGGCATAGAAATAATGGCTCCCTCGGGAAAGTTTTGAATGGCAATCCCGATAGAAAGAGCCATGGCTCCCATTATAGTGATCTGGGCGTGACCTGTTAAATAGCCTGCATATACGACTCCTACTGCCATTCCCTCCGGAATGTTATGCAAAGTTACTGCAAGAACCAGCATGGTAGTTCTCTGAAGTTTGCTCTTCGGACCTTCTGCCTTGTCACTGTTCTGGTGAAGATGCGGGATCATGTGATCCAGCAAGAGCAAAAAAAGCACCCCTATCCAAAATCCCACTGCTGCCGGTACAAATGAAAGCTTCCCCAGTCCGGAAGACTGTTCAATTGCCGGGATCAGCAGACTCCATATGGAAGCTGCAACCATAACTCCTGCAGCAAAGCCGGTAAGTGCCCTTTGAATCTGTTCATTCAGATTCTTCTTCATGAAAAATACGCAGGCAGCTCCTGCAGAAGTTCCAAGAAAAGGAATCAAAATTCCATAAAATACATTTATATCCATCAATTTATTCCTCCTGTTTTTATTTGTATGCAAATAAAAGAAATAGGTTCTTGTTATTTGTTTGATTTAGTTAGTCTGCTCTAACTCTAATCAGTATATCAGATTTTTTTACAAATAAAAAGAGAATACAAAATTTTTTGTTATTTTGTATTCTCTACATTAGAGTGTGTTTGAAAAAGCTTTCTGCAAAATATACTGCAAAGTGGGGCGTGCAGATTGCGGAAATGTTTTTCAAAACACGTTACATAGTGCAACAGAAATAAATATTCTCATGTAAACTGCATTTTGGATTAAATCCTGCGTGGCAGTAAGGGCAGCTGCCTTTTTTGTATTCCTGAAGTGTAAGTTTCCTGCCACAGTTTCCGCATAAAACAGGATAAACTTCTTCCGGTGTTGTTGCAACAAATGAATGGTCTTCCAGTTCATCGTGGCAAGAATAGCATGCGTAATATTTCCTGCATTTCGCACAAAGCAATGCAGCTATGTCAAGCTGTGTGTGATAGTGTGTACACCGTCCTGCTTTATCAAGTCCGATTCCGTGAATCTTTATGTTTTCCTGCTTTACCAGATTGTCTTCCGGCAGGCTATTCTTTAACCTGTTACTTTTATCAGCGGTTTCCTGCATTGTTGATTCCTTTTCTGATGGGAATTGCGATCAGTACTGCAAGAACTGTGATCACAATATCCTTTGGAATAAATGCTGTTAAGGAGTATACTGCGATTGCCGGGATGCTCATGGAGCCTCCTACAAAGTGCCACTGCAGACCACCGATTGTCTCAACGATCAGAAGTCCGATCAGTGCGAATACGATTGAGATTGCAAGATTCTTTGTCTTGTTCTCTGTTTTCGGACGGATTCCGCAGAGCCAGGTCATGATTGGCCATGCCCAGATGTATCCTCCGGTAACTCCCACAATGCTGCTGATTCCGCCTGAGAAGTTAGCAAAGATCGGAAGACCGATGGCTCCTAACAGAACGTAAACCAGTGTTGCTGTAGTTCCAAGCCTGGAACCAAGTACTGCGCCTACAAGTGCTACACCAAATACCTGAATGGTGATCGGTACACCGGTAGGCATTGGCAGTGAAATCTGTGATATTACTGCAAGAACTGCTGCAAACATACCAACCAGTACCATTTCTCTGGTTGTAAATTTTCTCTCTGCAGCAGGGCTTTTTGCATATGACTGACTCATAATAAGACTCTCCTCTTTCCCTGTTGATGATTGATTTTGACTTTCTTTTTATATCATAAACGGGGAGGATTGTCAACTCAATTTCTTGCGTTTGGTTTACATTTGTTTCCGATAAGTATCGGGTGACACGTCTGTATAGCGTTTAAACACTCTGGAGAAATAAGTGCTGTTTTCGAATCCAAGAAGTTCTGAGACTTCATAGACCATTTTTCCATCCTGAAGCATTTGTCTGGCCAGTTCTATTTTTCGGAGATTTACATATTCTATAAAATTATAACCCATTTCTTTTTTAAACATGGTGCTAAGATAGGCTGAAGAAACTCCTGTTTCAGCAGCTGCATCTGATAGATGGATTGGTTCCATGATATGCACTTCTATATATTTTACTACTTTCTGCAGAATTTCTGACCTGCTGCATTTGTAGGCAATCCAGAATTTTTCCATAAAAATATCATTAAATTTCAGGAACCATTTCTCTATTTCCCTAAGACTTTCCATCATCATGATTTTCTGATAATGACAATTATCTCCGTCCAATTCTATTTCTTCCAACGCACCATTCAATGACTGTGCAACCATAGAATAAATCCCCAGAATATCCATAAAATTTCTTCTCAGCACATTGATACTGATATAAGACTCCTGTCGGATCAGTCCAAAAATTCCATGCAGCTCCTGTTCAGTTTTTTCTCTGTCAAAACTTCTGATCTTCTCTTTTAGGGAATCCAGATATCCATGCATTCCTCGTGGACTATGACCTTCTGTTTCAATCTTCTTTTGAAAAAACACCAGCTTCTCTTCTTTATCATAATAACTGAAAAGTTGTATCTGTTCAGCCATCGCAGCAGCCCGAACAATATCCGCAGTTTTTTCCATACAACCTTCAAAGATTCCCATGTACAGTTCTCTGTCTGTTTTCCGCTCTGCCCTTTTCTTCAATTCCATATAAACAGATTTTTCTGGTTTTTCTTCCAATAGAAAATATCCATACTGATTTCCCTTCTGGATCTGCAGACCTTCCCTGAGTTCGGTTTCAGCCCATTTATGGATTATTTCCGTAACCCTGGACAACTCCTCTATATCTTTCGCCAGTATACAGATTAATGTCTGATAATTACAGGCACCTGCCAAAATATCTCTGCTGTCTCTCACAATCTCTTCATAACGGATCTCACGTATTCCCTGCATATGAACCGTAATTCTTTCTTCTGTTTCTACCAGACACTTTTCCAGAATATTTTCCAGTTCATCGGAACTCAGATTTAGTTTTCGCAGATAATCATACGCACCAAGTTTCATTGCCTTTTTTACAACATCGAATTCTTCCTGGCAGCTTACTACGATTACTTTGGTTGGCATTTCTTCTTTTTTCAGAAATTCCAGAATTTCAAGCCCGCTAACTTTTGGTATGTTCAGATCGAGAAGAATGATATCCGGACAACTGTTCCGGATCATTTCCAGTGCCTCTTCTCCATCTGTTGCATCCGGCAACAGCTCCAGTTCCAGTTTTTTCCAGTCTACAAGCTGACGTAGTCCAAGCCTCGCCAAAATTTCATCCTCTACGATCAGTACTTTTTTCATAGAATGTTCTTCCCTTCATCCAGATAATAATTACTGTCTTTTTATCCTATTTTATCACCTTTCTTCTGATTCTGTAATTTTTTTTGGAAGACGTACCCATATTTCAAAACCATTTCTGACCTTTTCATTATAAATCAGTCCATAGGATTCCCCATACAAGAGCTTCAATCTGGAATTCACATTATAAAGTCCAATTCCCGTTACAGCTCTCTGGTTCTTCTCTCCCTTCAGAAGATCTTCAATCTTCTTTTTATCCGCAGAATTTCCATTATTAAATACAGATATGACAAAATCATTCTCATACTCTATTGCAGAGACTATGATTTGCCCTGCTGTCACACCTTTTACTCCGTGCAAAATCGCATTTTCTACAATCGGCTGCATGGTAAATGCAGGGATTTCATGATAGAACAGTTCCGTTGGAATTACATTATAATATTGAAACGAACTTCCAAACCGCATCTGCATGATATCTACATATGACTTCAGAAGTGCTGTCTCCTGCCCCACAGTAGTCATACCATTTTTATTACTGTAAACTGCATGTAGGATATCTCCCAATGCCTCCAGTGCTTTCTCTGTGTTTTCATTTCCGCCTTCCCGATTTTGTCCTTCTTTTATAGCCATAATTCTTATGGAATTAACCGTATTAAAGATAAAATGAGGGGAAATCTGCGACATAAGCATTTCATAATGAGCTTTTTCTTTTAATCTGCTCTCTCTTTCCACATTACCCAGAAGCTCTTCAATCTTTTTCCCAGCCTGATTATAGCAGAATACAAATTTACTCATCTCCTGAAAAGAGCCTTGAGGTTCTTCCAGAACTGCCATTCCATTGGGAGCTTTTTCCAGAGTCTGTGCCACTTCAACCAAAGGTTTGGCGATTCTTTTAGAAAAATATAACATGGTGCAGACAGTGAATCCAATCACCAGAAGTAACATTTCCAGAATCCTCTGGAGAATCTTTCTGTTTTCTTTCAGGAAAATTTTCTGGGGAACAAGGTAGACCAGTTTATTGGAAGTATTCTCCAGTTCTCCTTCCATATAATAAAAATCATCCTTCAGATTACCTGTCGTAATTTCATTATCAGAAATCTCCTTTACAATTTCCTGTTCTTTCAGTTCTTTCAGCTGTTTCTGATATTTCTCATTATACGCCATCAATATATCATTGCTTCTGTCCAGGATATAAAGGGCACCGCCTTCCTCTGTCACCATACTTGCTGCCAGTTTTCCCCAGATTTTTTTCTCGGAAAGACGAATCAGCATGATTCCCAGATTTTTGCCGGAATAATCCAGAATTTCCCGTCCCATATAAAAATATTTCTGTATATTGTCATGTATTGTCATTTCCTGGAACATGGTTTCTATGCCTGTACTGTAAGTTATCTTTCTTCCATTCTCCAAAATCTCCTGATACCACTGTTCCTTCTCATAATTTGTTTCTGTCTTACTTAATGTATAAGAACCGATCATATATCCTTTTTTCGTAAGTATAACTACTTTTCCGCCAACGGCATTTAAGACGGAGCTCTCTACATCCGAAATATCATTAGAAAGTTCTCTTTTCGCCTGATAGATCTCGTAGGAATCCCCGTCTTGCTCTAAAATTCGCAGATTTTTCAGTGTATTTTTATTTGTCATCAACATGCTTGTAGCATAATTGGTCACTTCAATCATCTGATCTGTGTTATCCCTGATCTGGGATAGCAAACCTGTCTCATTGTTAATCTTATTTTCCGTGGTAACTTTCTGAAGATAGAAATTCAGAAGCATCAAAGCCAGGCACAACGGCAGCACCACAAAAAGTCCCATATAAAATGTGAGCTGCCTTCTTATGCTCTGGTTACCCGGATTTTTACGTTTGAAACTCATACGCAAATTTCCTCTTTCTACATCTGACCTGTATTTATCCTTTCACTGCACCGGCCGAAAGTCCCTGTACCAGATTCTTCTGCACCAATGCAAAGAAAATCAGAATTGGTATCAGACTGATCACCACCGCTGACATCAGCAGTCCCCAATCTACAGAATACTGTCCTACAAAGTCCTGCATACCAACCTGAATGGTTTTCTTTGAAGTTGTATTAATAAAAATAGAAGCATACATATATTCATCCCAGGATGTCATAAAACAGAACAAGGCTGTAACAAAAAATCCCGGCTTAGCCACATGAATGATCACATGGAAGAAAGATTTCAACCTGCTGCAGCCATCAATCCTGGCAGCTTCCTCCAACTCCCATGGGATGGAAATAAAAAATGCACAGGTATTCCATATGGCAAAAGGCAGGGTAAAAGAGCAGTACATCAGAATCAGTCCTATATAACTGTCAATCAGATTCAACTGTTTCATAATAATATAGTAAGGAATACACAACAGGATTCCCGGAAACATTCTTGTCATAAGAACCGCCATCTTGATTTTCCCGGCACCTACGATTCTATATCTGGTAAGTCCATATGCTGCCATTACTGATAATATCATACAAATCAATGTTGTGACCAGTGTAATAAAAATACTATTCATAAAATATCTTACGAAATTCGACTGAAACAGCACCTGTCTGAAATTGTCAAATGTGATATGTGTCGGTATGATCTGCGATGGATCATAGATCTGTTCCTTTGTTTTCAGGGCAGTCAGTACCACATAGATAAACGGGGTCACTGCAAGAAAAACCATAGCTATTGTAAATACATATGCTACCACATGCCGTATGGCTTCATTTCGTTGTTTTGCATGCATATAGTTTCCTCCTCCCTATTCTTTCTCACTTACCATCTTCAAATAAACTCCGGAAAAAACAGCCATGAATACAAACAATACCACGGATGCAGCTGCTGCAGTTCCGAAATTATGATCAATAAATGCTCTTCTGTATGCATATGTATAAACAATCTCTGTGCTGTACAACGGTCCACCTTTGGTCATCAGCCAGATAGTGTTAAAACAGGACACAATACCGATCAGGTTCAGGATTGTGGAAATAGCCAAAGGTTCTTTGATAATCGGAAGTGTGATCCTCCAGAAACACTGCCAGCGACTGGCACCATCTATTTCTGCACTCTCATACACATCCCCGGAAATTCCCTGCAGTGCAGCCAGAATAAAGATCATCTGAAATGGAATTCCCTTCCAGATTGCCGTCAAGATTACACACCAGAACGCTGATCCCACATTTCCAAGCCAGGATACAGATTCTGTAATCATTCCCAGTTTCACTGCCAGAATATTAATGATACCTACATTTGCATTGTATAAAAAAGTAAAGGTCATAGCTGCTATGGCATGGGGAACTGCCCATGGAACCAGAATCAGGGTTCTGTATACAGATCTTCCTTTCAGTTTCTGGTTCAGTGCAAGTGCAAGAAGCATGGCTGCCACAAGCTGTACCACAAGATTCACCACTGTCCACTTTACTGTATTTCCAATAGACTGTAGGAACACTTTATCTTTGAAAATATCAATATAATTCTGCAGTCCTGCAAAGGTATTAAACGTGGGATCGTTTGGGCGTACAAGGTTATAATTTAAGAAACTCAGATAAATACCTCTGAAAAGAGGATACACAGAAAGTGCCAGTACCGCAATCACTGCTGGTGCCATCAGAAGATATCCTGGAAGATTTTTTTTCAGTTCCAGGCCTTCTTTTCTACATATTTTGGACATAATCTTCCTCCCTTCTCAACGAAGAAGCGCTGCCGCCATTTCACGCCAGCGCCTCTGTTATTATTTCATGTTTGTTTCCCAGAAATTTTTACTGATAGTTAGATGCAATATTTTCATTAAGCTTCTGTGCAAGAGATGTCAGCGCATCTTCAGCTGAGGACTGTCCGTAGTCTACTTCCAGAATGGCATTAGTAATCAGTTCATCGATGGATTTTTCATTGATAACAGCAGGTCTTGCCTTTGTATATGAAAGTTCTTCTGCAAAGACTTTCAACTTATCCTTTCCTTCCAGCGCTTTAGCATAATCATAGTCCTTGCGTGCAGATGCTTTTCCCTCTACACTCATAATAGAATCTCCTTTTTCTGAGTTCAGATACTGAATCAGATCATAGGCAAGTTCTGGATTTTTGCAATTTACATTAATATTCCAAGTCCAACCTCCCAGTATAGTTGCTTCTGTTTTCCCTTTCACCATCGGGGCAATACCATAATCCATATCCGGATTAATATTTTCCACTCCAGTAGAACACCAGTCTCCACCCAGCAGGAAAGTTGCTTCTCCATTTGCAAAGCTTTCATATACTTTGTCCCATGTGGTTGCTTCTTTAAAAGACTCTACCAGACCACCTTTAGAGATCAAATCACAGATATAATTCCATGCTTCTTTTCCCTCCTCATTGTCAATCACTACTTTCGGAACATCTCCGCTTGTATCGATTACCGGACACTCATTCTGATAGAAGAATGAATAGAACGCATATGCACTCTGATAAGTAATAATTCCACCGTATCCTGCCTCTTTCGCTTTATCTACTGCATCCGAAAGTTCTTCCCATGTTGTAGGGACATCAATTCCCAGCTCATCCAAGCGTTCTGTATTATAATAAAGGCCTGTACAGTCCATATACCATGGTACTGAATAATATTTGCCCTCGAATTTGCCGGAATCAAGAGGTCCTTCCTGATACTGTGCAGTAAGTTCTTCATCTATAGTAAGTTTTTCTAATGGATACAGGAGCCCCATAGCAGCAAGGTCAATGGCATGTCCCGAATTATCCATCACTACAATATCTGCACCTCCGCCTGCCAGAGCAGCAGTCTGGAAAGATTCTTTAATATCCTGCTGAGAAGCACCCTGTAAGGTAATCTTAACTCCCGGATTCTCTTCTTCATATTGTTTAATTACTTTTAAAAATTCTTCACTGCTCGCTCCTGACTCATCAATCCAACTATTTGTCATCAAAAGTGTCAGTTCTCCTTCTTTTTGATCTGAAGTATCGGATGCAGCCCCCACACCTGTCTGTGCGCCTAAAACCATAACCCCTGCCAGCATAACAGCTAATGCTCTTTTCTTCATTATATAGTTCCTCCTTCTCATCTTCTCTCTTATATCTCTGTATTTCTGATCTGCTTTCCAATCGATTGTTCTGCTATGCGCTTATTAAAACATGAAATCCCTGATTTTTGAATAACGATATTATTCTTTCTTTTTCCATCTTTTCTAAAAAAAAGTAAGGTTCATCGGAATTGGTATTATTTTTATCTTTTTTTATCCAAACATCTAAATTATCTTTATTCTCTTTTCTTTTTTCATCACGTATAATCACAGACATACAAAACAGATGCAGGATTCCTGACATCCTGATGATTTTTTCTATATTAATTTTTTAAGGAGGGTTTTCCATCATGAAAAAACTGAATGTCGCTTTAGTAGGCTTAAGCTTCGGGCTTGAATTCGTTGCTATCTACTGTAAACATCCTGATATTGATAAGGTGTATGTCGTAGATAAAAATGAGAAACTTCTGAATATTGCAAAAGAACGATACAGCATTCCGGATGAACGCTGTTTCACAGATCTGCAGGATGTACTGGATATTCCTGAAGTTGATGCAGTTCATCTTGTAACACCGCCAGCAACACATGCTCCATTTTCTGTACGCGTCTTAAATGCAGGTAAACATTGTGGCTGTACAATTCCTATGGGAATGAGCATCCAGGAATTAAATGACATCATTGCAGCCCGCAAAGCCTCTGGCAAAAATTATATGTTTATGGAAACAACGATTTTCCAGAGAGAGTTCCTCTATATCCAGGAACTTTATAAGAAGGGTGAACTTGGACGTCTCCAGTACATGACCTGTGCACATTATCAGGATATGGAAGGATGGCCGGAATACTGGGAAGGCTTCCCACCACTGATGCACCCAACACACGCCGTTGCTCCTTGTCTGATGCTCGCAGGTCATCTTCCAGACAAGGTTTACGCAAGAGGTTCCGGAAAAATCCGCAAAGAACTGGCTGACAAATACGGCTGCCCGTTTGCATTCGAATCCGCATTTATTTCTCTTCAGGATAGCGATGTAACTATTGAAATGGAACGTTTCCTCTACGGTGTAGCCAGAAGCTATTCCGAATGCTTCCGAGTATACGGTGAAAACGAGAGCTTCGAATGGCAGCAGCTTGGTGATGAAGATCCTGTTCTCTTTACCCGTACAGGAGAACTGGAGAAAGTGGACATTCTGGATGAAGACAGCGAAAAATCCAGTCGTGGATCAGAGATTGTGGAAAAAAGAATCCAGATCCCGGATTATGCACACCTTCTTCCGAAGGAAATCGCATCCTTCACCACCAACACAGTATATAACAATGAGAACACCCATCTCTCCTTTACCCAGGGAGGCGGTCACGGTGGTTCCCATCCACACCTTGTACATGAATTCATCCGTTCCATTCTGGAAGAACGCAAACCTGCTATCGATGACATCATGGGCGCTTACTGGACAGGTACCGGAATCTGTGCGCACGAATCCGCTATGAAGGGTGGAGAAGTTATTACAATTCCTCGTTTTGAATAACCTATATCATTTAACTTTATATCATAAATACATCAGAGAGTGTGTAGAAATTTTCCAATCTACACACTCTCTGATATTTTTCATCTATTTACAGCAAATCATATATAATGTTATTATTTCACTATCTTCTCAATGATGCACTGATGCTCTTTATCCTTTTTGGAATAGTTAATTCCTGCCAAAAGAATATTTCCTGCATATTCCTCCAGACTTTTACAATATTGCTTCTGTCTAATCTGAGAAATAGCTCCTTTGGCACTTTTATCCCATTTTAATTCCACTACCAGAGCAGGTTTATCAGGAAATTTTTTTCTCGGAATAAAGACCATATCCGCAAATCCCTTTCCTGTTGGCAGTTCACGATATACGCTATAATAGTTTCGAGCCGCATACAGAGCCAGTGAAATAGTATAACTTAATGCATTTTCATCATTATACTGAAGATGCGAAGTCTCAAAGTGTGCTCTTTGGATTCCCTGTGCAACCATCTGCTCATTCTGATTCCAGATTGCATTCAGGACATCTGCCGAATTTTTTAAAGCTTTTGACACTTCACCCCAGTCTGATACAGAAACAGCATTTGCATACTCATTCCGGATTTCATTATTAGGAATATACACACAATGTTCTGTAGAATCATATGTCAGATATCCCAGATGGATCAATAAGGTCAAAACATCATTCTCATCCCGGAATGTCGTCATATCATTTGTAAAATTTCCGGTATTAACAGGAATATGCTCTCCTGCCAGCATACAGAGAATATCATCCTTTAACCCCTCAAAATTCATATCTATATAAGTCTGCAGTGCTTCAAAAGATTCTGTCATATTCCAGTAGTTTCTGATAGAACCAAAGAGCATGCCGTTTACCACAGACCTTGGATTATAAACCGGCTCACAGTTTTCAAACCTGTACCCGTCATACCATTCTCTGATTTCCCTCATATCCATATGATATTTCTCACATAATTCTCTGACTTCTGTCTCTGTAAAACCCACAAACTTCGCCAGAGGTCCTGCATAAATCATAGAAAATTCATCAAACATATTCAGGGCAGAATGTGTTCCATATTTCTTTACCGGCAGGATTCCTGTCATATAAGCAAGATGAATATAAGATTTATCCTTAAGAAAATCCCGCAGAAAATCAAGATACTGCTCCTGTGCTTCTTTATCTGACTTGTATTCTCTGAAAATACAATCCCACTCATCTATAATAATCACAAACGGACATCCTGTCTGCTGATATACATCCTGCATACTTTCAGCAAGATCTTCTTCATCAAAATAGTCCACATCAGGATATTCCTGTTTCAGGTCACGCATCAGAATCCGGTTTAATCGCAGGACCATTTTCTCTACTGTCTTACTGCGGCTTAGGAATTCCTGCATATTTATAAAGAAAACATTGTATTTGTTCAGATATTTTGAAAAAGATGAATCTTCTTTTATCTTAAGTCCGTCAAATAATTTTTCAGACTGACATCCTCTGCTGTAATATGCAGCCAGCATATTTGCAGTCATAGACTTTCCGAAACGTCTTGGTCTGCTTACACAGACATTTTGCTGCATGGTGTTAAAAACACGATTGGTATATTGTATCAGTTCTGTTTTGTCCACATAAATCTCAGAATTGATTGCTTTATAAAATTTATCATTGCCGGGATTTAAATACACACCCATTTCACACACCTGCTTTCCTGACAGATATTTTAATTTACCGTAACTATAAAAGTTCCGGTGCAGTAAAATCTTTTATGTTCTACAGCACATAATAATGCGGAATAATATCTTCATAATGTCCATCCGGCATTCTGAATCCCTGGGGAATTACGCCAAGTCTGGTAAAACCTATTCTTTCATATAAATGTAATGCATGGGTGTTATTTGCAACCACTGCATTGAACTGCATAACACGGAAGCCTTTTTCCTTTGCCTGTGCAAGGCAGTCAAGAACTAGTTTCTCGCCAATGTGTTCACCACGGACTTCTCTTCTTACTGCATAACTGGCATTACAGATATGTCCGCATCTTCCTACATTGTTCGGGTGTAGAATGTAGAGACCGACAATTTCATTATTGTCAGTGTTTACTGCAATCCCTGTATAAGTCTGTTCTTTGAAAAAAGCATCTCCTGTTTCTTCTGTCCTCCATTTTCCATATCACACCGTCAACGATCAGTTTTCTGTTTCTTTACACACATCCGCCCACTGCTTAGTACTTTTCGCACTTGAAACATGGGACTTATTTGATTCAATTAAAATCCCAGAATCCAGTCCCTGTTTCAAGATCATATTTGCGGTGGATCGTTCCGCCTGTTACCGGATGAAGTTCGATTTCTGCAGTATATAGTACAGTAATTGATTTCATATGACCTGCTGCCATGCAATGTCGTTCACCATCTTTATAAGAAAATACTGCATGGGTATGATGGTAACAGGTATTATTTTCACCTGTGACCACGTTGCCGTTTAAAGATATCAACTCAAGCATTCCTGAAATGCGCTGTTCTTCGAAGCTGCCTGTCTCTGGGATAAAGGTCTGGATTTCTGCATCCTTACATCCTCCGATCCCGGAAAAAGTAGCTGATCTGATATTTTCTTTTTTACATATTTTGAGGATTGTACTGATGATCTCGTCATCACGATCCATTCTTATGTAATAGCATTCGCCAAATTTTCTGTAGTCCATTTTTTATCTCCATTTAAGTTATTGCTTTTGGATAAATATTGCTTAACAGAAATATTATATTCCTGTTTCCTATTGATAACAATCCCTATCATTCTGTTTCTGTCATTTAAAGAAGTGTACGTTACTGTGAACGGAGTAAACAGTAACAAGTGTACAATTTTAACATCTTCCACAGTTCCTGCACGGGTTGCATCTGGCTTTTTTTATGTGCGGATACCATTCATGGATTTCCGGTAATGGATCGCCTTTTTTCCATTCTTTTACACTATAGTGATCCGTAAAAAACACTTTTTCCCCAAAGTATTCTATTTCCAGTGGATAAATTGTAATTTTTTCAGGATTCATACAGCTTTGACAGATTCTCGGGGACAATATCTGATCTCCAAATGATACTGCCTGATTCATAGTGATAATCTGCACATGATTTTCACTGATATATTCTATTTTCTGTTCTGCTGCACATGTGTATGCTGAGGGAATTTTCACTTTGTTGATCGTAAATATCCCCGCAGGAGTTTTTACTGTTTTCATTAAGTTTCCACCTTTTATATTCACTATGTTCAAAGAAGATAAAGATGAGTAAAGAAAAAACAAGTTCTTTGTATTTGTCCATAATGTCATCCGGCATTCTGAATCCCTGGGGAATCACGCCAAGTCTGGTAAAACCGATTCTTTCATATAAATGTAATGCATGGGTGTTACCATGAACGATCAGTTTTCTGTTTCTTTACACACATCCACCCATCCGTTTGCCTCTGCTACCTGTTCCAGTTCCGAGATTGTGAGCTTTACTGCACTGTGATCATTGCCGGCAGCCGGATATACGGTGGTAAATTGTTTCAGACTTTCGTCAAGATAGACTTCAATTCCCTCATTAATTCCGAACGGGCATACCCCTCCAGGAGCGTGACCAATGATGTTTTCTACTTCATCAAACGGGATCATTTTGGCCTTTGTATGAAAAGTATCTTTATATTTTCGGTTATCTACTCTGGCTGTACCCTCTGTTAAGATTAAGACTGCTTTGTCATTCTGCAAAAAGGACATCGTCTTTGCGATCATGCTTGGCTCTACATGAAGGGCCGCTGCTGCCTCTGTTACTGTGGCAGTGGATGCTTCCAGTTCGATCACATGGTCAAGAAAGCCTTTTTCTTCCAGATATTTTTCTGCTTTTTCCAAAGACATTTTTTCATTTCCTCCTGAGTTATATCCTTATCTGTGTCCCAGCTCCCAGAATGCCACTGCACTTGCTGCTGCCACATTCAATGAATCTACTCCGTGGGACATTGGTATCTTTACTGTATAATCGCAGTCTGCGATGGTCTGTGATGCAAGGCCGTCACCTTCAGTTCCGAGAATGACTGCCAGTTTTTCTTCTGAACGAAGTGCTTTGTCATCAATTCCTACGGAATCGTCACGCAGAGCCATTGCCGCTGTTTTGAATCCCAGATTTTGCAGAGTCTGCATTCCATCCTGTGGCCATACAGTTTTTTTATCAAAATATGTCCAGGGAATCTGGAATACGGTTCCCATACTTACTCTGGCTGCACGACGGTAAAGCGGATCACTGCAGCCGCCAGTCAAAAGTACTGCATCCATATGGAGAGCTGCTGCTGAGCGAAAAATAGCTCCGATATTTGTAGGATTTACAACATTTTCAAGAACTGCTATGCGGCTGGTATTTCTGCAGATTTCCTCTACGGATGGCAGTGGATTTCTGCGCATTGCGCAGAGCATTCCGCGAGTAAGAGCAAATCCGGTCAGCTTGACCAACAGTTCATATTCCGCAGTATAGACCGGCACATCCGGATATTGTTTCAGGATTTCCTGTGCCTCTCCTTCCAGATCTTTATGCTCCACCAGAAAAGAGATTGGCTGATATCCTGCTTTCAGGGCTCGTTCAATTACTTTCGGGCTCTCTGCAATGAAAATTCCCGGTTCTGGTTCATAGTATCTTAAAAGCTGCACCTCAGATGTTCTGGCATATACATCCAGTTCCGGCGCAGCGAAATCTTTTATTTCGTTAAACATAAAAATAAAACCTCCAAACTGAGTAACCTTATCTTACATCAGTTTGGAGGTTTATACAAGAATTCCTTTTCAACAGTGTTATTCGGTTCTTTTTCTTCTGTCTTTATATGCCAGAAACAGAATCGTCAGAAACGTAACTGTCTCCGCTGCAAGAAGAGAGATCCAGATTCCATTTAATCCAAATAATTTCGCAAGTATAACTGCGCAGATAACAATAGCAACAATTCCTCTCAGGAATGATCCGACAATCGCGATTTTCGGTTCATCTACTGCTGAGAAATATGCCACCAGTACAATATTGATTCCTGCCACTATAAATCCAAGGAAATACAGACGCAGTCCTGTATGTGCATAATTCAACAACTGAACATTGTTTTCACTGTTGAAAATGCTGATCAGCGTGTCGGTTGAAGTCCAGATGATCAATTGGATCAGTGCTTCTACAGCAAAACATACGAGCAGGCTCCATTTCAGAAGTTTTCTTACCTGAGTGGGCTGGCCTTTTCCGTAGCTTTCACTGATCAGGGGCTGTGCTCCCTGGGCCAGACCGTTAAAAATTGCAAATGCCACGATAGAAAGGTTTGCCACAACTCCATAGGCTGCTACACCCATATTTCCCGCGATTCCCAGGATCAGAAAGTTAAATACAATGGCGATCACACCGGAAGACAGTTCACCGACGAATGCGGAAACTCCTAGCTGACAGCAGGAAATCAGATGTCTGAATGACGGTTTTTTCCAATAGAAGCCTACATGGTTTCTGCTGCTTCTGTAGTGTATGGTACAGACGCTCATTGTTACGATCGGACAGATTGCAGTAGCCAGTCCGGCTCCGGAAAATCCCAGACCGACCGGGAACATGAATATATAATCAAATATAATGTTAAAGATACTTCCACTGATGGAACCGATCATTGCAATAGAAGGCGCTCCATCATTTCTGGCAAATGCAGTAAATGTATAATTTGACATGAAGAATGGTGTTGCGATCAGAATAATTCTCACATAGTTTCGTCCAAGTCCGATCAGTCCGGCATCTGCACCCAACAAAGCCAATGCTTTATCCGGAATAAGGATTCCGATCAGCATAAATGGAACTGCAGCCAATATGCTCCAGGTTACTGACTGTACGAAATAATGTTCTGTATTTTTTCCTTTTGCCCTGCTTATGGCATACCTGGTAGCGGAACCAATCCCGATCATAGCCCCAATCGCATAGATCAGTCCATAAACCGGCAGGATCAGATTGAGAACTGCCAGTCCGTCAGCACCGGAATATACAGATATAAAGAAAGTATCTGCCAGAACATAAACGGAAATCCCTATCATTCCGGCAACACTCTGGGTTACATATCTGGTGAATCTTTTCAGCATAATACTTCGCTCCTTCGTTATATTGTCAGCATTGTCTTCCTTTCATCTGCAAACTTATCTCACCATTATACCCATATAAAACAAAAATGCAACCACAAAAACTCCAGACATAAAAATCTCCTTAAGCAGATTTTTTAATGCTGCTCAAGGAGACTCTGTTGATATTCGCAATTCACTTCACGACACTCTTTATTTTACCCGGTTTTTTTTCAGGTCTTCTACAATTTCATTGTAACGTTTTTTATTCAGGCGATAGAAAAACAGTACAATTGCTGTCACTATCCATAAAACTCCCGGAATTGTAGTAAAGGAATGTCTCATAATACTGAGGACAGCCGGATTCTGTACCTGATTTGCCACATATCCATATTTTCCAAGAAGTGCTGCAAGTAGCGCAGTTCCTATTGCCATGCCAATTTTATTTCCCAGTGACACAAATGCATATTGAAAACCATCATTCCTTAAGCCCGTTTTCCACTCTCCGTATTCTACGCAGTCGGGAATGATCGCATAGATTGCAGTGTTAAATCCAGAGAAAAAGAACTGTGTAATTCCTGCAAGTGTATAGAACGCTGCCGGTGTTTCTTTTACATTAAAGAAGAACATACAGAGCATGGAAATTCCAGTGAGGAGAGCAAAAATGGATGCAGTTCTTCCTTTATTGTTCAGTTTGCGGAATACAGGCTGGAAACATGCAGCACCGATAATGGATGGAATGATGATGCACATGGAATATGTAGTATAGTAGGATGCATTTCCCTCTACATAAGTGAAATAGTATAAAACATCTGCATTTCTTCCATAAAGTGTAAATCCGAATAACACCTGTCCGATTAATGCCAGAATATATGGGCGGTTCTGCATCACCGCTCTTAACTGCACTTTTATGGATATTTTTTCTTTTTCCGGCATAATCACCTGCTCTTTTGTTTTTGCAAAACAGAAGAAATGACAGGCTGCAAAAATACATCCGTATATGATTGCTACCAGCAGGTATCCGGTTTTAGCACTTTGACTGCCAAGTTTTCCAATCAGTGGAACTGTAATGATATTGATAATTCCAATTGCAACCATTGCAGATACTGAACGTGATGTATTAATCTTTGCACGTTCATCGATATCCTGTGTCATTGCTCCACAAAGGGTGCCATACGGGATATTTACACAAGTATATCCAAGTACCAGCAGACAGTATGTAATTACCATATAGATAACCTTTGATCTGTCCGACCAGTCCGGATGTGCCCAGAATGTCATAATCAGAAGCACGGCCGTGATCGGAGCTGCAATGAGAAGCCATGGACGATAACGTCCCCATTTTGTTTTGGTTTTATCTGTCAGTCCACCCACGATCGGATCATTGATCGCATCCCAAAATCTCGAAAACAGCATCAGGGCAGAGACTGCTGCCATACTGATTCCGAATACGTCTGTGTAAAAAATCATGAGAAAATTACTGACGAACATCCAGCTGAAATTACATCCTACATCGCCAAATCCATATGCGATTTTACTGATCAACGGAACTTTTGCATTTTCGTTTTTACTCTCCATAATTCCTCCTGCCTGCTGCCATCCTCCGTCTTTCCGTTTACTCATGTCTTCTCTACAGCAGTCTTTTTTATTATATCTTTGTCTTACATAATACTTATGATCAGCAGGGCATTTTATTTTTCCTGCACATTGATAATCACTTTCATTGTAGTCTCACGGTTATCGTCAATGTACTGGTATGCTTTCAGATAATCTTTAAATGCAAATGTTTTAGAAATCAGCGGTCTTAAATGCACTTTTCCTTCATTCACCAGTCTGATTCCGTCTACATAATCATCATGTCTGTACATCATTGTGCTCTTGATATCAAGCTCATGATCATTTGCAACTGCCAGATCGATCTCAGCCATTCCTGCAAAAACTGCAACCAGCACAATCACGCTTCCTTTTCTTGCATATTTGATCGCCTGTCCCATTGTAATGTTATTTCCTGCACAATCATAGATAACATCTGCCTTATCCGGTCCAAAGGCTTCTACCATTGCTTCCCCGAAATTTTTATTTCTTGTGTTGACACATACGTCAATTCCACACTCTTTTGCTTTTTCCAGACGAAGATCACTGACATCTGTGATCATAACTTTAGCTGCTCCCATCCCTTTTGCAGACTGCGCTACCAGATTTCCGATCGGACCGGCTCCTATCACCACAATATTCATTCCTGTTACATCGCCCATCTGTTTAACACCATGAACAGCTACTGCCAGAGGCTCAATCATTGCGCCCTCTTCATAAGACATATCTTCCGGTATCGGTGTTACTTTTGATGCATCAACTGCAAAATATTCGGATGCAGTTCCTGTTGTCTGGAATCCCATTACTTTCAGCTCTTCGCAGAGATTGTATTTTCCGTGACGGCATGGATAACAATGTCCACAATATACCTGTGGCTCAATTGTTACTTTCTGTCCCACATGAAATTCTGTTACTGCATCACCTGTTTTTACCACTTCTCCTGATACTTCATGTCCCTGGGTTACCGGATATTTTGTAAAAGGATGTTTTCCGTGATATACATGGATATCAGAACCACAGATACCAATATTCATAATCTTAACCAAAACCTGGTTGTCTTTAATCTCTGGTACGGGAACCTCTCTGAAAATAATTTCTCCTGGATTTGTCATAACCTGCTGTAACATAATATTTTCCTCCTTATTTGTTGAATGTACTTTGAACCTCTAGTTGTTTATTAACTTTTATTAAATGTTTTATTAAAGTAATTACATTATTATTCAAATATATAACTTTGTCAATAAATATTTAATAATATTTCTCATTTCTACCAGTTGCACAAAGTATAGATTTTATTTTTATGCAGATGTTACTATAACACTCCTCATAATTATCTGCTGAATTCCCGCACAACAACAAAATACCCTGATCACAACCTTTCTTTGTTGTAATCAGGGTATTTTTATATCCAGATATTTGTTTACTATGGTATATCAGCAGATCATCAGTGATTCAATAATGCCATCGGCTATATCTTTCCGATAAAATCCTGCAGGAAATGCTTTGCTGCACCTACAGCTGATGCTTCTTTCTTATAAGAACAGTTTTTCAGATATCTCAGATCATGATCAAATCCATTATACTTCATTACTTTTTCCCCAAGAGGTATCATATAATCTGAGAGATATCCACCCATTTCACCTCCAAGAATGATATCCATATCATATGCCATGCGCAGATTTGAAATCAGAACTGCAAGATAATCAAGATACTCTTCCCATTTTTTCTCTGCCTTTTCATCATTGTTTTGAAGCAGCTGCATAAACTGTTCCACAGAATCCTTTGACTCACCAACAAGTGCGCCTGCAGCGCAATAAGCATCTGCACAACCTGATTTTCCACAATAACACTTGCGGCCCTGAGGTACAAGTATCATATGTCCAAATTCTCCGGCCTTCTGATTTTCTCCGGAAAACAAATTTCCCCCTATGCAAAATGCACCGCCAAGAGTCTGATTCAACGAAAGGTAAATTGCATTCTGATAGATGTTCATATCTTCTGCCATCATTGCCGCATTGGCATCATTTGAAAAATAAACCGGGACAGAAAATGCCTGTTCCAGGAAACTGAGACTATAGTTTTCAAGTTTCAGTGCGTGGGATTTTATCACCAGTTTCTGCTCCTGATTAATGATTCCCGGAATAGAGATTCCAACACCCAGAAGCTTTTCTTTCTGTTCTGCATCATTCATATGATCCAGAAATTTCGTCGCAAAATCTGCCACCTGACTGCAATATGACATATCAGGTACAAATTTCAGACGGATCCGCTCTGATTTTACAATCTCATACTTCAGATTTACCAGCACCATTCCCAGATGATTTGCAGTGATCACAATTCCCATTGCATAACGATAGGATGGATTGATTCCAATACTTTTAGCCTTTCTTCCTCCTGTGGATTCATATTCTCCAGTTTCTATTATGATACCTTTTTCCAATAAATCTTTTACATTAGACAGAACTGTTGGCATACTCAGATTCAGTTCTTTGGATATTTCCACTTTTGATGTGGATTCTCTATTTATAATATAATTTACGATTTTTGATTTCGTAGCAAATTTCTTTTCCAGTCCGCTCATTCTGTTTCTACCTTCTTTTATTAATGTATTTATAAAAGAATGATACCTGTTATTGTCATATTTGTAAATAGCCATTGTCTCTGCAGAGTATATTGCTTTTTGCAATTGAGGCAGGAGACTTAACTTATTCAGCTGATTCAGTTAATATATCTACAATAACAGATAAATTGTTACTGTTCACACGCCACTATTCCGCGAGGTGTTTTGGCATGAATATGCCAAAATCCCGAGACATAC
>OGQF01000012.1_pt1 | contig 142497 bp, 94 predicted proteins | sample 1553141 | NCBI WGS metagenome assembly OGQF01 (sample SAMEA2580005, study PRJEB22360) | human gut metagenome | biome: human gut; feature: human-associated habitat; material: faeces | place: Denmark | collected 2008/2010
GAAGGGTAATTGTAGAGGGGGAAGCATTTTTTGATGTTGCAAAAGATCCTTCAAAACCATTTATTGTTTCTGCACAGGATATAGATATGAAAGTATTGGGAACACAGTTTAATGTGTATTGTTATCCGGATGCCGGATATATACAAACAAGTTTGTTGGAAGGATCTGTACGTGTGTTTTTTCCGGATAGAGAGAATGAAGGGATTACTTTGAAACCGGATCAGCAGGTAACGGTTTCGGATGGTAAAATGAAGGTAAGTCCTATTCGTCTGAGTGAACATTTTTTATGGCGTGATGGTATTTATGCGTTTGAAAATGAACCATTGATCGACATCCTGAAAAAAATGGAACTGTATTATGATGTGAAGATTGTGATCAAGGATACCTCCTTATTCAATGATACATATACGGGAAAATTCAGACAACGCGATAGTCTGGATGATGTATTCCGGGTATTACATCAGATTCGGAAATTCAAAGTTGAAAAAGATATGGAAAACAATATTATAACCTTAAGTAAATAACATGTCGAACTTAAAATGTAAAAGCCTATGATGAAAGAACAGTAGAATAAGAAAACAAAAGCGGCAGAAGCTACCAACAACTGCCGCCGATGTAAAGCAAACACAAGTCGTAAATTTTAGTATTCACTTTAAACATTAAACAAAGGTATGAAAAGAAAAGCTTTGTTACAGCTCTTTATTGTACATAATAATAGCATTAAAGATTTTTTTAGAATTATGAGAATATCACTCTTTCTTTTATTTGTTTGTGTGTTCCAGTTGATGGCAACGGATACGGAAGCACAAAATGCAGTGATTAACATCAGACAGAATAGTTTGTCGATTAAACAATTGATAAAGGAGATTGAAAAACAGACGGATTATCTGGTCGTTTTTCGAAATCAGGATGTGGATGTGAGTAAGGTTGTGTCATTTCAACAACGTTTCGGAACAGTTTCGGATTATCTGAATCAAGTCTGTGAAAATATGGGACTGGGTTATGTGTTTGAAAATAACTACATCACTCTTTCTCCAAAAGTAAATGCAGTCAATCAAGACAAGAAAAAGATAACAGGTAAAGTTACGGATCAGAATGGAGAAGCGGTTATAGGAGCCAGTGTCGTTGAAAAAGGAACGACTAATGGGATTATGACGGATATAGATGGTAATTTTACTTTGGAAGTAGGAGATGCCGCTGTCGTACAGATTTCTTATATAGGTTATCGGACGAAAGAAGTTTCTGTTACTGGTAAGAATCATTTCTTGGTTCAACTTCTTGAAGACATGCAAGCTTTAGATGAGGTTGTAGTTGTTGGTTTTGGTACGCAGAAAAAGGTGAATTTGACAGGTGCTGTAAGTATGGTTGATTCTGAAGTTTTAGAAAGTCGTCCGGTTCAGAATGTGAGCCAGGCTTTGCAAGGGGTTGTTCCTGGTCTGAATTTTTCTGTAAATAAAACAGGAGGTGAGCTGAATAATAATCTCGAAATGGATATACGAGGGGGCGGAACGATTGGTGAAGGTTCTAAATCTGCTCCATTGGTTTTGATTGATGGTATAGAAGGTGACATGAATTCAATCAATCCGAATGATATCAAAAGTATTTCTGTATTGAAAGATGCTTCTTCATCGGCTATTTATGGTTCCCGGGCTGCGTTTGGTGTTGTTTTGATTACAACAAAAGAAGGTAAGGCGGGGCGAACCAATGTAAATTACAGTACGAATGTACGTTTCTCAACTCCATCAGCTTTGCCTACTATGATGGATTCTTATCAGTTTGCTCAATTCTTTAACCGTGCAGCCATGAACCAAGGTGGATCTCCTGTGTTTGATGAAACAACTATGCAACGCATTATCGATTATCAGGCTGGGAAAATCACATCAGGGTCTCAAGTACGTCCGGATGGTTATTATAGTGAAAATGTGTTGGCTAATGCGAACACGGACTGGTTTGATAAAATGTATAAAAAAGCAGTGCCTTCGCATGAACATAATCTGAGTGTGAGTGGTGGTAGTGATAAGATCACTTATTTAGTGAGTGGTAGTTTTATGAAACAAAATGGTTTTATCAACTATAATTCGGATGATTTTAAGAGATATACGTTAAATGCTCGTATAAAAGCCGATTTATCAAAATATGTCACTTTGGTTTATGGTTCGAAGTGGATTCGTGAGGATTATGATAAACCCTCTTATTTAGGTGATTTATTTTATGATTCTATAGCAAGAACTTGGCCGACTTGTCCGGAATATCATGATAATGGGAATTATGGAAGTACAATGGTCTATCGTTTGCTTTATGCAGGTAGGAATATAGACCAAAAGGATCAGACATATAATCAGCTACAATTAACCATTGAACCGATCAAAGACTGGAAAATTTATGCTGAGGGAAATATGAGAACCATCAATCGCATGAATCATTCGGAGTTATTACCAATTCCTTGGATTAATGCAGCAGGAGAGATGGCGTATGGTTCTTTGGACGGTAGCCGTGCTGCTGGTGCAACAGAAGTAACGGAGCAGTCTTGGAGAGATAACTATCTGACAGGAAATTTATATTCCGATTATTTCAAACAATTTGAAAGTGGTCATTATTTTAAAGTAATGGCAGGTTTTAATGCGGAATTGATGAAATCAAGGGATGTTAAAGGTATTATGGATAATTTGATAACTCCCGATCTTCCTACTTTAAATACGGCTACAGAAAATCCGAGAACAAGCGGAGGTTATTCACATTGGTCTACTGTTGGTTTCTTTGGCCGTTTGAATTATAATTTCCAGGAAAAATATCTGTTCGAATTCAATTTGCGGCATGATGGTACTTCTCGTTTCTTGGGTGATCAAAGATGGGGTACTTTCCCTTCTTTCTCTTTAGGATGGAATGTGGCCCGCGAAGGCTTTTTTGAAAACTTGGGCAATTTGAAAGAGTATATCAGTACTTTAAAGTTTAGAGGTTCTTGGGGACAATTGGGTAATACGAATACCGAAGATTTGTATCCATTCTATTTGACTGTACCATTTAAAACGCAAGCGGGTGGATGGCTTATTGACGGAAAAAAGAGTAATTTGTCTTATGCTCCGGGATTAGTAAGCACTATGCTGACTTGGGAAACAGTAGAATCATGGAATGTCGGTTTGGACTGGGGGGCATTTAATAATCGTTTGACCGGTTCTTTTGAATATTATGTACGTCAAACCAAAGATATGGTAGGTCCGGCTCCTGAACTTCCTTCTATTTTAGGTACCGGTGTTCCGAAAATGAACAACGCCGATATGAAATCGTATGGATTTGATTTGGATGTAAGTTGGCGAGATAAAGTTGGCGACTTTTCTTATGGTGTTAAGTTTGTTTTGTCAGACAACAAGAGAAAAGTGACTCGTTATCCGAATGAAAACGGAATCTATTCTCAATGGTATGCCGGTAAAATGAGTGGTGAACTTTGGGGATATGAAACAATCGGTATTGCTAAAACACAGGAAGAAATGGATAAACATTTAGCTTCACTTCCGAATGGTGGACAAACAATTGGTTCGCAATGGGCGGCCGGTGATATTATGTATAAAGACTTAAATAACGATGGAAAAATCGATGCAGGTTCAAGTACATTAGGTGATCCGGGTGATAAGAAAATCATAGGAAACAGTACGCCCCGTTATCGTTTCGGTCTTACATTGGATGGTTCTTGGAAGGGATTCGATTTGAGTTTATTCTTCCAGGGAGTAGCTAAGCGTGATTATCTGTTGGCCGGTCCTTATTTCTGGGGAGCTAAAAATGGTCAATGGCATTCTGTCGGATTTGATTACCATTGGGATTTCTTCCGTCCGGAAGGTGATCCTTTAGGAGCGAATGTAGATTCTTATTATCCGCGTCCGTTGTTTGACCAGGGCGGAAAGAACCAACAAGATCAAACTCGCTATTTGCAAAATGCCGCTTATCTTCGTTTGAAGAATTTGCAATTGGGATATACCTTCCCGAAAGCCTGGGTCAACAAGATTGGTTTGCAGCATTTGCGCCTTTACTTCTCAGGTGATAATTTATTTACTGTAACAGGCTTGCATGGATATTACGATCCGGAAGCTTTGGGTGATACAGGTGATAAAATGGGTAAAGTGTATCCGTTGTCCAGAACCTATTCGGTAGGTATGAATATTAACTTTTAAAAAATGAAAAACATGAAACTACAAATAAGAAATATAATAACGATGTCTTCTTTGATTGCCGGTAGTGCTTTTTTCTTTTCTTGTGATGATTTTTTAGATAGAGAACCATTAGATAAGGTGACTCCGGATGTTTATCTGACAAAAGAAGACCAACTAGCTAGTTATAGTCTTAAATCCTATTCGTATGATGATAATGGGAATGAGTTGGTATTTTCAACTCATACAGGCTGGAGTGCCGGTACATTAAAAAATGATTTGCATACGGATAATATGGCATCAACCAATGCCAGTTATGATTGGTGGGTTCCGGGAAATAGGAGAGTTCCTAATAAAGCTGCCGAAAGTGGTGGTACAAGTGATTATTCATTCAAAGCTATTCGTAATGCCAATTATTTCTTTGAACAGGTACTACCTCGTTGGCAGGCTGGAAGCATAGAAGGAGATGAAACAAATATACGACATTATATAGGTGAGATGTACTTTTTGCGGGCATGGGAGTATTTTAAGAAGTTGAGGTTGTATGGTGATTTTCCAATTCTAAAGTCCACTTTGGTAGATGAACAGGGATTATTGGTTGGAGCAAGTAAGCGTGCTCCGAGAAATGAAGTGGCTCGTTTTATTATTCAGGATTTGGATTCGGCCATCATGTTGATGCAGCCGACATTTAAAAATAAAAATAGATTGAGCAGTACGGTTGCCCAGTTGATAAAGTCGCGAGTAGCTTTGTATGAAGCCAGTTGGTTGACTTATCATAAAGGAACTCCATTTGTTCCGGGAGGTTCTGGCTGGCCTGGAGCTACAATGGATTATAATAGCGGATTTACGATCGATATAGATTCGGAAATCGATTATTTCTTGGCTCAGGCAATGGAATCAGCTAAAGAAGTGGCGGAAATAGCACCTTTGACACAAAATTCAAGTGCCATGAATCCTTCTACTAGCGTTGATGGTTGGAATCCTTATTTTGAAATGTTTGGAGCTATCGATATGGGAGGATATGATGAAATCCTATTTTGGAGAGCATATAATAAGGAAATGAATGTATTACATGCTGTTGGCCCTTATTTGCGTTTAGGAAATGATTATGGTTTGACAAAAGGGTATATAGATGGTTTTTTAATGAAGAACGGTTTACCTTGGTATGCTGCTAATTCAGGATATTATGGAGACAAGACCATTCAGGATGTGAAAAAGGATAGAGATGAGAGATTGCAACTATTCTTGGCAGATCCGACAAATCTCGTTGAACTGGCTACTCAAATGGAAAAGGGTGCACCTAATATTATAGGAGCACAAGCAGAAAAGGATGTAACTGGTTATGCTTTGCGTAAATGTTATAATTATGATCCACAACAATCTCCAATATCAGGTATGAGTTGTTTTTATGGTAGCATTATTTTCCGTGCTGCAGAAGCCTATTTGAATTATGTAGAGGCTTGTTACATGAAAAATAAATCTCTTGATGCTACAGCACAGGAATATTGGCGTGCTATTCGTGAACGTGCCGGAGTGGATCCGGATTTCAACAAGACTATTCAGACCACCGACCTCGCAAAAGAAAATGACTGGGGGGCTTATTCTGCCGGTCAGTTAGTAGATGCGACTCTGTTTAATATCCGCAGGGAAAGACGGAATGAATTTATTGGAGAAAGTATGCGTTGGGATGATTTACGCCGTTGGAGGGCTTTGGATCAAGTGCAGAACTATATCATTGAAGGTTTCAACTTGTGGGACGAAATGTATGCAGATGAGAAGTATGTTGATACGAAAACGGGTAAATCCTTGTTGATTGAACCGGGTGGTACTGAATTGGCAAATGTATCTCCACGCAACAGTAGTAAATACTTGCGTCCTTATCAGATCATTGAGGCAAACAATGAAGTTTATAATGGATATAACTGGAGTAAAGCGAATTATCTGACTCCAATTCCAGCATACGAAATCATGTTGACTGCATCTCAGGGAAGTGACGGTACAGTAAATTTGGATTCATCTCCTTTGTATCAGAATCCATACTGGCCTAAAACCGCCGGTGCTTCTGCTACAGAATAATTGTAGAATTTTTGAATGAATATTTTTGATTACTCCCCTCCAAAATATACTTTTAGTATAGTCAGGGGGAGTAATCAATGGATATGTAAGCCTGTCACTTCTCTTTTTGTATCATTGTTCCCTCCCGCAAACCTTTGCGTAATTTTTCTTTATTCAAATCTGTCAAATAGAGAAATAACAATGTATTTTTGATATCAAAATTCCTCTAAAAGATGAAGATGAAATTATTTACTCGGCTAGTAGACGCACACCTACTCGACCCATAGGAATATGGATGGAATACATAAATAAAAAGGAAGCAAATGAAAAATAAAATTATTCTAACCGGATTGTCTGCAATGGCCTCGTTGTTGTTGTCAGCCCAAGAGCCGGAACGGGTGGAAAAGCATTCATTCGAGACCGATAATTTGGCGGATAAGCCTTGGGTTACAGCTGAGGGGGTAAAGAATGGTTCATGGCGTGGTTTCAAGGTGCATGAATCTCAATTGAATGAATTTCGTATTTGGATAGCGGAACCGAAGACACCGGCTGAGGGTCGCCCCTGGATTTTGCGCATACAGGACTTCGGGGATGGTTTTCATTGTGAAATGAATGAGATGTTGCTTCAGGCAGGGATATATGTAGTTGCCATCAATTCGTATGATGTTTGTGGTGCGGATTACGGATTAAACTTGATGGATAGCCTGTATACCATTGCTCGTAAACATTTCAACTTGCCGGAGAAATGTGCTTTGGGGTGTGTTTCTCGTGCCGGACTTTCTGCCTATCGTTGGGCGGTACGGCATCCGAAACGGGTCGCTTGTATCTATGGTGAGGGACCGGTAATGGATTTCAAGACCTGGCCGATGGCTTGGAAACCTTCTGCGGGCAATTGGACGAAGTTGAAAGAGTATTATGGCTTTGCCTGCGACCAGGAGGCGGTTGCTTATAAAGGGAACCCTATTGATCAGCTTGCCCCGATAGCTAAAGCCAAGATTCCGCTTCGCCATGTAATCAGCTTGACGGATGAACATGATACGAAAATTGTCCCGAACGACAAGAACACCTTGAAAGCTCAACGGATTTTAAAGCAAATGGGGCATGACATAGATGTGGTTGTGACGCCTGAAGGCATGAAAGTCCCTTATGCGTTTGATGGTGAATCGGTTCAGTTTATTCTTTTAAAAACAGTATCAGCAAATAAATCAAAATAATAAATGTTATGAATTACTTCAAATTAACCTATTGGTGTGTGATGGTAGCCCTGTTGGGAATGGTGTCTACCTCTTGTACAAAAAAAGAAACTCCGGTTCGATTTGCCATAGCATCGGACTTCCATGCTCCGGATGTGCCGGGCGGAAAGGAACGCGTTGAAACATTCATTAAGGCAGCCCAGGATGAGAATGTGGATTTTATCATTGAACTGGGCGATTTCTGTCGCTTGGATAGTACGAACCAAGTATATTGGGATATTTGGAACAGCTTTGAGGGAGAAAAGTATCATGCGATTGGCAATCATGACCTCGACCGCTATAGCGTGGATGAGTATGTGAAGGGAATACATATACCGCATCGCTATTATTCGTTCGACAAGGAGGGGTTCCATTTTGTGGTACTGGATGGCAACAACTATTCGGATGGTAAGGAGATACACCATTATGATCATGCGAATTACGGAAAGTATCCGCTGAGCAACCACTCGTATCTGGATAAAGAACAGATGGATTGGCTGGCAAAAGATTTGGCGGCTACTAAGTTGAAGACTATCTTGTTCTCGCACCAAAGTTTGGACAGCGAATTGAAGAATGGGGCTGAGGTTCGTGCTATTTTGGAAAAGGAGAACGAACGTGCCGGTTTCAAAAAGGTGGTGTTGGCCTTTAGCGGACACAACCATAGTAACTACACGAAAGAGATCAATGGTATTCAATATATGCAGATCAACAGTGCCTCATACGTATGGATCGGGGAAAAGACCATGACGGAAAAGCGGTTCCCGGAAGAGATCAACAAGAAGTATTCATTGATGGCCTATTCTATGATGTTCGACAAACCGCTGTATGCGATTGTGACATTGACCCAGGATGGTGCCGATGTAAAGGGAACGAATGCCAATTTTATCCCGCCCACACCCCAGGAAGTAGGATTGGGTGATTCGGTTGGCGTGTATCCGTTGGTATCTGTAATAGAAGATACATTCGTGAAATTTGAAGATTGAATAAATGATGAAGTTCTTAGTAACAATCATAGCTTTGTTGGCTTCAACCTTTTGCTTCGGGCAAAAGGTTAAAGTCGCTTGTATTGGGAATAGCATCACCTATGGAGCCGGAATTGTGAACCGTGAAAAGAACAGTTATCCCGCCCAGTTGCAAGTCTATTTAGGGGATACATACGAAGTTCGTAATTTCGGAAGCAATGGAGCGACAGCCCTTCATAAAGGCGATTATCCTTATATACAGACTGAAGCGTATAAGCAGGCGATTGCTTACTGTCCGGATATTGTTTTCATAAAATTGGGAACGAATGACTCGAAGCCTCAGAATATTTGTTTTCAACAAGATTTCAAATCGAATTATGTAGAGCTTGTCCGGGATTTTAGTAAATTGTCTTCGAAACCGCGAATTATTCTCTTATCTCCTCTGCGTTGCTTTTTACCGGAAACAGCATCAATAAAAGATAGTGTGATTCGGTCTGCTTTGGTTCCGGTTATAGAAGAAATTGCCCGTAGAGAGAAACTCGAATATATAGACCTTTATGATTTGATGGGGAATGAACATCAGGAATCTTTAATGCCGGATCGCCTGCATCCCTCTTCTATCGGAGCCGGACGGATTGCCCAAAAGTTGTATGAATATCTGAAACCGGAACAGTATGATCCTAATCCTTGTACGCATCCGATATGCGGGAATGAATACCGTAGTGGAGCCGGGTGGAAAGAAGGGGCTGATTGGCATGCTGTATCGGAGGAGATCACTCAAATAGTATCTTCTAAAAAACTGGATATTTTGTTTTTGGGTAATTCTATTACCCAAGGATTCGGAGGAAACCGCCAACTGGTAACTTACAAACCGGGTAAAGCGGCAGCCGATAGTTGTTTTAAGAATATGCAATGGGAATCGGCCGGTATATCGGGCGACCGGACGGAAACACTGCTTTGGCGGGTACAAAACGGGGTTTATGGTAAAGCAAAACCCCGTTTTGTGGTTGTAACGATAGGGGTAAATAATGTGATAGCCGGACATAAGGCTTCAGACATTGCTGCAGGTATCCGCAAAGTGGCTTTAGCCGCCAGAGAACAATTCCCGCAATCCAAAATCTTGTTGTTAGGCTTATTGCCGGTCGGACTGGAAAAGGATTCGGACAGAAGACAACAATATGATCAGATTCACAAAATCTTGAAGCAACAAAACTGGGGAGATATTCAATATGTCGATCCGACATCCTGGTTTACGGATGCAGATGAACGTTTGAAAGAAGAGTTGTATGGAGGAGATCATCTACATCTGACAACAAAAGGGTATGAGGTGTGGTGTCGGCATATAAAAGAGGTCCTTTTTAACATTTGATTAGCGATAGAGAATACCATGCAAACCTTTGCGTAATTTTTTCTTCCGGTTAATTTATTGAATTAGAGATTTAAAGCGTATTTTTGGTTTCTCAACATATTTATCATATAAAACACATGAAAAAAATCTATTCATTTTTGGTAGGGACTATGCTTCTTTCTGCCTGTTCTCAAACGCAGGAATCGAGTATGCCTATTCAAAATACGATTAAAATTGAGGAGGGCGACACTAAAGAACTCATTATTGAGAAAGCTGCCCATGTGGTGCCGACTCCTAACCAATTGGCGGCACTGCAAAATGAGTTTATCGCTTTTATTCATTTCGGGCCGAATACGTTTACCCGGATGGAATGGGGGAACGGTATGGAAGATCCGAAAGTGTTCGATCTGAAGGAACTCGATACCGATCAGTGGTGTGAAGCGATGAAAGCTGCCGGCATGAAAATGGTTATTATTACCGTAAAGCATCATGACGGATTTGTCCTTTGGCAAAGCCGTTATACAAAACATGGCATTATGTCGTCGAATTTCCGGGACGGTAAAGGCGATGTCTTAAAAGACTTGTCCGCTTCTTGTCAGAAATACGGATTGAAGCTGGGTGTTTATCTTTCACCGGCCGATTTGTTCCAGATAGAAAGTCCTGACGGATTATACGGAAATCTCAGTGAATATACAAAACGAACCATCCCGCGCGAAGTGCCGGGCAGACCGTTTGCCAACCAAACGAAATTTGAGTTTGTGGTGGACGATTACAATGAATATTTCCTGAACCAGTTGTTTGAAATACTGACTGAATATGGTCCGATACATGAAGTCTGGTTTGACGGTGCACATCCGAAACGGAAAGGTGGACAGACTTACAACTATCCGGCATGGAAAGAACTGATCCATAAACTGGCTCCGAATGCTGTGATATTCGGTCGTGAAGATGTTCGCTGGTGTGGTAATGAGGCCGGTGGAACCCGTCCTACGGAATGGAACGTAATCACTTACCAGGCAGATCCGGATACAATGACACAGTTTGCCGATATGACAGACCCTGTGCTGGGCGATCGCGAGAAACTATATCAGGCAAAATACCTGCATTATCAGCAGGCAGAAACCAATACGTCTATCCGTGAAGGCTGGTTCTACCGTGATGATACACATCAGAAAGTGAGAAGTGCCGATGATGTGTTCGATATTTACGAACGGGCTGTTGGAGGTAACTCTACCTTCCTGTTGAACATACCGCCTAACCGTGACGGTAAATTCTCTCCGGCAGACGTTGAGTCGTTGAAAGAGGCCGGTAAACGTATTCGCGAGACATACGGCACGGATTTGTTGGCTGGTGCTAAAGGTCCGAAAGAAGTTTTGGATGGAAAGAATGACACTTATTTGTTGATGAAAGAGAAGGAGTTTACCGTTACAATGCCTTCTCCTGTCACCCTCAACCGTATCATGCTTCAGGAAGCCATTGCCACTCATAGTGAACGTGTGGAGAAACATGCGGTAGACGCCTGGATCGACGGCGCCTGGAAAGAGATTGCCGTATCGACCAATATCGGTTATAAACGTATCCTTCGTTTCCCGGAGGTGACGACTGACAAGCTTCGTTTCCGTTTGTTGGAATCTCGCCTGATTCCGGCTATCAGCCATATCTCAGCCCATTATTACAAATCTCGTCCGCCCCAGTTGAGCTTTAGACGGGATATGGATGGCAAAGTGGCTATCAAGCCTAAGTTGCAAGATTTCGGGTGGAATTCTCACGGACAGAATGCGGCTGAAAACCTGAATGTAGGATATAAGATTTATTACACGACAGATGGTACTGAACCGAGCGAAACTTCTACCGAATATAAAGAACCGGTTGTATTGGATCGTTGTGAATTGAAAGCGGTTGCTGTTTTACATGGTGAAAAAGGAGCTGTGGCCAGTGAACGACTGGGATTGATTAAGAAAGACTGGAAGTTGTCAGAGGTGGAAGGTAATCCGTTGTATCTGACTATTGACTTAGGAAAGAGTCAGGAACTGAGCGGATTGGCTTATACGCCACAGGCCGGTAAGAACTTCAAAGGAGGTGTGACCAAAGTTGTTGTCAAAGTCAGTGATGACGGACAGCAATGGAAAACAGTGGAAAGTGTGGAGTTCGGGAATTTAGTGAACGACCCGACTAAACGTTTCCATTATTTCAAGAATACTGTTGCTGCCCGTTATGTGCGTATAGAACCTACTGTAATGGCACAGGAAGGCAAGCTTACTTTGGGTAATATAGACCTGCTCTGATTGAAATATTGTAAAAAACTTTTGATGTCTCCGGAAAACAACTACTTTTGTTGTCCGGAGACATTTTTTGTAATTAACATCTAATAATCATGAATATACGCGTTTTATTTTCTCTTCTTCTATGTTTTTGTTGTTTCGCGTGTGCGGAAACACAAAAGAAAGAATCGCTTGTCTTGTGGTATAACGAACCTTCGGAAAACTGGAATGAAGCCCTTCCGATCGGTAACGGCCGTGCCGGAGCCATGGTGTTTGGCGGCGTAGACAAGGAACAGTTGCAACTGAATGAAAACACGCTTTATAGCGGGGAACCTTCGACTGTCTTTAAAGATATCAAAATCACCCCCGAGATGTTCGATAAGGTGGTAGGACTGATGAAGGCGCAAAAGTATGACGAAGCCTCCGACCTTGTCTGCAAACATTGGTTGGGGCGTCTGCACCAGTATTATCAGCCTTTTGGCGATCTGTTTATCGAGAACAACAAGCCGGGAGAAGTGTCCGGTTATAAACGTGAACTGAATATCTCGGATGCCGTCACCCGTACGGTTTTCGAACAGAACGGTGTGCAGTATGAACGTGAGATATTTGCTTCCCATCCTGACGATGTTATTATCGTCCACCTGAAAAGCAGTACTCCGGACGGCCTTGATCTGTCTCTTAATTTCACCTCTCCGCACCCGACTGCCAAACAGTCGAAAGGAACCGACCGTCTGGTTCTTCACGGACAGGCTCCGGGATATGTGGAACGCCGTACTTTTGAACAGATGGAAGCCTGGGGCGATCAATATAAGCATCCGGAATTATATGATGAAAAAGGGAACCGTAAATTCGATAAACGTGTTCTTTACGGCGACGAGATTGATAACAAGGGTATGTTCTTCGAAGCCCAGTTGAAGCCTGTTCTTCCTAAAGGTGGCGATTATGAAATAACCGATGCGGGCGTACATGTGTATAATACCAATGAAGTTTACTTCGTATTAAGTATGGCCACCAGTTTCAATGGTTTCGATAAAAGTCCGAGCCGTGAAGGCGTAGACCCTTCCGCTAAAGCTGCCGGTATTTTGGATAAAGCCCTTGCTTATGATTATAAGCAATTGAAACAACGCCATATGGCAGATTACCAGAAGCTGTTCGACCGCGTTGACTTGCAACTGCCTTCTTCTCCGGAACAAAAGGCAATGCCTACCGATCAACGTATTGTTCAGTTTGAGACGATGGGGGATCCCGATCTTGCTGCTCTGTTGTTTCAGTTCGGCCGTTACCTGATGATCAGTGGTTCGCGTCCCGGAGGACAACCGTTGAACTTACAAGGAATATGGAATAAAGATGTTGTTCCTGCCTGGAACAGTGGATATACAATCAATATCAATACCGAAATGAATTATTGGCCGGCAGAAGTGACCAACCTGTCCGAATGCCACGAACCTCTTTTCCGCCTGATCGACGAACTGGCGGTTTCCGGAGCCGAAACAGCCCGCAACATGTATAACAGGCGCGGTTGGGTAGGGCATCATAATACATCTATCTGGCGTGAATCCGTACCCAATGATAATGTGCCGACTGCCTCTTTCTGGCCGATGGTGCAAGGTTGGTTATGCAGCCATCTTTGGGAGCATTATCTTTACATGCAGGATCAGGACTTTTTGAAGAACAGGGCTTACCCGTTGATGAAAGGAGCAGCCGAGTTCTTTGCCGACTGGCTGATAGATGATGGTAACGGACGTTTGGTAACTCCTGTCGGCGTTTCTCCTGAAAACCGTTTTATCATGGATAACGGTAAACAGGGGGCTATGACGATGGGGCCGACTATGGATATGGCTATTGTCCGCGAAACTTTCACCCGTACGCTTCAAGCTGCGGAAATGCTGGGTTTGGACGAATCGCTTCAGGCTGAACTGAAGGATAAACTTCCCCGCCTGTTACCTTATCAGATCGGTGCACGGGGCCAATTACAGGAATGGATGTATGATTTTAAGGAATGGGAACCGAAACACCGTCATTTCTCCCATTTGTACGGACTTCATCCCGGTAATCAGATCACTGCGGACGGAACTCCTGATTTGTTCGATGCAGTCAAACAAACCTTGATCTTGCGTGGCGACGAAGCCACCGGCTGGTCGATGGGATGGAAAATCAACTGTTGGGCCCGTTTGCAGGATGGAAACCATGCTTATAAAATTGTTTCAAACTTATTCAACCCGGTCGGTTTTGGTAATGGACGTAAAGGAGGCGGCCTGTTTAAGAATATGCTGGATGCTCATCCTCCTTTCCAGATCGACGGTAACTTCGGATATACAGCCGGTGTAGCCGAAATGTTGATGCAGAGCCATGCCGGATTTATCCAACTGTTGCCTGCCCTGCCCGATGTATGGAGCGAAGGCTCTGTATCCGGTCTGAAAGCACGTGGAAATTTCGAAGTAGCCATGAATTGGAAACAAGGTCATTTGTCAGAAGCGACGATTCTTTCCGGAAGTGGTAACGAGTGCCGGTTAAGGACTTCGGTTCCTGTTACGATTAAAGAGGGTGGTAAAGAGGTGACTACTTCTTCTCCGGTTACTTCCAACGGGAAAGAATATTACGAAACAACCTTTGCCACGGTTGCCGGAAAGAGTTACCGGGTGAATCCGGCTACTCTTTGAGGCAATCTGTAAGATCCTGAGGAACTCTCTTTTTGTCGATGTTGGCATCGGTGTGAATAGCTCCCTGGGTAAAAAGTGTTTCTAAGTAATGAAACAACTGTTTCAATAGGGAGAAACAACTGTTTCATTATGATGAAACACTTCCAACAATGCAACTCTGGTAAGAGCCAATCAGAACAATAAAGAATATACAAACTAAGTAAAACTTTTATGAATAAGAAATTAACTTTATTAAGTACGGCCATGCTTTCAGCAACCAGCCTGTTTGCCGCCGACAAGAATCCCAATATCATCCTGATACTGGCGGATGACATGCGCGGAACAGCAATGGATTTCCTGGGTGTCGAGGACATACACACTCCCAATCTGGATAAACTGGCTGCCGAAAGTACCGTCTTTACGAACGCTCATATCATGGGCGGAACCTCCGGCGCCGTCAGTATGCCGAGCCGTGCCATGCTGATGACCGGTAAATATCTCTACACCCTGGAAAAGCAGGGGGCAACCGTTCCGGAAGACCATAAACTGATTGGTGAAACATTGCAGCAGTCCGGTTATAATTCCTTCCATACCGGCAAATGGCATAACGGCTACCAGGCAATGAACCGTTGCTTCAATGATGGTAAAGGCATCTACTTCGGTGGCATGTGGGACCATTGGAACGTACCGCTCTATGACTACAATGCCGATTGCGATTATAGCAATAAACGTCCTGTCGTAAAAGATTGGGCAAAAAGCAATGTCATTACGTATGAAAAAGGCGAATATATGCTCTCCGGCAAACACTCGGTAGATATCTTTACCGAAGATGCCGTCGAATATATCGAAAAACAAAAGGAAGCCGGCAAACCCTTCTTCCTCTCCGTTGCCTATATGTCGCCGCACGACCCGCGTACCATGCCGGACGAATACATGCGCCAGTACGACTTCGACAAAATCCAGTTGCCACCGAACTATATGGATAAGCATCCGTTCGACAACGGCGAACTGGTGATCCGTGACGAGGTACTCGCCGCCATTCCCCGTGTGCCAGACGAAATCAAGAAGCATATCATGGAATATTACGCCATGGTCACCCATGTGGACCGCCGCGTGGGCGATATCGTGAAAGCCTTGAAAGAAACGGGCGAATATGAAAATACAATTATCGTCTTTGCCGGCGATAACGGATTGGCAGTCGGACAACACGGTCTGATGGGTAAGCAGAATGTGTACGAACATAGTGTCCGTGTACCTCTGATGATTAAACAGGCAGGCAAAGACGTCAAAGGACAGATGAGCGATAAGTTGTGTTACCTGATTGACGTTTTCCCGACTTTGTGCGAGATGGTCGGTGCGAATATCCCTTCTTCGGTAGACGGCGTGAGCCTTGTCCCCGCCATCAAAGAAGACAAACCAGTGCGTGATTATCTCTATTACAGCTACATGGATAACCAACGTGCCGTATCCGATGGCGAATGGAAACTGTGCGAATATAATGTAAAAGGCGTGCGTACCACCCAACTGTTCAATCTGAAGGCCGACCCTTGGGAGATGAATAACCTGGCAGGAGAAAAGAAACATGCCAAATTGATTAAGAAACTGCGTAACCAAATGACTTTGGAGCAGGAGAAAACGAAAGACAATTCGTCTTTCTGGAACGGATTTGTATTCTAAAATTACTATCTTTGCGGCTGTTTGAATAAAATAAAGAATTTAGAAATGGAAACAGTAGTAAGTGGCATCAGGCCAACAGGTAATTTGCATCTGGGGAATTACTTCGGAGCAGTAAAGAGTTTTCTGCAAATGCAGAATGAGTATAATTGCTTTTTCTTTATTGCAGACTGGCACTCCCTGACTACGCATCCGCGTCCGGAAAATATCCGTAACAGCGCGAAGACAATCCTGGCTGAATATCTGGCCTGCGGTATCGATCCCGAAAAGGCGACTATCTATATACAGAGCGACGTGCGTGAAGTGGCAGAGTTGTATCTCTACCTCAATATGAATGCCGGTATCGGCGAATTGATGCGTACGACTTCTTTCAAGGATAAGGCGCGTCAGATGCTTCATATCGACCGTGTAAATACGGCGGAAGGTGACGTGGAAAAAGAAATCTTCAACGAAGGAAACCGTCATAGTGTAAGTGCAGGCTTGCTGACTTACCCGACTTTGATGGCCGGCGATATCATCATCCACAAAGCTGTGAAAGTGCCGGTAGGGAAAGACCAGGAACAGAATATGGAGATGGCCCGTCGTTTTGCCCGCCGCTTCAATTCAACGTTTGAAGTCGATTTCTTCCCCGAACCGGCATCATTCCACCTGACAGAGAAGGCAGTAAAAGTGCCTGGCCTGGACGGTTCCGGTAAGATGGGTAAGAGCGAAGGCAATGCCATCTATCTGATCGATGATGAAAAAGCAATCAAGAAAAAGGTCATGAAGGCAGTCACCGATGCCGGTCCTACGGAACCGAATAGTGTGAAGCCCGAACCGATTGCCAACTTGTTTGCCATGATGGATATCGTTTCAACGAAAGATACATACGATTTCTTCAACGAAAAGTACAACAACTGCGAAATTCGTTACGGCGATTTGAAGAAGCAGCTGGCAGAAGATATCAACAACTTCTGTGCACCGATCCGCGAAAAGATTATCGACATCCGTTCCAACGAGGAATACATGGAGAAAGTAGCCCGCATGGGAGCCGAAAAAGCCCGCGAAAGCGCCGCTAAAACATTAGCGGAAGTCCGTGAAATTATCGGGTTCCGGCCGTATTGATTTCAGGATAGTTTAGAAGAAAAAAGAGAGGCACGCAGAGATCTATTCTGTGTGCCTTTATAATATGGTGAAACCTCCTAATAGGTCTTCAACTTGCTCTTTTAGTTTCGGCAGATTTTTGTTAACTACTCCCCAGATAATGACGTTGTCGACTTTATCATAGCCATGAATTACAAAGTTACGCAGGTCAACAATCTTTCTGGCGTCATCTATCTGAATGTCGGGTTCCATATCTAATATGTGCTTTGCTGCTTCACCGATAATTTCCAGTTCCCGTTCTACTGCTCTACGCAATAGTTTGTTTTGTTCATAAGCGAAGAAATCTCTTTTCTCACCCAGATACTCCTCGATCGATGAGATCGATTGTTGTATATCATATAGATATTTCTGAATACTACGCGCCATAAAGAAGCTGTTTTGTCTGTTCTACATCGGCAATAAAGAATGGGTTTGAGAGTGAACGATGAGTGACAAGATCGATTTTCCTTCGAAACAACTCTGTTAGTTTATTATGTAAAAGAAAATAATTATCGGTATATTCTTCAATAGAAATATCCGGCTCGAACTCTATCAGTAGGTCGATATCGCTTTTTTCGGTAAATCGGGGTGTATTTACCGAACCAAAAGCATAAAGGCTTTTTACTTTATACCGCCGACAAAGCTCCTTTAGAGCTTCCAGTTTATTGTGTAAAATGTGGTTCATACTACCTCCTGTCTTTTTTGTTACACAACAAAGATAACAATCTTGCAATAAATCGTGCTGGATTTGATAATAGATTAACTATCCTTTAGCCCATAATTTCTTAAATATGTGATAAAGATGTTGAAATTATATCTGACTATCAAGAAATCTGCTTTACTTTGTGGCGAATAGTTACAGATAGCAAACGTATGGCAATCATTTCCAGCGGAGAGTTTGAACAGTATTTCAGGGATTTGTATAAACCTCTGTGCTTGTTTGCACTCCGTTTCACTGAACGGTTAGATGATGCGGAGGATATTGTACAGCAAGCCTTTGCCGATGTATGGGATAAGAATATCAATAATGTGTTGATTGAGAATCTTAAATCCTATATGTATCAGGCAGTACGCAACCGTTCCCTGTCGCTGGTGACTCAGCCGGTCGAATTGCAGACTACCGACCAGTTTCCGGATATGGAAGACTCGTCGGAAGAGGAGCAGATGTATAATGCCGAACGCGATGCCCGGCTGTGGAATGCTATCGACGGTTTACCTCCCGAACGCAAAAAAATCTTTTTACTTTCCAAACGCGACGGCCTGAAGTACCAGGAGATTGCGGAAGAACTGAATATCTCAATCAAGACGGTTGAGAATCAGATGGGTAAGGCTTTGAAAGCGTTGCGGGAAACAGCTGTGCGTATCTATACATTCTTTTTCGGATAAAAAAGTATCCGGAAGGATAGGGGTTTTCTCTAATTTCTTGTCTTAGGAGTAGAACAGGATTAATTTGTATCTAAATTAAAGAGAAGATTATGAGAAAAGTTTTATTGATGATGGTATGTGTGTGGATGATTGGTTGGGCTGCAAAGGCACAATCAGGTTGGAGTTTAACGCCGGAAGCCGGCATAACAGCGGTTCAGCGTGTGAATGGTGACGGTTGGCGTCCCGGTGTAAAGGTCGGTGCTAATTTCGGTTATCAGTTTGAACCGAAATGGATTGGACTTAAATTTGGATTGTTTTATACGAACAGGGGATATTCGATGCAGGATCATCTGGTGTCAACAGAATATCTGGATGGTTCGAAATGGCTAGGGCTTGAAGGTGGAAGCATTACGCAACACTTCCTGCAATTGCCGGTGATGGCAGATTTCTCGTGGAAAGTGAAGAATGTCCGTATGCATCTGGGTATCGGTATGTATGCCGGGGTTTCTTTGGCGAATAACTGGGAGTGGGGAAGTTCATATGGTTTCACCGTTCAGTCGCCGACTGGTCCGGAGAAGATGTCTGGGGGAGATAACTCGTATGAATATCTCTACGATGATGGTCCGTTCAGTAATCTGAATTCATTCGACTGGGGATTGACAACCTCGTTTGGCGTAGAAGTGGATAATTGGGTGATGAATGTGGGATACGAACTGTCGCTGGGTGATGAAGGTGATAATTATAGTCGTAAGTGGATGAATGGTGGTTCGTATGAAGTACGTAGCATAGGCTCTAATTACAACACTCTCTCGCTGACAGTGGGGTATAAATTTAAATTGGGAAAATAATAAATGAACAACGAGCAGGAACATAAACTGGAACAACGCATTCGTTTCGTAGCGAAACACTACGAGGAAGGACGTCTGGATACTGATAAGGCTTGGCAAAAGTTTGCCGGCAAGCATCAGGTACGCCATACGGTCTCTTTCCGTCGCTACTGGATGGCGGCTGCGTCGGTGTTGTTGCTGCTCATTGGTTTTGGTACTTATTTTATGACCGATCGTAATTCGCCCGAATGGGTTGCTGTTACGACCGAACCGGGACAAATCATGGAAGTTTACCTGCCCGACAGCACATTGATTTCGATGGCTGGTAATTCTTCCATCCGATATGATAAAAAAGCTTACGGAAAGGAACGGCGTGTAGTGGAGATGAAAGGAAAAGCCTTTTTCCAAGTGACGCGGAATGAAGCACGCCCCTTCTCTGTATATACTGAACGGACGGAAGTTACCGTGCTCGGCACTAGTTTTCAGATAGATGAACAGCCGGACGGGACGGATGTGGATGTGATGACCGGTAAAGTCAGCTTTGGCGTTACCGGCAGTGAAACGGACAAAGTGATATTAACCGCCGGAATGTCGGCCTCCTATTCTATGGAAAGTAAAGGAATCACGATACTGGAAGAAGAAGACCTTAATACCCTGTCGTGGAAAACCCGGCAGTTGCGCTTCAACGACACCCCGTTGGAGAAGGTGGTCAGCGATCTGAGTGAATATTATCAGGTGAATATAATCAATAAAGCAGAAACCCCGAATCTGAAACTGACGGCCACTTTCAATGATCTTCCGCTGGAAGATGTTTTATTGGTTATCAACCAGACACTCGATACCCGCCTGGCTCCTGACCCCAATAAATAAGTAATCTATGGAACGTATATGGATATTGCTGACAGGGCTTCTTATGCTTTTTTCCCAGGTAAAAGCCAGGGAAGAAGCCTTTGTTGTCGATCTTCCGGTGGAACCGACGCCTACGGTTACGATGGACAAACGACAGGTCCCTTTGTTGGAAATCTTACAGGAACTGGAAAAGCAAACCGGAATCTTTTTCTCCTATGAATCGTCTTTGCTGGATGAGTTTCCGAAAATCTCATTCAAGGCACAGGACGAATCGCTTTCCTATTGCCTGAGAAGATTATTTTCCACCTTGCCTCTTACTTACCGGCAGACAGGGCAGATCGTGATACTGAAACGGAAGCCGCGGCTGTATACGATCAGTGGCTTTGTCCGCGATTCGGTGTCGTATGAGAGTCTGATCAATGCCAATGTCTTTGAGCGTAAATCCAGAACCGGTACGACTACCAATAATTATGGTTTTTACAGTATCACGCTTCCACCCGGAAAAGTAACCTTGCGGGCCTCTTATGTCGGATACGAAGCGAAAGAGGTTACATTTGAATTGTCTTGCGATACATTGATAGATATACCTTTGCTTTCATCGAGGGCATTGGGCGAAGTGGTCGTGGAGGGGCTGAATCCCCGATCGGAGGTATTAAGCACGCGAACCGGGGTTGTGGAGGTGCCTGCCCAGCGCATCAAGTCGATGCCCGCCCTGCTGGGGGAGACGGATGTGGTGAAAACCCTGCAACGATTGCCCGGTGTTGCAGTGGGGACCGAAGGGATGACCGGACTTCATGTCCGGGGAGGTGATGCGGATGGGAACCTCTTTTTGCTGGATGGCAATCCGGTTTATCACACCAACCATCTGCTCGGTTTCTTTTCCGCCTTTAACCCGGATGCCGTCAAAAATGCAACATTTTATAAAGGAAGCTTTCCTGCCGAATACGGAGGAAGGCTTTCGTCCGTAGTAGACGTAAGGACCAATGATGGCGACCGGTATGAATATCATGGTAATCTTTCGATTGGTCTGCTGGCTTTGCGGGGCAACCTGGAGGGGCCTATCGTAAAAGGAAAATCCTCTTTCAATGTGTCTGTCAGGCGTACCTGGATGGAGCTGATTACCTGGCCTTTGCTGAAAGCTCTCAACAGCGGGGAAGAGAAGAAGATCAGGGGTGGTTATCATTTCTTCGATATGAATGCGAAAGTAAACCACTCCTTTAGTGACCGGACACGTGGTTACATGAGTTTTTATATGGGAAGCGACAGTTATCTGAACGGAGAGGAGAAAGACGAAGAAGATCGTGTAGGTAAAGATTTCCGTTGGCGCTGGGGGAACCTGATCGGTTCGGTCGGGATCAGCCATGTGTTCAGTAATAAATTGTTTGCTACGTTTACGGCAGGCTATACGCGTTATCGTTCGCATATCCAGCAGGATAAGGAAGGATATACTTTATCGCCCAATCGGAAGGACCGGCAGTTATTCAGCCAGGAAAACCATTACCGTTCGGCGATGGAAGATGTCAGCCTGCGTGCGTCTTTCGATTATCGTCTGCATGAGAAACATCGTCTGAAGTTCGGGGGAGACTATCTTTTCCATAATTTCCGTCCGGAGCAGAATACGATGAAGAGTTTATACAAAGATTCTGTCAAATCGCAGAAGACCAATACGGTCTATGCAAACTCGCTGATCCGCGGTCACGAAGTGTCTCTGTTTGCGGAAGAAGAGATGCATGTGATAGAACGCCTGACCGCTAATGTCGGTTTGCGTGCAACGACCTTTCATGTGCAGGGGGAGACTTATTTCTCTTTGCAACCTCGTTTATCCGCCCGTTATTTGCTGGCGCGTAATTTATCGGCAAAACTGTCGTATACGAAAATGAACCAGTATATCCATTTGCTTTCCAATTCTTATATCAGCCAGCCTACGGATATTTGGGTACCCGTTACCCGTAATATCAGGCCGATGAATGCCCACCAGTTTACAGCAGGTCTTTATTATACGTTACACAGGCAGTATAATTTTTCCGTGGAAGGATATTTCAAGCGGATGAATAATCTGATAGAATATAAAGACCGCATTCCGGTCGGTACGGATTATTCTAACTGGGAAGAGCGGGTTGGTATGGGATATGGTCGTGCGTATGGCATGGAGTTGATGGCCCAGAAAAAGTCCGGACGCCTTTCCGGTTGGATCGGTTATACGTTGTCCTGGTCTGACCGCCGGTTTCCGGACGGTAGTGTGAACAAAGGGCGCCGTTTCCCATCCAAATATGATAATCGCCATAAGGTTGATCTGGTGGCAACTTATAAAATTTCCCGTAAAGTAGAGTTGACTGCCGCCTGGATGTTTGCCTCTGGTAATCATATTACTATCATGGATCAGATCTATCATGGAGGAACCGGGCAGACCGACCATGGCTATATGCAGGGAGAAGACGTTATACTAAAGGAGGGCGAAGGTGTCGCTTATGCTGCCAGTTCGCGTAATAACTATCAACTATCACCTTATCATCGTCTTGACCTGGGGCTGAACTTTTATCGTTATAAAAAGAAAGGACGTCTGGGAGTCTGGAACCTGAGCCTTTGCAATGCGTATCTTCATCCGAATCCGTTTTCTGTGAGAACTCATTATTATATAGACGGTGAGACAGGAAAGAAAAATATATATCTGGAACAATCCATCCTGTTTCTGTTCCTGCCTTCTGTGTCTTATACTTATAAATTCTGATCGTTATGAAAAAGATATTATTGTTCCCGTTGTCTCTGCTGCTATTATTCATATGTCTCTCGTGTACACGCGATGTGATATTAAAACTTGACCCTGCACCTCCGGTGTTGGTTCTGAATGCATCCGTAACACCGGAACGGGAAGTGGCGGCTTTTTTGTCAAAAAGCTGGTTTTTGCTGGATAGTGTCCCGGAATATGATTTACCGGAAGAAGGGGTGAAGGTTGATGTTTACGTGAATGAGACTTTCCGGGGAACCATGCAGCGATCCGACGATCCGGCCGATAGCACGGCATATAAAGGGCAGTTCAGACTACCGGGTTGTCACGTGCAGGCTGGTGACAAAGTACGGCTTGAAGCTCAGGCTCCGGGATTTGATCCGGTAAAGGGGGAAACCATTATTCCTTCTAAAACAGATATATTATCACTCGATACAGCCAGTGTGATTACCTCTGATTATAGTTCGGCGCGTACGCGGATATATCTGACGTTGAAAGATGATCCTTCTGTCCGGAATTATTACCGGTTGGTGGTGGAACGTCTGGTCGAGTATCGTAAAGGGGATAAGGTGATGTGGGTAAGTTCATTTAACGATAATTGGGGAGACTCTGTAATTTCCGGTGACAGTGTAGAGGTCGTAATTGTATCTTATGACTTCAGGCTGGTTTATGATGATCCTGCATTTCAGCAAGGCATTCCATCTCCCGCTCTGGAGGAGTATGACGGGACTTATTGCCGGGGTGTTTTATCCGATGAGATGTTTGATGGAAAAGAGTACACGTTGACCAGTTCCTTTTTCCCGGAAAGTTCTTTTAAGAATGATTCGATAGATGTTATTGTACATTATGATATCCATCTGATGTCTATTTCGGAAGCTTATTATAACTACTTGAAAAAGATTCGCGGTTTCTCTATCTCTTTAGGAGATGCTTTTCTGGATGGTTTGCTGGAACCGACTGCCGTTTATTCAAACGTAACCGACGGTTTCGGAGTAGTGACAGGTTATCAGATTTCCACACGCCGCCTTACAATGCCTTTCGGTGATCGGACGCACGTGTGGTACTAGGTTGTATCCATCTGATTGAGATTTTTTAGATCTTCGAACTATGTAATTTTTTATAGATCTCGATACGGGCTTCTCTCTCTGCCTGTGTCAGACTGGCCGGCAATTCAATAGTTGTTCGCGGACCTACTGAAACGAGTATTACCTCGCCAATGCTTTTTTTATACTCTTTCAGTGAATTTTCAATTAATTGATTGGCCTGATTCCTGTCTGACCGCATGTTGATTTCCCTTTTCATACATTTGTCTATTTAATATTAAGTGATATCGTCTTCCGGATTTTTATTCTCCGGTTCGTTCTCCAAAGATATATTGATTGCATTCATTCCCTTCAAACCACGTTCCAGGTCGAATGTAACAATATCACCTTCTTCAACCTTTGAAAGTAAATTGTTTACGTGGAAAAAGTATCTTTCACCTCTTACCAGTTCTTTGATAAAACCGAATCCTTTGGATGTATTGAAGAAATCGACTTTACCTTTTAAAACGACCGGTTCCTCTTTTTCCTTTTTAGGTACCGAGATCAGTATTTCTTCCTGGTTGATCTCTTCTTTTTTGATATTTTCCGCGGGCGGGGTTGAAGTAATTACTCCATTCTCATCGACATAAGCAATCATATCCTCGAAACTGCTTGCCTTGCCGGATAACTTCTTTTCTTCTTTTTTCTTTTGCTTTTCTGCTCGTTTAGCGAGTCTTTTTTTTTCATTTTCACGTTTGTCAACTGTCATTGATCTTGCCATATAACTTTTTTTATAAGATAAATACTAAGTGGAGTGAGGAGTATAATTAAAGGAGAGACCTGCTTAAAATGATAAGGAGAACTGTGCAATAATGATTTATATCTCTAACTCTTCTACAAAGATAAGCAAAAAAGGGGAATATTCCTAGGTTTAATTTTTTTTGTCTTACCTGATAGGGGTATTTCCGGAAAATCTGTCTTAAAAACAGATATCAACAAATAACAAGATGAAGAAAGTATACCCTGCAAAACAATTTGCCCGTGTTACCTTGGTAGTAATGATGATGATTTTTAGTTTGTCCGGCCTTCAGGCACAGACAAATAGAGTGGATGAAACACGGATGGTTACGTTGAACATGCAAAAGGCCTCTGTCCGGGAAATCCTGGACGAAATCCAGAAGCAAACCGGAGTAACCTTTTCTTACGAATCATCTTTGTTGAGTGGACTTCAGAAAACAACGTTCCGTGCGGATGATGAAGCACTGACGGATTGCCTGACGCGTTTGTTCGCGAATCTTCCGGTAGTGTACAAGATGACAGGAAACGTAGTGGTTCTGAAGCGTAAACCCAAGCAGGTAACGGTCAGTGGTTTTGTGCGTGATAAAAGATCCGCCGAATCTCTGATCGGGGCCTCGGTTTATGAAGCCCATAGTCGTGTGGGAACAGCTTCCAATAATTTTGGTTTTTTCAGTTTGACATTGCCACCAGGGGATATTACAATTCGTTCTTCTTATATTGGTTATACCAGTCATCAGCATATTCTTAACGGACTTGAGCGCGATACAGTGCTTGCTATCGAACTGGAGCCTTCGGCTTCGTTGGAGGAAGTTGTCATAACCGGACAAAGTAATGATAAGCAATCTGTGCTAAGTACCCAGATGGGAGCGTTGGAAATTAATCAGCAAACGATCCGCTCTACTCCCGTAATGTTTGGGGAGGCTGATATTATCAAGACTTTGCAGTTGACGCCAGGCGTGTCGGCCGGTACGGAAGGAACGGCAGGAATGTATGTCCGTGGCGGTAATGTGGATGAAAACTTATTCCTGATCGATGGTAACCCGGTGTATCAGATCAATCATATCGGCGGTATCTTCTCGGCATTTAATCCGGAAGCGATCAGCGGTATGGATTTCTTCAAATCCGGTTTCCCCTCGCGTTATGGCGGACGACTTTCGTCTGTAGTGGATGTGCATACAAAAGAGGGTAATATGAAGGAATATCACGGTAGTGCTTCAATTGGCTTGATTTCCGGTAATCTAAATTTCGAAGGGCCTATCATAAAAGACCGTACTTCTTTTAATATAGGTTTGCGGCGTACCTGGCTGGATGTACTTTCAGCTCCGGCTGTAGCTATCGCCAATAAGATAACGAAGAAGGATGGAACACGTCTGCGGGCCCGTTACGCTTTTCATGATCTGAACCTGAAGGTGAATCATATATTTAACGACCGTAGCCGCATGTATCTGAGTCTTTACAATGGTAATGATGTGTTGAAAGGAGGAAGTACAGATTTCCCGGATCAAGATAGTGACAATAATTATAATTATGATTCCGATGTATCCCTCCGTTGGGGGAATATCATGGCTACTGCCGGTTGGACTTATGTGTTTAATAACCGTTTGTTTGGTAAAGTGTCAGGAGTTTTTACCCGTTATCATTCCAGATTGAGGAATACAGAACACGATGTGGTAGGAAACGAAGGAGATGAGGATTATTCTGATTCGTTCAGGGAGAATGAAACAAATACGGGTATTACGGATTTTGGGTTGCGCACTTCATTCGATTATCTGCCGGCATCTGCTCATCATATCCGTTTTGGAGGTGATTATCTGGTACACCGTTTTCATCCGGAATACAATCGTTCGGTAGCTTATGAAAAGAATGAAGAAACATCAGTCGAGATAGGACAGGAATTTGCAAACGATTTGTTGTGGGGGCATGAAGCTGGAGTCTATGCCGAAGATGACTGGACATTATCGTCTGCTGTAAGATTGAATGCCGGTTTGCGTTTCAGTCTTTTCAATGTACAGGGAAAGACTTATACCGGACTGGAACCGCGGGTATCTCTTCGTTGGTTGCTGGATGATAATCTGAGTTTTAAAGCTTCTTATTCCCGAATGAATCAATATGTACATCTGATTAGTAATAGTTTTATCAGTTTACCGACCGATGCCTGGATGCCGGTTACACGAAAATTGAAACCGCTGATAAGTGACCAGGTCTCTGCCGGTTTCTACTACAATCTTAATAAAGAATATAATTTCTCTGTCGAAGGATATTATAAAACATTGGATAATCTGTTGGAATATCGTGACGGACATACCTTTACTCCTTCCTTTGTCAATTGGGAAGACAAACTGACGGCTGGTGAGGGACGTTCTTATGGAGCAGAATTTATGGTGCGTAAAGAAACCGGTCGTACGACGGGTTGGGTGGGTTATGGTCTGTCCTGGTCCGACCGTCAGTTTGACGAACTGAATCAGGGAGCACGTTATCCGGCTCGTTTTGATAACCGGCATAAATTGAATATAGTGGTGATGCATAAGATATCTCCTAAAGTCGAACTTTCTGCAGCCTGGTCGTATGCTTCCGGAAACCATGTGACGTTATCTTTGGAAAACTATTATGAAAATGGAACAGGTTCTCCAACGAATAATGATAACCGTTATATGGGTGCAAGCGAGTCAATCGATTATTACGAAGGACGAAATAATTATCAGTTGCCAGCCTATCATCGACTCGATTTAGGAATCAAGATATATCGTCCTAAAAAGAAAGGGCGGATGGGTATCTGGACAGTTAGCATATATAATGTCTATTCCCGCATGAATCCTTTTATGATTTATAAAAGTGATAAGACGGTTCCTGATCCAGGCAGTTCTTACGGTAAGAATGTACCGGTCTTTAAAACTATTGGAATAATGCCTATAATTCCTTCTATTTCTTATACCTATAAATTTTAATGATTATGAGTATGCATATGAAACATATATTTCTTTTAGCTCTTCTTTTATTAGTTACTTCCTGTATGAAAGAGATTGATCTGGAGCATTTACGTCCGGAGCCTAAGCTTGTATTGAACTGTGTCATTATACAGGACAAACCGATAATTGCTTCCTTGTCACGTACTTGGTTTTACACGGAGGGCGGAGTTAACCTTCTTATGGAAAACGCGGATGTCAAGTTATACGTAAATGACCGTTTTGTAGAACAGTTATCATTTAATCTAAATGCGTATAATTATAATACATTTGGAGGCTATGTGGCTACTTATGTCCCGGTTGTCGGAGATAAAATACGTATTGAAGCGAAAATGGATGGGTATAAACCGGTTATGGCAGAAGATGTAATACCGGGTCCTCCTACATTACTTAATTTTGCAGTGGAAAATTATTATAATCAGAATCCTTATTATAGCTATTTTCAGGAACGTTTGAAAGTTACATTCCGGGATGATCCCTCTGCTGGAAACTGCTATCTTATTCGTTTTACCAGAGGCTATCCGGAGTATGATTATGTGGGGGACGACTGGGAGAAAACGGAGGTTTACAAGGGGTCTTATAAATGGTATTCGCAGTATGTTGATTTTGCTTCTGAACCGATATTTGCAAATAAAATTACTATTCTGGATAAAGTAATGGGAAATGACTGGTTGTCTGGCGGGCAAGGACGGCCTTTTTCGGATGAATTGTTTAACGGGAAGGAGTATACAATGAAGTTGGATAATGGTTATTCTTATTCATCTGAAAGTTCTGAGCCTATTATGCCGGATTCAATGAGGGTTTATCTATACGCTATATCTGAATCTTATTATAAATATATGTTAGCTTTGGCTTCCTTACAAGACGAATCATTGAATAACGACCTTGCGGATATTGGTCTTGCCGAACCGGTTCGTGTATTCAATAATATCGAGGGAGGAGTAGGCATATTGGGAACAGCTTGTGTGGATAGTCTCACTGTTGCTATTCCCAATAAAGTTTTGCCGGATAATGATTAGAGATCAGCGTTCCTTAATTTCAACTTTTGACACATCATTTTGTATTGTTTATTCTTGTCAATCAGCTCGTTGATCTTTGCCACGGAAGTGGCAGAACGCAGACCGTCTTCCGGGGTATTCATACAATAATCAACCAGTATTTCTACAGTAGAAACTGCTACATGCATCCGGGTGTCGCTGGATGCATAATATATAAATATCTTTCCATCTTCATCGGCAATCCATCCGTTGGAAAATAGCACATTCGACACATCCCCGATCCGTTCTCCCCCCCACGGAGCGAGGAAGTAGCCTCCAGGCTGTGCGATGACTTTGGTCGGATCTTCCAGCGATGTCATGTATAGATAAAGTACATAGCGCAATCCGGCAGCACATCCCCTGACTCCGTGGGCCAGATGTAACCAGCCCGCCGGAGTCTTGATAGGATGTGGTCCCTCCCCATTCTTGACCTCTTTGATTGTATGATAGTGGCGTTTGTCTATAATTTGTTCAGAGAGAATAGACGCGTTTGTTATATCATCGATCAGGCTCCAGCCTATGCCGCCACCGCTACCGGCATCGATAAAGCCATCCTGCGGACGGGTATATAATGCATATTTCCCATTCACGAATTCCGGATGCAGCACAACATTGCGTTGCTGGCTTTTCGATTTCAGATCGGGTAACCTTTCCCAGTCGATCAAATTTTTGGTACGGACAATCCCGGCTTTGGCCACAGCCGAAGACAGATCACCCGGGGCAGCTGTCCGGTCATGCCGTTCACTGCAAAAGATACCGTATATCCACCCGTCTTCATGTGCCGTCAGGCGCATATCATACACGTTGGTTTCTTCCGGGTCGATATCCGGCAGATTGACCGGACGTTCCCAAAACCGAAAGTTATCTACCCCGTTCGGACTCTCGGCAATGGCGAAGAACGATTTGCGGTCGAATCCCTCTACGCGTACCATCAGCAGGTATTTACCGTTCCATTTGATGGCACCTGAATTCATACAGGCATTTACCCCGATGCGTTCCAGGCAATACGGGTTGGTTTCCGGATTCAGGTCGTAACGCCATTCGAGCGGCACATGTGATGCTGTAACGACAGGGTTTTTATAACGTGTAGCGATGCTGTGGGGAGCATCCAGAGGGACATTCTCTGCAGATAGAAGCATTTCATGTTGTATCTGCAACTTTTCGATCGTATCTGAGAAATTGATTTCCATTATCGTATTGTTCTTTATTTATCTATGTAATTTACCGGTATGCGGCAATGTGTTCTGTTCTATTCGATCTCCGGACGGTCGCCTTCGCCACCATCGCCGGGAGTCGTATCTTCCGTTTCGGGCGAAAGTTCGATCCATTCCAGTTCGTCGCTGTCCACCAGGGCACGACTGTAATTACCGCCTGCCATTTTCGTACGTTCGGGAATAAATTCAACGCGGACGGCTTTTACCTGTTTGGCGAAGTTGAAATCCTTGATATCTTTTACGCCTACCGTGTTAAGGGTGTAGCGGAAATAGCCCAATCCTTTGATATGAACGCTCTTGCCTTGTGCCATACGAGTGTGCATCACACCGGCGATATCGCCAAGTACGGCCTGAACGTCCGAGTTGCTGACTGTGGAGATTTTCGCCAAGTCTTTGGCAATCGTTTCCGTTTCTACTGGCTTCCCTTGCACGATGGCGCGAGGGTAATGCACTTTTTGTTTTGAGTTGTACGCTTTCTTGTAGAATGGCATAGCTTTTTGTTTTTTAATTAATAAATATGTTAATTTCTCGATACGCCGTATTGACGCGCTCAATACGTCATATTGACGTCCTCAATACGGCGTATTGAGAATGGCAGTTCGGAATAATGTTTTAAAGACCTTCGGGATAGAGGGAGATGCGGTTGGCACGGTGGAAAGCCGGAGAGCCGGTAGACTGGACTTCAGCTTCAAATACTATTTCTCCCGTCTTCGGATTTATTTCTATGATATGACCACCATAACCATTACTTAATTGATTGTTTATACCAGGACAGAACAATCGATTGTCGGTTTGTTCTAAATATTGAACTCCTGAGACTTGAGTAGAGAAACAATTTTTACCTCGTTCTTTACCATATTCCCATACTTGACGTATAGTCATTGCTTGTTCGTCAATTTCATATTCCACGGCACGACTGTATCTTTCTGCGTCTTTAAAATTAAAAAGACGGCTGTAACCGTTATCGAAAAACATCACGTGCCCGTTAGGCATTTCTACTGGGCAATGAATACCCCATCCCCAGCTGAAATCTGGATGATCTTTTTTTCCGTTCAATACATCAGGGTCTGTAATGGGGTTCCCATTACGGTCTAAAGGAGTCAACAAATATTTTTCGAATTGTTTTTTCCATGCGTTATGCGGGGATACAATCCATTTTAGTGATCCGGAACGTGTGAATTTAACAAGTCCTTGCCAACGAGAGGTACAAAGAATGGAACCATCTGCAGTTTCTTTTACACCGTTATTGTGGCACCAGTTACTTTTTGACTGTGCAAAAGTATTAGCTTCGTAACCATCAGGAATTATGGAGAAAACAATTCGAGAGGAGTCTAATACTTGTGCTAAGTCCCATATTTTACTTATACTTCCCGAATGTGGGTCTAACTCGGCGATATGATCTAGGATTCGTACGTTACTGTTGTCTGCAGTTTTAGCATCAACCTTTGTTGCTGCTATTAATATTTTTTTATCAGAAGTCTCAAACACTTCATGGTGGAATGTAAATCCGAAGTTATTTGTTTTCCAACTATTAATAAGTTCTCCTAAAAGATTTACTTCTACAATCTGTCTGTTGTTAATATCTCCGGCGACATAATTACCGTTTTTCATCCGATGCAGACCGCAGTGCATTCCGATATGTTTTAATTCCGGATGATTATGCCAGTCAAGAATCCAACGGATATTACCATCGGCATCAAACATATAAGGGACTGAAGTATCTTCATCTGATTCACCAGGCGAACTAACTAATGTCATGCCCGGTTCCATTTTGTTTATATCCGCTTTTACTATATTTAAATTCTTAGGAAGAAAAATATCTTTTAAACTGTTGGTTTTTATTTGTATGGTGGAAGATTTCCGTTCATTACCTTGCTTATCGGTATAAGTCAACGTAACCTGGTTATTATATGAAGGATATAAACCGAGAATCGTTATAGACTGGCTTTTTTCTATATTGCTGAAAAAGTAATTGACATTTGGAACTAATGAATTTTCTTTGCTATGGACTGTTACTTTTATACGTCCTAAAGCTGGTAAGTTCATTAAAACTTTGGCTGCAAGAGGATTATATCCGGATGGATTAACTTCTATGTTTGTAATTAAAGATTCAAGTGAAGTTCCGAGAGATGGTATGATATAGCTGGTTCCATCAACAAATGTGATTGTCGATTTCCAGGTATCTGAATTCGTTGTGATATTATCAATAAGGTTTTTTGTTATTTTCACAGATTCGTTTTCAAAATTCAACAAATAATTCTCACCATCATCAGTAATTTCTATCAATAACTTACCCTCGTCTACATGAGATTGAAGACTTTGGAAGGCTAGTGAACAGGAGGGAATATCTTCATCATTACAAGATGTCATTCCTATTGTGAGTAATAGTGATAATGAGAATAAATATGTTTTAAAATTCTTCATGTGATTAGTTGTTTAAAAGAGGCAGTATCAAATTACTGCCTCTTTTGAGTTGAAAATGTATGTTTACTGCCAGTCAGCTTTTTGTGTCATGTTTATGTTCGCATCCACTTCACTTTGTGGTATGGGATAGTACATATGCTTTTTCTGGAAGTTTTCGCAATTTTGTGTGCCTTCGATTCTTCCGGTATATGTATAACCAGTAATAACATCTTTGCCATTCTCATCTTTTCCCCAAGTAAGATCCCAGATTTTTGAATCGCTTTTACGTTTTACTAAGACTTGCTTTAATTCTTCGTAACTATACCAACGAACTAAGTCATCCCATCTGATATTTTCACCTGCAAACTCTAACATTTTCTGATTTTGGAGTTCCTTCATGATTTCATCTTGGCTGCCTAATTGTTTTTCAGGTAGTCCAGCACGTACACGGATTCGGTTGATATCCTTCATTGCATTGGCGTTGTCTCCAGTCTCAAGACAAGCCTCTGCATGTAAGAAAAGAACTTCGGCAAAACGCATAATACGGAAGTTGGTAATACGTCCGGAATTATTATTATACATCGTACAACCACTTTTATTCCACCAAGGAGTCAGTTTTTTCATCAAGAAACGACCTTCCTTCCCTTCGATATCTGGATAAGCAGGACTTTGCCCTAAAGTCATTCTATATTTGTCGGAACCATCTGGTTGAGTTGTCTGATTGAATATTTCATCGAATTCGAAACCGTCAAAGAACGTTTCATCTTCTTTCACGTCCCCGTAATCAGAGTATTTGAAGAAACAAGTAGTGTATAAACGTTTATCCCATTTCGTATCGGCTCCGGAAGGACGAGGTTCAGATATGAATTGTTTGATGAGGAATGGCGAAGGTTGCATTTTATACCAACCTCCACCTGCATTTTGTCCTGTAGCACCATCTCCGTTTAAAGAGGGACCAAAATAGTGTCCGATAACGCTTCCCATGAAAGAGTTTGCACTTGTACTGTTACCCCATGCATCTCCTGCATCACCTGATGCCTCATAATTTATTTCCCAAATAGATTCTTGGTTGAATTCGCTATCATCACGGAAGTTATCTTCATAATCTGCCATCAAATCATATCCATAACCATTCATTAAAGTTTCGAATTCTGTTTTGGCTGCAGCATAATCTTTTTTCCAAATATAAGCTTTTCCTAACATGGCGATTGCTGCACCTTGCGTTACTCGTCCGGCTTCATCGGTTGGACGTTCTTTAGGTAAACGATTCTTGGCTTCTTTGAAATCGGCAATGGCTTGGTCAAGTACAGCATCCGCTGTTGATAAGCCTGGAGCTTCCATTTCGGCTGATTGCGGCAATGTTCTGATGACACCTTCATTGAAATCCGTACGTACACGGAAATACCAGAATCCTCTCATAAAATAAGCTTCACCTAAAAGCTGATTTAATTTATCCTGATCCATTTCTGCATTTGGGGCATTATACAAAAATTCATTTGCAAGTTGAATACCTGTATAAAGGTTTCCCCATGTTGAAGCCGAGTTCGGTGTATTGGTGAAGGATAATATTTCCCAAATAGATTTTTCTTCTCCTCGGGTAGGATACAAATCATCTGATCGCATTTGATAATGCAATTGGCCTTCATAACCTCCGTAATATCCGTATGACATACGGCGTACCGGATTATAGACTGCTGACAGTCCTTTCATTACGTTTGCTTCATTAATCCAAAATGTACTGGGTGTTTGTTCATTCGGATTAATCTCTTCCAGGAAACTGTCGCTACAGGAAGATAGTAGCAGGGGGGCAAAAGCCAACGATATAATGTATTTTTTTAGATTTGTTTTCATATATCTATGTGCTATTTTATTATTAGAAATTAACTTGTAAACCGAAAGTCATTGTACGTGCTGAAGGGTAACGACCGTCATCGCAACCACGTGTCAATACACCCGATCCACCCGATGTTCCTGCACCGTCAGCATCAACAGTACCCAAGTCGGGAGTGTATCCTTTGTAGCTTGTGATTGTAAACAGATTTTCCATTGCTGTGTAAATACGGACGTTTTGCAATTTAGCTTTGTTAACCCATGCTTTAGGTAATGTGTAACCGACTTCCAGTGTTTTCAAACGGAAGAATGAACCGCTTTCTAACCAACGATCAATATATGCCCAGTTTGTTCCGTTGTCATCTGTTCCTTTTACATAACGTGGTATATCTGTATTTCGGTTGTTTTCAGTCCAACTATTAAGACGTTCTGCATATTGATTACCTGTTACTTCATTGTATACTGTCGTATAATATTGTGCATTATAAATCTTATGTCCTAAACTACTATCGAAGAACAGATTGGCATCAAGTCCTCTCCATTCTGCCCCCAGATTCAGGCCTAAGGTTACTTTTGGAAAAGAGCTGCCACAATCTTGACGGTCTAAATCATTGATTTGTCCATCACCATTGTAATCTACAAATTTCAAATCGCCAGGTTGTGCTTTCGGCTGAATCATATTTCCGTTTTTATCCACATAGGCTCTAATTTCTTCTTCACTTTGGAAAATACCGTCTGATTTGATTAAGTTAAAGAATCCGATGGGATAACCGGTTTTTGCATAAGTAATAGCACCTTTACCGTGAGGATTAAATCCTGTCCATTCATCACGATCTCCATTAACTTTTGTCAATTCGTTTTTGAGGAATGTGGCATTGGCTCCGATATGATAATAAACTTCTCCAACATTATTGCGATGGTTGATTACTAATTCGAGACCTTTATTTTCTACAGTACCTGCATTTAAAGTTGGGCTTCCGGATAACCCAAAACTACCGGGCTGAGGCATTCCTAATAACATATCTTCTGTCTTTTGTATGAAATAGTCAGCTCCGATCGTCAACTTGCTATTCCATAACGCCATATCCAAACCGATATTAAATGTTTTTGTTTTTTCCCAAGTTACAGTAGAAAGAGAAGTCCATTTTTCTCCGGTAATAGCACCTTCCCAAAGGCTAGATCCTTGTATATTATTCAAGCCGGAAGTAACGGTTGATTGGGTTGCATAATTTCCAATGCCATTCAAATTACCTAATACACCATAACTGGCACGAACTTTCAATTCATTCATTACTTCTTTAGCTTGTTCAAAAAAATCTTCGTTCATAACGTTCCATCCGGCAGATACAGAAGGGAATGTACCCCAACGGTGTCCATCTGCAAATTTGGAAGAACCGTCCCGACGAATAGAAGCTGATAACATATATCGATCAGCGTATGAATACATGGCACGTCCGAACATGGAGATCATCGTGTTAGCCCAAGCATCTCCACTGGTGGTTTGATTTGCTACGGAACCTGCACCAATTACATATAAACCTTCGGGTAATCCACTACGTCCTGCACCGAAACCTCGGGAGTTATTACGTTGTGCAGAATAACCAGCTAAAACGGATACAGAGTGATCTCCAAATATATTGTCGTAATGAAGTGTATTTTCTATCAACCAATCATTTTCCCAAGAAGTACTTTCATTTAATTTGTAATCCGGATTTTTTGATGTTTCACTAAATTCATAAGGAACTACATATGAATAATTGCGACGCGTATATTTATTAATACCTACGTTGAATTTATATTTCAATCCTTTTAATCCCAAATCGACTTCTGTGTATCCATTCAACAATATGTCCATTCCATGTTTTTGATAATCATGAGCTTCGGCCCAGCCTACAGGATTATCACCACGTGTCCAAGAAGGAGCGTATGCCCATTCTCCGGATTTATCGTATGGAGCCCATTGAGGAACTGCTGTTAATGCAGAAGTATAGGAGACATCTTCATAATCTTTTTTCCAGAATTTCATCATGAGTGTAGATCCTATGCGAACGTGGTTGTTGAACAAAGAAAATGTATTTTTGGCTCGTATGTTCCAAGCTTCATAACCTGTAGTCTTAACAATACCATCTTGATTTAAATAACTACCAGAGACATTGTAAGTTGCTGTTTTATTTCCTCCAGAAACATTTAAGCCGACTTTGCTAACTAGGGCAGTACTGTATAATTCTTTCTGCCAGTCTGTTCCTTTACCGCCATTCCAATTCAACAAACCTTCTGCGGTAGTATAACCTGTTGTTTTTGCGAAATCACGTAACTCGTTACCATCCATGACATCAATATATTTGGAAACGGTTTGTACTCCGGTATAAGCATCAACAGATACACGCGTCGGGCTTTCTAAATGTCCTCCTTTTGTCGTAATTAATATAACGCCATTTGCTGCACGTGAACCATAGATGGCTGCAGCTGATGCATCTTTTAATACTTCTATGGATTGAATGTCTGAAGGATCTACCATATTAATGTCTCCATAAACACCGTCAATAACATATAGAGGGGAGGTTGAACTTAAAGAACTGACACCACGAATGTTAATGTTCATACCTTCTCCTGGTTGGCCATTTGATGTAGATACATTTACACCTGCAATACGTCCTTGCAATGCGGAAGTGGCACTACGAGCCACATTGGCTTGTAATTCTTTACCAGATACGGAAGATACAGCTCCTGTCAAATGACTTTTCTTCACCGTACCATAACCAATAACGACGACTTCGTCTAATTGTTCTCCGTCAGCCATTGTGATATCAATTATGCTTTTGTTGCCAACTGTAACGGATGAATGTTGCATACCTACGTAAGAAAATTCCAGGACCTGTCCTGGGTTGACATTGATGGTGTAATTCCCATCAATGTCAGTTGTTGTACCTATTGTGGTTCCTTTTACAACAACTGTTGCTCCGATGACTGGGTTGTTCTCCGCGTCTTTTACCGTACCTTTTACGGTAACTGCCTGTTGCGCCCAACTGGATACCGCAAAGGCTCCTAGTAATAGAGAAAAAGCTAGTTTTCTGTTCATAAATGAAATATTTAAATGATAAAATCTGATTGTTTATGTGATTTAGGTTGTTATTTTTTGATGATCTTGGCTGTCTCTATACCATTTGTTTTTTCAACTTGAATGTAATAGATACCGTTTTTACAGTTGGAAAGATCAAACTGTGCTTCTGTACAATTACCATTGTATGATCTTGTTTTTACAAGGTCACCCATTGTTCCGACAATTTTTACAGATTTTATGGCTGAATCATCTGTTGATTTGACGGTTACATCTGATGTTACTACCGTAGGAGAAACTGCGATCTTATTTCTTTCAGTACGACTGAATAAATAACTATAAGAAATGCCGTCTGTTTTAGTTCCATTGTAATAAAGGAATAATCTAACAGGTTGATAAAGATCTGGAAAATTTGCATTTTCTCGATTGTCATACCATTCATTACCAAAATGGAAGATAACATCTATAGTTTCATTTGCCGGAATTGTGAAAGAAGAAATAGCTGTGTATGATTCTTTTGTGATACTGAGTACGTTGTATAGGTTTTTTGTACCGTAATTTATTTCGAATGATTCACTATTGAGCGTTATTGCTTTATTTGTTTTATTTTTGATAGAGAATTTTACGTTCAAATTGTGAGTAAACATAAAATAATATTTACCGGTATATGGTCTGTACTGCATGATGTCTTCATATGGACCATCGTAGTATTTGGATACTTCTATTGGTTGTACATATATACTTTGAGCAGTCTGATCTGGGATAGGTTCAGGATCAGGATCAGGATCAGGCTTTGGCTCTGGTTCTTTTGCAATAATAGTTTTACTTACATAAGAACCATTGCTTAAACGTGCAGATAAAGTATAAGTTCCTATTGCCTGTTTCCTTCCTAACTCAATAGTAGTATTTGTATAACCAATCCGATAAAAATCTGATGGATAATCCCAAGATGCCGTTAAACCAGATGGTAATGCGCTACCATTGTCAGTAACTATTTTGTATGTGGCAAATGTTGTTAATGTCTCCGGTCCGTCAATCTTATAACTGACAGCCTTTGCACTTGTTCCCGCTAATAAAGCGACAACCAGTAAAATTGTTTGTGTAAAAAACTTTTTCATGATCTTATAAATTTAAAGTTATTCAACGTTTCCTGTAAAGGTTACAACGCTCTTTGCCGGAAGAGTTATCATATATGTATTACCTATTGGTTGAATAGTTTCCAAGGCTTCCCATTTGTGGGTGGCATCAGTCAGGTAACCGGCAAGCGGGCTAGCTGTTTGGTTGTTGTCTAATGCCAGGTCGATAGTCGTTTCTGTGTCGTTGGTATTGATGGCTACAATCGTAAAGTTATTGCCTTTTTTATAACCGGATACCATATAGCCTTGGTCGGAGTTGTATTCGGCTGAGATGCGGGTACTACCTACAGGAATATAGCGTGTAAAGTTTCCGAAAGTCTCATAACGTTTACCGGTTTCGTAGTCCGTACGATTTTTAGAGATATAAATTAACCCTTCATTAGTACCACTGTCGGGTAGGGCTCCTGCCCACCAGATAATCGAACTTACATTGGCTTCACAAAGGTAACGGTGGAATTTAACTGCCCAGTTAAGTCCATCTTCAATGGAAGTGCTGTATGAATTATGCGGGTCGCTGATTTCAGTTAACCATACCGGTATATTTTTTGATTCAGCCTTCGTAAACGGTTCGATACCCGGATCTTTTTTCGTTACCGGATCTACATAACCGTGTCCGGCTGCGATGATCGGGTAATTGGTAATGCGGGTATTGACATTTAAAATATCACGTACATAATTTTTACTACCCATGATAAAACCTAAAATACCTGTCCATTGTGCATTTTCACCGAAGATAATTTTCACATCCGGATGATTAGCGGCAAATGTCGGCCCCATGTTGTTAACAATGAATCGTCCCAAGGTAGTTGTTCCCGGTAACCAGAGACAAGAACTCCAGGGAGCTGCATATTCCGGTTCATTGGCTGGTGATATGGCATAAGGTTTCAAACCTACTGAACTGTAAGCATCACAAAATGCTGACAGATAATCGGCAAATTTTTGATAGTAAGCAGATTTTAAATTTCCTTCCGAATCACTGCCGTTACTTTTCATATAGGCAGGCGGACTCCAGACGGAATAAACGAATTTATCGACGTCATATAATGCTTTGACACGTTGGTTGATCCATAACTGGCCTTTGCGTTGGGCTATTTCTTCTGCTGCTTCATTCCCGTCGGCGCTGTAGTCGATATCGAAGAATGGATCGTCGAGCGGCATATCGATATCTTCATCCAAATGGAAAGAAGTATCTCCTTCGTTTTTCCAATAATGGGAATAGATTTCACCTCTTAATATATTCAGGTGCAATCCCTCTTTTCCGAACATCAGGTCTAATACAGTATCACGTTTTCGGTGTGCATACAGATAATCCGCCCATCCGGCTTGTGCTACACCGAAACCATCAATGTTTTGTTCTTCTGTATTCCAATGGAGTATTACGTCAGTATTTGCAACGGCTTTTGTCGCAATGGAGCCACCAGTTTTCTGGTCTACAATTTCGTTGTCAGTACAAGATCCTAGCAGGAAAAGACAAGCGAACAATCCTAAGGTTAAATTTCGATGTGTTTTCATAATGAATGGCATTAATGTTAATTCCCATTGCAAATGTATGGAATGACAGAATCCGAGAAGTGTCTTATTCTGTCAAAGTAGTGCGCTTTTCTGTCAATTTTATTAAAGCATAACTCTTATAAATATTTTATATTTACATAGATTAACAAAATTACTATCAAATAGGTACTTTATTAGTAAATATAAACATTATAAATGTAAATATGTGTATATCGAATTTTTAAGGGACTTATTGTATTAAAATGTTGTTTCTCTGCTGTTTATATGGTTTAGGAGTGTGCTGTAAGGTCAAAAGTGATTGCTCTATTCGGTCAATGGAATAAAGGAGGTTTTCAAATTACTATAACAACAAATCAGCGACCGATAATTATAGCCGCTGATTTGTTTATATGATAACTCGCATTCGTTGGTAGTTCTCACGGTATTCCTGTGGGGTAACACCTTTGAATTTCTTAAATACTTTGTAAAAATAGGATTGGCTGACAAAACCACACCGGGAAGCGATGTCCATGATGCATTCCTTTTCATTATTATTTAGTTCGCGCACAACAGAGTTGATGCGGTATTCCTGCAGGAAGTCTGTGAAATTACGATTTGTGTTCTTTTTGAGGAACCGGGAAAGTGTGGAAAGACTCATACCCATATATTGAGCCAGTTCGTCTATCGTTATAGGGTCGGCCAAATTCTTACTGATATAGTCGAGTATTTTTTTCATTTGGTAGTCTGCCTCCGTATATTGCGGAGATATGTTTTTAGATAAAACGCGTACATCTTCCGACAAAGAGAGCTCATGTAGGAGAATAAAGAATTTTATGACCGAATAGAATCCTTTTTCCGTAGATATCATTCGCATAATAGGCTGTATGCGGTTGATCTCGGCTTGTCCGAATGCCAATCCATGTTCTGCTTTTGCCATCATTTTCATGATTGAATCGAACTGGTTTTTCTGGAATGCAGGGTTAGAAAACAGGGAGGGATGAAACTGGAGAGTGATCTCATGGATGTCGTTCGAACGACAGTTTCCGTTCATCCAGGCATGTTTTAGTTCTGTATTGGTGATCAGTACAAGATCTTTTTCGCCGATAGTTTCTTCCGAGTCGCCGACAATACGCAAGGCTCCGCTTGCATTTTCTACAAAGTTGAGTTCCCAAACATTGTGGACATGTATAGGGAAAGTGAAAGAAGATTTTGTGCGTTCGAATAGTATGAAACTGTCCTTAATGGATAGAGGCGACTTTTCTCTGAAAACTTCTGTTATCATGGTATGTAATATTAATCCTAATGTGTGCAGTAAAAATAATAATAATTTTGTTTAAATCGAATAAAATCTCATTTAAAACGGCTTAAATCTCGTTTTAAATGAATTGAGACCTCGTTTTAAACAAGCCTTGAAGGGAGGTGGATTTTCCCTGTTATTAGGATATGCCATAGGAAAAAACTATATTTGTATTCATAAATCTTTAGGAGGTATTATCTATGACAAAGCGTTTAAAGGAAACAGAATTCGTTATTTTCTGTATTGAAAATGTCGCAAAAAAACTGAATAAAAGTGGATCGGAAGTTTATCAGGAGTTGAAGCGCTTGCATGCGATAGATGCGCTTTTGTATGCTTCATACGAAACATTGCACACTCAAAGTAAAGATTATATCGTGGATGAGGTGGTAAGAACCTTGAATGAATGGAAAGGGCAAGCCTCATGTTAGTGTATCATGGCTCAACGGTTAAGGTTACTCATCCTGTTGCTGCTGCATGTCGTCCTAACCTGGATTTTGGGCGTGGTTTTTATCTTACGGATATTCGGGAGCAGGCAGAAAAATGGGCTTGTCGGGCTGCTAACAGGGATAAACAACAGTGGCTTAATATTTATTCACTGGATATTGATAAAGTACGGGTGAATTATAATTGTTTGCAGTTTAATTCATACGATGACGGATGGCTTAACTTTATTATGGCATGTCGGAGAGGGGAAGATATCTGGAATAAATATGATTTTATAGAAGGAGGAATTGCCGATGATCGTGTGTTCAATACGATAGATTTGTATCAGCAAGAACTGATCTCTAAAGAAGAAGCATTAAAGCGTCTTTCTTTTGAACATCCTAATAATCAGATATGCGTAGTTAATCAATTCATTTTAGATCGCGAACTTCAATTTGTGGATGCTCTTTCATTGCGGTTGGATGAAGAGATCCATACGGGGGGTAGGGCGAATGAGAGCCTGTTGCAAATGAAGTTTGCCAGAATAGTAGATGAGCTAATGGACAGTTTACAGATCGATCGTTTACATGCCTTGGATATTTTTTATACCAGCGATACTTATCGGAATTTGATTAAAAAGAGAGGTGATCTACATTGTTTAAGTGATGCTTATTTAGTTGATGAACTGATCTTAGAAGTTGAAAGAAAACAATGTAATTAGCCTTCCTTCACATAAAAAGAAAGTATTATTTTATATCAAATTTTTCAACAGGCATTTTATTATAAATTTTTTGTATGGCCGTTGCTCCGAACAATACTGGACTGGAGGATAGCTCCGGAATATTGTATGATTTGAATGTATAATCGTAATGTTCCGGATCTTTTTGGGGTAAGACGAAAGGTTTTCCTGCTGTTCCGTCGGGAGAGATATAAGCAAAGTAGGGTTTGCCATATTGCCCGTCACCCCGTTTACTGGCAAAGACGAACCAACGGCTGTTCGACGACCAGCTATGATACGTATCTGATCGGTCGGAATTTATTGTAGGCAATGAATCGATTTGGCCGTTTTGTAAATCCATTAGTTTTAAGTCTGTTTCCCTGTGCCAGATGGGAAAAGTGCCGTAATCGGCAACCGAATAGAGCAGATAGCGACCATCGGGAGAGGCTTTCGGGAAGCAAACGGAAGCATGATGTTCTGCTGCATTCCAAAGTGTGTCGATATGGTTACCCCATTCTCCTTTTTCTGCATCGAAAGCGATGCGGCAAAGGGAATAGTGGAGTTGATGAAGGCTGTCCGGTAGTTCCACAGCCGGAGAGGCACAATAATATATCCAATTACCGTCGGCTGAGAAGGTAGGGAAAGTTTCGAATACCTCTTTTCGGGCTGTTTGAGGAGAGATAAGCATTTTGTTGTTGTCGAAATCGGCAATAACTAAGTCGGAAACTGTGTCATATACTTCCAAACGTTTGTTGTTCTGGGCATGATAAGCCGGAATGATGATATTGGAAGAGAAGACTCCATAGCGTCCCGATGGATGGAAATCTCCGTATACGGCACCGGAAACCATTTGGTCGTTTTTAAGTGATAGTTTGCGTAATACGCCGTTGCGGTTGAGGATTGTGCCGCCATTCTTTCCACGCAAATGAAACAGAGATAGATTGCCGCTTTGTTTTCCATAGATGTGACAGTTCATACAGTTGCCATCTACCAGATTGTTGTCGGCAATTACTTTTTCTTCAAACGTTTCGATGTTACGTTCACATAATTGGATGGTATTCCAGACTTCATACCCCGGTTCTATTAAGCGGTAACTTAAGAAACTGTCTAGTTTTTCGGAGACGACCTTCCAAGTGAATGTCGGGTATTGCAGCCATTTACCTTCAACCTTGGCTGTGATAGTGACAGTTAGTGTCTGTCCTTTTTCAGCTTCCAGCAAGTTTTTCCATTTACGGAGTGGAAAACAAACTTTCCGGTTTCCGTGGACGGTCAAACTTTCCTGTTGTCCGCTAACGGTTACCTGTAAAGCGGATACTTCGTTACGAAGCAGGAAGTTTAAAGGGGCAATGTTGTATGGAATGGTCACATTTGCGTAATCAGGGTAAATGGGAGCAGGTTCGCTCACTTCTGTCACCTGTTTGGGCTGGGAGGTACATGCTGTACATACCAGTAGCATTGTCAATCGAATAAGTCTCTTTATATTATAGATCATCTTTATTTCTTTTTATTGGTTTTGTGCAAAATGATAATAGAACCAGTAGGTTTTCCCGAATTTGCCGGTCAATGCTTGTGGGGTTCCTTTTGATTGTCGGTGTAAACGAGTATATTCTTTAAAATCTTGTACGACAGTAGGATCTACAATAGTCTCCTGTATTTCTTTGCCAGAAGCGTGGTGACGAACAAGATCAATCATCAATGCTTCGGCATATAACCGTTTGGGGGCTTTCCCCGGTTGTTTCGGGTAGTCTTCAATAAAAGCAGGCAAGTTTTTTGCCAACAGGTGCAGGCAAAGCAGGTAGTCGCGTGCCATTTCGTTTTCAGGGTTACTTGCAAGTAGGAGCCGGAGTGATTTGACCACATCGGTTGTGGAGGTACGTATCGTATCTGTTTTAGGAATAAATGCCCTTTTTTCTTTTAACCATCGTTTGACGGAGTCGCTTTCTTTTCCGGGGATTCTGTCTTTAGCCCATTGACTGTAAAATTTTGTTTTTGACAGAATGCGCAAGTATTTCATGGCGGCTTCTTCATCTCGGTTGATCAGGTTGATTTCTGCCAATCGCTTTACCATACGGCTACCTGTGTGATTAGGAGAAAAGATCATACCGAGTATCGTGGCATGTTCGGCCATCGTCATGTCACCTAAATGGAACCAGACTTCATTGGCATATAATGAAGAAAGGTAAGAAGAAGAGGAACTGATAGGTATGAACAGCCCTTCGGCTCCCGGTTGGTAATAATCCATCAGTCTGTCAGGCAGTTTGTTTTCGACGGCATTTGCTAAATTGTAATAATAACTGCAAGCACTTATGTGTTCTTCGGGGAAAGATAATTCACGGACTTTATCCCAATGTCCTGCCTCAGCTTCAATATCGAGTCCTATCAATCGTTCGTATAAAGGATTAGGGGTACCCCACCAGGAGGTGGCAGGATATTGACAGGCCTGGCTGTAGGTGAGCAAATAACTTTTACTGCATATTCCAGGTAAAACAATCGTTATGATGGCTGCCAGGCAACTCCATAGTCTATTCCTTTTGTATATTAGGGAAGAAATCAACACGAAAAGCAGAAAGATAAAAACTCCATACCCGAACAACCAATATCCTAAAACGATTTCGAAAAAAACGGCTCCGATGCGTAAAAATCTGTTCTTTATAGGATCATAGAGAAGAAATAAACCAATCCCACCAATTAAAGATATTGTGGAAGATAAAGGATAGAGCAATCCGCAAGAACGCATCACCTCCCAACTCATGATAGTGATAGCAGGAATGATGGCTAGCCAGCCGTTTGTCCATTTCCGAAATGCGGCATAACAGATCAGTCCCAATACAAGCATAATCCCCCCCATCAAAATGGAAGCCGTTACCGGAGTACGAAAGAATTGAGTCAGGTAATCACCGGTCAAACAAGATAATACGGCGGGTTTATTCAAATAAGAATATAAAACTTCTGAGGCATAGACAAAAAGTGTCGTCTGTTCTTTGTGAAGCAAATGATAAGGGCAGGTGTGCAAGTAAAAATAAAAACAGGCAATGCCTACCGGTATAAAGGTTAACCAACTGTATTTATTTGTTTTATTCATTTCTATAGATGTCTAATAAGTTGGAAAGTTGCCAAAATTGCTTTATGGTCGGTAGGCCATACTCCAAGCGGTTCAATAACCGGATCGACTGTTTCTTCTATAATGCGTTCACCACGAAGTATATCTCCTTTTGGTCCGATAATTGTTACATCAGTCAGGCTCAGTCCATTGAATGGTGAATACATGATAAAGTCAATACGGTCGCGATCATCGGCTTCCGGAGACCAGACCAGTTTTTTTAAGGCAATGTCCGGGCAATCTGCCGGGCAGGTAAATCCGGGATGAGTGACGGGATCCGGATATTTTTCGCGATAGGAGTCTTTATATCCTGCTTTTTCAAGCATAACGGACACATCCCAGGGAACAACCAGGCCATAATGGTCACGCATATCTTTAGTTGCTTCCGTCCAGTCCAGATGAGAAGGCTCGTTGAAGTCACCTCCCAGGATAACGATGCGACCTGCCGCCTTGTCTTTTTCTGCTTCTTTGATGAAACGGGCGATAGCATCGTCACGAACGGATGCACGGTTCAGTACCAGAATCGAGTCCAGATTTGTAACCGGTTCTATTTTATTCCAATTGTTACCGTCATATCCACGGGCATCATAGTAAGCGCAATTGCGGTAATCCAGATGGGCAGTGTATACGGCAAATTCCTGGTTCCCTTTTTTCGTTACCAGGCGATAGATGCTTCCCCGGTCGTCGTTCAAAGGATAAACGGTGCTGCTGTCGCTGATGGGATAGCGGCTTAATAATCCGGAATCTTCCGTGTAGAAGGAATAATATGTTTGTCCGCGTTTTTGGAGAGCTTCAACGATACGGTCGCAGAAACGTGTGTTGTGGTAATTTCGTACCTCGCTCAATGTAACGAAATCGGCATCGCTATGAACAATTTCATCTGCAACGGCATCAAATCCGTTTTCTACTACGGTTCCTTCCTGCCAGATATTAAACTGGAGAACTTTAAATGTTTCTGTTTTCTGACAGGACGAGAAGCAGAGAGTGATTATAAACAGTAGAACTGTTGTGAATAGACTTTTTTTCATGGTGTTTATGCTTTTTTGTTTAGCTCTGCGAAATTAATTAAATTTCGGATAAATTGGGGTGGATTTTTTTATTTATTAGTGTTACAACGGTTTTACAAGACTCTTTTGTTATCTTTGCAGCAGACAATCAAACACAGAACAGAGTATGGACGGTAAGAGAGTATTTGTCACCGGTGGTGCTAAGGGGATCGGTGCAGCTATTGTAACTGCATTTTGTAATGTGGGAGCAAGGGTCGCTTTTTGTGATACAGATGAAAAAGCGGCTTCGCGTCTTTGCGATCTATTACCTACTTTCGTCCAGTTCTTCCAGGCTGATGCAAGTGATCCGGAAGCTCTTCAAAAAGTTATCAACAGGCTTTTCAACATGTGGGGAGATATAGATGTGATTGTTAATAATGTGGGAATCAGTGAATTCTCTCCATTGGTCGAAACGAGTATTGAACAGTTCAATAAAGTGTTGTCAACAAACCTGCGACCGGTGTTTATAACTTCACGGGCATTGGCTATCCATCGGAATAATGAGGAAGGGAAACAGCGTTACGGTCGGATCATCAATATTGCCTCTACCCGTTATCTCCAAAGCGAACCCGGTTCGGAATGTTATGCAGCTTCCAAAGGGGGGATTGTTTCGTTGACACATGCACTTGCATTGTCTTTCAGTGATTATAATATTACTGTAAACAGTATCAGTCCGGGATGGATACAGAATGAAGACTACCGTTTGCTGAAACGGTCAGACCATAACCAACATCCGTCAGGACGTGTGGGGCGTCCTTCAGATATAGCAAGCGCCTGCCTTTTCCTGGCTGCCCCGGAAAATGATTTCATCAACGGCCAGAATATTGTAATAGACGGTGGGATGACTAAGAAGATGATTTATGAATAATCGGTACGTTAATTAATGCCTATCCTGATATTTTTGCCTTTAAACGCCGGATAGAACAGGAACTGTGGATCCATACGTTTGTTCCAGGGATTATATTCATAATTTACTCCGACACCGAAGCTGAAATTATCCTTTACTTTAAATTCAAAAGCACCTCCTACGCTTGTATGATTATAATAGGGATTCAGCAGCATATGAGGATTCGTACGTTCTCCTTTCTGATAGAAAGCATATTGCCCCCAACCTTTGACAGTCATCCAGTCGACCACCTCGATGCTGACAGTGGCGTTAACACCTCCCATAAAGTCAGGACTGTAGTTGAACGGCGTGAAGTAACGTCCGGCAAATGCACCTCCTGTAAGTGTCCACCGGTCCTGGTGCCATACTAATGATGAACTAACCCTTGTAAGTCCTCCTACTCCTGGCCAGGTAAATTGTTCTCCGACTGTCAGCAGACCGGTTGTTTCGCTGATCGGGGTAAAACTAGCCTCCTGAAAATCGAGTGCCATTGGAGATACGCGGCGTAGCATTGGAGTAAACGGATTAAAGAATGGGCGATAGGCGGCTGACAGAACCTGCATATCCATCGGACGTTGATCTTGAATTTCAGGGAAGTCCGGAGTGAATTCCCTGAGTTTCTTCTCCAACTCCGTCCTTAGAGAAGGAGTATATGTTTTATAGGAAAATTCAGGAATATTGAAATTGAATTTTTGAAACTTGGGAATAGCAATCATTTTCCCATCACCATTCAGAACATAGTCAAAAACAGACTGTGCGTGCCCACAGCATACACATGTCACTAGTGCTATAATTATAAAATATCCCCGCTTCATACACAACATCATTTTATTGACGCTAAGATAGATTATTTACTTAAAATAAGATATTTATTGATCTTGTTTTTACTTAAAATAGTAGAAAAACTACATATTAATTCTTGTAGGGGCTGCTAGCAGGAGAAAATATAGCATATCTTTGCCTTTAATAAGAAAAAGAAAGGAATGTTACGTATGAAAATTAAAAGTTATATACTGGTTATTTTATTTTCGCTGTCATTTGCAGCTTGCGAGAAAGAGGATAACAATGGACCAAAAACAGATAATGATGTGAATCTGTGGATAGAAAGGATTATGAGAGAAAACTATCTTTGGTATTCTGAACTTCCTGAAAAAAATAAGTTGAATTTTGATGCGGAACCGGAGGATTTCTTACTTTCTTTATTATCAGATAAAGACGGTAAAGACCTGCCCGAAGGCCATCATTATTATTCAACTCTGGAAAAGGCGGTAGCGACGAAAAGTATTTTTAATGATAGAGATTCGTATGGATTCGATTTCGCTACTTCCAATTTAAAAAGTGGGAATAACATTTATAAAATAGCTGTTGTCCTTTATGTCTTAAAGAACTCACCGGCCGAGGAAGCCGGGTTGAAACGTGGTGACTGGATTCTGGGTGTAAATGGGGCAGAAGGCACGATTCAAAATTATGATATATTGAGAGGCGGAGGCAGTGTGTCTCTTCAACTGGCACGATATGATGAGGATAGGGAGGTTATTATTCCGACCAGAGAAATAGCGTTGGGAGCATCCCGTGTTGTGGAAGATACCCCTTTTCTGAAAGATTCGGTTTATACTATCGGTAATAGTTGTATCGGTTATTTGATGTATAATCATTTTACTATCGGTCCGGATGGGCGTGACGATATGAGTTATAATCTTTACCTGCAACAATTATTTGAAAAGTTCAAAAGCCGGAATGTAAATGAGTTTGTGCTCGATTTACGGTATAATGGCGGTGGTGATGTGAGGTGTGCCCAGTTACTGGCCTCTTTACTTGCTCCTGAAAGTGTGTTGGGAGATACATTTTGTAAACTGGAATATAATGACAAAAACGAAAGTAAGAATAATGTGATACCTCTCCTGAAAACATCAGAGGTCCGATCTGGAAATCTCAACTTGAAACGGTTGTTCGTTTTGACAGGAAGCAATACTGCTTCATCTTCTGAACTTGTTATCAATTCTTTGAAGCCTTATCTGGGTAATAATGTTCGTCTGATCGGTGTACAAACTTTCGGTAAAACGGTAGGGATGAGTGTTTATGACGAATCGGAGAAATATGGTTGGATTTTTTCACCTGTTACATTCCGTAGTTATAATAAGGAAGGTAAGGCTGATTATGCAGATGGTTTTTCTCCTGATATAAGGATCAATGAGTTTAATTGGAACTTGGTAAGTTTTGGAGAAACGAATGAACCTTTGTTGGCAGAGGCTATCTACGAAATAACAGGTCGGTCTTCATTGAAATCGGTGCGTTCTGCTTCAAAGCCTGTTCCTTTGGATATTTCTTATTCTCCCCAACAGAGTATTAGAAATAATATGGTATTATATATCGAGTGATAATTATTTATTTTTATTTTTCTCCACTATAGCTGCAACATTAGGAGAGGCTTTTTCATCATACAGATAGAGAGTAATATTACCTATGGACGAACAGCTGTTAATTGCCGGATGCAAACGTGGGGAGTCATGGGCTCGTAAAGAAGTCTACGAGCTGTATGCTCCTGCCATGATGAGTGTGTGTATGCGGTATGTCAATAACAGGGAAACTGCTCGTGACTTGTTGCAGGACGGATTTATCAAGATATTCACAAAGATCGGAAGTTATACGGGATCCGGTGCGTTTCCCGGTTGGGTACGCAGGGTGTTCGTTACTACTGCTCTTGAATATCTCCGAAAAAATGATGCAATCCGGTTAAGCGTAAACTTTGATGACTGCGGGGATTTGGCTGATGAGGTCGATGTGTCGGCTTTAGACCGTTTGTCGGCAGATGACTTGCATGCTTGTATTGCCCGTTTGCCGAATGGCTACCGGACGGTGTTCAACCTCTATGCGATAGAGGGATATTCTCACAGTGAAATAGCAGAAATGCTACATATAAGCGAAGTAACCTCGCGAACACAGTTCATCAGGGCGCGGAAAGTGTTACAGAAAAGTGTTCAATCATTAATTATGCATGAAGATGCGCAGTGATACGGATCATAGAGAACAGTTGGATGATTTCAGCGAATTCATGAAGCAGAAACTGGAAGATCACCGGTTGCCTGTCGATGATCTTTGCTGGGAGGATATCGAGCCTCGTATGAAGCCCCGCGGACAGAAATGGCTGTGGTGGGCCGGAAGCTCTGTGGCTGCTGCCGTCATTGCATTACTGTTTTTGTTTTCACCCTTTCGGGCAGGGGACGGATCCTATGACGGCGTGGTGCCGCCGGTGGCTTCCGTTCAGGATGAAGAGAAAATATATCAGGAGACTCAGGAGAACATTCCGGAAGAAACGGTACCTTCTGTTGTTGAGTCTGTACCAACGAAGAAATTGATTGCTGCCGCAAGACCTGACAAACCGTTACAAATAACTGGAAATGAAGTACCGGAAACGGAAGTCGTTGAGGAAATACAGGAACAGGAAAAAACGGTGCTGCAGCCGGATATTGAGAAAAGTACAAAGGAGACTAAGGAGCAGCCGGAAAAGAAACAGAAGCAACAGGATTTGTATAGTTATGAATCGAAAAAATATAATTTCTCTTCTGCCGGTAAGAAAAAGACAGCGGAAGGCGGATGGTCTATCAATGCCGGTTTCGGTACTGGTGGTCATGTCTCGCTAGGACTTGGTAATGGAGATCTTGTAATGGATATGGATAATCCTTCGAGTAGTATAACTCCGGGTAATCCGGGAGAGGTATCTCCTCCACCGATCAAGCCACCTTTGTTTGAAAATTCGAATGTATTGCCTCCTGAACAATATACAGAGGTGGATGCAGCGTTGCCTCTCTCTTTCGGTGTGACGGTTCGGAAAGATTTCAATCGTTATATCGGGGTGGAGGCAGGGTTGGTATATACTTATTTATCTTCCAATCTGTCTGCATGGGATAAAGTTCAGTATAAGTCCCGCCTGGAACTTCACTATCTGGGTATACCTGTCAATCTGGTTGTATCCCTTTGGCAAAATCCACGATGGAAAATATACCTGTCGGGCGGCTTTATGATGGAAAAAGGGTTACGGTCCAAACAGACGGAGAATAGGTTCTGGCAGTTTGAACAGGTGAATAATGTTGAGAAGAAAGGCATAAACGGCCTGCAATGGTCATTGAATGCTTCTGCCGGTGTGTCCTATCGTTTTTACAGGGATTGGAGTTTTTATTTCGAACCACGTATTTCGCATTATTTTGATAATGACCAGCCGCCGAGTATCCGGACAGAGAATTCTGTGATTATCGGACTTGGTGCAGGTATTCGTTTTGATTTTTAATTGAAAGAACTATAAGTATTTATCCACTAAATGTATTGATGATGATTGCCGAAGACGGTATTTACCAGTATGATTATTCGGATTTGAAGGAGATCCGGTTGCTGAGTAAGATTGCGGTGAAGAAGTAATGTTGTTATTAATAATGAAAGAGGAAACCCCATGACAGGATTTCCTCTTTTTGATTTATTACCAACCGGTAGGTTGGCTGATGTTAGGATTGGAAGTTACTTCTGTTTGTGGCAATGGCCATGAATCATATTTGGGAAATACACAATTACGAGTTTCAATTGTTACAAAAGAATTATCATTGGGATTCCAGGCTCCGTATATAGTACCTTTCATCACTTCATTTCCTATGTTCCAACGGCGGATATCATCGTAACGTTTACCTTCGAAACAAAGTTCTACGCGGCGTTCACGACGGTATAGTTCACGAACTTTTTCTTGTGTGTTATAAACTGATTTATCCATGTTCGGCATGCCGGCACGATTACGAATCATATTGATATATTTTTCAACATCAGGATTTTGCCAGTCTCCAGTTTCCACCAAGCATTCCACATAATCCAATAGAACTTCTGCATATCGGTAAATCATAAAATCAAGGCTTCCGCCTGCTGATGCACGATCTTGTTCGTCAATATATTTTTTTACTAAATAACCAGAACGGGATGCACCGCTTTTTCCAACGTAATCACTGCTATTTGGATTAAAGGGTTCGAATGTATAATTGGAAATCGATGTATTATCATTCGGCAATAAGATGGTTGCATACAGACGAGGATCTCTCGGTTTGTACAAAGGATCTTTTTCATATTGTTCCCGTTCGGAAGCTGAAAGAGATTGAATCGTTTTACCATCTATTGTCTCATAAGTGTCAAGCAAAGATTTCAATGGAGCACTTACCCCCTGACCACCTAATATTGTCGACATATTACGGAACCATATGTTGTCTAATCCGTTTGATTTAAACATGATTCGTTCTTTGTTCTGTTCTCCGGTGTAACAAAACAGATCTCGATAACTTTTACCCGGATCGTTGCTTTCCGAAGATGAATAATATAAGGCAAAAGATCCTGAATCGATTAATTTTTTAGCTGCATCTTTAGCAATGTCATATTGATGGAATTGCAGGTTAATATCCATTTTTAATGCTAATGCTGTAGCTTTGGACATACGTTCACGACGTCCTTCATCCCAAAGGAAAGGAAATACATCTTTGTCTGTGATACTCAAAACCTCGTCTAATTCCCGGTTAATGAATTCAAGGCATTCATCAACGGTATTACGAGATTTATAAATGTCGGCAGGTAATAGAGATTCCTCTACAATAGGTATACCGTCATTACGACCGTACCAATTAAGTAAACGGATATGATACCATGCACGCCAAACCTTAGCTTCTGCTTTCATTCTGGTCCGTTCTCTCTCATCTGCAAAATAAGCATCATCTACATGTTCCAGAAAACGGTTACAGCGACGTATACGGATATAATAGTTTTTCCAGGCATCAAAATAATATTCCCAGCCGGTGGGTTTGTTATTATCCGATGGAGGAACAAGTGAGCCATTACCTAAATTAACAATACGTTGGTCAAAGTTTGAATAAAAATACATATTGTCAGTTGCTCCTTCCAGGAATACAAGGCTGAGTTCATCACCTCCCCAAGCTCCTTTTACCCAAAGTTTACATTGCTCTAATGCTGCTGAACATTCATTCATTGTTGCCCAAAACTGGTCGTCGGATACTTCTGTAGGATGGTTTCTTTCCAGAAAATCATTACATCCGCCAAAAACTGACAGTGCACAAGATAGTAGTACTATTTTTACTGTTGATATTTTATTTAGTTTCATAATTTATAGTTTAAATCGGATTAGAAATTAAGACTTACACCTGCTGAATATGTCCGTACAAGTGGGTAGGAACCTCTTTGTCCCCGGTTTTCCGGATCTGTTAGTTTCTCTTTAGCAAAAGTAAACGGATTCTGTGCATTCAGATATACATAAATATTTGTGATACCGATCTTTTTCAATCCTAACTGATCAAATGTGTAACCTAATTGTATGGATTTCACACGGCAGAAACTTGCATCAAAATGCCAGAAGTCTGATGTATGATAGTTGTTGCCATAAGAAGAGTTTGGAGCAAGTCGTGGATAACGTGCATTTGTATTTTCTGGAGTCCAGTAATCCAATTGTGCTTTTAATGGGGTAGAACCATCACCGGATGTATTCAGACCGAATGAAAAAGGCTCTGAATAATAAGCGTCTACTCCGGTTACACCCTGAAACAATACATCTAAACTCCATTTCTTATAATTTAAGGAAACGTTGGCAAAATAATTTAGGTTAGGCTGTTCTGAACCTCTGATTTCACGATCATCTGTTGTAATTTTACCATCTCCGTCTCTATCGATATAATGGATATCACCCGGTTGCTGACCATCAAAAATAACGATACCTTCTTTAGGAATCCATTCTCCTGCTTCATTTTTAGAGAAATCGCTTTCCTGTAACAAGCCGTTGGTAGGATATACATAATAACTTTTCAGAGCATAGCCGATTTGGTTGATGCGGTTACCTTCATCATAGGGTGCACCAAATAATTCCTCAATTTTGTTTTTATTTTGAGAGAGACCACCATGAATGTTGAATCCAAAGTCTTTTGTTACTTGCTTGCCGTAATTCAAGTCCAACTCCCAGCCTTTATTTCTGACTGTTCCTGAATTGATCGGGGCAGAATTGATACCACCGATGTAGGAAATAGGAGGTGTTATAATCATATCGGTTGTTTTCTTGTTGTAATATTCGAATGTAACAGCAAAGTTTCTGAATAAACGGATATCTGTACCAATGTTGAACATATGTACTGTTTCCCATGTAATATCGGGGTTCCCGAACACGGTTTCATTTCCGTTTGTGCCGTCGATCAGTGTTTGATATTTATATAAACCTATATTTTCATTACCCAGCGAACCATAAGAAGCTCTGAGTTTGAATTCGTTTACTTTCCCTTTCAATGGTTTCATGAAAGCTTCTTCGTGGATATTCCATCCGGCAGCAACAGAAGGGAAAACACCAAATTTATTGCCATTTCCAAAACGGGAAGATCCATCCCGTCGGATTGTTCCTTCTATCAGATAACGGCGGTCATATGTATAGTTTGCTTTGGCAAAGAAAGAAGACATCGCCCATTGATCCCAATCTCCATTATTCGTTAACTCTTGATTGTATCCGCCGATTGCAAACAAGCGATGTTGTTTACGTTCATATGTATATTCTGCTGTTGCACCGATATAATAATAACTGGAACGTCCTTTTTCTGCACCATGATAAGCTCCCCATGTTTGTAAGAAGGCTCCGGAATTATAGTCGAAGAAGTTCCATGCTGCGCGTTCCTCTTTTTTTGCACTACTGCTTACCCGGTAAGAATATTGTCCGCGTAGCACCAGATTGGGAATTATTTCCCAACGTGGGGCAATGTTGATGCTGACATTATCTTCCAGATAAGTCCGGGTACCGCCGCGTTCCATCAAGGCTGCAGGATTGCGTTGTTCAGGACGATTCCCGTAATAGACTTGTTTCTCACCTTCTTTCTGAGGATAACGGGCTACTGTTGTGGGAGGCGTTGAGTATAGATAATCTAATACCCCTGTTAATGGCTCTTCACGGTTTGTCCGATAGGAATTGAAGTCCATATTAACAGACAAATTATCCAATAGGCTGACAGATGTATTTGCGCGGATGTTTAATCGGTCTGAATTTGTGTTTTCTATTAATGCATCGTTTTTCAGGTAGTTCGCTGTTAAAGCAAAACGGGCCAGGTTACCACCACCCGATACAGAGACTGAATGACTTTGAACAGAACCATTTTTAAACATATAATCTGTCCAGTCTGTATCCGGATAATTAATAGGGTCTTTTCCTGAAATGGTTTGAGCGATCGCGTCATCGCTGTAAGTGGGTGAACCTCCGATGTTTTTTTGAGCAACGTTGACCATCTGCATATATTCTGCTGCATTGGCGAATTCAGGTAAATAAGTCGCTTTTTGGATACCGTAATAGCCATTATAAGAGACATTGATCTTACCAGGCAGACCACGTTTTGTTTTTACAACGATAACACCATTTGCAGCACGTGAACCATAGATCGCTGCTGCTGCCGCATCTTTCAGAATAGTAATGCTTTCGATTGTGTTCGGATCCAGGTTGTTCATGTCCATAGGTACTCCATCAACTAATACCAGCGGATCGCTGTTCCCTAATGTTGAAACACCACGGATGCTGATGGAAGCTCCATCTGCTCCCGGCAAACCGGAACCTTGTGTCACATTCAAACCAGTGATACCTCCTTGCAATGATTGTGACAGGTTTGTGATAGGTCGGCTGTTCAGGTTTTTGGAAATATCCAGTGAAGCAACTGAAGAAATGGAGTTTAATTTCTTTTCTTCTGAGAATCCGGTTACAATTACTTCATCCAGTTCTTCTGTGTCTTCCGACATAGATACCGTTAAGTTGCTGATTGCACGACTTACTACATATTCATGCGTTTTGAACCCCAGGTAATTGAAATATAAGATATCCCCACGTTTGGCTTTAATCGAGAAATAGCCATTCTGGTCGCTGACAGTACCAAAAGAAGTTCCTTTAATTGTAATGTTTACTCCTGCCAAAGGAAACGGAGGTTCTGAATTTTCCATTACCTGTCCCTGAATAGTCCAAGCTCTGTCATCAGCTTGGCTGACAGTGATTTGTTGATCCTTTGTCTTTTTTGCAATAGCAATGTAATTGTCTATCTGCTTGAATGTGTAATTGTCTCCAAGCACGGCTGTTAGTGCTTCTTTTATATCTGAAGTACGTATATTTACAGATACATTTTTATTACCGGCTAATTCTTCTGTGCTATAGGCAATTTTAATACCGGACTGCTGTGATATAGCGTCCAATATTCGCTCTATCCGTGTGTTTTTAAACGATAGATTTAAAGGATGATTTTGTTCGAAAATAGATTCGAATGCATGTGCACTGAAAGAAAATGTTGACAATAAGCAACTAAGTAAAATTAAGAATAATGATCGTTTTAAGACTTTTTGTGCTTTATAAAAGTCTCCCGATATTCTTTTTTCCATAAATTTGTAATTTACAGGTTAAACGAAAATGAAATTGTTATTTTTAATCTGTTACAGAGGCGGTATCTGATCCATACTGCCTTTGTTGTTTTTCATAATAAATATTATTCTATGTCATTTCTCCTCCTTTATTTTTTTAATGTTAATAGTATTTGTTCCTGTTCTCTCTAACTTGACATCTGAAGTGTAGCTTATAACTTCCAGTAACTTGTCAAGGTCTATATCTTTTTCGGCTATAAGTGAGTATCGATTCTCTTTTAAGCTTTCAGTTTGATAGGTAACGGAAAAGTCATACCAGAGTTGGAGTTTGTTGATAATTTCTTCCAGCTTTGCATCTTTGAAAATGTATTTGCCATTTATCCATGACGTATAAAGTTCTGTATTTACTGTCTGGATATCTGTCTGATTGTTTTCTTTGTTATAAGTAAATTGTTCGGAAGGAGTGATTATTTGTTTCTTTCCGTGATTTGCGCGAACAGAGACAGAACCCTCTATTAAGGTTGTGCTTATTGTTTTGTCTTTTGTATAAGAACAAATATTGAAAGTTGTTCCTAATACGCTTACTTCCATTTTATTGGCTTTTACGATAAATGGTTTATCCTCATCTTTTGCGACTTCAAAGAAAGCTTCACCGATAAGGGTCACTTCCCTTTTGTTTTCAGTGAAGAGTGTCGGGTATATTAATTCTGATTCTGAATTTAAACGGATACGGGTTCCATCAGAGAGTTCCAGTTGATAGGTTTTTCCTTTGGGTATGATAAGGTGATTGTTTTGTATCTTTTTCTCTGCTTTTTCTTCTTTCGTTTCGTAAACCAACATCTTTTCTGCATCATTCTTTATGGTGATATGTTTTTGTTGCATGGCGAATGATTCTTCGTTCAGTTTGATTGTTTCTCCGTTTTCTAATAATAATGTGGGTTGATCAAAATCGTTTACATTGATTTTATTTACTTTACTTATAGATGCGGACTTGTGTTCATTAGCGAAGAATATGACGCCAATGGAAAGAATGATGGTAAGCATTGCCGCGTAACCGAGCCATAATGAAAAGTTTCTTTTTTTATGGACAGTCTGTCTTTGAACGTTTTGCCAGGCCTTATCAATATTGTACGTTTGTTCCTTCGTCTTTAATGAGCTCTTCTGATACAATCTTTTAATTTGTGCATACTCTTCCCGGTTAGCATCAGACTTCTCCAGCCATTTTGAAAGGCTGAGCAGTTCTTCTTCTGTGGCTTCATTCGCCAGTTCCGAGAGGATTATTTGATAAATTGTTTCAGATGTCATTTTTCTTCCTTTTTGTATATTTACAATCGGGGAAGATAAAATGGGTAGGGAAAATCAGAAAAAATTTAGAAAAAATAGAAATGTAAGATATTTTAACTCTTCGCGCATGATTCGAAAAGCTTCTCCGATATGATATTTGACAGTATTGACTGATATGTTTGAAACTTCAGCTATCTCTTTGTATCGTAGTCCAGTAACGCATTTTAGTAAAAATATTTCCCGACATTTTTCCGGGAGTTTTTGTAGTGCCAGTTGTACTTCTTTTTGGTAGATGAAATCTTCTTCTTCATTTAGTTGGTCTTTCCATTCCTCGGTCAGCGTTGTCAGGAAATCTTCTTTAATGATTTCTGCTTTGTAATAATTAATGCAACTGTTTTTAATCGAACGATAAGCATAGGGAAGGAATGTTTCAGATGTAACGGATAGATTTTTTTTCTCCCAGATAGAAATAAAAAAGACCTGAACAATATCTTCCCTGATCTGGGAATCAATAATATATCTACCTGCATAGTTACACAGGTGAGAATAATATTCCCGGAATAATTTTTCGAAAATTTGTTCGTTCGATATTAACATAAATAGTTTTTTGATCTCTCTAATAGTAGTATGACACTTTGTTGTCTAAGTCTCTCGTACTTTTTTATAACACTGTTTTTCAATGGAATTGTAAATTATTTTATCATCGAATCCACATATTTTTATATTAGTTCTATAAGAACTATGCTTCTCTTGAAACATAAAGGCTTAATTATCAGCTGTCATGAGTACGGTTAAAAAAACATATTTAGAAAAGCAATCTTTTAATACATATTATTTAACAAAGTAAACAAAGAATGATTGTATTATTCTTCGATATTTAACCTATTGTTTCAAAAATAGACTATATTTGCATTTGTTGAGACATAGTTCTTATAGAACTATTTCAAAATAATTGAATATGAAAATCCTTTCCGAACCAAATATGCGTGTAGCCACCCATTTCTATTTTTCGCAAATAAACTACTTAAAGATAAACTATATAATAATGGATATGTTATTTAAATAGAATCATAAACAAATAAGGCGATGAAATTTTTTATAGACACAGCGAACCTGGATCAGATCCGGGAAGCGAATGATTTGGGCGTGTTGGATGGTGTGACGACCAATCCGTCATTGATGGCCAAAGAAGGAATTAAAGGAGTGGAAAACCAACGAGCACATTATTTAAAGATTTGCGAGATCGTGGATGGCGATGTGAGTGCCGAGGTGATCTCTACCGATTATGAAGGAATGATCAAAGAAGGGGAGGAACTGGCTGCCCTGAATCCGCATATCGTAGTAAAAGTTCCTTGCATTGAAGCTGGAATTAAGGCAATCAAATATTTTACGGACAAAGGTATCCGTACGAACTGTACGCTGGTCTTTTCCCGTGGTCAGGCTCTTTTGGCGGCAAAGGCCGGGGCTACCTATGTCTCTCCGTTTGTCGGACGTCTCGACGATATATCCAGTGATGGAATTGAACTGGTTGCCAAAATAGTGGAAATGTATACTTATTATGGCTATGAGACGGAAGTGCTTGCTGCTTCTATCCGTAGCACACAACATATTATCCAATGTATCGAGGCGGGAGCCGATGTGGCAACTTGCCCGTTGGCTGCTATCAAAGGTTTGTTGAAACACCCGCTTACCGATAGCGGACTGGCAACCTTTCTAGCCGACTATAAAAAGGTGAACGGATAGGCCGTCGGTGACAAATTATATTTTCTTTGTTTTATAGGGGGCAGCAAAAAGTTTGTCACGGCTGATTATTAGTGTGTTAGGACGGAAATGGCTTACAACCGGGGTAAAAAAGTACCTACTTTCGACCTCGAGTTTGTCATAGTTAACATTTGTTGGGTTTTTCTCCCGGTTGTAATAAAAACATAGAAAACGGATTCGGCGGTAGGATCGGGATGTTTATGAATTGTCATGTTCTCAGAAAAATAAAGAGGATGGAATTCTTTATTTCATTGAAGAATACTTATCTTTGCATATCAACTTAAAAGAATTAACTATGAAGTATTTAAATCCAAGAGCAGATCTTACGTTTAAACGTATTTTTGGCGAACATCCCGATCTGGTGATCAGTTTACTCAATGCCTTGTTGCCCCTGAAAGCGGGTGAGGAGATTAGAGAGATCGAATACCTCCCTTCCGAGATGGTGCCGGACAATCCCTTGCGTAAATTCAGTATTGTAGACGTTCGTTGCTGCGATGTGAAAGGGCGTCAGTTTTTGGTAGAGATGCAGATGCTTTGGTCGCCGGAGTTTCGCGAGCGAGTTCTTTTCAATGCCTCAAAAGCTTATGTGCGTCAGTTAGATGCAGGCGAAGGCTACGAATTGTTGCAGCCGGTTTATTCGCTCAACCTGGTGAACGAGGTTTTCGAACCGGCTCTGGATGGTTATTACCATCATTATGCAATGGTGCATGTGGAGCATACGGATCATATCATCGACGGTTTGCAATTGATTTTTGTCGAGCTGCCTAAGTTTACTCCCCATACCTATAGTGAGAAACGTATGCATGTCCTTTGGCTCCGTTTTCTGACTGAGATAGGTGAATCGACGCGTGTCGTCCCTCATGAATTACTGGAAGCCCCTGAAATATCGAAAGCTCTGACAGTGCTGGAAGAATCAGCCTTTACAGACGAGGAGTTAGCCGGTTACGAGCATTTCTGGGATGGTATCAGTGTTGAAAAAACTCTTTATAATAGTGCAAGACGTGAAGGGCTTGCCGAAGGAAGGGCCGAAGGAAGGGCTGAAGGAAAAGCTGAAGGTATTGCTGAAGGAAGAGCCGAAGGTCTTGCCGAAGGAGAAGCGAAGGGTAAACGCCTTATTGCTGCCAACATGAAAAAGTCAGGTATTGATCCACTTATCATTGTACAATGTACCGGTTTGTCAATAGAAGAGATTGAACGACTTTAAGAGTTACTGGATAGATGCGAACATGATTTATGTCTTAATAGTTCGCATTAAAATATGATCCCGATGATATTCGGATACCATCCCGGTGATGATGAAACGTCACCGAGGTGGTATGATGCAAAAGCTATAGCTTTCGAGATTAGAAGCTATAGCTTTTGTCCTTAAAGTAAGTAGCCTTTGAGCTTAGTTGTTATTCACTTCTTAAAACTTTGACAGGATTGCTCGAAGCCGCTTTGTAAGTATGCCAGCTGACGGTGAGCAGTGTTATAAAAAGTACACTGATCCCACCGAGCAGAAAGTGGAAGACGGATATTTCCGTATGATAGGCAAAGTGTTCCAGCCATTGGTTGAGGAAAAGCCATGAAACAGGAACGGCAATGACAAAGGCTATCCCGATCCAGCCGACAAACTGTTTATTCAGTAAAAACATAATCCTTAATGTGCTGGAACCGTTTACTTTCCGGATGCCAATTTCTTTGGTGCGTTGTTCCGTTGCATACAAAGCCATACCGAACAACCCGAAACAAGTCAGGAAAATACTGATCAGCGAGTACATGATCATTAATTCCGCCAGTTCGGTTGTCCTGCTGTTGCGTTGCATGAACTCTTTATAGACATCCTGGAAAGTAAAATATTTACCCGGATTCATCCTTTCCCATACTTCTTTAATAGCAGCCATTGTTTGCTGACGTTCTTTGCCCACTTTGATCTCTGCAAAAGCATATCGTTTATCATCATCCTGGCCGATGTAAATGATACTGGGAAAAACATCTTCTTCGAGTGAATTGGCAAACATGTTCTCGACAATACCTGCAACGACCACTTTAGGGTTGTTGCTGTTTTTTTCATATTCTTTAAAGTCTTTGTCGTATTTACTTAGTTGCTGGCCGAACGGATTTTCTCCCGGCGGAATCAGTAGGTCTGCATATTTCCGGGTGATATAGGCCGGACTTTGGAATTGTTCGAGCGCCTTATCCGGCTCAACTCCCTGTATGATGTCGATTTTTAATGTTCTCAGGAAATCACGTCCTCCCATGTATTGCGCTTTCATATAATGGCTTTCACTTCCATCCTGGTTTTTGATATTCACGGGAGCTATCCCCATGTTTAGTAAAGGACCACCTGTAAGTGTTACATTTTCTACGCCGGGTATTTTTCTTATTTCGTGTGCAAAAGCCGGTAAGTAGGAATTGTCTGCTCCCCAATTGCCCACCTCGATTAATCCGTGATATCCTTCCGCTTTGTTTTGTATAAAATGAAGTTGGTTGTTTACTGTAAGTGTTGCGATGATCAGTCCGATAGAGACTGTATATTGGGCAATCGAAAGAGCCGTTACGATCCTTCTTTTCTTGTTTCCGGTGAAAAATTCGCGATAGCCGGAGGCCGATAGTTTGGATATTTTCCGGCTGATATAAACAGAAGGAATGATCGATAACAGGAGTATGAACACTGTAATAACAGGTAATGCCTGTCTGTTAAAGAAAAAAGAAGTCTCTATCTTTCCGGAAGTGATCGAATTGAATATCGGGATCAGATCGTGTGTTATCAGCAAAGATAACAGGAAGGATACAATGACGGTCAGGAATGTATCGATAAATAGCTGGTGGTTTATATTGTTTTTTGTCGCTCCCATCAGTTTTTCCGTATGGATCATCCGCACTTGTTGCAATAGGCGGGAGAAGTTGAGATTGATATAATTGAAACAGGCAATTAGCAGGATAAGAATGGCTGAGATCAGCCCGACGTAAAGTAATGTCTTTTGACGGCTGTTCATGAAGAAGTAACTTTCCTGTGTGTATTTTTTGAAATAACTCTCTTGTAGAGTGTACAGACGGTATTTTCCGTCAGGAACAAAGGTTTGTATGCCGTCTTTATGGATTTGTTCGGCAAACTTTTTCGTATCGATCGGGCGGTTGGTCATAAACAGACATACTCCTCCAGGGATTGGCCCGTCATTTCCGATTACGGCATCGAAGTCGATATAAGATTGTTTACGCGATTTCAGCACAGCGGCAATCTGATAGGTGGTTTCATTCTTTCCCTCTTCAATCGGACCATCCTCCCGTACACGGGTCGTTACATTATTTTCACCGGTTATGATTGTTTGGCCGATCGGATTCTCTTTCCCGAAATACTTTTGGGCGCATTTTTCCGATAAGGCGATCTTGTTCGGTTGTGTCAGCACTTCGTTCAAATCTCCATACAATACCTTATAAGGGAAGAAATGGGGAAACGAGGCTTCTGTTGTCATTATAATGATGGGGTCGAAACGGGTATTGTTTACTTTTATGTAATCCATTCCGATATTATTAAGGCATACATGATCTATAATCTCCGGGTATTTTTCTTTAATCTCGGCTGCAATACCACCGGCAGTGAAACAAACCCGTTCACCCGGTTGGATCGGCGAATCCTGGTCCATCATATAAATAGTCTCCCGGTGAGGATTATCCGCCTCCAGGTTATACTCATGGATAACGAAAATAGCTAGCAAGTTCGTGCAGGCAATGCCGATTGCCAGGCTGACGATCGATATGATTGAAAATGTCTTGTTCCGCCACCAGCTTCGCAGGACGAGTTTGAATGCGATTGCTTTCATTTTGTAATTCATAATAGGTTATTCACTTCTTAATACTTTAACAGGATTACCGGATGCAGCTTTGTAGCTGTGCCAGCTGACGGTGAGTAGGGTGATGAGCAGGACAAAAAAACCGCTTATCAGATAGATTCCGATGTTCATATCCGTGTGGTAGACGAAATTTTCCAACCAGCGGTTGAGTAGCAGCCAGGTGATGGGAATGGCAATGATAAAGGAGATGCCTATCCAGGATATGAACTGGCTGTTGAGCAGTAACATGATTTGGGGGCTGGTCGCTCCGTTTACTTTCCGGATACCTATTTCTTTGGTGCGTTGTTCGGTTGCATAGAGTGCCATTCCGAACAGGCCGCAGCAAGTCAGGAAGAGGCTGATCAATGAATACATAAACAGCAGCCGGGAGAGTTCGGTTGTTTTCTCGTTCCGTTGCAGGAACTTTTGGTAAACATCCTGGTACGTGAAATAGTTACCCGGGTTTACCTTATTCCATGCTTCCCGTACGGCGGCGATACTCTTTTCTCTGTCGTCGCCGAGGCGTATATAAATGTAATTGAACGAATTTTGAGGACTGTTGTTGATCTGTATGGTAAAAGGATAAACCTCACTTTCCAGTGTATGTGTGTATAAGTTATCGACGATACCGGCAATTGTCGTGACCGGTGCATTTGACGGATCATTACCTGTATTCCCTTCGTCGAACTCTTTATCGATAGCATTAATCGGCTTACCGATCGGGTTTTCTCCTTTTCCGACCAGTATCTCTGCATATTTCTCATTGATATATACCGGACGGGCATATTTTTCGACGGCCTGTTCGGGAGGAAGGCCTTTTAACAGCTTCAGTTGTAAGGCGTCCAGGAAGTCTGGTTCGCCGAAATAGTTGATTTGTGCCGTATAGTTTTCACTGCCGTCTTCATTTTTCAGGACGATTTGCATTATCCAACTGTCCAGGATAGAGCTTCCGGCAAGGGATACGTGCTTTATCTCCGGGTGTTTTTTTAGTTCCCGGGCAAAGGGACGGAGATAAGAACCGTCTTCTTGCCAATCTCCTATTTCAATCAGGTTTTTATAATTATCTCCTCCTTGGCGGATGAAGTGAAGTTGGTCGTTTACCGTCAGTGTGGCAATAACCAGACCGATAGAAATAACATATTGGGCGATGGATAATGAGGTGACTATCTTCCTTTTTTTATTTCCGGTGAAAAACTCCCGGTAACCGGAGTTGGAAAGCCTGGATATCTTTCGTCCCATATAGGCTGCCGGAATTATGGATAACAGCAGGATAAAACAACAGATGACTGGCAATGATTGTCCGTTGAAAAAGAAAGAGGAATGCAATTGCCCGTTTACGATTGAGTTGAACAGGGGAAGCAGGTCATGGGTAATCAGCAACGAGCAGAGAAAGGCAATGATTACCGTCAGGAAGGTATCCAGAAAAAGTTGCAGGTTGATTTCTTTCCGGCTGGCTCCCATCAGTTTCTGTGTATGAATCATCCGTACCTGTTGAAGGAGACGTGAGAAGTTGAGGTTGATATAATTGAAACAGGCTATCAGCAGAATCAGGATGGCGGAGATTAATCCTACATAGAGCAATGTAGGCTGACGGAAATTCAGATAGTTCGATTTCTGTCCTTCGGTCGTGTAGAAGTAGCTTTCCTGTAAAGTATCCAGATAATAATTCCCCAGGTCACCCTGTAAAGTAGGGATTTTGTCTTTTTTCAATTGTGCTTCAAATGCTTTCCGGTCGATTTGCTTGTTCATCAGTAACAGGCTGGTACCGCCATAGAAAGGATCTGAAATGGCCGTTACTGCCTCCAGGTTTAAAAAAGATTGTTCCCGGTCGGCTATGATAGCGGCAACCTGGTAAGCGTGTTCGTTGTTAGTACTGCCTTTGGTACTCATCTCTTCATCGGGAAGGTTGAAATGTATTATTTTGCCAATCGGATTGGTTTTTCCGAAAAGTTTCCGGGCAGTTTGTTCGGTAAGGGCCAGTTTGTCGGGCTGGGTCAAGGCTTCTTTCAGGTTTCCGGAGAGTACTTTATAAGGGAAAAACTCAGACAAAGACGGATCGGCGGAGACAAGACGAATCGGTGCGTGTTTCACATTATCGATAGAGATATATTTGACGGTTTCTCCGCTTATCCGGAGATAGTTCTCAACTTCGCTGTATTTCTCTTTCAGCATTGCCGGGATATCGCCTCCTGCATAGATTGTCTTTTCTCCGGTTTTCATCGGCCAGTCCTGGCTGAGTATCCAGATACGTTCTTTGTTCGGATTTCCTTTCTCTATTCCATATTCATGAATAGTGAATACGGCCAGCAGGTTTGTGCAGGCAATGCCGATCGCCAGGCTGACGATGGAGATTATTGAGAATGTCTTGTTTCTCCACCAGCTGCGGAATACAAGTTTTAGAGCGACAGTTTTCATAAATTCGATATTAGGCTTTTCGTACCGTTCTTTTTCGAATGGCATTTCAAATCTATCCTCTTTCTTTTGTAGAGGCAAAGAATAAGTAAAAATAATTGAAGGATACAGTCAAATTGTCTAAATATTAGACAATGGGAGTGGGGAGAAAAAAGAATCCGTATATCTTTGCTTTTGTTATGAGAAATGGAAAGATTATAGTAGTGGACGATAATGAGGCGGTGCTTAAAACATTGCGAATGATTCTTTCGCGTGAATTTAAGACGGTGGTTTGTGCTTCGGTGCCGACTTTGCTGCCTGCTTTGCTTCGGGAAGACGATGTGGATGTTGTCTTGTTGGATATGAATTTCGGAACCGGGAAGCAGAGCGGGGGAGAGGGCCTTTTCTGGCTGGACCGTATTCGTGAACGTCCGGATCCACCGGAAGTCGTGTTGATTACTGCTTTTGGTGATATCGAACTGGCTGTCTCTTCCCTGAAAAAGGGAGCGGCGGATTTTATCGTGAAACCCTGGGATAATGATAAACTCTTGTCGACTGTTATCGCTGCCTGGGAATCCCGTTCCGGGAGAAAACAAAATTCCTCTCGAAAGGAATCGGAATTTCTTTCGGAAGAAACAGATTCTGTCGTTACATTGCTTGTCAACTCCCTGCTCCGGAAATATGCGGCGGCCTATGGGAAACCTTTTCCCGGAATTACTCCCGATGCATTGCATAAGTTGTCGGACAGGATGCTTAATGGTGACCTCAGTCTTTTGCAGCAGACCATAGAGCGTGCCGTGCTTCTTTCAAATTCATCCGTGCTCGATAGTGATGACTTTTATATGGACGCTCCTCCTGTAACTGTTTCCCATCCGGTTACTTTGGAAGAGATGGAGAAACAGTTTATCAGTGAAGTGCTGGCAGAGAAAAAAGGAAATCTGACACTTTGTGCCCAGCAACTGAATATCAGTAGGCAGACACTTTATAATAAGATGAAGAAATATAACCTTTAGGAAATAACAGGCTGATATGTCAAAATAATACCGGAAAGACGATGGCAAGTGACCTGCATCTTTCCGGTATTTAATTAGGTGAAGTCGTGTTTATTTCCTGATACCTTGGATTGTTTTTGTTGTCCGGTCTGTTGTCATTCTGAAGAAATATACGCCTTGAGGGAGAGAACCTGTATGAATTATATTTCCCGGATGATGTATCTTTCTGACCAGTTTCCCGTTGCTTGCATAGATTTCCAGCAATTTGACTTGCTGGTTATGAATGATATTCACCTGATCGCTGAACAGGTTGGGTTGAATACTTACTTCCTCTTCCCTCTGTATCTGTTCATTATCGACGCTGGTGTCGGTATCGATTGTAACCGGTTGACTCTTTTTGTCGTCGTAAAGGGCATATACCTGATAAACAGGGGCGTTAGCCGGTATGTTTTTATCGGTATACTGTGTGCTTGAGGCCGGTAAGGTGGCCAATTCCAATTGGTCGCGGTTGATTTGATAACCTGTCGGTTCCGTAAAATTGGTAATCAGGAATCCTTCCGGCGACGAAGAGGCAATCTCTGATCTTATGATTGTCATTTTAGTGCTTTTCACCGGATTAAGTGTTTGTTTCTTTGCACTTAACAGTGAAGCACTATTTGTCAGTTCTCCTTCTTCCGAAGTTACGACGAATGAAATACAGGAGTTGGCATCCAGCTCTTCGGTCGGGAATGTTGCCCACTTTTTGTCGCTCATTGCATAGATATTCCCTTTTCCGTCGATGGCTGGCCCTTCGTCGGCAAAAGCCGGAAAAATCTTTTTATTATATTCTTTGACATGAATGGCTACAATCAAATCCTGACCGGCATCTATAGTGAAAGGCTTTTTTAATGTAATAGCATTCCTTTTCTGGTATTCAATATCTGTCAGATCTTCTTCATATATCCGGTTTCCCTGTTCTATATAAACGGCATACGACACATTTTCGACCGGAGTGAAATAAACGGTAGTGATCGTCTTTTTGTGAATTGGTGTCAAATCATTCGTATCCCATCTCTGACCATAATAAAAAGGATCGCCTAATCCAAACTGAGAAACTATCCCTTGATCTCCCCAGCCGATAATTTGTTGATATATGGGTGCTTTCCATTCCAGTTCGATATTTCCGTCTGTCGTTTTCCGAGCTGTCAGGTCCGTCGGTGCCATTAAGCCGGCTTCTACTGTTTGGCCGTCCTGCGACATACCGGCAAGATATGTCGTTCCTGTATTCTGAGGATCCAGCCAGATATCCATACGCTCTTTGGTGTTTTCGCTGAATTTGTTCCAGTGAAAAGAAAATTTACCGTACAGGTTTAGTCCGTTGGGGTCTTCACAAGAGGAAGTGCCTCCGCTCAATGTTCCTATAATCAGACCTTTGTTGTTGAAAAGCGGAGAGCCGGAAGATCCACCTTCCGTTACCGCATGACCGTTGGCCGTTTCATCGAAGGTGGTGTTCCAATGGGCATTCCTTGCTCCGGTTTGCTTTGTATCCGCATTGCTCCAGGTGACAGATTCAACCGGATATTTTCCATAGGTGGAAATCTTTTTATAATCTCCTGAAGGGTGATGGATGCCGACTCCTGAAGGCGATGGCGTACCTGTCCGGTCCCAGCCATTGAAGAAAACATCATAATTATCGGGAATGTTCTCGTTCAGTAACAACAACAGACCGTCGGAACCATTCTGAATAGGGATCGCAGCTTTACGGGTACAACCAACTATTGTTTTATACCTATTCTCGGACGAACTGTTGTCGCAGCCAGTGCGTTCCATATGAAAAAAAAACATCCATTCCTGTAATTCTTCGTCTGTCGCCTCTCCTAAACCGTCCATTGTCTGCGAACAGTGGTAAGCGGTCAGGATATAAGGTTTCTTATCTTTTGCCGTATTATTAACCAGCGATCCGGAACAGATAAAGTATTGTCCTTTTATCAGCTGGATTGTATGGCACACGCCTTTTTGTTGTAATTGCCAGTCATCTCCTTCTTCACAGTTGATGTTCACCATGCAGGGACCTGATAATTCTTCTTGGGCGCTTTTCGTTCCTTTTGTTACGTAAAGATGGTTGTATCCATATCCTATGCCGCTGATCCGTAATAAAGGTTCCTCACCCGACGCAGCCGGTACGTATTCCAGTGTAATTTTATCACCGGCAATCGGTTCGGTAGCAAAATGTCCGTTTTGGGGATGGGTACGGGTTGTATAAGCACCCAGTACCTGGCTTTTATCTGCATTATAAATAAATAATTTGCCGCCTTTCGGAATGTAAAAATCGGAGTAAGACAAGATCAATGCAATAGCACCTTTTGCTTCGAGATGCAGTTGCCATACTTTTTGTCCGTCGGGTAAAGTCCCCCAATTTCCACTGTTGGATATACTCAAATCTGTTTCGATCCGTTTGGCAATCGCTAAAGGAGCACCTTGGCTTACCCGCCAAGCATCGACAACTTTAAGGTCTTCAACACTGAAGTTTACCGGGATCTGTACAGGCTGTTCCGTACTTTTCAGATTGGTCATAAACTGAAAACTCGGCGGAAGACCTCCTTCACTGATTTGTGCATGCAGAAATATCGTTGGAAAACAACAGAGACAAAGAATACCTGCTATTAACCGAATGGAATGGTAATAGTAATGATTCATCTTATTTGTAATATAATACTAGTTTTTTTGTTGCGTTAAAAATAAGAATTATTTATTTAACCACAATCATCACATACTGATTTTCCTGTATTCTCTTGTTGTCAAGGAGATCCAGTAGTTTTTGCTGTTTAGGCGAGCCGGTTCGTTCTACGTTCATACGCATTTCTGTCAGTGTACGGATCATATAAAGATAACCGTCTGTTTGTCCGTCCGGCCAGAAAGTGAGTCCGCCGTCCAGGTCATTGACAAATCCCTGTCCTCTACGCGGAAGGACATACGTTTTACCTTCATCTTTCATATAAACAGCCTGATAACTCAGTGTCGGTTTGTACTCATATTCGAATCCCAGCCAGCTTACGAGCTTTGGACCTTTCTTTTGATACAGGCCCATGAATAAACCTTTTGAGTTTTCATATAAAGTACGCAACCATATCTTCTCATCCGTAACTTCTTGTTTTTCTGCATAGTCAGTCAGGATGCCGTATTTCCCGAGATTCAGATTGTACAAAGGTACAACAGTCTGCGGATCACGCATCTGGAATACGGTATCACAGAACGGTATCATAAAAGTCATTTGATCCTGTGCCTCATTCCAATAGGCTGTCTGGAAGAATGGGATATTATCTGTTTGCGATTTGGAAAGTGTCGATTTATCCTTTAAGGTGAACTTCCCGAGCGTTTCGCCTGCCAGGTTAAAAGTCTGCATGCAGTTCGGAACACCGCTTGTGTCTTCATAGTGGCTCAACATATATCCGTCGGATGAGAATCCCAGTAGTTTATCTTTTCCCAGATTGATTGTGTATTTCTTTTCCACTGTTTCAGGAAAAACATACCGGGTGATTGTCAACATCGTATCTAGTGGAGGCAGTTCAATGATTTGTGGGTCGCAAGGCTCCTGGCTTCCTCTGGTTTCCACATCTTTACCGCTCATGGCACAATACATGCGGGTCGTCTTTTTGTCATAAAACAGATTATGCCCGTTCATTTCATTATTCCATTTATAGGCCAGTGCCTTGAAACCGTATCGTTTACTTGGCCTTCCTATTTTCCGGTAATAAAGCCGCGGGTTGTTGAACGTGATGAAAGCATTGCTGTCAGGTATGGAAATAGCTTGCTTTACCGTAAAGTTACCGTCTCCGACAATATAATAATCTATTTCCGAAGCGATCTGGCTTAACTTCAATGGTTGCTTTTCGCCATCGAGGGCACTTTCCAAATCTATATGGGTAGGAGCAACAGAATAATCGACTTTCCCTTCATATTTAGGGGGAGTGATTGGACGGGTGCTCTTTCCTTCTTTTTGTTTACAGCCGCTCAGTGTACCGAGACATACAGCACAGGTGGCAATCAGAATATATAATGTTTTCATGATATCGGTTTTTCTAATTGATTGCCTCAAAAATAAGTATTATTTATTGATTTGTATTCATTAAATACGATTTTATCGTTTGTTTACGAAAAAACAGTAATAATGTTGCATGCTAATGATTTAATAGCTTTATTTGTATATAGTAATCTAAATACCAATCAGTATGGATGCAAGTTCGAAACTTTTAGGCGGTTTATTAATCACTTTGGCTACTGTTTCTTGTATTACGGGGAATAAAAACAACGCCGGACGTAAGAATCTTTTGAAGGATTGTCCCGTTGTAGGCCAGTATGTTCAGGTGGGAGACGACAAGGTCTTGTCGTGTGACCAGAAGTTATTGACGGATACGATCCGTCTTCCTCTTAGTTTCTTTACAGAAGATATGGAAATCGTTAAATTGGATGGTAGGGATACGGCATTGGTTACTCAATGTGGTGTTAGTCTTTCCGATAATTATATTCTGATACATAGCGGATATCCTCCTACTGCTTTTAAACTTTTTGACAGGAAAGGAAATTATCTGACGGATGTAGGTGCTGTCGGTCAAGGTCCGGGTGAATATAACTTTGTATATGATGCCCAGATTGACGAGAAAAACGATCGTATTTATTTGATGCCCTGGCAAACGGAGAATCTGTTTGTTTATAATTTAAAAGGTGAGACGCTAGCTCCCATACCTCTTGGGATTCGTTGTCCGAAAGCCATGTTCAAAGTTGATCCGGAAAAGGGTACGTTGACGGTGGCTACATTACCTTTTCCGAAAACTCCGGCTCTTGTCTGGGTACAGGATTTAGCTGGAAATCATATTCAGGAAGTGGGCCCCGGGCATTTGGAAGTTCCCTGGACTTTTAATAATGAGATATTATGTAATTTGAATATGCCCAATGTGTTTGATGTCAATCTTTTATGTGTAGAACCGACTCGTCCAGATTCTCTATATCATTATGATATTGAGAATAACCGGTTGCGCCCGACTTTTACATTTAATCATTCAAAAACAGATCCTATCCCCTGGCATGGTTTTAATGAATGGCCCAATCATTTTGTAGGACAATTTTCAGGTCCTCCTGTTGTTCAGCAAAATGAACATGGAACAATTGCGACACCAGGAGAGACAGTTCATTATATAGTAGACAAGAATACTTGCAAGGGGGCTTACTTTAAAATATATAATGATTATTTCGGAGATCAGGAAATAGAATGGCCTAGCGGAATATTCTCGAACGGTTATTATATCCGTAATATGGAACCGGGAAATTTACTGACAGAGATTGAAACTTTATTGAAAAAGAGTGATCTTTCCAGTGATATGCGGAAAAAACTAACTGATATACAGAATATGATTGATGAAAATGATAATAATTACCTGATGATTTATCCTCTTAAAAGATAAAAGTTTATAGAACTATCCTCCTGTCGGTTCCATCGAAAAAGAACCGGCAGGAGGTATAATTTATTTGACGACAATCATTACATTCTGATTGTCCGGCAGATTGCGAAGGAAGTTTTTAAGTGCTTTCTGTTTAGGGGAACCAGTTAGTTTAATGTCTTTTTTCAGTTCGCTGGCCGGACGAATCATATACATATATTCGTCTACTTGACTGTCAGGCCAGAAAGGTAAACCTTCATCCAGATCGTTTGTCAATCCCTTTGATTTCAATGGGAGCGCTTTTGTTTGTCGGCTTTTCTTCAGGAAAACCATCTGATAATCTTCGGAAGGAAATTCTTTGCTGTTTTTCTCTTTTTCTAACCAACCGGATTGTCTATGTGTACCTTCTTTGTGGATTGTTAGAAATACTCCTTTCGGATTCTCGATAAAACCGTTAATCCATGCTTTGTTTTCCAGCCCACTGCTTCTTATAGCTTTGCTAGCCGGTAGTCTGTATCTTCCTAAATGAACATAATATGCCGGAAAGATTGTTTGATGATCTTGTAAACGGTAAACTGTGTCACAGAAGTTTACAACGAATGTTGGTTTGTTTTCATATAGATAAAAATTGTTGTAGCAAGTAAAACTGTAATAACTTTTTATCGGAACTACCCCTAAGGAGTCGATTCCGAAATGGAACTGACAGAGTGTGTCATTCTTTAGATTGAAAGCGGTTACTCCTTGGGTAAACGAACTTCCAGGATAATTGAAACGGCGGTAGTACATTTCCGGAGTGAAGCACTCAGCACGATCTGTCAGTAAATGACGGGTTGGGAGTGAGTCCCGATATAAATAATATCTTCTGGCAAGTACGCTGTCTAATGGAGGTAATTCTCCGATATACCAATTGGCATATCCAGTCTCTGGGTTTATTTTCTTTGTTTGTCCATACAGTTTCGTTGTAGCTTTGTCATAAAACAGGTTCTTTCCAAAAGGATACCAATTATCATATTCCGTTTTCAATCCTACGCGTTTTCGCTTTTTCCCTTGCCGGTAAAGATAGAGTTTGGGCTGGTTCAGAACAATGAAACCTCCTTCAACGGCAACAACATCCGTAATCGGATATTTGTCGTCACCAACCTGGTAGTATTCGATGGTTGATGCCACTTCGCTTAGCAGGACAGGGGAGGAAGTGGAAATAGCCGATTCGACATCTATTTTTTCCGTTGGATTTGTCTTGTCATATTTGGCTGTATATTTCGGACTGGCAGGTTGATAAACGGCTTCTTCCGTTACAGAGGATATGGTTTCTTTCCCTTTTTGTTTGCATCCGGTAAACAGAATAAGGAAAACCAGCAATAGATTATATGGTAAGTTTCTTTTCATGACTCATTGTTTTAATTTAACTGATAGGTTAATATTGTTATCCTTAATAAAAAGAGTGAATAAAGCAACCGATTATCGTATATCCCAATTAATTCAATTAGTTTACCAGGAAGGTGACAGGATCCTTATTTGACGACAATCATTACATTCTGATTGTCCGGCAGATCACTGAGGAAGTTTTTAAGAGTTTCCTGTTTAGGGGAACCGGTTAGTTTAATTCCTTTTTTCAGTTCACCGGCCGGTCGGATCATGTACATATATTCATCTGTTTGACCATCGGGCCAGAAAGGCAAGCCTCCGTCCAGGTCGTTTATCATTCCCCGGGCTGTCAGGGGTAATGCTCTGGTCTGACGTTTGTTCTTCAGATAAACCATCAGATAATCTTCGGATGGAAAATCCTGATTCTGCTTGTCTTTGTTGTCCAGCCATCCGGATTTGTTACTTTTACCCTCCCTGTGAACTTTCAGGAATACGGCTTGCGAATTTTCCCGTAAATTATCCACCCATGCTTTATTACGTTTATCTCCTCTGTTAATCACATAGGTTGCCGGTGCCTTGTATTTGCCTAAATGAATGGCATAGACCGGAACAATGGTCTGCTGATCCAGCAGTCGGTAAATCGTATCGCAATAGGTCGCTGAAAATGTCGGTTTGTTATCATACAGATACGATGTATGGAAGAGTGTGAAATTGTAAAAGTTATCGCTTTTAATAGTACCAATGGAATCGATCCCGAAATAAAAATGGCAGAGAGTATCGCCTTTTAAATTGAAAGTGTTGACTCCATAGTCAAATCCGGTCCCAGGGTAAAAGAAGCGGCCGACAGACATTTCCGGAGTGAATATCTCTACCCAGTTTTTCAGAAGACGGCGGTTTGGCAATGAGTCCGGATACAGATAATGCACCCTGGCCAGGACACTGTCCAACGGAGGAAGTTCTCCTATATATTTGGTTGAATATCCGGTTTCCTGATTCAGTTTCTTTAATTGTACGTATAACCGGGTAGTCTTTTTATCATAAAACAGGTTATTACCCGATTCATTGTCCCGCCAATTACTATATTCTGTTTTCAATCCGACCCGTTTCCGTTTTTTCCCTTGCCGGTAAAGGTATAGTTTCGGCTTGTTGAGGGCAATGAAACCACCCTCAACAGCGACAACTTCGGTCACTGGATATTTATCGTCGCCTACCTGATAATATTCGATGGTTGATGCCACTTCACTTAACCGGACAGGAGATGATGTGGAAATAGCTGATTCGACATCTATTTTAGCTGTAGGTGTTGAATGGTCATACCTGGCTGTATATTTCGGACTGGCAGGCTGGTAAGCAGTTTCTTCAGTAGTAGAGGATTCTGTTTCATTTTTTTGCTTACAACCGGATACAAGTATCAAAAGAGCAAAAAACAAGCAATATGAGATGTTCTTTATCATAATTATTTCTTTTTATTTCTTCAGGCGACCCAGAAGAATATAGTTATTATCGTTTTCATTTATAGAGATAAGCATTTTTTTCAGAGCAGCCTCTTTATCCGGAGACAGATCCTTTGTTTTCAGTGCATTTTGTAGCTCTGTTTGTAAATTTCCCGGATCCATATTCAGAATGAAATACCCATTTCTGAAATTGGGAAAAGGAGGATGATGTCCATCGAAACTTCTGAGCGGTAATTCGGTATTTCCCAGAAAATCGTTTATCAGATGCATGTATGCCCCCTTCAGGGTCTGTTTGTCAATTATATAATATGCGGGATTAGCAGAGTCAAACATATACTTTGAAACTTGAATTGTAGAATAAGTATAGCACAGAAAATGATTGCTCAGTTCCTGAAAACCATGTTCAGGAACTGGGTCTTCAGAAAACTCTGTGACAAACTTTGGGCGTAAACGGTTATTTTGGAAATCATAGTGATAGAACGTATCTGTCCGTGCCGGCATCACATATCGGATCATTACATCGAAAGCTGAAGTATTACCTCCGGAAATAATTTCTGAGTTATAGTCATAAACAGTCCGGTCTCCCGGTTCGATGAATGCTTTTCTTTCTCCCAGGAAATCCTGTGTCCAGGCAATAGCAGGTAATCCGGGAAATGGGAGTAGGACGGCTGCAATCAAATTGCTGTCCTGAACATGAATTTTTCCTTTGGGAACACGTAAACATAAAGGGATCGGAGGAAGAGAATTACCTTTCAGGTCATATACCAGCAATTGACTACTGGTCCAGGGCAACAAATAAATCCGATCGTTTTTTTCATCAATCTGAGCGTCATAAATTGTTTGGTATTCTCCCGGCCCTTGTCCGATAGAACCGATCATAGTAATGAAATTCCCTTTGCGATCGAAAAGCTTGAACGGATTTTGCTGCTTGTTCCATACGAGGATATAGTTTTCGGAAATAACTGTTTGCTGGTCTCCGACAAGTGCTTCGTTTTTATTATCCAGACGGATTATTTCAAAGTCATCGACTAGCAAACTTAAGGGAATCCGGATAGTATCCTTTAATAGTTTTTGATCGCAAATAATGACGGAATCGTCTCCTATTTGCTTAATGGAACCAACGGCAGGACAGGTGTCAAGAGTCTTGTCATTGGAGGTCTTGCATGAAATAAGAGAGAACAGAATTATAAAACCAGACAAAGTTCTGGCAATTCCTCTTTTATATTTCAGGTGATTCTTGTTTATCATATCAGGTGTACTAATGTTTTAATTTGGCTAAAATGATGATATTATTATCATTTTCATGTATTGACTCTGCCAATGTAGTCAATTCTGCTTTTTCTTCTTCTGTTAATTTGTTAGACTTTAGAGCATTTTCTAACGTGCTTTTCAGATTTGCAGGTTCTATATTCTGGATAAAGTAGCCATTATAAAAAGAGAAAATAGGCCAGCCGATTTCCGTGTATCCCAGATAATCATTATATAATCGAAAAAAAGCTCCTTTTCCAGTTCTTTTGTCTACAATATAATAGCTGGGAGATGATGATACAAATGAAGTAGCTGATACTTGCTTCGGATAGGAAGCCTCTCCTATATAATGGTTCGGAAGTTCGATATAGCCGTGCCAGGGGATCGGGTCTTCACTGAAATTCATGGTGAAGGTTGGAGACAGGCGGTTATTGCGGTAATCGTAGCGGTAAAGGCTGTCGACGCGTGTTGGTACGATGCAGAGGATATTTACGTCAAAAATACCCGGTACATTATTATATGTACAGACCTCATTACTGTAATCTTGCGGTGCAGCGAGATGGCCGGGTTCGATATAATCTTTCCTGTTTCCGTGAAAATCCTGTGTCCATGCTACTGCCGGCATGTCGGGGAATGGAAGTAGAACAACTGCAACCGTCGAATCCTGAAGGTCTACATGGAAAGTGCCTTTGGGAGCCCGCAGACAAAGTGGTATTGTAGGTTGGGGATTACCCTTCAGGTCATAGACCAGTATTTGGGCACTTTGCCAGGGCAATATATAAATTCGGTCGTTTTCTTCGTCTATATTAGCGTCATAAACATTCAGGTATTCGTTGGGGCCTTGTCCGTATGATCCGATCGTTGTCAGGAAGTTTCCTTTCCGGTCGAAGAGTTTGAAAGGATTTTGTTTGTTGTTCCATGCTAATAAATAATTATCGGAAACGATTACGCGTCCTTCGCTGATCAGCGCTTCATCCCGGTTGTCCAGATGAATGATCTCTGGTTTTTCCGTAAGATAAGTGAGTAGAAGGTGTATGGAGTCGGTCAGTAATTTCTGATCGCACGAAAGAACCTGGTCATCCCCCACCTGTACAAAAGTACCGACAACAGGTGAGTCTTCCAATCCGTTATTGAATGATGATTTATTGCCACTTTGACACGAGACTATCAATAGTAAGCAAAGTAAACCAGTAATAAGATTTCCTACCTTCTTCATAATGTTGCTGTTTTAGAATGATGTTTGATGCAAATATATCCTTAAATGTTGATAACAGACTAGAAAGTCAGTTGACATTTTAGATAATACAGAAAGGAGTAATGGGTAGATATATAGATGTTTACTATCTGATCGTAGTAAAAATGAATTGACATTTCCTCTTTAGCAGTTTAGAACGCATTCAAAAGATCATCCAGAGACAGGTTATCATCCTCAACTCCGAACTTCTCCCGTTTCATACGTGCTTTCTTTTGGCTGATGGCCGAAGGAGTGATATAATAGATGGAGGCAAGGTCTTTCGTGCTGATCCCGCTTTTCAATAGGCAACAGAAGGCGATGTCTTTTGTACGGAGTAACGGATAAGTATTTTTTAGTCGTTCGGCAAAGCCGGACCAGATATTATTCACAGTTTCGATCAATTCGTCTATCTCTTCCGATGTTAACCTCGATTTGTTATCATCTGTGTTTTCTTTTGCTTTTCCGGAAAGGGAAGGAATCTTTTGGGATGCGGACAGACGGCGGAACAACTGTTCACGTAAAGCCGTAGCTCTTTCACGCAAGGATATCAATTCCCGCTCTTTCTCTAATTGGGCAACCTGGTTTTTTAGTTCCTGTTCTTTTAATTGTTGTTCGCCGATGATTTTCTTTTTCCGGAGACGGTTGTAGACAATATACCAAAGGGTACAGGCTGTAATCAATATCAGACATAATGAAAGGAGGTAGATATCTTGTTGCTTCTTTTTGAGTTTTAATTGGTTATTTTCATTTTTGAGCAGTTCTTCCTGATATCGTTGTGTCATTATCTGTGATTCGGCATCACCGGATATGTTGCTGAAACTTCCTTCATAGTTTTTCCAGGCGTAGTATATTTGTTCGTCTGTTTTGTTTTTTTCATATAGCCGGGCCAATAGTTGATAGGCACGGGTTGCAACATAGGTGTTTGTGCTTTGTATTGCTTTCTGTAGGTAAACCCTTGCCGAATCGGTTTCGCCGGATGCAATGTATATTTGGGCTTGAGTAAGCATATGATATGGATAACTAGTCCGAGTGTTACATAAACTCTGACTTGCTTTCAATGCTTCCGTTGCGTTTCTAATATTTCCCTTTTCTTTTTCAATTTCGCTTATTTTTTGATAGAAAAAGGCTGTTTGTTCCCTTGATTCGATTTCCAGTGATTTCCGGATGGCTTTTTGGTAGTAGATGATTGCACTGTCGGTTTGTTCTGAATATCGATATGCCTGTCCGATTTCTGCTAATACTTCTGCCTGGTAAGCGGCAGGGATAAAGGCACTGTCTTGTAATGACAGTCTATGCTGCTGCAATGCCTGTTTTGCGTTGCCTTTGTACAGAAGGGCAAAACCGCTGTATTCGTATAATCTGGTTCGTACTACAGGATTTGTTGCAAACGGAATACCCAGGGTAAAGAAGGAGTCAGCCCGCATATAGTTCGCCGTTTGCATATTGATAAACCCACTCCAGAAACAAGCATTAGAGGTTTTGGCTGAATCATTGTTGGCAATGAAAATATCAATAGCTTTTGTGAGCAGGGAGTCTGTCCGTATGGCCTGACCTTTGCGGAGTCCAGCAATAGTCTGAAACAGATCGTATTTCGCTTTAGGATAATCGGCCAGCTGGTCAGGGTTCTTTATCTTCTCCAGAAATATTAATGTACTGTCCGGCTTTTTGTCCAGATAATTTTCAGCCTGTTCCAACCAATACTCTGTTTGTCCGCCCGTACAGGCCGACAAACAGAGTATAGATTGTATAATTAGTAGCCAAAAAGTATTTTTCATGGAGATACCGGTTATTTGAAGCAAATGTAATGCTTTTAGTATCCCAATTCAAATTCCTGATCGACTGCCGGAACTCCTTCGTCCATCCATTTGGGCATTGGTTGCTTGTTCAGGTAATGCTGGAAGAACTGGAACATACGCTTCTGGAAATCTATCCGGTTTGCCAGACGCATCGGCCAATGAACTTCTCCGGTATAATTGAGTAGCCACACCGGTTTCTGTAAACGTTTGAGTGCTACAAAATATTCTATTCCCTGATACCAGGGTACATGACCATCGTTGTCGTTATGCATGATCAGGATGGGAGTTTCTACTTTATCCATGGTAAACAACGGAGAGTTTTCCATATATTGCAATGGAGAGTCCCATAAAGTTCCGCCGATACGGCTTTGTCCGTGTTCATATTGGAAAGAACGGTTCAGTCCTGATCCCCAACGGATTCCTCCGTAGGCACTGAACATATTGACGACCGGAGCTCCCGATTCGATAGCGGCAAACAGGTTTGTCCGGGTAGCAAGATAAGCAACCTGATATCCGCCCCAGCTGTGACCTTGTGCACCGATCGCTTTTTCATTTATGTATCCTTTGGCTATTAATGAGGTAATACCCGGCATGACACAGTTGAAACAGCTTTCTCCGGGATAACCGTCTACATAACGTACATCCGGATTGAAAATGATATAACCATTGCTGGTATAGAAATGATAATCAATCGTGGAACGATGCGGTTCCGGCATATGGTAAGCATAAAGCGTTTCTGAATTACGTTCGTAGAAGTTTACGATTACCGGATATTTTTTGTTCGGGTCGAAGTTCTCCGGTTTATAGACAACTCCTTCCAAAGGTGTTCCGTCCAGAGAAATCCAGGAGACGAGCTCGGCTGTACCCCAATTCAGATTTGCTTGTTGTTCTTCTCCGTGGGTAAGCTGGATGGACTTTTTGAAACTAAGGTCAGAAAGCCTTATATCCGGATATTGCTCAAATGTTTCGGAGGTATAGATCACTGCATCCGAATATTTCGCTTTGACGGGTGTTTTCAGCATGAAGTTTCCGGCCAGCAGGGCTTTCGGTGCTTTGGGGGCAGAGAGATGGGTACTGTAATATCCGGAACCTTTTGTTTTTTCATTGAACACTTGTAATAACTGTGACTTTGTTATATCAATGAATTTTTCTTCTTTATCTAATCTGATCAATCGATATGAAAGTTGTTCCTTTCGTCCGTTTACTGTCAGGTTTACAGGAGCGACTTCTGCTGTAGGATCAAATTTCCAGATATCATAACGGTCGTATATCAGGAGGTTACGATCATCAGCTGTCCATCCGGCCAAACCGTGGGGTGACGGATAGTCCGGGACGTCATTGTCTTCATCCCAGGCGGTAAAGGTTGCGGGAGTTGTCAGACGGTATTCTTTTCCGTTTGCCAGGGAATAGGTATACCAGGAACTGTCTTGCGCACAATACCAATAAGCATATGTCCCTTTGGGGGAAAGTTGCATATTGCTGTTGCTTGCTTTTTTTATTTGTTGGCGTTCTCCGGTTTGAAGATTAACTGTATAGATATCATAACGGCTTCTGCCTTCCCACATCTGTTCCGTTGCATAGGGTTGGTTTGTCGATAACAGGGCGATCGGTGCATTACCTTCATCGGCAGTGATCAAATGAGGGATTTCCTTGTCTGCCAGTTGGAAGAGGGTGTTGCCGGAAATATTATAAACGGCAGTGTAAGTTTTTTTCAGGTCTTTTTCTTTATTATATACTTGTTGAGTATATTGTACACCCTCATCCCATTTCCAGATTTGTACGTCGGGACGATTTTCTGCCAGTACGGTAGTATCTTTTTGCATGGGAGCCGGTGCTGTTCCGAAGAAAATACGTTCAGAGTTCTCTGAAAAACGGATGTCACCGTTCTCGCTGATCACCCAGTCTTTGGGTATGAAGTTTTGTTCCTTATCGGCAACGAGGCGGGCCCGGGTATTATTTTCTGCCAGATAAAGTGAAAATTGCGTATTGGTTGAGTCTTTATCCGGACAATACAGGAATGCTATTTTGTCGCCGGTTTTATTGAATGTCGCTTTTTTAATTACACCTTTACCTTCAAAAATAACGGTATGCCCTTTCTCCGGAGTAAATGTGGATAAGGTGGAATCTGTCGTGTAATATAGAATGTTTTCTTTTTTAGCGAACCCGAACTCCTTGACATCGGCAAACCGTACCTCTTTTGCTCCGTCCAGCGAACGCACATGGAGTACAGTATCTGATTTACTCTCTCTTTTATAGGCAATCCAGTCTGCACTCTCAGAAAGTTTATATGATTTCAGGGAGTCTATCGTTTCTTTTTTGTCTGAGAGATTGAAGATGACGAGTTCATCCAACGGCATATCTTCTTTTTTGGTCTTTTTCAGTTTCAGGGCTTCTACTTTTTCAAGTTCCGGCTTCCTGGTCACCAGCAGGTAACCGGAAGATGCAGAAAATTCTGCCTGTGCAGCCGGAAGGAAAGAAGCTGTCATTTCTCCTTTGGCATTGTACACGAAAATACTGGCATCTCCCCGCCAGGGTTCCATCTTACAGGCTACCCATTTCCCGTCGTGGGAGATTTTTTGTTCCGTAATACGTTTCCAGCTAACCATTTCGTCGAATGTCATCGCTTTTTTTACTTCCTGTGCGGAAGCACTGCAATAAACACTCAGACAAATAAAAAGTACCCATTGTTTGAAATATTTCATGCCAACCATTATATATGTTATGTTTGTGAATGCAATATTACGACTTTTTGATTTTACCGCAAAAAAAAGCGGAGACCATTACCTGATCTCCGCCCTTATAAATAGTATATTCCGGATTTTCTTATTTAGCCAGTTCTTTATCGATCATCTCTTTCATCTTGTCCACTCCCATGAAACCGACCTGGAAGTGAACCGGAGTACCGTCTTTTGCCACTACCATGTAAGAAGGGACACCATTGATACCGAATTTCTTTCCCCAGTATTCCCATTGTTCGGCAGTAACACGGTAGTGTTCACCCTTGATGTCCGGGATCATTTGTTCCCAGGTCCCTTTCGGAGAGTTTTCGGCTGCCAGGTAGAGGAATACGACGTCTTTTCCTTCGTATTCTTTCTTTACCGGTTCTGTCTCTTTCATTGCCATCCGGCAGGGACCGCACCAGGTTGCCCAAAAGTCAACGAAGACAACTTTGCCGCGGTAAGGTGTTGTAATTGCATTGAATAATTCTTCGGATGGGATATCCGCAATGTTCACACGGTTGACGGTATAGCCGGATTTCTTTTTGTTTTCCTCTATTGTCAGTTTCAGTTTCTCATTCATTTTGATAAGTTCCTCTTTGAGTGCCGGATTCAATGTATTGGTCTTTGCCAACTCTTGTTCGTCTAAAGGACGGAACTCGCTGATAGAAGCTGCCAGTTTTTGTGCGGCTAACATATCGAAAAGAAGTCCTTTATCGGTTCCCATAATCCGGGCAATATCAGCTGTATTGTCTGGGAATTTTTCGTCTTTCTCTAGTTTGATATCTTTTCCGGTAAAGTTGGTAAACTGAAGGCCTCTTAACAAATAAGCCGCATTACCATTATAAATAAAGTAGGGATCATTGGATAACAGTTCCGGCAAGAAATTGAAATAATCCTGGGTTGCAATTGGCTTTACATAGTTGACCAGAACAGAATCTTTGGGGATTTTGTTCGTTTGCCGGTAAGCATATTCAATTGCTCTGTAACCAAGTAATTGATCAGCCAGTTCATGCTTTAGTTTCATGGCAATCAATTGACGATGTGCTTCGCTGATTCCTGTCAGTTGATTTAGCTGATCGACGGCTTTCTGATATTTTTCTGTCCAATATGTTTTATATTGATCAACCGTCATTGTACTGATGTCTTTCATCATCTGATCATATTCTTCCTGACTTCTGACACTGAATGAAGGTTCTTCAACCGGATTATTGGCGAGGTCGTTGTTTATATCAGCCAATGCTCCGGTGAAATAGAACTTGTTTCCTAATGAAGGCTTGGAAGATTGTATCTTGGATTGTGCACGACAAATTTCCGGCATATTAATTTCGACAGAAGTTGTTTCTCCCGGTTTTATATAGAAACGGGTATGAACAACTGAGTTTCCGGATAATACTACACTTGAAATATGTAATAAAGGAATTTCCAGTTTAAAACTTCCATCGGGCTTAACATTTATGGTGTTCTGGTCTGCACCGGCTGTAAGAATATTGAATACCCATATAGGCAGGTCTTCATCCATCCCCGGGTTGTAGCCAATAAATTTACCGTTTAGTGTGGCAATACCTGATTTCAGTTCCGGCTTTTCCAGGACAGGCGCTTTCTCCGGTTTCTTTACGTTGGGAAAGTCTACTGTGGGTGTCTTTCCATCCAATCGTATACCCCAGATCTTGAAAGCTCCTTTGTCGTTACCTTCGATAAAATCGATTGTCTTTGTATCCTTCGGAAGGGGAGGGAAAATCAAACGGAAAGAGGCCGTACCTGATTCCGGCATCCAAAATTCCTCATTAAGCTTAATACCATCGCCGGCTTTGATCCGGTAACTTTTACCATTGGCTTCCAACGTCGTTTCATCAACGATCTTGATCCAATATTTGGGTCGGTAATAAGCGTCGACATACATGATGGTGGCTGTGTCGTTCAGAATAATTTTCTGAAATTCGAGCGTATTGGTGTTGCGTACTTCAAAAGCCGGTTGCTCCACTACGCGATCCTGAGCGTGCAAACTTGTGCAACAGAGGAATAGAGTGAGTAAACTGATAATGTGTTTCATACCTTTATTAATTTAGATTGTTAGTCTTTTATAAAACTCTTGAGTTCTTCCAGAAGAGCGTCTTCCCTATATCCTTCTTTGATTTTCAGGATAAGACCTTCCGGCGATATATAAACAAATGTAGGAAGAGATTTTAGTCCGTAGTGTGCTGCTATGCCACTCGAACCTAATCCATCAGACAATTGAAGCCAGTAATTGCTAACGGGACTTTTAGCAACTTCTTCTTTCCAGACGGAAACAGGATCTACAGATACACTGATTACGATCACTTTTCCTTTGTATTGTTCTGCTATTTTTTCTAGTTCAGGTAACGCTGCGACACAGGGACCGCAAGCCCGGCTCCAGAAATCAAGAAGAATATAACTTCCTCGGTAATCGGAGAGGTGGTGGATTTTGCCTTCAACATCTTTTAATTCGGCATCATAGATTTTGTCTCCAGTCTTTACTGTTGATGAAATAGATAACAAGGATATTATTTCCTGTCCCAATTGAGATTGTTTTTGCTCATCAGTCAGTTTGCTATATACGGTAATAATGAAAGTCCGGACTTTAGACCTTTCAGTCTCTTTTAAATTGTTCAGTCCTGCCAGGCTCATGGAGTTGTCCGACATTGAAACAAGTTTGTTAAACTTTCCTTCTTTATAACATTTGGCTGCATTTCTTAATTCTTCCAGTCCTGCAAGTGTTATGGGATTTTTCAACATTAGTTGTAATTCTTTGTATAGGATGACTTCATCATGGATACTATTTATCTTTAGGCGCAATGAATCGAACTGCTGCCGGGGATTCGGATTTTTGCCATCGGCATTAGCCAGTATTTTCATGGCTTCGGCTGTCAAATCATGAATTTGCATTGCCTCTTTTTGAGTCGCTTCTCTGAAACGGTTTAATTCTATCTGTTCCGGGATTGGAATATCGCTTTCTGTCCTCCAGGTTTGTACATAAGGAGCTTTTCCGGTAATTTTAATGTTAGCTCCTGGTTTTACCCAAAACTGATAGCCGGTGCGGTTAACAGTGAGAAACATTTTGGTAATAGTGTCGACCTCCCTGGTAATTTTGAATTTACCATTTGCCATTGTAAAAAAGTCATCGACCTGCATTCTGGCTGTATTTCCTTTCATTTCCGCACAACTGAGAGTAATACTGTCTGGCATATTTTGGATATCACCTTCGATTGTACATGTTTTTTGTCCATAAGCGGAAGAAACGGTTAAAAAGATTCCAAATAATAATAGACCTAGTGCTTTCATGGATAATTTGATTTGTAGTTAATGTCGGCAATGTACAAGTTTATTTGGATTTGATATACTGGAAAGTACGAATATTTCGTAGACTGCAACATCTATTAACATGTTGCAGTCTACTCTTTGACTTTTGTAACATTTGTAATTAGATTACCGTCTCCGTTACCACCTGTCCGTCGAACAGGTTGATGATGCGTGAAGCATAGCCGGCATCATGCTGGCTGTGGGTTACCATGACGATGGTTGTTCCTTCCTTATTTAGTTCGTTGAGCAGGTTCATTACTTCCTGGCCGTTTTTACTGTCCAGGTTACCGGTTGGCTCATCGGCAAGGATTAGTTTGGGGTTGGCTACCACGGCACGGGCTATGGCAACGCGCTGTTGCTGACCTCCGGATAACTGTTGAGGAAAATGTTTTTCACGATGGACAATTGCCATACGTTCCATGGCCTCTTTCACTTTCTGTTTGCGTTCGGAAGCCGAAACACCCATATAAAGTAGGGGAAGTTCTATATTTTCATATACGTTCAATTCGTCGATCAGGTTGAAACTCTGGAATACGAAGCCGATAATCCCTTTACGCAATTTTGTGCGTTGTGCTTCCGTATATTTGGAAACCTCTATCCCGTTCAGGTAATATTCGCCGGAAGTCGGGTTGTCCAGTAATCCCAGGATATTCAGCAGCGTAGACTTACCGCAACCGGAAGGTCCCATTATCGCTACAAACTCTCCCTCTTTAACTTCAATGTTCACCTTATTCAAGGCCCAAGTTTCAACTTCCTCTGTACGGAAGATTTTTTCTAATGCTACTGTCTTAATCATGAGTATAAGAATTTTAATTTACTAATGAAAGAACAAAAGCTGTGCCAATATTGTAAGTGGTTGATTTGTATTGTGTTGGGGTTTTAGATTCTCTTCGGAGTTGTGCATATCCGCACGGATATAGTTCGGAAACGCACTTTTAGGGAACAAGTTGTTTACAAAATATCTTCATACAGATTATATAATCTTTTCCTGAGAAACAAGACTGCATATCTTTTCCTGGAAATCAATGTATTGACCGGTATGCCGGTCGATTCTGAAATCTCCTTGAACGGAATGCCTTCCAGTTCCGTCAATTCAAAGACGGCCCGTTGCTCGTCCGGTAATTCCAATAATGCGTGTTCCAACTCTTCCCAGACGGTAGAACGGATATAATCCATTTCCGGCGACTGGTCTTCGTCGGGCATGAGTTCCGCCAGTTCTTTCAGGAAAGTGCCGTCTTCTTCGCTGGCAGAGAGATAGGGCATTTCTTCTTCCCGGTGTTTGCGGCTGCGGTCGATGATCTGACTGCGGGCTACAGAATATAACCAGGCGGCGATCTGTTCGATCGGACTGTCTTCCTGGTCATATTTCATGAACTGGTAGAATACGTTTTGCAGGATATCTTCACTGTCTTCTTTGGAGGACACACGCCTGGAGATAAAACCTTTTAGCTGTGCCTGGTATTTCCGGAAGATATCCGCAACCCGTGTGTTCTGCTCCGAAGCGGAGCGGTTTTGAACTATTTCTTTCATTGGGCATTATCACCTGAAGATGGCTCCTGTGTATTAAATCTGCCATTGCGGAAATCAGCCATATGTCTGCGGATATGTTCCCGGCGCTCTTCCCAGGGCATATTTTTCATCTGCTCGTGGAAGCGGTTATGCTCTTCCCGGTTACCGAAGAAAAAGCCCCCGGGATGATGACCGAAAGGACCGAAATGTCCAAACCCTCTGAACCCTCCGAATAACAGTCGGCAAAGAACCATCAAACCAAGCGCCTGCCAGTAGTTAATGACCGACCAGCCGATAACGGCCGGTATCAGCCAGTTCCACAGATACATAACTCCCAGGCTGGCCAGTGCAAACAACCCTATAAAAAATAAGAAGATGAACGCTCCTCTGAATATTCCCGGATTTCTCATTGTTATTTAATTTAATATGTTTATTACTCTGTTATTAATTCAATTGCATGGGTTTTGCAGACATTGACACAGTTACCGCAGCCTACACAGCTTTCGGGATTGACCACCGTTGCATAGCTGCAACTACCGTTATTCACCATTTTCAAAACCTCTCTCCGGCATCTCTTTACACATTGTCCGCATCCACTACACTCATAAGCAAAGACTTGTAAAGATATGACTTCTTTTCTCTTTCTTCCGAACATTTTTCGTTTCCGTTTTAATAATTAAAAATCTATTAGTAAGACATGCCTTCTATTGTTGTAGACGATTGAGCCGGAAGAATATTTTAAATAGAAATATTTTTTTGATGTATATCCGCATTAGTCAGTATATTTGTGCCGTTCAAAAGTAAAAAGTGATGAGCAATGTAAATAATGTATACTGGTTTATTTTCTTCAACGACCAGTTACTGCTTCAGAAAAAAGGTGAAACATATACAATCCCTTATAGTATCAATCCTCCTGTGCCGGTTAAGAATGTGCTGGAAGTCAGTTTATTGGAGGATATGCCGGCTTGTACGGCCTCTGTGGATACACCGCTGGAAGAAACGGCTGAATACCTTCCGATGGGTTTGCGGGCATCCTACGATTACCTCGATCCTGTCTTACATAAAATAGCCGGAAAAGCGTATGAGTTGATTTATTGGGACCAGCATAGCCGTTTTTGTCCTTCATGCGGAACGAAAACTGTCATGCAGACAACTATTTCCAAACAGTGTCCAAACTGTAAATATGAAATCTATCCGGTAGTCTCTCCGGCGATATTGGTACTGATCCGCAAAGGAGATGCTATACTGCTGGTCCATGCTCGGAATTTCAGAGGTTCTTTCTATGGTCTGGTTGCCGGTTTCCTTGAAACGGGAGAAACGCTGGAAGAATGTGTAAGACGCGAAGTTATGGAGGAGACAGGATTGGAAATTAATAATATTACCTATTTCGGGAATCAGCCCTGGCCTTATCCGAGTAACCTGATGGTTGGGTTTATAGCCGATTATGTAAGCGGCACGATCCGTTTACAGGATGAGGAATTGAGCGAAGGCGCTTTCTTCACTAAAGACAATCTGCCTGAGTTACCTCGTAAACTCAGCCTTGCGCGGAAGATGATCGACTGGTGGCTGGAACAGTAAAGTGTAAGATCGTATAACGGCATAATATGCTTATAGAGCATTATCATATTCATATTGTGCCGTGAAGTTTGATCTTGAACTGTATAATACCAGTTCGCTCGATTCGGATCGGATAAGGTTATAATTGCTATCGTATGTATTGATCACTTTTCTCAGGGCTTCGCCGGTCGGGGAGAAAGTCACTGAACGGGTATTCAATCCGTCGATAAAAGAATGCTGTGTATAGTTGATTAACTGGTTGTTTGCCATATAATGACATTCCAGTATCAGTTTGCCGACCTTATCATACGAGTGGGTCGTATAGTTTTCCAATATTCCCGAAGTCCCGTAATGCTCTTTCCGGTCAAGCATATTGTTTTTGTATTTATATAATGTATACTCCGACTGAGATATCACCGGATAATGGGTGATTTTTTTCTCTAACTTGCCATCATTCGAATAGATATATACCTGTGTCTGAAGATTGATAAATCCTGTAGAGGTATTTTTGTTCGCATTAAAATTGTTGGTCATGACCAACTGCTTATCTACGTTATATTGATAAACATTGTAACCGAGAGTATCGGTAATTGCTTCCCCTTCAAACAGGCAGTTAGAAATCCTGGATAATTGACCCTCGTCATTATATTCGTAAATCTTGCCGGAATAAGCGGAGTTGCTGGCGGGCGAAATCATCCGTTTTAACCGGGCATTGTTAAGCGACAATCTTTGGGGAACATCGTCATTTACGAATGCCACTTCCGGATTCTCGTTGACCGGAAGTTTGTCGAGATCGGAAGAGTCGCAACTGGTGATCCCGCTTATGAAAAACAGGAAGCAGACCAGTAAAGTCCATATATGTGTAGTTGCGATCGTCATTGAGGGGATGGTTTATATTTATTGGGTATCTAATGCATCGAGCCATATATCCAGGCATAATTGAGGATAGAGATAGAAACTTTCCTCCAAAGTGCCGGTTGCTCTCATCTGTTCCGCAATCTGATCGGCAATAGCCGGTTTGGATGATACGAGAATGTCACTGATGATGTTAGAGAAAAAGCTCAGTCTGCTTTTCAGGAATTTATCCATCAACAGATAATAGATATGGGGTGAGGAAGAAAGGAGAAAGTTTTTAAAATCCTTATATTCTTCCGTTTCCATATAAGTGTACGGAGAAGTTATGTGATCCATTTCATCACATTTCTCCTGGAATAAGTCGAATTTCTCCTTAAATGTTCTTCTCTCGGATTTGGAGGATAATTTCATCCCCTGGTTAATCCTCAACCGCAGGTCGGGAGTTACCTTATACACATCCGGCTCCTGGAAGTCTTCGCTGTCACAGGAGGTGAAGAATAGTAGGGCCAATGAGGCAAGCAAAAGTGCCAGTATCTGTAATTTAGTCATAATTGTCCGTCTTTTTTTATATTATTTCTTAACCTTAAGACGCAATATTTCAAGGAAATGCTGCATCTTATCCGATTAATTTATTAATAGTCTTTAATTATAAAACGGACAAATTATGAAATACTGCATGACAAATAAAAAAAATTACACTTTAATACTGCGGATCACAGTTTGTTCGGTTTCGGCAAAGAGTTCGGCGAAGGGCTTAGCCTTCACTGGAATAGGGTCGTGGATGATGAGTTCGATACGGTTGCCGATTCCCAAAGGAAAGGAACCCCATTTGGTCATCTTCCATGAGTTGTTGATCGTGACCGGTACCATGTAGGCCGACGGTGCATATTTACAGAGGATTTTCAATCCGTTTTCAGCAAAAGGACGGGGCTTGCCTGTTTTGCTTCGTGTCCCTTCCGGGAAAATTACTGCCGAGCGTTTGTTTGTTTCAATATATTCGGCCATTACACGGATGGCGGTCAATGCCTGTTTCGGATCCTTCCGGTCGATAAGGACGGAGCCGCCGTGGTTGAGGTTGTACGAAATACTGGGAATACCTTTGCCCAGTTCGATTTTACTGATAAACTTGGGATGAACTTTGCGCATGAACCAGCAGATAGAGGTTATATCATAGAGGCTCTGATGGTTCGAAGCAATGATTAGGGGCGAGTCGGTCGGGAGTTTCTCCAGCCCGCTTATTTTGTATCTTGTTCCCAGAATATAGGTGTTGAAAACCAGGAAAAAACTCAAGACATCCACGCTCTTTTTATGTGCTTTGTAGCCGAACAGGTTAAAGCATATCCACTGTACCACATGGAAGAACACCAGTGTAATCCCAAATAACAAATAATAGATGACTGAAAGCGGATACGAAATGATTTTTTCCATTTTATCCTTGTAAATTGTATATTTATAAATTTGACTTTACCTTTGTTAATAGGGTAACAAAAGTATAAAAAAATATTCTACTACTGTGATTACGGATAATTATTATAATATTTCTGAGTCCGCCAGCGTTGCGCATTTTTCCTTTTATGGCGTGCACTGGGCATAAAAACCTGTTGTAACATATCGTCGAACGAGATGCCGGACGGCTTTCGGGCTTCGGCACGGATTCCCGATGAGACCTGGAAAGATCCCAGCATTTTCACTTTGGGTAACGGTTTATTCATTCCGTATAACATGAATACGGCGGGAGGAAGGTCTTTCGGGTCCACTTTACGGTTTGGGTTATAGTCGGTATCTTTGGGACGTACGTATTCCGTGAAATCTTTTTGTATGGATTGTGCAGGGGATAGCTCGGGTACCATGATCATATTTGAAGCCGGTTCTTCCGTATTGATCAGCGTACCTGACCGGATAGCTTTCAACGCTTCGGGATTCAGTTCCAGCTTCTCCTTGCCGGAGAGTATATTCCGGAGCCATACCGAGTCCTTTTCTGTCCATTGGGCATATAGGTATCCCGTATTGCTCAGGCAGATTAATAGTAATGTAATTATTCGTTTACTCATCTAAAAAGTTCAACTTCCCGTACATATTCTATTTATTGAAATGTTCGGGAAGTCGAAATACTGCATCGTATTTGGGTTTATTTAGTTTCGATGACTTCTTTTACCTTTGCTTTCATTGCATCGCCACGTAGGTCACGGGAGATAATCGTACCGTCGGGACCAAAAAGAATGATATGCGGAATGCCGTTGATACCATATAGTTTGGTCGGTTTATCACCGGCGTTCAGAATCTGCGGCCAGGTGATTTTAAGTTCTTCTATTGCCTTTTGGGTATTTTCTGGATTGTCCCATACGGCTACGCCCAACACTTCAAGGCCTTTGTTTTTATATTGATTGTAGATTTCTGCCAATACCGGAGTTTCGGCACGGCACGGTCCGCACCAGCTTGCCCAGAAATCAACCAGTGTATATTTGCCTTTTCCTACATAGTCGGACAGGGATACTTTGTTACCGTCTTTCGTTTCGATGGTGAAATCGACGAACGGTTTTCCTTCGGCAGTCTGTTCCAAAGCGTTGAAACGTTGTATCGTTTCCTGCATATTCGGTGTGTTGCGTACTACTTCGCTCAGTTGAGGCAGTTTCGCTTTGATCTCGTCCGGCGAAAGATAGCCGTCCATATAATTCAGTGCGATAGCACCGATCGGGTTATCCAGGTTTCTGTTGAAGAAACCGTCGAGCATTGACAGGTAAGCGGGTTTCCATTCATTCTGGAAAAAGTTTTTTTGTAATTCCATGCGTTCGGCTTTATCCTCTGTCTGTTTCATGAATTCCTGTCGTTTGGCATCGATCAGGGCAGACATACTGTCTTGTGCTGCAAAGAAGCGGGCAATCTCATTGTTCAGAGGGCTTCCCGACGGAGTTACCGGTTTGCTGAGGTCGAGATTGATTGTCCCGTTTTCAAGAATGAAATTGACATAATATTCACGGCTGGCATCGATACGGCAGTAAGCTGCGGTGTCCATTTTACCGGTAAAGGTGAACGTATTTCCTGTTACAACAGTGCTGTCTACATAGACGTTATTGTTGTTACGGTTATAGATATAGATCATTTTTCCGTCCAGCGAGTTGTCGGGGATAGTACCGTTTATGGTATAAGTCGCAGCTGGCTTTTCTGAACAGGCGGTAAAAACCAGTAGTCCGGTTAACAAAGTGAGTAAAAAGTTTGTTTTCATATGCTTGATAATTAAAAATATACGTACTCCGGTTAAATGGATATACGAAAGTAGGAAAGATTCTTTTATATCCGGCATAATTCCCCCGGTATAATCCAAATATTAATTCTTTTTGGGAAGTGTAGGTTGTAATAGTAATCTTATTCGATCCATCCTTTAAAATGCGGTCAAATCCTGGCAGTCGCTGTTTGGGGCCTTAGAGACCGGTTGCCGGCCTTTAGTAAGGTGAGAATAGTTTCACCCTAATGAAACACTTGTTTCACTATGAAGAAACAACTGTTTCATTAAAGTAGAAACACTTGTTGCCTACCTATGAACGTTTACTCAGCCTTGATAACGTCTGCCGGATTGATACGGGCCGTACGTAGTATCTTAACCAGGATAACGACGGCTGTAAAGATCGTAATGACAAAGAAGATGCCGAGCCAGAATAACGGATTGTTATAGTTGAAACGGATAATCCAGTTTTTAAGCATTTCATCCGTGATCATCCACATAAGAGGGAAAACAAACAATGTCGCGATCAGTAGCAACCCAAGGTAGAACTTCATGAACAGGTACGATATGTTTTTCAATGACGCTCCATTGATTTTGCGGATGGCAACTTCTTTCTGCCTACGTTCCGTGTCTTGCGAAATAGCTGCGTAAATACCTAACAAAGTTATTATCAGACAAACAGTAGCAAAAAAAGTAAACACATTGCGGAGCATACGTTCTGTCGTTTGTATTCGGGTACATTCATCTTTTAAAGTATGTATTTCCGGCTGTATGCTTTCCGGGAGAAATTCTTTGACTGTTTGTTCAAGATAGGCTTTTCCTTCTTTTTCTTTTCCTGGCTGGAGGCGTACATAACAATTCCCTTGCTTTTGTAACAATCCGATTGCCAGAGATGTAAAATACTCAGATCCGTCGACGAAACGGATTAAAGAACTGGTGACTCCATTGATTTTGTATTCTTTGGGAGCATTATTTATCCGGACAATTTTATTTACCGGATTCTCTTTGATCGCATTCATGAATGTTTCGTTGATCAACAGGCTTTGTTCGTCGAGGAGTAATGAACCTGCAATCGGTTTGAGATGAAGAAAAGAACCGACATTGGCCGAAGCATACAGAATACCTCCAAGTGTTTGTTTCTCTCCGTTTTCCCATGTATAACTATTTATTCGGGTATTGGGTAATTTATCATGAACTTCGAGTATATCTTCTATCATACTATTTGCTTTCCATTTGGAAAGTAATACCGGATAGGTCGATTCCATATATTGGTAGTCGGTACGGACGAAAAATATTCTTTCTTTTTCATCGTTATTGAGTGAGCTGAATAGCTGTTGTTCTCCGGCTCGGGTTTGAAGAGTTGCTATTGCTGCTCCGGAAAGAAAGAAGAGGGCAATAAAATATTGAATGCCTAATAAGGTATTCCTAACCCGGTGTCGAGAGAAGCGGATACCTTCTATCAGGGATATTCGGTCTAATCGGAGACAAACGATTCCGCAGATGATGGCGGACAGAATGATACAGCCTAATAGATATTCAACTATTTGACCGGACAGTGACAAGCTATCGAAATCTACTTTTATCCGGAAGAAAGAAAACTGAAATCCGGGAGTTAATAACTCGCCAAGGCATAATGCGAATATTGTGGTAAAGAACAATGATAAACAAGATTCTGTGAAAAGTAGAAAAAATAGGTGCTTTTTGTCTTCTCCTATGCCTTTCCGGATACTGAACTCTTTTGTCCGGTTATAAAAATTACCAGTTATAAAAGAATAGTAATTCAGTAGTGATGATAGAAAGATCAACAGGCCGATTAAAAAGATGAAGCCATAAAATAGTGCGTACCCTGTATTTTTATATTTAGTATGTCCTAGCTGGAAAGCTCTGACTAGCGAGGGATTTTTATCGAAAAGTAAAATCCTCAGGTTTAAATTGCGTAGCTGTTTATCCAGATCATCCGGTTTGAAATTCGGGAGGGTGAGGGCATACGTATTGCATCCTGTTCTTTCTTCGATTTGTTGTTCCAGAAATCCATCGAGTACGGATAGGGTCAATGCTTCTATGGGTTCGTAAGGACTGATGCTGTTGTTGGCAGGGAAATTTTCAAATACCCCGCCAATGGTATATGCTTTCTGATCCTGTCCGATCACTTTTTTACCGACAGGGTTTTCGCCTCCGTATATTCTTTTTGCCGCTGATTGGCTTAACAAGAGAGTGTTCGGCTGTTTATTGATAGCAGAGATATCCCCGCATACCAAATGTCTGTCAAATACAGTAATGAAATTTGTGTCTGTTTCCATTACATATAGTTGATAAGGGAGCGTTTTACTTTCTGATATTTCGAAAGATAAGTTTTCAGGATTATTATAGGTTGCTCTTGTGATACATTCGATTATTGGAAATTGTTTGTTACGGATATCTACTCCTAAAAATGCAGGAGTTCCGGATACAAGATGACCATCATCCTGTACCAATACGATTTCTGCGATCCGCTTTTTATTATTAAACTCATTATCTTCATTCATCCAATAGCGTAGCAGGTAAGTACATAGTGCAAAGCAGAACAGACCCACTGCAAGACCAGTGACAGAGATCAATGTTTGCCCTTTATTCTTTAGCAGGTTGCGCAAGGCAACAGTCAGATAGTGTTGTATCATGTTTCTCTTTTTTATTCACTTTTTACTGATTCTGCCGGATTTGCCAGTGCTGCTTCCTTTACCTGACGGAAGATGGAAAGGAGGACAATTACACAGGTAATGAAAAAGACGGCGATGAAAGACCATATTGTCAGGTGGATGTGGTTGGCATATGTTTCCAACCAGCGTTTCATCAGGATATAGCCTATCGGTAAGGCAAACAGGTTGCTGATTACGACTAATATCAGGTATTCCCTGAAGAATAATTGCAGGATATGGTAGAAGGTCGCACCGTTCACTTTGCGGATGGCAATCTCTTTTTTACGTTGTTGGGCGGAGAGGCTGACCAGGGAGTAAATACCGAAAGTGGAGATCAGGATACAGAGGATTGCAATGATACTGAATACACTGAAAATGACTTTCTCCGGCTGGTTGAACTTATCCACTAAATCCGTTAGTGGAGTACATAAACTAGTGTCTGTCACTCCGCTTACGTTGAACTTTTTTGCTACCTGTCTGATATGTTCGGTTACTTCTTTTTTATGTCCCGGGAGATAACGGACATAGAAGTATTGAACAGGCGTATAATTCTTTGCATCTTTGTCGGTATAAAGACGGAAAAAGATACTTAATACAGGAAATTGCATGGGAGCATAAATGTAATCGTTTATTATGCCCGATACTTTTTGGGTAGTTGCAGAATATTGTTTTTCATTATAACTGTAAATGGATCTTTCCAATAAATCTTTATAGCCTAACTGACGATATCCGGTTTCATTGACGAGATAAGAGTCCGGATTACTTTCGTCCAGCCATTTTCCTTCTTTCAAGCCGATATGGAACAGTGAAAAGAAATCTTTACTGACTAGCATCAGATTATCTTCCCGGAATGGATCTGTTTCGGCCGGATCAAATGATAAATGCGTAACTTCTGTTCCATACCAGTCTCCTTGTTCCGTAAATACCGGAGAGTTTACTGCTGTGTAACAGACTTCTTGTATATAAGGATGGTTTCGCAACTCCGGTTCGAGAACTCTCAGGTCATTCTCGTATGCATTTTCGTATCCCATATCCATCTGAAGCACATTCTCATACTCTACACCTTTATCTTTGTTCAGAATAAAATGCAATTGCATGAAAAGAATAATAGATGTAATGAAGAACAGCGAACCGATAAATATCTGGCCGGCTATTAATCCTCTTTTCAGAGCAACGGACTGGGTGTCCGGGCTGCAAAGTATCCTGCGGATCGGCAGATAAGTAATTATCCAGAATAATAGCGTACTGGCGAGAATGGCAGCTATTGCATTGATTACTAGTGCGGATTGGTCGATATGGCGGGATACGCCTTCATACATTCCGTAATTATTCCAGACTGTGTAACTATCATAATAGGGATAAATGACTTCAATTAGGCAAAATGCCAATAAATAAGCGATGAACATGGGGAGGAATAATTCCGTCCAGCCTTTTTGCATCATCTCTTTGGTAGAAGCCCCGATGCAAAGGTATGTCCTGTTTTTATTCTTCTTCCGTTGCTGTTGTCCGATAAAGAGGACCAGCAGGTTCATAAGGGCACTCGCAAAGGCCATTAAACCGGCGAGTGCCAGGATATGAATGTTCCGTATCCTGTTGTCCAGTTCAGGATGGCAAAACAAATGGACTTCTGCAAGAGTCCGCAGGTTTATTTTCCATTGGTCTACATGCTCGGTTCCATAAGGATCATCGGCATGGCTTTTATATGCAGCCAGTTTTTCTTTTACCTTTTTGATATTACAGTCCCGGTGTAAACGTACATATGTTTTATTCCGGTTTACATGCGTCATCGGTTTTACCCGATCGATTAAAAGGAATTCGAAGATAAAGTCTGAATTATCCGGATAATCTTTGATCACTCCGACTATGGTAGGGCGATACTGACCTGTTAAATCAAAGACTTTCCCGATGCAATCGGTCGTTCCGAAAAATCTCATAGCCGTGCTTTGAGTGAGAACAACCGATTGGCCGTCGAGGACAGTCCCTTTGTATGTCCCGGCGACAAAGTCGGAACGGAACATTTCGAAAAAGGAATGATCGCAGACAAGCCCGTAAATATATTTGCTGCTATTATTTTCTTTTATCGTGAAATTGCAGTTTGCGAATTTGCATACTTGTTCGATCTCAGGCAATAGTTTTGTTAGTTCGGCCAGATCGTTCATATGTAACTGGTCCAGGTCGGCATCTGCTCCGGTTGCTTTTTTCACCAGTCCGGTGGTGGTCAGGCAATAAAGCCGGTCGCCGTTTGGATGAAAGTTATCGAAATGGGTTTCCCACCACAGCCAGTAACCGCCCAGGATAAAGGCCGTGAAGCCGATTGCCAGTCCGATAATGCTGACCAGCGATTGGGTTTTATATTTGACAAATTCCCTGAGAGAAACTTTTAAATAATGACGTATCATAAGATTCATTTTTTATTCACTTTTTATGACTTCGGCCGGATTCGTTTCAGACGCTTTCAGTGTCTGGTAAAGGACGGTACAGATAATCAAAGCGCTTGTTGCTAACAATATTATGGCATACATCCAGAAACCGATATTGATGCGATAAGGATATTGTTCCAGCCATCCGTGCATAAACAACCAGGCTAGTGGAAGGGCAACCGCATTGGCTATGACTACGATTGTCAGATATTCTTTGAAGAACATGCTGATAATTGTTTTCGACGAGGCGCCCATCACCTTGCGTACGGCTACTTCTTTCCGACGTTGTGCAATGTTGCTGGATGAAACGGAATAGATTCCGAAGATCGAGATCAAAGTACAGAGTATGGCCAGCAGGGAGAAGAGTTGCAGGCTGGCATCTTCGGATTTGTTCAATTGGTTGAAAACATCTGTCATTGTCTGTATTTTGGGAGTTGTATCTCCTTCTTCTTTGTGTTTTTCAAAGACTGTCCGTATTGTTTTGATGGCAGCCTGTTCATTTTCGGGTTTCACACGGGCATAATAGCAGTAACTGTTCCATTTACTTCCGTCGAGCGTGATAATCGCCGGGAGTATAGGGTTACGCAGGCTGGCTGCCTGGAAGTCTTTGACGATGCCTACGATCTCCAGCTCTTTTTGTCCTCGTTTTCCGTCTCCGTAAATAACACCGTTCCAGATACTGATCTTTTTTCCGATCGGGTTGTCTATTCCCATGATCTGGGCGGCTTCTTCATTGATGACGGCTGTGTTGCCCGGCGTGGTCCAGTCTTCCGGATCTGAGTCGCCTTCATTTATAAAATTACCTTTTAATAAGGTTATTTTGAATGCATCCAGAAATTTGCCGCCTGCCTTGATTACCTGAAAATTCGGATTGAAATCGTCCGGCTTTCCTTCCCAACTGACTTCATTTTGTGTATGAGGTTCGTGAGTGATGGAGAAGATGCTACATTCTACAAACTCATCGATTATCGGAAGGGTTGCCAGTTCGTGGGTGATTCCGGACCGGTCATGATAATCCATTGTGATATGAATCAGCCCCTCTTTCTGGAATCCCAGGTCCTTATGTTTCATTAATGAGATCTGTCGAAGCATGATGAAGGTGCTCAGCAGGAAGAATACGCAAATGCCGAGTTGAATAGTCATGCTGACCTTGCGGAACGACCCCTTCCGGTTAGCAGAAATACCTCCGGACAACATCAGTGAAGATGTTCGTATGAAGCGCAGTAATAAGGGGAATGAGACAACTATCAATACTCCCCAACTGACTAAAGTGATTATAATCAAACTCGTATAAAAATCAGGGTCGGCTATCTTCGTATCGAAGGTTTTACAGAACAACGAAGAAGTGAGTTCCAGCAGACAAAAGGCCAGAACAAAAGCGATACCTGTTTGTAATGTGAGTTCGGTCAATAGTTGTATAATCAGTTCCCGTTTACCGGCGCCTATCGAATTTCGGAGCCTTATCTCTTTTATACGCTGATAGATACGGTTCAGGAGAAGATTGATGAAATTGAAGAATACGCACAGTAATAGCAAAATGGTTGTTATGGCAAAAGTGCGGATATAGGATAAGTTGAACGATAACTCGCTTCCAAAAGTATGCCGCATGTCTGTTAACGGAATCATCTTTACCGCAAGCGTATTCAGGTAGTTGTTTTTCTCCAGATAGGTTTGTAACTTTTTTCTGAATACATCCGCACTGGCTTTGTCTTCCAACAGCAGATAAATTTCATTTTCAAATTGACTCCATTGTCTGTCTTCCGATATTCTGTCTGTCATTTCGGTGGTGAACTTATCCAATTCGAAGACATCCTGTTTAAATGCGGAATTAGCAGGTGCATCTTCCACTACCGCCACGATGGTGAGTGTTTCCCGATATCCGTTTTTCATTACTTTCCCGATCGCTTCTTCCGGACTTTTGAAATATTTGAGGGCAAAAGAGCGGGTTATGACTATTTCATCCAGCGAATGCAACAGATTCGTTTGCCGGCCGCTGAGAACTTTCCTGGGGAAAAGGGTAAAGAAGTTGTTGTCGATAAATATTTCTTCCGGGTCTTCCAGTATCTGATCGTTATATTCGAAGGTAGAACCGAAATTCCCGTATACCAGTGCCGTTTCTTTTATTTCTGGAAAATCTTGTTTGAGTTTGCGGGCCAGGACGAGTGGTAATTTCCGCTCTTTTTTTCCGGTTTGTTTGTTGATACCGTAGAGCGTGTACATTTGTTCGGACTTCGGATAAAAACCGTCGTACGAGGTTTCGTATTCGAGCCATTTCATCCCATAGGTGAAACAGACGAGTCCGATGGCCAGTCCGATAACGCTGATAAGTGTTTGCAATTTGTATTTGATAAAATTGCGTGAAGCGATAGTGATATAGTGTCGTATCATGATTCTCTTTTAATGGTAATTTGTTTTGATCTTAATACAAAATATGTGCCAACGTTATAATGATGTGATAATTAATAGTTTGTAATTCATTCCCTTTCTTTAAAAAAGTGCATATACGCACAGTGATTGTTCGTATATGCACTTTTTATTCAGATTTTATCGATACAGCCGGATTCGCTTTTGCTGCTTTTAAAGTTTGGTAAAGAACAGTGCAAATGATCAGTATGCTTGTGAATAACAGGATGGTCAGATACATCCATGCACTGATATTGATACGGTATGGGTATTGTTCCAGCCATCCGCGCATGAATAGCCAGGCTAAAGGCAAAGCAATCAAATTGGCTACTATTACAATAGATACATATTCGCGAATAAACATACCGATGATCGTTCGGGAGGATGCCCCCGTCACTTTCCGGATGGCTACTTCTTTCCGCCGTTGGGTGATATTGCTGGAGGATACTGAGTATAGTCCGAAGACCGAGATGAGTGTGCAAAGTATTGCCAGCAATGAGAAAAGTTGCAGGCTGGCATCTTCCGACCGGCTTAATTCTTTTAATACATCGTTGACCGTCGTTATCTCCGGTTGCTGATCGTATGGGAAAGTATGTTTTTTGTAAACGTTCCGGATTGCTTTGATGGCGCTTTGTTCATTCCCCGGATTTACTTTGGCATAGTAAAAGTAACTATTCCACTGGGAAGGATTTAATATAATGACAACAGGGAGAATCGGATTTCTCAGGCTGGTGGACTGGAAATCCTTTACTAAGCCGACTATTTCTACGTCCTGTTGTTCGTTGTTCCAGAAGCTGATCTTTTTTCCAATCGGATCATGATATCCCATGATACGTGCAGCCTCTTCATTGATAAGTGCTTTGGAGCCTACAAACCGTCTTCTTTTCCCTTTGACCAAATCTGTGTCTTCAAGTTCCCGCCCTTTCAATAAAGGTATCTGGAATACGGACCGGAAGTTTTTACTGACTTCCAGCATATGGAAATTCACTTTAGTATCCGGGCTTTTTCCTTCCCACTCTACTTCTATTAATGAATAAGGTTCGTGCATGATAGAGAAAAATGTTGCAATCACCAGTTCTTTTACGATGGGGAGGGATGCGATTTCACGTGCGGTACCTTCTCTGTCATCATTCAGCATGGTAATCTGTATCAGGCCTTCTTTTTCAAATCCTAGATTTTTGTTTTTCATCAGAGAGGTTTGTTTAAGCAGGATGAAAGCGCACATCAGGAAAAATACGCAGATACCCAGTTGGATTGTCATTGCTATTTTGCGGAACCCGCTTTTCCGATGAGGTGCAACACCACCGGATACCAGTAGTTGAGAGGTCCGGATAAACCGGAATGATATAGGAAGCGAGATCGAAAGAGTGATTATCCAGCTGAATAATGAGATTTTGATCATGTCGACATACAACTCTTTACTATCAATTGTTGTATGGAAAATATACTTGAACAGGGGAAATGTAATTTCCATTAAACTCCAAGCAAATAAAGTAGCTATAAATATCATCAATGAATATTCCAGTAATAGCTGGCTGATCATTTCTTTTTTACAGGCTCCGATAGCGTTGCGCAGTTTCATTTCTTTGATTCGTATATAGGTCCGGTTGATTTGCAGATTGATAAAGTTGAAAAATACGCATAGAAGCAATAATAATCCGGTTATAGCAAAAGTTTGGATATAAGTAAGATTAAAGGACAATTCGCTGCCGAATGTATGTCGGACGGCTGTGACGGGTATCAGCTTCAAAAAGATGGTCTCATTGTATTTATGGATAGAGGTATAGTCTGTTATCTTTTTTTCGAATGCGTCGATATGCGTGTTTTTATCCAGTAACAGATATATTTTAGAATTTAAATACATCCATTGATTAGCTTCTGGTATTTCTACCTCTGCCCTTCGTGTATACTGATCTAATTCGAAAGCTTCTCCGACAAAGAGTGAATTGTCAGGTGCATCTTCCAGAACGGAAACGATCCTGAGGTTTTTCTCATAACCACAACTTAATACTTTATCCAGAGCTTTTTCCGGACTACTAAATAGTTTAACGGCAAAAGAACGAGTTATAGCAACATCATTAGACGATTGCAAAATATTATCCTGTCTTCCGCAAATGACTTTTCGTGGAAAGAATGAAAAGAAATTTTCATCGATAAATACTTCATCCGGATTAGGCACTCGCTTTTCATTATAGGAAAAATCAGAAGAATACTTTGCGTATATTTGCGTCGTTTCTATAACTTCCGGGAAATTCTGTTTTAATCTTCTTGCCAATATCAGGGGTAGTTCTTCCGTTTTCTTGCCGGTCTGTTTGTCTACCCCGTAAAGCATGTAGATTTGTTTGGATTGCGGATAGAAGCCATCGTATGAGGTTTCATATTTCAGCCAGTTGATGCCGTATGCAAAACATACCAATCCGATAGCCAGACCGGTAATGCTGATGACGGTCTGCAATTTATATTTGAAGAAATTACGTATGGCTATGATAAGATAGTGTTGCAACATGCTTGGTGAATGTTTATCAGTTATTTATTTCTTTATTCGATTTTAATGACTTCGGCCGGATGCAGAGTCAGATTTTGTTCTTTAAGCTGTATTTAATAACATCTCTGCCTCCTTGCCCGTTGGGAGATAAAGCTAATAAATACTTGCCGGATTTCTCTGTGGCTATTTTCCGTAAATTGCGGTCTGCCTGTAATACGGCTAGCTGTTTGCCGTCCCAGTCGAATACATAAATCACTGAATTACCGGTAAAGTTTGTCGATCCGTCGAACAGACAGAATACATATTGTTCTGAACTGCAAATGTCGATGAAACATTTCTTGCTCTGCTCTGCATTCAAGTATTTATTGGTAATATCGGGAACCGGTATGGTATAATAATCAGCAAAAGAAACCGATGCAGTCATATCACAATTCATATCGTAGAAGTTGACACAGTCGATAAATCGCAGGGCAGCGACGATCACTCCTTTTTCCTCGTTGAGCGTCAGGTCGCTGGCATACCCCTTTTGAAGGACTGTTGCCGGTATCGGAACCGTGATCTGAGGATAACCCGGAACAGCATATTGTCCGTTTGTTTTATTGGATGAAAAGAATACCTGTGGTTTGTGAGGATTGAACTGAACGGCATATAATTCCTTGGAAGTGATACAACAGTTCGTACAACCATCTTTCAGGCCATAATCGGACATAGACTCCGATTCTGCAGAAAGAGCCGGAGATGTTTGATCCAGATCCATGCGTTTCAATTTGCGTGAATCGTTGTCCCAGACAGATACCTTGTTTTTATTATTCTTGTTGATATAATCATATTTAGTAAAAGACGGATAGGCGATTATAAAAGTATCTTTTTCTCTTTCTCCTATTCCGTGAAGCGATAAATCTTTTTTACTTCTTATTTGCAGAAGCGTGTCGCTATAATAGTCCATAAACGCGTAGTAATCGTTGGTAATCGCTACATCGTAATAGTTATGTATCCCTTGTCCGGCGAAAATAACTTCGCCGGATAGTTTGCCTGTAATATCCGTAGTCGCTTTATACGTTTTTACACTGTCTTTGCTGTTAGGGGTGGAACAGGCAAAGAATACGGAGAGACTGGTGAGTAGACATAGTAACTGTTTCATATTTGTCATGTATTTATTATTCGGAACGTATGATTTCTGCCGGGTTTCTTTTTGCTGTTATCCAGATCTTCCCGCTTATACAAGCGGCAATGACCAGTCCGACGGATATGAATAGTAAAGGATAGATCCAGCTGTTTATTTCAGTTTGTTTGACATAACTTTCTAACCAGTGTCTCATGGCGAGATATCCGATAGGGAATGCTATGGCTGCGCTAACGACTATAAGGAGAAGGTATTCATAGAAGAATATCTTCAGGATACTTCCGATTGTTGCTCCGTTGACTTTCCGTATGGCTATTTCTTTTTTACGTTGTTCGCAGGTTAATGTGACCAGGGAAAAAACTCCGAATAAGGAAATCATAATGCAAACAGCCGTGGTAAAATATAACATTTTGAGCAGTGTCTTTTCCGACTGAAGATATTTCTCATACTCTTCCATCGCGTTATGGATAGTAATATGAACATCTTCTTTCTTTTTCTCCTGATTTATCTCTTCTAACTTCTTTTTTATGGAATTCCAGCTTCCTTCTTTGTATTTGAAAAGTATACTTTGGGGAGAAAAATAGTATTGTGTTTTACTTTTCTCCGGTGATATATACAATGTTGGGTTGGGAGGAGTTGTTGGCGAAGCATTGTAAGTATCTTTAATCAGTCCTTTTATTTTGAATGAATTGATACTTTTTCCAATGGGATCCTGCCAGTCAAATAATTTGGCTGCAGCTTCGTTAATCATGACATCGTTTGAATTATCATCATCAAGGACCATTTCGCCTTTCAAGAGTCTTAACTCATAAAAAGAGGCAAGAGATTTTACGCCACAGATAACTTCTAAATTAACATGGGGAGCATTTTCTTTTTTGTCTGTCCAGTCTGTAATGTAGAGTGACATTCTGCTGTTGTAGGGTAACAGGCAGGCTTGTTCTGGCATAATTTCTGTTACTCCCGGTATTTGTGACAGTATTTGTTCCAGTTCTTTTTGATAGGGATATGAAGCGATACTGGCACAGTTCTTTCTTGTCATTCCGATATCTGTATTTCTCAGGAAATGAAGTTGTTTTACTATTACAAAAGAACAGAAGATAATCCAGAAACTGATAATTAACTGAAAGAGAATACATGATTTGCGGAAGAAACTGTTACCTTGTCCTTTAGTGGCTCCTTTGATAGAAAAAGATAATGTTTTATAACGAAGATAACCGAGTATTACTACGACCAATATATAAGAGCAAAGAACAACGAATCCGGCATAGCAGAGAGCTTCCGTAAGCAGGAGTGTTTTATTGCTATGAATCTCGGCCAACTCTTTAAAAAATGGATATACCAGTTCTATCAGTACCATTCCTATTAAAAGAGATGTAAAGAATAGAATTAAAAATTCGATAGAGAAAAGTGCCAATAATCCTTTATAAGAGGATCCGCAAATTTGGCGCAAAGCCAATTCCTTTTTACGTGTATAGATCCGGGTCACGAACAGCATCAGAAAATTAAACAGGGAACAAAGAATAACCAATCCTCCTGCCAGTGAAAACAAAAGGATATGATTAAACTTTACTTCCGTAGGGGTTCTCGGTGATTCATAACGTAAGGAGGTTAAAGGATTTACTACCAATGAAGTGAGAGGCATACTGTCTTCTTCTATCTTCGTCTCCCTGAGTTTCTCTACAAATTTGTCAATATTGGTATTGGGGTATAATTTGACAAAAGTTTCGTGTGAGAGAGAAGCCCAGTTATTTCTGCTGGAAGGACTTGCTATTAGATCAAAAGGTATATTACTGTGTCCGGTCCAGCCATTTACAACTGCGCAAATTTTCACCTTTTCTTCACTGTCCACAATATCCAGTTCTTTGCCAATAGGGCTTTCATTACCGAATAATTTTTTAGCCAGCGCTTCTGTGATAGCCCACTCCTTGTTGTCTACCTGAAGGAAGTGGCTATTTCCGGACAATATCTTTATTCCGAATAAATCCATGAAGCTTGAATCAGCACTAATCCAATTTGTCTGAATTTGTACTCCGTTGGATACAAGTTTATAATCTCTGAGATAGATGGCACAGGATGCTTCAATCTCAGGAAGTTTTTGTTTTAAGGATGCCGCCAAGGGTTTGGGCGTATCTGTCAAGCCTCCGTTACTAATGAGACTTTTTTGCCGTACCAGATAAATCCGGTCGGCATCTTTGTGAAATGAGTCATAAGTCATTTCATAATGAATCCATAGAGTCCCCAAGGCAAAGCAGGTAAACCCGATTGCCAGACCGAAGATACTGATAAATGATTGTGATCGGTATTTCAGTAAATTGCGTATTGCTATTTTAAGATAATGTTTTAACATATCTGCTTTATTCTGATTTAACAACTACCGCCGGATTTTGATTGGCTGCTTTCCAGATTCGCCAGCCGGTACATGTGATAATGAGCAAGGCCAGTGCCAGCCATATTACCGGATAAATCCAGAAATCGATACTTGTCTGGAGTACATAGCCTTCTATCCAGGGTTTCATGATGAGGTAACCGATAGGGAATGCTATAACGGATGCGATCAGTAACAAGAACATGTATTTCAATAGGAACGTTTTCATGATATGACCGGTTTCCGCTCCGTTCACTTTGCGTATGGCTATTTCTTTCCGGCGTTTTTCACAGTCGAGGGTGACGAGTGAGAAAACACCGAACAGGGAGATCAATACACAAACCAGGGTGACGAAATCCAACATCATCAGCAATGCGTTTTCCGATTTGAGGAACTTCTCATATTCTTCTTCCATAGATATTATGCTATAATGGATTACGTTTGGATTCATCTGTTTGATCAGTTGCTCGATCCGTTTCTTACAAGAGTGCCAGTCGCAATTCTGATATTGGAAGATAATATCGGAGGATATGGTTGATCTGTCTTCCAGGGTGAACATCATCGGTTTGGCCGGAATGGTGGGCGGAGCGATATAGAAGTCTTTGACGATGCCTGTGATTACTTTTTTCTGAAAACCCTTACCGATAGGATCATTCATATTCATCTGTAAGGCTGCTGTTTCATTTATTATCATACTTTTATCATCTGAAGGGAATGTTCCTTTCAGCAACTGCAGACCGTAAAACTTAAAGTAGTCTTCGTTGCAGTCTATAATTTCTAAAGTGACAGTAGAGGTAGAATCTGTTTTTCCTTCCCATTCATTGATTGTCTGATAAGAACGGGCATTACGCGGGAGTAGTCCGGGTAAATTACCCGGAACGATCGTTGCAATATAGGGATTTTTAGCCAGTTCGTCTTTAAGACCGTCAATCTGCGGATAAACCTGGATTGTTCCGCGGTTTGTACGTTCGATCCCCAGGTCCGTATGGTTCAAATAATGTATCTGTTTCATCAGGATAGTAGAGCAGAAGATAAAACCGATACTGATGATCAGTTGTAATACCATACTGACTTTCTGGAAAGTGTTTTGACCTTTTCCGTTCGATGAACCTTTTAGGGCTGCGTTCAGGCTTTTCTTTCGGGAGTAGTAGATCGGATATAATGACAAAATGAATGAAAAGGCTGCTACAATGCCGGAATAACTGAGTGCTTCCAGGTAAATGCTTGTCTTATCCGATTTAATATCCGACAATTCCTTGAAAGTCGGTATTACCAGTTCCAGTAGGATCAGTCCGAAGAATATTGCAAAAACCAGAGTGATCAAATACTCGGTAGAAAACAACATCTGTAATTCACGATTGGACGAACCGTTTACTTTGCGTAGAGCTATTTCTCTGTCACGCATCCGAATACGGGTGATAAACAAGGTCAGATAGTTGAATAGCGAACAGAGAATGACTAATCCGCCGGCCAGGGCGAAAAGCCGGATATGTTCATATTTAACTGTTACTCCCTGATTGGGGCGGTCATACCGCATGGCTGTAATAGGGGTAGCTACGCTTTTCTTTACTACGATCGAGTTCTCCGTTTCATAGGTATGTTCATATAACTTTTGGATAAATTTCTGTGCGTCGACGCCTTTTTTCAGTTTTATAAAAGTCTGGCACATACTCGCATGCCATTCCGTCCGGTTATCTCCCGGTGAAAAATTATCGACAATTTCGTATGGAATGTTGGAATGCCTGCTCCAGGATTGGATAACGGCGCATATTCGTTTTTTCTGCCCGTATATTTCTATTTCCTGTCCGAGCGGATTTTCTGTCCCGAAAAGTTGTCGGGCAAGTTGTTCGGTAATAGCTATTTCTTCGCTGTTTTCTGTGAGAAAGTTATGATTCCCGTTCGTTACTTTGAGTTTGAACATATGCATGGCAGCCGAGTCAATGCCCATTTTAAAAGACCGGTATTCCGTACCTTTATATCTGACAGTCGTTCCCCATGCTTGCATATTGCAGGCATCTTCTATTTCGGGGAAAGTCGCCTTCAGATAACCAGCCAGCGGATAAGGTGTAATTTCAGATAAGCCGTTATTGGTGGTATTTGATTCAGGTCTTATCAGATAGATCCTGTCGGCACCGTCATGGAAGGTATCGTAAGTCTGCTCGTAACGTATCCACAAGGTAGACAGGGCAAAACAGGTAAAACCGATAGCCAGGCCGATGATGCTGATAACGGATTGCGATTTGTATTTCAACAGGTTGCGTATCGCCAGTTTGATATAATGTTGTAGCATATTCATAATATTTCTGTTTATTCGGATTTAATAACTTCTGCCGGGTTGATCCGGGCTATTTTCCAAAGCTGCCATATAATCGTAATGGCAACGATTACTGCCATAAGCAGGAATATCAGTATAAAAGGTAGAATACCGATGGAGATTCTCTCAGCATAACTTTCCAACCATGATTTTAGTAACAATATCAATATTGGAAAAGCAATGCATGCAGAAACAAACAATTGCAACAGGTTGCTTTTGCAAAACATATGAACAATTGTAGCTGGTGTCGCTCCATTGATCTTACGGATGGCTACTTCCTTTTTCCTTCTGTCGGTAGATAAAGTAACCGATGCGTATATTCCCAGTAGGCTGATGATAATAGATATTATGGAAAATATGGTTGTCAGTTTGAATATGTTCTGTTCTCTACTCACATAAAAACCGGAATCATCTTTCATGGAGAAAATATAAGTGGGAGTAGCCTGATTGACATATTTGGATAGTTCGGCTTTTATGATCTCCGGAAATTCCTTCCTATATTCAGGTTTGATTTTTACTAAGCAGCTCATGTTAAGACTGTTTTGGGGAAATGGCATATAAATACAAGGAAGAACCGGGCGGGTATTCATTTCATGCCGATTATTCATAAAATCTGAAACGATTCCGACAACCTGGAAGTTACTCATTTCCGTACCCCAATATCTCACATTTATTTGCATGCCGATAGGATTTCGATTGAATAACCGTGCAAAAGATTCGTTGACAACTGCTTTGTCTGTTTCTTCTGAGCTATATAGACGTCCGTCCCGTAATTTTTGGTTGACAAGTTCAAAGAAAGATGGATCGGTATAGATATGGCCCATGGTGCTTTTCGCTACCTCATCACTGATTCCTTCCCACGAAAAACTTCCTTCTCTCAACTGCCAGGCTCCGGAAAATCCCATTCCGTTACGACAAACGATTTCGACTTTTGGGTCTTGCCGTAATTTTTGTAGTATTTCCGGACGGTGGGGAGTAAGCTTATCTCCATTGAGAGATACGTCGAATGTTGAGGTTTTGTCAGTTTCATTAAGCCCGTTCGTCAGCCGATATTCAATCAGATCGCTTTGTTGTTTGACAAACCAGGTCGTTCCCAGGAACAGGAAGCAGATAACGAGTTGTATGGATATGAATATATTCCGTAAAACACTATGGCGGCGTATGATCTGATTACTGAACAGACTTTGTATAAGGGATATTTTACCCAGATTATGAATAACGATCAGACACAGAAGCGCAATACCACCCAAACCGATAATGCTGTATTGGGTAAGAAGTTGTACTACGTAACTATTGTCTATTGAAAAATCAGGATTAAGACTGTTAATGTGTGGAATGACCAGTTCTGCAATAGTGAAGCTACAAGTACAGGCTATCAGAAAGGCGATGGAAGCTTCAATGAAAAGCAGATAGAATATGGAATACTTTGTCGCTCCGTTCACTTGGCGGATGCCGCATTCCTTGATCCTGTTCATCATCCGTCCGATGACGAACAGGACATAATTAAAGAGAGCTGTCAGTAGTACCAGCAGTCCGATAATAAAGAAAATACTCCCTGAGTCAGAAAAGAAATTTCTTTTGTAGAGCGTATCACGCTTCGTCAGTGGTTTTAACTGAACAATAGATTCTGCAATTTCATTTTTATTTTTAGGATATTTCAACGTGCTTTTCTTAAGCTTTTCGTTTAGCTTGTCGATATTTATACCCGGTTTGATTTTTACGAATGAATTGAATCCGTCGTAATAGATATATCTATCGGGAGAACAGATTGCTTCATTTGTTGTATTCAGTTCGATACCGCTGTATCTTTCCAGATCGCTTTGCTTTGGAAAGTTTTCGATCACTCCCCGGATGGTAAATACTTTTTGGGTATCGTCAAAATCATTAATATCGGTGAAGGTTTTACCAATAACATCCGTTGTTCCGAATAATCTATTGGCGGTCTTTTCTGTAACCAGGATAGCATCGGGTGTCTGATTTATTTCATTGGGGTTTCCATTGATTAGCCGTATATTGAAAAAGTCCAGAAAATGATGGTCGGCAAAGACAAACAACTCTTTGAAATAATTGGTTGTACCATCTGTCTTTCTGATTTCGCATAACTTCTCCGTGTAGGGTTGTACTTGGCTGTAGGCGGTAGCCGATTCTATTTCAGGAAACTCCTTTGCGAGCATAGCGGAGGCAAAAGGTGAATAACTTGTCTGGGAACCTTTCTCTGTTTCTGTAAAAACGATGCATATTCTTTCTACCTCTTTGATGTTGTGATTCCAGTTTAAGTCAACTCTTAACGTATAGGAACAGATGGCGAAACAGCAGACACCAACAGCTAACCCGATGATACTAATCAGCGATTGTGCCTTATATTTCAACAGGTTGCGTATGGCCAGTTTGATATGGTGTTGTATCATATTCATATGTGTAGGTTGTATTATTCAAATTTAATAACTTCTGCCGGATTTTTACTTGCTGCCTTCCATATTCGCCAATATATGCAAGTGACTGTGATCATGACAAGAGATATAAATAATATCAGGTAGATCCAGAAGGGGATTGTTGTTTGTATAACGTAGTTTTCCAACCATGCTTTCATGATCAGGTAACTGACAGGTAACGCGATGGCTGCTGCTACACAAAGTAATAATAAGTATTCTTTGAAGAACATGCGGACGATTGTTCCGACTGACGCTCCGTTCACTTTACGGATAGCGATCTCTTTCCGGCGTTGTTCGCAGTTAAGAGTGACGAGCGAGAAGATGCCGAAAACGGAGATAAGGATACAAACTATGGATACGAAGTCGAGTAGCTTGATCAGTGCTCTTTCCGATTGGAGATATTCATCGAATACTTCTTCTGCATTAAATAAAGAATGGATTACGATTTCGGTATGTTTTTCCTTCAGCAATGCTTCAATGCGCATTTTGCACTCTTTCCATTGCCCTTCCTGGAAGTCAAAAAGGATCACACAACCGTTGCTAAAGGAGGTATACCATTCGGGAGTGGTGAATATCATCGGTTTGATAGGTACCGTAGGAGATTCTTTACAGAAGTCACAGATTATTCCGACCACCTCCATTCGTGTAGAGTCATTGAATTGGAAGGTCTTGCCTATCGCATTGTCCCATCCGAACTGGCGGGCGGCAGTCTCGTTGATCATAGCTTTATTCTTTGCACTATTTTCTTTAAGCATTGTCCCTTCTAGCAATTTCAGATTGTAATATGAACAAATGTATTCACCACTAGCCACTTTCAGTGCATCTACTTCTTGGCTGGTTCCCGGTTTTTCGTCCCACTCCTTGATTGAACAGTAATAGGAACCGGTACTGGGAATAAATGCATTATGCTTGCCGGGAAGTATTCCGGTAATCATCGGTATTTGCTTCAACTCTTCCCTCACACTGGCTTCCGAAGTACTATTATAGATCGTAAGAGTTCCTTTTCCCTTGCGTTTGATAATACGGTCGGTATGGTTCAAGTGATGGACCTGCTTGATCATTACGAACGTGCAGAATATGATTCCGATACTTATAATTAACTGAAAGACAATAAATAACTTTTGAAAATAATCTTTTCCGTTCCCTTTTTTCGCTCCTTTTATCGTGTTATTCAGTGATTGTCGGCGGAAATAATAGATAGGAAGTAGGGAGAAAAGATAAGATAAAAATGCGACTATTCCTGAATAGGCTATAGTTTCTAGATATATCCCGGAGGAAACCAACTGTATTTCCGATAATTCTTTAAATGAAGGTAATACTATCTCGATCAGTAACATGCCGATAAAGATTGAGAGTATTAAGGTGAGCAGATATTCTACCGAGAATAGGCCCATCAGATGTTTGTCTGACGAACCGCATACTTTACGTAACGCTATTTCTTTTCCACGTAACCGGATACGGCTGACAAATAAGGTTAGGTAGTTGAACAGGGCGCAAAGTATAACTAATCCACCTGCTGCGGCAAAGAGGGTAATGTGATTGTATTTAACAATCCCTTCCTGAAGCGGATGGTCATAACGTAATTTAGTAATAGGGGTAAGGACAAAGTTCGTAATGGTGGCATCTTCTTTCTTAATCACATGATCATATATCTTTTTGATGAAAGCTTTACTGTCCGTACCTTCTCTCAGCTTAATATAAGTTTGCCATCCTGAAGCGTTCCAGTGAGGGAACTGGTAATTGGCTTCCACTAGATCGAATGGCATATTCGAATGTTTGCTCCATGATTTGACTATGGCGCAGATCGGGATTTCTTCACCGGATATAATAAGTTTTTTGCCCAGTGGATTTTCCTCTCCAAAGACTTTTTGGGCTATTTCTTCTGTGATGGCCACTTCTTTTCCGTTCAATATCTGAAAATTTGCATTTCCTTTAAGGATACGGACGGGGAATAGTTTCATAAAAGCGGAATCTGCGGCGATGCGGGTTACCGGATAGACAACATTATTATATTTGATTTCAGTTTTATAATCGGAGGTATTGCAGGCATATTCTATTTCGGGAAAGGTTTCCTGCAAATAAGCAGCCAGCGGATAGGGAGTTACAGACGACAAGCCATTGTTACCCATTTTGCTTTCATTGCGTACAAGGAAGATACGGTCGGCTCCGTGATGGAAGGTGTCGTAGCTTCTTTCATACCGTATCCACAGTGCCGCCAAAGCAAAACAGGTAAATCCGACTGCTAGTCCGATAATACTTATGACGGATTGCAGTTTATATTTAAGCAGGTTGCGTGTAGCAATCTTAAAATAGTGATTCAGCATAGTATTGTTTTCTTTGCATAATAGATACAAAAGATGTGCCAACGAGGTAAGGTGTTGTAATATAGCTATGTACACTTTTCGTCTGGAGAAAAACATGTGTGTATTCGCACAGAAAGCGTTCATATTCGCACTATTTACACAAGAGTAACAAACCGGAGTATACCAACTTTCTTACTTTGCGGCTGAAAATAGGGATATAATTGGTTATATTTTATAGTTTTGTGGTTTGTAACTATAATATATGCGAATGTCAATATCACGATATGCCTGTTTAGTTGTATTTGGCTTGCTTACTTCTTTAAGTATGCAGGCTCAGTTTCTGGATTACGGCTCCGATCCGGCACGGTTCAAATGGAACATTGTCAAGTTGCCCCATTATAACCTGGTGTATCCGCAGGGTAACGATTCGATGGCTTATAACTACGCCCTCTATCTGGAAAATGCTTATCCGCATTTGCAGAAGACGATCGGGACAGGGATGCAGAAGAAATTTCCGGTGATTCTCCATCCGGCTAATATGTCGTCCAACGGATTGGTATCGTGGGCGCCTCGCCGTATGGAACTGATCACGACGCCTTCCTCCAAACTCGATGGGGTGAGCTGGGACAAACATCTGGTGCTGCACGAGTCGCGCCATGTCCTCCAGACAAGCAAGGTGATGCGTGGCTGGTTCAAACCTTTATATTATATAATCGGTGAGCAGGCGGCGGGTGTTGCTGCCTTTTTCATGCCGAGCTGGTTTCTGGAAGGCGATGCGGTGGGAACCGAGACTTCCATGTCGAACGGCGGGAGAGGGCGGTTGCCGGAATTCAGTATGCCTTACCGTGCCCAGATGCTGGGAGAAGGAAAGAATTACTCATTCGATAAATGGTACCTGGGTTCTTATAAAGATTATACGGGCGATTATTATGCATTGGGTTATAACCTGACTTCTTTTGCCCGCCACCGTTTCGGGGCGGATATATGGGATAAGACGACCACCCGGTATGTGAACCGCTTCTTTGCGATCCCGATGTTCAGCAACGCTTTCAAGCATAATGCCGGAATAAGTATTGACGGACTGTATAATGAGACGTTCGACTTTTTGCGCGACGAATGGAGGAAGATGGACACTGCTGCCGTTATTCCTGATTATCTTTCGCCGAAACCCGGAAAATATACTTCTTACCGTTATCCGCAGGCGGTGAACGACTCGACGGTTATTGCCGTTAAATCAGGTTTGCAGGATATCAATTCGCTGGTTTCGGTAACGAACGGAAAGGAAAAGCGATTGTGCTATCTCGGAACGATCAACAGCCGTTTGAACCTGGCCGGCAACAAGGTGTACTGGACAGAGATTGTTCCGGGCCTGCGTTGGACACATGAAAATTATTCCGTTATAAAACAATATGATTTAGAAACGGGAAAGGTGACGATACTTACTCCCCGTGGGCGTTATCTGGCTCCGGCTATCGACAAGGACAACCGGACGGCAGCCGTTTCCCGTTTTACGGTAAGCGGTGAAAACCAGTTGGTGCTGGTCGACCTGGCAACGGGAAAGGAACAGCGTTATTTTACTGTTCCGGATAATGCCTTCATCAAAGAGTTAACCTACGATGATAATGGAACGATTACTGCCGTAGCCGTAACCGCTACCGGTATAAGTCTGCTGCAACTGGATACGCAGACCGGTGCATGGAGTGAATTGCTGGCAACCACTTCCGTAAATATTACCGCTCCGCTTTGGAGCAACGGCAAACTGTTTTTTGAATCGGGAGCCAACGGAACTAATAATATCTATTATCTGAATCCGTCGGATACGGCCACTTACCGGTTGACATCTGCCCGTTTCGGGGCTTTCGATCCGGCTTTTACTCCCGGTAAAGACAAACTGCTTTATTCGGATTACCAGGCAGACGGGTATCGTATCGGTTCTTTGGCGGTGGATAGTCTGGAAGCGGAAAAGGCGGACTTGGGCGATCCTTATCATTCTCCGCTGGTTACTTCGCTGGTTGAACAGGAGCAGTTCAATCTGGATTCAGCCAAACTGACTCCTATCGAGTTTAATCCGCGTCCTTACCGCAAAGGAGCGCATACGTTTAAGTTACATAGTTGGGCCCCCTTTTATTATGATGTGGCGGAAGCGATGAATACGGGGGCTGACGATCTGAGTACGATCGTGAAACCGGGCGTTATGGTCCTTTCGCAAAACACGTTGAACACGGCTATCATGCAAGCTGGATGGTATTACAATAAGGGTGAACATCATGGCAAATTATCATTTACCTATAAAGGTTGGTTTCCGGTCATCGATATCGCTGCCGATTATGGCGGTAAAGCATTCGATGTAACCTGGGTGACCAACGACAAGGATAAGGAAGTGACACAGGCGGCAACCGTAAGACGTACCTTGCTGGAGGCCGAGGCGCGTGTCTACCTCCCTTTCAATCTTACCCGCAACCATTATATCCGGGGAATACAACCGGCGGTTGCCTATTATTTTACCAACGACAGGTATCAGCAATATGAAAGCCGTACATACAGCAATTTCCAGTATATCCTGCCGGAAGTATTGTTTTACAGTTACCGCCGGAAAGCCCAGCGTGATATCCTGCCCCGCTGGGGATATCAGTTGCGGTTGCAGTATCTCCAGTCTCCTTTCAATAAGGAAAACTACGGAAGCCTGTATGCCGGACGCCTGACGACTTATTGGCCGGGTATCCTGCGTAATCACGGATTGATGTTGCGTATGGGATACCAATACCAGAGTGTGGACAATAAAACCCTGTATTTACCCAAACATTTGATAGATAAGCCTCGCGGATATAATTTCATGTATCAGACCCGTCAGCAGATTGCCTTTAAGGCTGATTATGCTTTTTCTGTCTTTTCACCGGATCTCAGTCTCGGGCAACTGGCTTATATCCGCCGTCTGCGTGCCAACTTATTTTACGACCTGAACCGTAACCAGGCTGCCAAAGGCCGTGACTGGACAACACAAAGTTCATTCGGTACCGACCTCATCTTCGACTGGAATGTCTTCCGGATGAGCTTTCCGCTGACAACCGGCGTACGGTTGATACAACCGATCGATTATGGCAAGTTCCAGGTCGAGGCATTATTCTCTATAACATTTTAGGAAATAATCGTTCACCCTTCACCCTGATTGGTGTAAGTTGTTGTTTATTTGTTATTTGTGTTGTTGTAAATCAGGTGAATGGTTTGCCTGAAAGGTGAATGGTTTATCCGAACCCTTCACCTAGCTTCCTACCGAGGTTTTATTTGTTAATTGGAAATAGGCTTTCGCGGTCATATTAGAAATAATTGAGCTATAAACTAATAGCTCACATCTGATAAATTCTGAACTATACCTTTATATCCTACTATCATTCATGTAATAGGGAACTAATCGGAAAGCAATATATAACTAATGGTAAACATACTATCCGGTCGTTTTTTGACTGCCATCGTTAAGCTTGCCGACGTAGGTGGTTAAGCTTAACGACGGTGGTCGAAAAGCTTACCGGGCGTGGTCGTTAAGCTATTGGGTTATTTCTTTTGTGTTAATATACTATTGTCGGCGGGTTAATGGGTTATATGATAATTGGTAGTAGTTCAGGGTGAAGGGTTTGTAGTAACCATTCACCATTTTACTTAACCGTTCACCTGGATATTGTATTGTAATTGTCATTATATTAGTTATATACGACAGAAAGGTGAATGGTGAACGCTTTTTACCCGAATTATATAGGTGTGCTTGTTTGTCTCCCTGGTTTATTCCGTCTTGATCGCTTTTGCCGGGTTTGTCCGTGCCGCTTTCCGGATTTGCCAGATCAAGGTGAGCAGGGAAATACCTGCGGTGATCAGGAAAGCAATAGTGAAAATCCACCAGGATAACGGAGCTTTATTGGCAAAGTTTTCCAGGTATCTCGTGATTGCCAGCCAGGAAAGAGGAGTGGCTATCAGGAAAGAGAATCCGAGTAGCTTGTAATATTTCCGCAATAACAAATTCATGATGGCTCCTGTCGTTGCCCCGTTCACTTTGCGGATCGCTATCTCTTTGTAACGCTGTTGAATGTCGAAAAGGGAAAGGCTGAATAATCCCATAGAAGAGATCAGGATGGAGACGAGGGTAAAAACGGAATAGATCCGGGCAACCAACCGGTCTTTTTCGTACATGGCACTGATTTCGTCTTCTACAAAAGTGTATTCAAATTCTCCTCCGATAGTTTTGTCATGGAGTTCTTTCAGAAGTTTGATCGCTTCCGGCCGGCGTCCGGGGACAATGGATGCCATGAGTTTCCCCGGCCAAAACAGTTCATCTTCTATATCTTTGAAAGTCATGATGACGGGAAGATTACGCTGGGAGAGATGCACTACCTGAAATTCGGGAGTAAAACCTTTTACCAGAAGCGAACTGATACCATCATATGAATCTTTTTCCAGCTCCGTAGGAGGGATTCCTCCTTTACTGAATAATTTTTTAGCCGTTTCATTCATCAGGATTTCTTTTTCGCTCTTCGGAAAGCCGTCTGCGGAAACTGGTATTTGGTATAAATCAAAGAAACTTTTATATAGTCTGACATGAAGTACCTCCTGCCATTCTCCTCCGGGGATGCGCATACTGACCTTGCCGTAGTTATCAGTTGGTAATTCATACGGACTTTCTCCATAGGAGAACGACTGGAACAGAGGGGATGCTTTGAGTGTTTCCTGTATGGCGGAGGAAACGCTTTCAGTCTGTTTCTGATCTTCTTCACCATAAGTCATCTTTGAAGAAGGACGTATAAACCAGGCTTTTATAATGTCTTTAGTCCGGTATCCCAGGTCGGCATGCAACATGAAGTGCAGCTGCTTCATAAAGAAGATGGATGATATGATCAGGCAACAAGTGATAACATACTGCACGACCAGAAACAACGAACGGGTAGCCATCTTGTTTTTTCCGGGGGTGACTCCCTGAAGTGAACGGATAGTTTGCCGGAAGCTATAGTTGAAAAATGGATATAACGTAATAATCAGTGGAAGTCCCAGCAAAAGAATAACGGTTAATATCATATTGAAAGAAGAGCCGACGGTGGCAGTGATACCTAACTGGTTTTCTTGTATCGGCAGGGTGATTTCGATAATCATCCAACTGAGAAAAAGGGAGATGGTTGTCAGTACCAGATTTTCTGCGTATAGCTGGATGAATAATTGGGCTGGCCTTGCCCCGAATACCTTTTTCATTCCCAGCTCCCGGCCTCGTTTAATGATAACGACCGAACTGATATGGATAAAGTTGAACAGTCCGATCAATAAGAGCAGGATTGCAACGAAGGAAAGGATTTTCAGGCTGTCCGGGTTTCCCTGGCGGAACGTATTTACTCCTTTGTCGACAGCTTTGTCCATGTATAGTTTATCCAGCGGGATAACCCGGAAAGAGAAATTTTTTTGGGCAGCTTTATGGTTTTCTGCCTTGAGTTTGTCGTTAATGCGATCCGCATCGATACCGGGATAGGCTAAAGCAACACTAAAGTAATTAACCGGCGGCCAACGCCATTGCAGTTCTTTAGATATCAACAGGTCGAAGGTCAAAGAACTGGGCGTCTCCGTTTCTCCGATAATTCCCTGGATAGTCAGTATATTTCCGTTATAGTCGACGTTCTTACCGATCGGATTTTCTTTACCGAACAGTTTCCGGGCGAATCGGTTTGTGATAACGGCTCCTTTAGGGTCGGCCAACAGTTGTGCACGGTTCCCTTCTACCAGCGGAAAATCCAGTATCTGAAGAAAAACGGTGTCTGTAGCCAATACATGTGCTTTGAATTTGTTCTCATCTACCTGTATTTCGACATTACTGAGGGAGACAAAGGAGGTTCTTTTCTCTATTTCCGGTATATCCAGGGGATTGATATAGTTCTTTTTCAGGACTACATTATCTGTTGTAAACAAAAGAGGTATCTGTTCACCGCTTTCCCACTGACGTACACTCAGATATATCCGCTCATGATGGGTATTGAAATGGTCTGTTGTCGCCTCACTATAGACATACCGGCTGATAATGATCACACAGGCCAGGCTTAATGCCAAACCAAGGACATTAATAACGGTGTATAAACGGAAACGCATCAGTGAGCGTATGGCTAGTAGGATGATTTTCATAGGAATATATTAATCAATAGTTACGTATTCTTATTATTTGAATTTAATAATCCTTACTACCGGATTATCATCTTCGTTAAGTGTCTTTATAAACTTTTCAACATTGCCTTTCAATTGCTTTTTCTTATATGCGTTTATTATTGACGATGGCTGAATCAGATTAGCATTCATATTCTTTCCCATGGCAGGGGGATTGCCTGGACTCCATGTGTCTTTAAACTCAGCATCGGAAAATGACACTTTACTTATTTCACCGGTTTCAAATTCATACATAAATCTTGGAATCTTTCCACCCTTGTTGAAATCTAAAAGAATTGTACCGATAACAATAAATTTATCTGTCGTTAAAAGAGTTGCCCATACATTTCTTGGCTCAGATGCATGGATAGATGGTTTGCGGGTTAAGACAGGAATTAACTTCTTGTTGGGTGGACTTAACTGATATAATGTGTCAGACGATATATCTGCAATCATTAAATCTTGACCATGATACATACTTTCGGTATAAAACATATAAGTAGGTCGCCAACCTTTCTCCACTATTTCGGCAAAACGGATTGAATATCTTTTAGGGAAATAAAAGTCCAAAACGGAAATCAAACTTCCATCTTTTTTTGACACAAGGCGGTAAGGAGCTTTTTTTGTTTTGTATTCAAGACCAGGATCTATAACTACATCATCATATACAAGCAGTGCTTCATCACCAAAATCGAAAACTTTAGAATAACTTTCAACCGTATTTATTTTCAAAGTTCGTTTGTATTCTCCTTTCAGCGAATAAACCAGAATGGATTGGTTACATACAAATATTTCTTCATTCTTTTCATCCAAAATTGTACCGGCGTCTCCAATCCATGCATATTCCCGGCCGCTTTGTCCTTTATGGTTGAAATGAGAATATATTTTACCGTTTCTATTGAAAACAAATATATTACCTCGCCAAGGTTCATGTATAAGAATATATTTGTCGGAAATACCAGAAAGCACAAGCCTGTCACCCAACAAAACATCATCTGTTGTCTCAAGCGGAATATATTCACTCTCAGCAATATTTTGAAGAAGTATCTCTTTCTTTGGATATTGTTTTGAAAAATCAATTACTGGCAAGTCCCCTTTTTTTGATTGGGGACTTACTGTCTGACTTCCGGTAAAGAAGAACAATATCAATAAGATAAGATTATTAATCTTCATAATATTTGATTTATCAGTTAGTTATATGATTATCCTTATTTTTATTCTGCTTTCATCGCTTTAGCCGGATCTGTTTCTGCCGCTTTCCGTATTTGCCAGATCAAGGTTGCCAGCGATATTCCGGCAGTTATGAGCAGGGCGACGGCAAAGATCCACCAGGAGACGGGTGCCTTATGGGCGAAGTCCTCCAGATACCGGTTGATTGCCAGCCAGGAGATTGGTGCGGCTATCAGGAAGGCTATTCCCAAAAGCATGTAGTATTTTTGTAAAAGCATCCGCATGATGACGATAGTGGTTGCCCCGTTTACTTTACGGATGGCTATTTCACGGTAACGCTGCTGTACGTCGAAGAGGGATAAGCTGAACAATCCGAGTGAAGAAATCAGGATGGCTATCAGGGCAAAGATCGAGTAGACCAACGTGATCTGCACATCATTCCGATAGAGTGCCTTATATTGATCTTCGATAAATGTATATTCAAAATTACCACCGATCAGTTCGTCATGAAGTTCTTTCAGGAATTGAATGGCTTCCCGGCGGCGTCCGGGGGCGATGGATGCAATCAAAGGTTCTTCATACCAACTGCTGCTGGGATGTATGATTATCGGGTTGTTTTGTAATTTCTGGTGGCAAAGGTTGAAATCTTTGAAAGTCCCTAATATGTGGTAAGGAGGATTGGCATCCATATCTCCGTCTAAATTGTACCATAAACGTCTTTCCGGTTGTATTTCAGTCGTATTGATATCGGTTATATCCAGTAACTCTTTTCCGGACTCACTAATATATAAGGTATAGTCCATAGATGGGGTTTCTTCGGACAGTTCCCCTTCTGTGAGTTTTATATCAAACAACTTCATCCATTCCGGGGAAACATATATTACCGAGAAGTCTTTGTATTCTCCTCCCAATCTTTTAAATTGGAAATCATTCATGCCTTTTCCTACCGGACTGTCTCCATATGTCCAATGTTCAATAAGAGGAGAGGCGTTCAGTTTTTGTTTGAGCGCATCTACTATCTTATTCGTTTTTTCACGTTCTTTTTCTGCGGCTTCCCGTGTGGGAAAACTATAAATCCGGTTATCTCTCACAAACTGGGTCTGAATGACATCTTTAGTCCGGATACCCGGATCGGTATTCAACATGAAGCGAAGTTGTTTGATAAAAAAGAGGGAACAGATAGTCAGCACAAAAGTAATAATGTATTGTGCGGTCAGAAATATTTTCCGTGAAACAACCGAGTTGCCATCCCGATTGATCGATCCTAATGAGGTTATGGGGGCAGAGTAATTATAGCGGATAAAAGGTATTAAAGAGGTGAGAAACGGGAGAATGAATAGGATACTGACCGATAGAATTATATCGAATAGTTTGTTGGCAACGGGAGTTATTTCCAATTGGTTGCGTACGATTGGATCACTTATTTCTACCAATACCCAACTGATGAACAGGGCGATGCCCGCCATAAGAACATTTTCAAGAAAAAGTTGTCCGAATATCATTTTTGTCCCGGCTCCGAATACTTTTTTCATACCGAACTCCCGCCCTCTCCGTAAAATAACAACGGAATAGATGTTGACAAAATTGAATACACCGACCAGTAGGATCATGGCAACTACGAGCGACAAAATCCAGATATAAGTGAAGTTGCCTGAGCGGAAAGATATCTTATAAATGTTTTTATTGAAATAGACTTCTGATAACGGGTAAAGTTGATGGCGGATACTGTATTTCCAGAGATCCATGCGCATGAACTTGTTATATTGGCTGTTTACTTGTTTATAATCAGTCTTAGGGTATAGTCGGACTAGATGAATGCCCATTCGGTTCCAGTGACGAGACAAGCGGTCGGATATAACGAGGTCGAAGTGCAGGCTGCTTGCCGTAGTGGGTTCTCCGATAATACCGGTGATGGTCACAGTTTCCCCGATAGAGAGCTGTACTTGTTTGCCCAATGCATTTTCGTTTCCAAATAATTTCTGGGCGTATGATTGAGTGATAACAGCTTCATCCGGTTTGGAAAGTGTATTTGTTCCTGTCAGTAACGGGAATTGTACAATCTTAAAGCAGTTACTGTCTGCGATTAAAGTTTGACATGAATACTCTTTTTCCTTATACCAACAACTGACCTCATTATCCAGCCGGAGCAGAGTGGTACATTCTACAGCCGGATGTTCCAGTATGCTGCTGAATGATTTCTCATTGTTCGGATTCATAACGGCAGAAAAAGAGATATCACCCGAACCTCTGTCTGTTTCTTCTGTCGTAGTATATAACCGTTCCAGATCCGGATAAAAATGATCTGTCCGTAATTCGCTGTAAACATACCGGCTGATGATAATCACGCACGCTAAGCTGAGTGCCAGACCTAATACATTGATGAGTGTATAGGTCCGGAAGCGCATTAAAGGGCGGATAGCCAGTAAAAGTATCTTCATTTTTTTAGTTTGTTATGTCTTTTTATTCTGCTTTCATCGCTTTAGCCGGATCTGTTTCTGCCGCTTTCCGTATCTGCCAGATCAAGGTTGCCAGCGATATTCCGGCAGTTATGAGCAGGGCGACGGCGAATATCCACCAGGATATAGGGGCTTTGTTGGCGAAGTTTTCCAGATATTTGAAAATAGCCAGTAATGAAACCGGAAGAGAAATGATGAAAGCTAATCCTAGTAGTTTGAAATATTTGCGTAGCATCATTTGCATGACTGTACGGGTGGTTGCTCCGTTCACTTTGCGTATGGCAATTTCACGGTATCGCTGCTGAACATCAAATAAAGACAGGCTGAATAACCCCAATGAAGAGATCAGAATGGCAATGACTGTAAATAAGGAATAGATGTAAGCCGCCTTTTTATCATCTTTGTAAAGAGCACTGACTTCGTCTTCAACAAATGAATACTCGAATTCGCCGCCAACGGTATCGTTATGGAGTTTCTTTAGAAAGGCGATCGCTTCTTGTTTCTTTCCAGGGACAATCGAGGCCATTAGCTTTTGGCTGTTGTAACTTCCGGAGTTGGAAATGACCAGCGGGGCATTGGGTTTGGACAAGTGTGTGAACTTGAAATCCTTTACTACTCCGATAATATGGTAGGGAGGATTTGTTTTCCTGTCATCCCGGCTGGTAAACCATAAACGGCTATCCGGCTGTAATAATGCTGTTTCTATATTGGTTATGCCAAACAGTTTTTGTGCCGTCTCGTTAATGATGAACTGGTAACCATATGTATTATCAATGGAGTCATTCCAGAACCGTCCTTCTTTTAACTGCAAACCATACATCTGTATATTTTCTGCGGACATGTACGCTGAGCAAACCTCTTTATATTCCCCTTCCGTCGTTTTCAGACGGATACCGCTTTCCTGTATCGTGTGAGGACTGTCTCCATATACCCACTGATAGAAAAGAGGGCTGGCATTCATTTTCTGCTTTATCTCACCATCCAGCCGGTTAATGTTATTGAAGTATTTGGTCCGGTCTTCATCCGGCATGCTCCATACATTGCTGGGGTGCTTGATGAACTGAGCTTTTATAATATCTTTGGTTTTATATCCCAAGTCAGCATTCAGCATAAAATGAAGCTGTTTCATAAAGAACAGAGAAACGATGATCAGGCAGCAGGTGATAATATACTGAAAAACGATGAAGACAGCACGTGAAACCACTGAATTACCGCTGGTATTTACAGAGCGAAGTGAGGTTATGGGTGGTGTGTAATTATATTTGATAAAAGGATACACGGAGGTTATGGCCGGTAACAGTAACAGGATACCTGTTGAAAGCAAAAGATCGAATGTCAGATTATTTACCTGCGAGATTCCCAGGGTCGATTCGATAGCTCCTCCGCTTATCTCGATTAATATCCAGGCAATAAAGAGGGCACAGCCTATCATTACAATGTTTTCACCGACGAGTTGAACCAGCATTTGGAAGGCTCTTGCTCCAAATACTTTTTTCATTCCCAGTTCGCGTGCCCGTTTCAGCATCAGGACGGTGTAGATATTGATAAAATTGAAGATGCCGATAAGTAAAATTAAAAAAGCGACACCGGCGAGCACCAGGACATTGCTATAGTTTCCTCGCAGGTAAGTATCATCAAACATATTGACGGTCTTGTCGAAGTACGATTTACCGAGAGGAAGCAGTTGGTTGGGTGTTTCCTTATTTCCTTCTTCCCGGCTACTGATAAATTCCTTATTCAGTTTATCGATATCAGTACCGGGAGCCAGTAATACGAGAGCGTGGAAAGCGCGTCCCCATCTTTCTTGCAGTTGCAAGGAAACGAGCAGGTCAAACTGGATAGAACTTTTATCGACAGGTTCGTCGAGAACCGTGGTAATCGTAATTGTTTTACCGTTGGAATGCTGTATGCTTTTTCCTACTATATCTTTGTCTGTGCCGAACAGTTTACGGGCAAAGTTCCGCGTAATAACAGCTCCTTGCGGGTCTTGCAGCGGAATTTGTTTATTGTCGGATACTACCGGATAATCCAGAATCTGCAAAAAGGCAGTATCGGCAACCAGAATACGTGCATTGTATTTTTTATCATCGACTGTTATATAGTCTTCTGTAAAAGAAGAGAACGGGGCCACTTTCTCGACAGACGGATTATTTACCAACCGAGCGTCTCCTATGCCTGTTCCGGGATTGAAATTGTAATAAAAACGAGGCATTATTTCTTGTTCGAAATGCTGTGTGACCAGACATATACGATCCAGGTTTTTATTGAAATGGTCTACTGTCAATTCCCTGTACACGTGCCGTGATATGATCATGACACATGTCAGGCTCATTGCCAGCCCTAATATGTTGATGACTGTATAGAGCCGGAAACGTGAAAGGGACCGGATAGCAAGTAGTAATATTTTCATGGTAGTTCTTCTTCTTCTTCTGTCTTTTTTATTTCAAAATCAACTCTTCCGCGTCGCCAAAAGTACTGTATCCGGTGACAATAACCTTATCGCCAGCTTGCAATCCGCCGGTAATCTCATATTGCTGCGGGTTCTGTCGGCCGATGCTGATGTTTACTTTGCGGGCTTTTGTCCCGGTCTCGTTCAGCTTATAGATCCATTGGCCGCCGGTCGTCTGGAAGAAGTCGCCGCGCGGGATGACCAGCGCCTCTTCGGGTTGTCCCAGTTCAACCTGTACGCGAAAGCTCTTTCCGATGCGGACATTCTCGGGTGATTCTTCGGTAAAGACAAGATCCACATCGAAGTTACGATCTTTTACTTCCGGTACGACCTTGGTGATGCGTAGCGGATATTTCTTTCCCTGCCAGGTGATGGTGGCGGGAAGGCCTGTCGTGATACGGTCGATATAATATTCGCTGAGTGACGTATGTATTTTGAACTGATCCAGAACCTTGATCTCGGCAATGGCTTCGGTGCTTTGCACCTGCTGGCCCGGAGTTACCTTGACAAAACTGAGTTGTCCTGCCAATGGGGCGCGGACGATCAGGTTCTCCATGCGTTCCTGGGCGCGGTCGTATTTCTTCCGTTCACGTTCCAGGTCATTCTTCATCAACTCACGGCGGAGGATGGTGGCAGCGCTGTCGTGGCGCAGACCTTCCAGTTGCAGGGCGGTGCTTTGCGTTTTATATTCGAATTCATCCCGCTGTACTTCCAGTTGCGCCTTGCTCTTTACACCCATGCGGAACTCCTCTTCATCGAGGGCGAAGCTCTTTTTCAGGCGGTTGAGTTCATAGGTTGTCTGTAATGTTTGTTTTTGCAGGTCCAGGCTTTTCTGTTCCATTTCGATCTCTTTTTCCTGGAAGGAGATCAACTGCTTTTCCCATTCGTCGCGCTGGTCGTCGATGGTACGTATCAGGTCCGGATTGGTCAGGGTAAGGATGGTGTCGCCCTTCTCCATCATCGTACCTTCTTCAGCTACGATACGTTCGACGCTACCGGCTTCACGTGCGTTTATCTTGATGGTGAGGATGGGTTGAACCACGCCTTCCACATCCACATATTCCATGAATTTATCGGCTTGTGCTTCGCCGATGATGAGGTTATCCGCTTCGGTGCGCAGTTTTCGTCCGCCTGATGCAACGATCGATACATACACCAGAAGGATGACAAAAGCGATACATCCGGCGATATGCCAGCGGTAACGGTAATATACGGGTTTCTTTTCAATAGGTCTGTCCATTATTTATTTCATTAATTGTTCATAATCGAATGTCAGTTCACGATTTTGTTCGAAGTCGTAGCCGGTCATGCTGCGCAGACCGTAGTACAGGCTCCAATAATTATATAAGGCTGTTATATATTCTCTTCGTGCCCGGTCCTTTTCGCTGATGGAGGCATTGAGGTCGAGGATAGTCGATTTACCCAGCAGGTACAGTTTTTGGGCAACATCGTTCCTGCGTTGGGCGGTCTGGTCGGTTTTCTGTGCGATCATCACTTTATCAGCCTGCAGGTTGAACTGTTTGACCATTTTGATGACATTCAGTTCGAAGTCGTTGCGTGACTGCTCCACCTCGGTATATACTTTGTCGCGGTTGCTGAGGGCAACTTTTACCTTCCCTTTACCGACACCCCAGTCCAGGATCGGGATGCGTATGCCAAGGCTGACTAATTGTTGATCCAAAGGGTCCCGGTAAGCCTCTTTCAGTTTTTCGTTTGTCTGCGTCAAGCCGAATTGCATATAGAGGTCGGCTTTGAAGCCGCGGGATGCTTTTGCCTGTGCTACGGCACTTTCGCTTTCCAACCGGCGGCGCTGGAGGTATTCCGGTTCCGGATTATTCTCGTAAGCCAGCTCGAGCGCTTGCTTTACTTCCACATTGAAACGGGGGATTTCTTCGTTTAAACTGGCGATTAGTTCCGAAGCATTGGTGATACCCAGGTAGCTACGCAATGATTGAATACAGTCGTCTACTTCAATACGCGCGTTCATCATATTAGTCTGTTCGGTCAGGAGGTTCAGTTCCAGTTGTAGCATTTCATTTTCAGTGATTGTCCCGATATTATACCGTCCCTGGGCATATTGATAGAGGGTATCGGCATTTGCGTAATTATATTGTGCGATTTCCCAGTTGGTCTGTGCGGTGGCCAATTGGAAAAACTGTTGGGTTGCCTGTGCGGCGACCAGTTCGAGTGTTTCTGTCAGGTTCTTTTTTGATTCGGTATAACGGAGGGGTTCGATTTTCCGATCCCATTTGAACTGGTTGTATCCGAACAAGTTTTGTTCGTAGCCGAGCACGATGGGAGTGGTGTTATACGAACTTGTCTTTTCCGAAAACAAATCGAGTCTTTGCAAGGCTGTTTTCACGAAAAGGCTTCCTCCGGTGAATGGTATATTCTGATTGATCGTGAGTCCGGCATCCACCATCAACTGGTTGCGGTGTACGAAACTTTCGCCTCCGTCGGGTAAGGTTACCGAACTGATCGACCGGTTCAGTGAAGGACTGGAGGTGAAGGTCAGACTGGGTAGCATGTTTGCACGATAGGAACGCCAGTTCCAGTAAGCCGCCCTGAAAGAATGTCGGGCAGCGATGGCCTGTGGAGATTGTTCCTGGGCCATGCGTACGGTCTCAGATAAGGTGAGGCGTAGCGTATCCTGCGAGTAAGCCGGGAAAGCGGCCAGTGCAGCAAGGATTATCGATAATATGTGACTTCTCGTATGTTTCATATATTATTAAAAACAAATAGTATGCCATGTTTTTAATATCTTGAATATTAGACAGTAAGTAGTGCGTCCGTTTTTGTGATCAGTGCGTCAGCGCACAAAAAACGTTCGTATTCGCACGCCCTGTTTATTGTTTTAATGCTTATCTTTACCCCCACATATTTAATATACGCATACGATATGAAACAAGGGAAAATACTGATCATCGACGATAATGAAGATGTGCTTTTTGCACTGAATCTGCTGTTGGAACCTTATGTAGAGCAAATCCGTGTGACCACACAGCCGGAGCGTATCGAGCATTTTATGGAAAGTTATGTGCCGGATGTGATCCTGCTGGATATGAATTTCCGGAGGGATGCCATTAGCGGACAGGAAGGTTTTTTCTGGTTGGAGAAGATAAAGAAGGCGGATCCGGATGCCGTTGTCCTTTTTATAACAGCTTATGCCGATACGGAAAAAGCCGTGCGTGCCATCAAAGCCGGTGCGACGGATTTTATCCCTAAACCCTGGGAGAAAGAGAAGTTGCTGGCCACCTTATCTGCCGCCTTGAAACTTCGTGAAAGCCGTACGGAAGTGCGGTCGCTGAAACGCCAGGTAGCGGCTTTGGAGAGTTCGGATGAGGAAGGTTTCGAGATTATCGGTGAGAGTAATGCCATGCAGGAAATCTTTGCAACGATCGAGAAGTTACGTCATACGGATGCCAATATCCTGATCCTGGGGGAGAACGGAACAGGCAAGGATCTTGTTGCCCGTGCCCTGTATCATCATTCGCCGCGTAACGGACAGGTCTTTGTGGGTATCGACCTGGGAAGTATTCCCGAATCGCTTTTTGAAAGTGAACTGTTCGGTTATGAAAAGGGGGCCTTTACGGATGCCCGCCGTGATAAGCCGGGGCGTATGGAGGTGGCAACCGGCGGGACTTTGTTTCTGGACGAGATAGGAAACCTGAGCATGCCGATGCAGGCCAAACTGCTTACTGCGATCGAAAAGCAGCAGATCACCCGGCTGGGGGCTACCCGTCCGGTTTCGATAGATGTCCGCCTGATCTCCGCTACCAATATGAATATTCGTGCAATGGTGGAGGAGGGGACTTTCCGCCAGGACTTGCTTTACCGTATCAACACCATCGAACTGCATATTCCTCCTCTTCGGGAGCGTGGGAATGATATCCAGTTGCTGGCGGATTATTTCCTGATACGCTATGCCCGTAAATATAAGAAAGAGATAAAAGGTTTATCCCGCGAAGCCCGGAGCAAACTGCAAAACTATAACTGGCCGGGGAATGTCAGGGAGTTGCAACATGCCATCGAGCGGGCAGTGATCCTTTCCGACGGATTGATGCTGAAACCGGAGAATTTTATGCTCCAGCCTTCCGTTACCAAAAAGAAAGCGGAACTGGAAGAACTCAACCTCAGCATTCTGGAGAAAGAAGCGATCGAACGTGCTTTGCGGCGTGCCGACGGGAATGTGACCCGTGCCGCCGAGTTACTGGGTATTACCCGTTTTGCCCTTTATCGGAAATTGGATAAATTGGGCCTATGAAACGGTATACCATCCTGATAAAGATCGTTCTGATCGTTATATTGTCGCTGACAATTGCGTTCCTGATACTGAAAAGCCTCTATTTCACATCGGTAATGATGAGCGCTATCCTGATCGTATTGGCTTTCTCATTGTATCTGGACCAACGGAAAACGATTCGCCGGATGGAACATCTGATTGCGAATATTCATTACGGAGACCTGAATCTGTCTTTTCCGGTTCCTACTTCCGGAGGGGCGGAAGCCGAGTTGACTCGTTCGATGAATGAGGCCCTGAATGCTTTTCGTTCCCGGCTTTATAATTCGGTGGTGGCGGAGGCTGAGACAGAAGCCTGGCAGAAACTGATCCGCGTATTGACTCATGAGATTATGAACTCGATAGCCCCTATCATTTCCCTGTCGGAAACGGTGACGGAGCGTGCCGCCCTGAATGGTATGAATGAGCGCGATTATGCGATTATGCTGCAAGCGATACAAACGATTCACCGCCGGAGTAAGGGATTGCTCGACTTTGTGGAGAACTACCGCAAACTGACACGTATACCGACTCCTACCATGCAAATATTCCCGATATCTGTTTTATTCAGCGATTTGCAGAAACTGGTCCCGGCTGACGGTATACACGTTGTCTATTCCATCCGCCCGGCAGAATTACGGTTGTATGCAGACCGGAGCATGATCGAGCAGGTTCTGATCAATTTACTGAAAAATGCCGTTGAGGCGTGCTGCGACAGTGAATCCCCTGAGATTCGTGTAGAGGCTTTCCGGCAGGATGGTATGCCTGTGATAACGGTTTCGGATAATGGCAGCGGGATTGTTCCCGAGGCTTTGGATAAAGTTTTTGTTCCTTTCTTTACTACGAAACAAGGAGGATCGGGTATCGGTTTAAGCGTTTGCCGTCAGATATTGAATCGTCATGGGGGAAATATAACCGTTACTTCGGAAATGGAGAAAGGGACGGTGTTCACCCTGCAATTTCCGGGTACACGTTCCATATAACAATAGTCTACAAAAGCTCTGTTATCTTCTTTTTCAGATCGTTGGGTTTGATCGGTTTGGCTACGTAGTCGCTGAATCCGCTCTGTTTCACCCGTTGTTCGTCTTCGGCAAAGGCAAAAGCGGTTACGGCTATAATAGGGATAACGGTATTATCTTTGCGTATCTCTTTCGTTGCCTGGTATCCGTCCATAAGCGGCATTTTCAAATCCATGAGGATCATGTCCGGATGATATTTTCTGTATAAGTCTACTGCTTCCTGACCGTTCCAGGCATGTACCAGGTTGTATTCCTTGAGGATTGCTTTTATATACGTGTAGTTGCTTTCGTTGTCTTCGGCAATCAGTAAGGTTGACTTTTTATTGTTATTCTCAGTAAAGGCATTATTCTGTATTTCTATTTGTACAGGTTCTGCCGCAGCAACGTGCGATTCTTCGATCACTGTATCAGGCAGAGTGAACCAGAAAGTCGAACCTTGCCCCAGTTCAGATTCCACGCCGATCTCTCCTCCCAGCTTCTGTACGATCATCTGGCTGATAGACAGTCCGAGCCCGGTTCCCTGAGCGAAACTGTCTAACTTGACAAAGCGCTGGAAAACGCTGTCTTTGATCTTTTTATCGATACCGCATCCTGTATCGGAGACAAAGAATAGTAATTTACCGTCCTTATGTTTATAGCCGAAACGTATTCCGCCTTCTTTGGTGAACTTGATGGCATTGTTGATAAAGTTGGTTATTACCTGCGACAGGCGGTTCTTGTCTGTCCGGATGATACAATGGGACATCTTTTCGATAAATGAAACCTGCACGCCTTCTGCCGCTTTCAAGCGGGATGTTTGCTCAATGTCACATAATAACTGATTGATATCGACATCTGAATAAACAAATTCGAGCGTATTGGCCTCGATCTTGGACAGGTCCAGAATATCATTGATCAATTGCAACAGGAGTTCATTATTGTTATTGATAATATTGATGTATTCTTCGCGTTCCTCCAATTCTTCGGTCATGGCAAGCAGGCCGGAGAAACCGACAATCGCATTAAGGGGCGTACGTATCTCATGGCTCATATTTGCAAGGAAGGCCGATTTCAGGTGATCCGATTCTTCCGCTTTTTCCTTAGCCAGTCTCAATTCGTTCTCAGCTAGTTTCTGCTTGGTGACATTTTCTTTCTTGAATACTACACCCAAAAGATTTTCCTTTGCATCGAGTATCGGGTTGGCAAATACATGTGTATATTCACCCGGGGCACATTGCTTGACGAGCTCAAACGGTTTCCGGCTTTCCATGGCGGAAATCAGTGCACATTCATCGCAGAATGGTTTTTGCCCGTCTTTAACCAGGCAACAGTTTCTAGGACCATATTGCGGACTGCAAGGCATTTTTATCTGATTCTCCCATTTGACCGAATAATCCGGTTTGATGAAACGGATAGAAGACTGAATGTTATTCATAATAATAACATTGTCTTTCTGCAGGTCCATCAGTTCGTCTTTCAACCGGTTGGTTCTGAACAGGAAGAACAGGATCATTATCAGGAAAAGCAACAATACGCATGCAACGATCAGCAAGATCTCAAATCTGTATTTGATAAACAGATTGCCCTCCACATTGATCAGCGTGGAATCGGCAGGCAGACGGTCTCTTTCTATATTGAACTCTCTTAGTTTTTTGGCATCGAAAGTATATCCGTTGGGAATACTTACTGCCTTCATCTCTTTTTGGAGTACTTTCTTTGTTTGGATATCGATAGCCTGTTTGGCAAGATCTTTACCGATGGAACGGTATTTAGGCATGTAACCGCCTATTGCCCAATGGCTAAGTCCGATAGAAGTCAGTGTAATAGCCGGAAGATTCGGGTTACCTGCCATCATGGTGTAGGTTGCGTTACCTACATAATACCCGTCGTTTACATCTACACGCCAGGTTCCCAGTAGGATTACGGTTTCCTTTGGAAGTCTCTTTATTTGTTCGACAATGGTGTAGATATTATTTTTCCGGCCGTCCAGCAGTATGAGATTCTGGTCCGGGAACTTTTTCATTTCCTTTTTTACCAGTGCTTGCAAGGAGATACCTCCGTAGCTGTTATCCGTTATTAAAGCAAAATGTTTTGTTGCGGGATAAAGATTCAAAGCCAGTTCTATATTCTTTTTTATATCATAATTATAGATAAAACCAGACAGATAGAATCCGTTGTCTATGTAACTTTGGATATCGATACTCTCCGGGTCCCAGTCTGCCATTACGGTATTGGAGTCCGGCAGAATAACTGCATTTCGGCTAACCATCCCACACAGGATAGGAATATCTTTTAGGATCGGTTCATCCTGCGACAGGTAAGAAGACCATCCTTCCTGGCCTAGAATGACTATGGCCTGCGGAGTGTTCTCGTTGTTATATTTTTTTAGCAAGGTTGCCATTTTCCCTTTCCATAAAGGAGCCTCCGGCAAACTTTTACAGTTCATGTTTTCTATGATGACCGGAGCTGTACCTCCCAGACGTTTGTACTCCTCCATGAATTCGGAGATATTTTGCGTGGTGTTACGGGTATCCGGGTTATAGGAGCTGATAATAAGGATCGGATGGGTGTCTTCAGCATGGGCCGGGATAGACATAATAAGACATACAAGTATGAATAGTATTTGTATGTGGCATATAATATTTCTTAGAATCACTTTCAACATTGATATCTTCTCTGTTACTGTCTGTTTCCCGGCTACAAAAATAGGAATTATTTGTGATCTATGTAGAACTATGGTCAATAAAAACAGAAGAAAATCAAGGGTATTATATTTCTATCATGATTCCTATACTGGGCAACATCGTTCCCGTCATGCGTTCTACCGGCTTCAATTCATATCGTTGTTCGCCTTTAGGGGCATCGGAGTTCAGTATTTTACCTGTTTTTATATAGACGTCCTGTTCTTTGTATTTCGAATTAAGTACGTTCTGAAGATCGATATAGAATCCGAGCATTACTTTTTTCAGGTAGAATGTTTTATCTATGCGCAGGTCCAGCTGGGTGAATGGTTTCAGGCGTTCGCTATTGAAGCGGCTGTAGTCGTAATAGAGACTGCCGCTGGCATCCCAGGCTTCCACATAACTGCTTTTCTCCACATCGTAAGGTGTGTATGGCGCGCCGCCTACTACCCGGAGTTTGGTGCCTATGTCCCAGTTTTTGGGGAGTGAATAGGTGCCGCTGAAGGTGAACAGATGTTTGTTATCCCAGGCGGAAGGAAGGTATTTACCTGTATTTCTTCCGTCTTTATATTCACTGCGGACATAGGTGTAGGAAGCGATGAAAGTGAGTCCTTTGTAATTATACCAGCGTCCCATCAGTTCCATTCCGTAAGCTCGTCCGGTAGCGGTGGAGGTGACAGCTTCATTTCCCAGAACACCGTAGTCGGTTCCTTTCGAAGCCAAAGGAATGCTGTCGATGACCGACATCGGATAGCGGTTATAATGTTTGTAAAACCCTTCGGCTGTGAATTTAAGGAAAGAGGAGGGACGATATTCCAGTCCCAGTCCGGCCTGGTCGCTGCGGATATATTGAAGGGCGTTTCCCTTGTTGACATAATTCCCGTCGTTATCCTTAAATCCCATAACGGTGTACGGAGGTAACTCATAGTAACGCCCGGCGTTGGCATTCAGGTAGATATCGCCGGCTATCCGGTAAGACAACGAAAGGCGTGGCGAGAGTTGGTCAAGCATATTCTTCATTTTAGATGAATAATTGTTGGCATCGGCACGAAGTCCCAGCGAGGCGGTAAAACGCTCATTGTCGCTTTCGTAGATGGCGGTGGCATACAATCCCCATTTCCAGATTCCCAGGTCGGTCTGATAGGTGATCTCACGGGGAATAGTGGTAAATTGTTTCTGGAATGTATGGTTTGTATACTCCGAATAATCGATGTTGCCACCTGCCTGGAGTTGTATGTAAGGGAGGCGGAAGATATTTTCGCTACGGAGTTTGTTCTCTATCTCGTCCGAGCGGTAATTGAGCGTAAGATTTTCCGGCATGCTTTCGTCGTTATCCCGGTATTTGATGTTTTTGTTGTTCATCTGGCTACGGCTGACGATAACTGAATAGATGTTTTTCCCGGTATAATGCTTGTAGACGGCTCCCAGGGTATAGGTCTTTTGTTTTACAACCGGCAGATAAGCCAGGATATATTGGTTCTTTTCGCTCATATCTTTCATCCCGGTATTCAGTTTCATATCATCTATGGCTCCTAATCCGAGAAAAGTGAGTTCGTTTTTCTTGTTGAAAGCATGTTTGATCTTGAACTGGGCATCGGTGAAAGTCGGTAGGAACGGCAGTCCGATCATGTCGAACAGAAATTGCAGATATGAACGCCTGATAGAGACCTGGTAGGTTGTTTTGTCGCCCATCGGTCCGTTAACCGACAGTCCGACATCGGAGGCTCCGACCACCCCGCGCAGGGAGAACTTTTCTTTATTCCCGTCCTGTAGTTTGAAATCCAGCACGGAGCTCAATGCATTCCCTCTGGCAGCGGGAAATGCTGCCGAATAGAAGTTTACTTCGCGTATGAAATCAGGATTAATGATTCCGACCGGTCCGCCCGAAGCGCCTTGTGTAGAAAAGTGATTGATATTCGGAATTTCTACTCCATCCAGGAAGAAACGGTTCTCGGAAGGGCCGCCGCCTCTTACCATCAGGTCGTTCCGGAATGCAGCTGTGGAAGCGACTCCGGGAAAAGATTGTACGACACGCGATATGTCACGGTTACCTCCGGCACTCTTTTCTATCTCTTTGAAGCCTATAACGCGCAGTCCGAGCGGACTTTCGGCTGTTTTACGAAATGGGGAAGCCACAACACTGACTTCCTGCAGGTTTTCGCTGCCCGGCTCCAACTCGATCGGGAAAAATATATCTTTATTGGCAACGCGGAACTCGGCGGTTACTTCCGGCTTATATCCCAGGAAGGAAGCCTGAAGACGATAACTGCCGGGGGCGACTCCGGTGATCTCGAAATTACCGACGGAATCGGTTGCTGTTCCTTGTGTTGTGTTCCAGATCACCACTGTTGCGTAAGGCACCGGTTCACCACTTGCAGCTTCCTTTACGATCCCTTTTATGGAATAGCTTTTCTGGGCCTGCATGAACTGGATGCAGGCAATAAATAATACCAGGAAGATATATGCTCTTTTATACATCGCTATCGGTTTTTTGGCAAAGATACTATAATATTAGGGAAGGATTGGTTCTAATAGGATATGAACTGTAATTATTGCATCATTACCGGGCGCATACTAGGATTCCCCAAGTTCTTATCCGGTGAAGGATGGAAATATCATATATTATGATACTGCATTTTCATATATTATGCGAATTAAGTATTATAATATATGAGAAAGTAATATCATAATATATGATACTAATGTTCTTAGTATAGGGGTGACTTTGCCTGAAATAGGGTTAATGTATGTCTCTGCCTTACTCTGTTTAATTTTCCTTACCTTTGCAGTCAAATGCAAGTATAGTAGTGCAGAATCAGATGAAACGGGAATTACAGCAGACGGCTGACGGTAGCCATACATTATTTATACCGGAGATGGATGAACATTACCATTCGGTAAACGGGGCGGTACAGGAATCGCGCCATGTATTTATTGAAGCCGGATTGCATCATCAGGCAAAAAAGGATATCACTGTTTTTGAGATTGGTTTCGGGACAGGGTTGAATGCTTTCCTTACTTTATTGGATGCAGAAGAGAATAATCGCTCTGTGAACTATTATTCCATAGAACTTTATCCGCTTGGAGCCGAACTGGTCCGGGCGCTGAATTACGGCGACGTGATTTGTCAGGAAAAGAAAGAATGGTTTGAGGCCCTGCATGTTGCCACCTGGAATGAAGCTGTAAGAATAACCGATCGTTTCACTTTGCATAAAATACAGGGAGATAGTAATCACTGTGAATTGCCGGAAGAAATAGACCTTGTTTATTTCGATGCTTTTGCTCCGGATAAGCAACCGGAAATGTGGAGTCAGGAGATATTCGATAAATTATATGCGCATATGGCGGAAGGAGGAATCCTTACCACCTATTGTGCCAAAGGAGTAGTCCGCCGTATGATGCAGAAAGCCGGGTATTCCGTTGAAAGAATACCCGGCCCTCCGGGAAAACGCGAAATGCTCCGCGCTATAAAGTCTTCATTATAGAAGTGCGTCGATTTTAGCTACGAAAGCCGATTTCTGTGCTGCACCTACTTGTTTGTCTACTAATTTCCCGTCTTTAAAGAAAAGAACGGTCGGAATATTGCGGATGCCGAACTGGGCAACGACATCGTTGTTGTTGTCTACGTCCATTTTACCGATTGTAACCTTACCTTCGTATTCGGTAGCCAGTTCGTCGATGATCGGACTTACCATGCGGCAGGGGCCACACCATTCAGCCCAAAAGTCAAGGACCATAGGCTTGCCTGCGTTTACTAACTCTTCAAAATTTGCATCTGTAACTTCTAGTGCCATAATTATATATCTAATTTAAATTGTTCCCTTTTGAGGTGCCAAAAGTAGTAATTCTTTCCACACCGTACAACTTTACCCGTTAATTTTGAAATCAATAGTTGAATTCTCCTGCAGGAACTCAATCAGCTTGCCTGTTACGTTTAACCGGATATTCTGTGAGAAGAAATTTTGTGAAATATTATGTTCGCCATCTACCACTTTGAAATATAACAAGCTCTGTCCCGGATTGTTTTTGATGAGCACAGATAATTCATTGACTGTAGGCTCGTCGAGATCGTGGATCGGCAGAGTGATACTGATTTTTTCGATCAGCTTATCCTTTTCGTCCTGCAACAGGCGGATGGAACCGATATTGAAATCGAGTTCGTTTTCGTTCCAGCGGCGAGGCTCTACGCGGGCTGTGATGAGCAGGTACATACCGGGTTTGCAATATTTGCTGTATTCGATATAGTTATTACCGAACAAGGCGATCTCTCCGCTGCCGGTGAAATCTTCTATTTTAACTACTCCGTAAGGCTTTCCTGTCTTGGTCATTCCCTCACGGAAATCGGTTACGATTCCGCCTAACAACATTTCGCGCCCTTTCAGGCTTTCCCGGTCGTTGATCTCTGCCATGCCCGTATTGCATACGTATGTCAGAACGATACGATATTCGTCCAGCGGATGGGCGGAGAGGTAAATACCTATCAGTTCCTTTTCTTTATTCAGGCGTTCCAGATCACTCCAACGCTGGCAAACCGGAATTTCGGGTTTGGCGATGGCTACAAGCAGGTCATCGCCGCCGAACAGAGAGTTGGCTGCTGAGTTTTTATCCATCTGGAACTTATTGCCATAACGCACCAGCGTATCCAGAAAGACTTCGCCTTTGCCTGTCTCGGCAAAGAACTGTTCGCGTTGGATACCGAAATTATCGAAGGCTCCGGCCAACGCAAGCGATTCGATGTTTTTCTTATTACATGCTGTCAGGTTGACGCGTTCCACAAAGTCGAAGATATTTTTATACGGACCGTTTTTCTTTCGTTCCTCGATGATATTCAGTACGGCCGATTCACCTACGCCTTTCACGGCGCCTAGCCCGAAACGGATGTTCTTGTTTTTATCTACGCTGAACTTCAGGATGGATTCGTTGACGTCCGGTCCTAATACCTGCATACCCATTGCTTTGCATTCGTCCATAAACTTCGTGATATCGACGATGTTGGACAAACTTCGGCTCAGAACGGCTGCCATATATTCGGACGGATAGTTCGCTTTCAGGAAGGCCGTCTGATAAGCAACCCACGAATAGCAGGTGGCGTGGCTCTTGTTGAAGGCGTAGGAAGCAAACTTTTCCCAGTCGGACCAAATCTTTTCAAGCGTTTTTGCCTCGTATCCATTATCCTGTCCACCTTTCATGAACTTCGATTTCAGGTGGTTCATCTTGTCGATCAACTTCTTACCCATCGCCTTACGCAGAGCGTCACTCTCACCACGGGTGAAGTTTGCCAGCAAACGCGACAGAAGCATGACCTGTTCCTGGTAGACGGTAATACCGTAAGTGTCTTTCAGGTATTTCTCCATGACCGGTATATCATATTCGATCGGCTTGCGTCCGTGTTTACGGTCGATAAAGTCGGGGATATAATCCATTGGTCCCGGACGATACAGGGCATTCATGGCGATCAGGTCTTCGAACTTGGAGGGTTGAAGCTCTTTCAGGTATTTTTGCATACCTGCCGATTCAAACTGGAATGTACCGGTCGTTTTACCGTCGCAATATAATTTATAGGTTGCCGGATCTTCCAGGCTGATATGGTCGATATCGAGTTCGTGTCCGGTAGTCAGGCGGATGTTTTCAATAGCCTCTTTGATGATGGACAACGTTTTCAGTCCCAAAAAGTCCATTTTGATCAATCCGGTTTCTTCGATCACCGAACCTTCGTATTGAGTAACCAGCATTTCCTCGCCGGTTTCTTTATCTTTTGCCGTACTGACAGGCACGACGTCCGAAATATCATATCGTCCGATGATGACACCACAGGCATGTACACCGGTATTACGCACGTTGCCTTCCAGCATTTGTGCATATTTTAATGTATCGCGTGCCAACGGATCGTTACCGGTCGCTGCTTCTTTCAGTTCAGGAACGTAGTTGATCGCATCTTTCAGTTTGAACTTCTTCATATCCGGTATCTTATCCGGTACCAGCTTAGCCAGACGGTTCGATTCGGAAAGCGGAAGTTTCTGTACACGGGCAACATCCTTGATGGCCGATTTGGTAGCCATTGTACCGTAGGTAATAATATGTGCCACACGGTCAGCTCCGTATTTTTCCGTTACCCAACGCAATACTTCGCCACGACCGTCATCGTCGAAGTCGGTATCGATATCGGGGAGGGAGATACGGTCCGGATTCAGGAAACGTTCGAACAGCAGGTCATACTTAATCGGGTCGATCTTTGTGATTCCCAGGCAGTATGCAACTGCCGATCCGGCAGCCGATCCACGTCCCGGTCCCACCGATACGCCCAATTCTTCGCGGGCAGCGGCGATAAAGTCTTGCACGATAAGGAAGTATCCGGGAAAACCCATTGTCTTCATGATGTGTAACTCAAAGTCCAAACGTTCCCTGACTTCATCATTCAGGTTGTCTCCGTAACAAACCTTTGCACCGTCGTATGTCAGTTTTCTCAGGTAGTCGGCTTCCAGCTTGATACGGTATAATTTATCGTATCCGCCGAGTTTCTTTATTTTGTCTTTGGCATCTTCTTCGCTTAACACTACGTTGCCGTTTTCATCACGGGTGAACTCTTCGAACAAGTCCTGTTCCGAGAATTTTTCGCGATATGACTCTTCTGTCCCGAAATCTTCAGGGATGGCGAAGGTTGGCATGATAGGACCACTGTCGATGGAGTAGAAATCTACTTTGTCTGCTATTTCAAGCGTGTTGCTGAGTGCTTCCGGGATGTCTGCAAAGATGGCATTCATCTCGGCTGTCGTTTTCATCCATTCCTGCTTGGAATAACGCATACGTGTCGGGTCGTCCAGATCCTTTCCGGTACTGAGGCAGATCAGGCGGTCGTGTGCTTCGGCATCTTCCTGATTAACGAAATGGACGTCGTTGGTAGCGATCAGCTTGACATTATGTTTGCGGGCGAGTTCGATCAGGACCTTGTTCACTTCCTGCTGTTTGGGATACGTGGTGCAATCGGCGTTCGGGTCGTGTGTTTCGTGCCGTTGCATTTCCAAATAATAATCTTCTCCGAACAGTTTTTTGAACCACAGGATGGATTCTTCTGCTTTATCTATCCGATCATGCATAATATGCTGCGGTATTTCGCCACCCAAACAAGCGGAACAGACAATCAGGTCTTCGTGATATTTCTCCAGTAATTCATGGTCGATACGCGGACGGCCGTAAAAACCTTCTGTCCAAGAGATGGAAACCATCTTGATCAGGTTTTTGTAGCCTTTTAGGTTTTTAGCCAGTATGATCAGGTGGTAACCGCTACGGTCTTCCTTCGCTGTTTTGTTATGCCTTCCGTTGCGGGCGCAATAGCACTCGCAGCCGATAATCGGTTTGAATATCTTTTTCTTTTCTGCTTCTATCAGAGACGGAATCTCCTGCAGGCGTGCCTGCTCTTCGGTGGAAAGAGCTTCTTTCCCTTTGAGGGCTTTCTGTTCTTTTTCCAGGTCTTTGATGGCTCCAAGCGGTTTCCCGTTCTTCTTGGAGACCTTGTTGAAGAACTCCTTTATACCGAACATATTACCGTGATCGGTAACAGCAATGGCGTTCATGCCGTCTTTTTGTGCCTTGTCAATCAGTGCATCGATCGAGGCTTGTCCGTCCAGCAGCGAGTACTGGGTGTGGACGTGTAGATGTATAAATGGTTCCATATATAATTGAAAAAGCTTTTATATTTTATCAAACAAAGGTACAGCTTTTGTTTGAATAATGTGAATGTTTAGAAATCTGTTTATGAGGGTATCCTCTAAAATAAAATACCATACAGGAAAACATCTGTTAAAATCATAGAATAAGTATCATCATTAGAAAAAAAAACTATCTTTGCTCATGGAAAAGAGGATATAATATGAAAAAGATAGGATTGGTAATAATATTAGTGATGTTGATGATTGTGCCGGCTACAGCACAGATCACTTGGGGTGTGCGTGGTGGCTTGGCTTATTCGTCGCTGGTGCAGAAAATAGACAACAATTATCAATCGGGCGCCCGTTTCGGATTTAGTGTGGCGGGACTGGCTCAGATACCTTTATATAAAAGATTGTCGCTTCAGCCGGAAGTCGCTTTTGTGCATCAGGGTGGTAATTACCTGTCAAAAATCTCAGAAGGAGACGGTACGGATTTAGCTTATCCGAAAACAAAATGTAACTATTATTCTATTCTTGTGCCTGTAAATCTGGTATATACCTTTCAGTTTACCGATGTTTATTTCAGTGTGATGGCCGGTCCGGCTGTCGATTTCTCTCTGTTTGGAAAAATGCGTACTAAGAATGTGGATAGCGATATCGTTTTCGGACAGTCAGGCGAAGCCGATCTTAAAACTTTCGACTTGGGGGTAAACCTTGGGTTACAGGTAGAATATTCGAATTTCTTTTTCTCCGTATCTGCCCTGTGCGGAACACTCGACCGCCGTACCACCAAACACGACGGCGAATCATCCCTTTATCAGAATAATGTAACATTCTCGTTGGGGTATTATTTCCGCCGGTAAATTTTTTCAATTAAAATAGGAATTAGGGAAAAGCATAACTCTCCGGCTATTCCCTTTTGTTGTATATCTTCTGCTCATAATCGTTTGGATGCGAAAAAGATGTACAAATGTTTTGTATTTCGAAGAAAAGCCGTACCTTTGCAAGCCGAATATTATCAAATTGTACTAAGGGTTTAGTTTCTAGCACATTATTGCGTCAAGTGTCCGTAGTGATAATGATAGCGAAAAACTAGGCGCTTGTTTTTTAGAGTTATTAATTAATTAATTTATTAAGCAGTGGATACTTTAAGTTTTAAGACCATTTCTGCAAACAAAGCAACTGTAAACAAA